>Ga0070728_10004474_pt1 | contig 14488 bp, 13 predicted proteins | sample tdDd471_FD_66723 | JGI IMG/M metagenome (GOLD analysis project Ga0070728, IMG submission 66723) | Marine sediment microbial communities from the Atlantic coast under amendment with organic carbon and nitrate - tdDd47.1 | ecosystem: Environmental > Aquatic > Marine > Coastal > Sediment | place...
AGCAGCATGATGCCACCCATGACCGGTACCGGAATGGTATTAAGCAATCCGCCAAGTTTACCGACAAATGCCAGCAGGATGGCGGTAATCGCGGCCCATGTCATAATGGCCGGGTTAAAGGCACGGGTAAGTGCCACGGCTCCTGTAACTTCGGAGTAAGTTGTGTTTGGGGGGCCACCAATCATACTTGCAAGAGAAGTGGCAATACCGTCACCAAGCATAGTGTTCTGAATACCGGGATCCTTGACATAATCCTTCCCGGTAATGGAGCCGATTGCCAATACGTCACCGAAATGTTCAATGGCAGGGGCAATAGCAATGGGTACCACAAAAAGGATGGCGTTAAAATCCCAGGTCGGTAAGGTGAAGTTGGGTATCGCCAGCCATGGTCGGTCAGCCAATCCACCGAAGCTGATCAATACGGTGTCCATCCAGGGAGCCGCTGCCACGCCCTGAATCTTACCGTCCACGGCAGTGGCCATGAAAGACGCATGCATGGATGCAGTAAGGCCTGTGATATCCAACAGCAGAGCGGTTGCATAACCCGCTGCAATACCGCATAAAATGGGAACAAGTTTGAACCAGTTCTTACCGATCAACGAAACCAGAATGGTTGTCGCCAGCGCCACGCCTGCAATTATCATTGACGGTGCCTGGGGCTCCAGCCAGATGGAACCGTCACCCGCGCGTCCCATTGCCATATGTACGGCCACAGGGGCCAGAATCAGGCCAATAAGCATAATCACCGGTCCAGTGACAACGGGAGGCAGCAGCCGATGCAGGAAGCCGGCACCGAATTGGCGGACCAGCAAGCTTATAAAAATATAAAACAGGCCCGCAGCAACCAAACCGCACATGATGGCCGGATAGGTGAATTGCCCCTGCTGGGCTGCGAATAACGGTGGTAGAAAAGCAAAAGAAGACGCTAAAAAAACAGGCACCTTCCCCTTGGTAATAAGCTGAAAAATCAAGGTACCAACACCAGCCGTAAACAGGGCTACATTGGAATCTATACCCGTTAGAATCGGTACCAGCACCAAGGCGCCAAAGGCCACGAAAAGCATCTGCGCGCCGAGCAGACAATCTTTAAATTGAAATTTATACTCGGTCGAATGGACGTCACTCATTTTTTTCTCCTTCTCCGTAAAAATAACATTCGTCAACTGCTCCGGACTGATATTCAGAGTTTGGTGTTTCGTACGCCATTAACATCCACCCTCTTTATATTTTAAATTTGAACAATCCATATGATTGCAGTTGCCATATATCCGTAAATTTTTTGCACCCTTGTTTTTATTCATCACATCTTTAAGGATTCAGCAAAAAAAAGCCAGCTTCTTTTAATCCCTCAGCCACGGATGCGATACAGATACCAACATCCGGATGCGTATCGGCAATCTCCTTGGTGCAGTATAACGTCGCACCTCGGAAAAACCTTTGATATTATTACAATCGGTCCTTGTCATAGGATAACAAGTTGGTTCTTGTCAAGAAAAGTATCAAACTTATGGCTCATTTTAATCATGACGCTCAGGCGCTCTCACTTGATACCTCCGCCTACCAAAATAGAAAGTGCAGCACTCTGTGCACCGATACTCTGGGATTTTTTTTGTGTTTTTGATATGTATCAATTTTTTCCGGACCGGTTTAATGTAGAGTTATGGTCAACGTATACTTGGTAATGGAGGAAACACAAATGTACAACGCCTGCTCAGACCCGAACCAATCCGGCCGGGAAATTGTGGACAAAATCAGAATGATGGGATTTAACAGCGCACCCGTAGCCGCACCATTTGAACTCAGCTGCGGCAATTGCGGGCAAGGGTTTACGATGGAATTTATGGAAACCCGGTGCCCCGTATGTAAAATGGTATACGGAGTCACCCCCTGCCAGGCCCACGACCAGGCATCTGTCAAACCTGCTGGTATTGATTATTAAAGGCCAGGCGCGCACGGGAATTAATGATGAACACTATTGAAAATAAAAAAAAACTTAGGATCGACCAGCGGATAGCCGAACTTGAGATCCTGATCAGTGATGTCAAGGGCCGGGTGCCGGCACACTCTGCCAGACCAGGGATCATGATGGAGCTCATGGATTATGAAGACGAGTACGAGGCACTCATGGAAAAACAGGCAGACTTGAAAACAACAGATGAAAAATAGCGCCATGACCGGACAAGACCCGGACAATTCAAATGGTAAGGCGGTGTCGGATGCCTATAATTTTTCAGAAAAAAATGAGATACTCGATATCAAGCGAGCCCACCGCACCTATGTCCTGAATTTCTTTAACCGGAAAATCATTGTGTCGGACAAAACCATCACGACATCAGACGGCCTGGATATCCCCACGGCGATCCGGGATCTGGTGTCCGCCTATGAGATCTATTGCCCTGAGGCGCTGCCGAAAGCCCCCCCTGAAGCTTTTGACTTTCAGGGAACTTTCCAACGCCTCTCCTTTGTTTTCAAGTTTTACTGCCAACACCGCCAAAACCATTCAATCCCACTTCACCGGAAAAACAGATGCACTGGCGCTCAGATGCCGGGAACTGGGTGCCGTTATCCATGACTCCCCGTCCCATGATCTCTGTGCTGAATTCAAGGCCCTTCCCAGAGTTCCGGTCATCCTCAAATTTAATGACCAAGATGAATTCATGCCTGCCACTGCATCCTTTCTATACACGAATAGGTCAATGAATTTCCTGCCCCTTAAAAAACTGATGACCATTGCCACGTATCTGACCGGCTGCCTGATTGCCTGAGAGCCATTCAGTCAACCCGCAATTTTTTACAATACATTCTTTAAAAAAAGTTTATAATAATGGTATGAGGCCTAAAACAGACGTCATATTCTATCGTGATTCCGGCCTGAAAGGCATAGATCTCTGCCGGGTGGAGAACAGCGGCCATTGTTTTCCGGAACATTTCCATGATGACCTGTATATCATCAGCCTCATCACCTCAGGAGCCTGCTATTGCCTGGGCAGCGGAGAGAATGATGCCATTACCGGCCCGGGCGGCGTCACCCTGATCAACCCAGGTCAGCTTCATTCAGGCGTTCCCGTTGACAGCGGGCATCTGAGCTACACCATATGTTACATTACCCTGGAAGCCATGAATTCTCTGGCCCGGGACCTTGGAATGATCGGTAATGCAACACCGGAGTTCACCGCCTCAATTCTGGAGGATCCCCTCATTACCGCCCTTCTGGAAAACCTGTTCAGAACAATAATCTCCAGCCGGGACAGTCTTGAAAAAGAAGCGCTCGTCCTCTCTGCATTTCATTTTATCTTTTCCAGATACGGCCGCCAGGACAAACCTGATGCGAATCTAAAACTGAGGCACCAGCCGGTTATCCGGGCCCGGGATCTTCTGTCCCGGGAACTTGACCGGAAACTCACTCTGGAGGAGGTATCCCAAAGCGTTGGTTTAAGCCGGTTTCATTTCTTAAGGACATTCAAACGGGAAACAGGCCTTTCCCCCCATCAATACAGAACCCTCAAACGGCTGGAAACAGCAAAGGCTTTGTTGGGCAAAGGAATGCCTGCCGCCCAGGTCGCCCTGGAAACAGGATTTACGGATCAAAGCCATTTTTCCAATACCTTCAGACGGTATTTGGGAGCAACACCAAAGCAATACCTGGTTCGATCCTGACCAGAACCTCCCCTTGAAAAACATCAAAAACAGGGCAATTTTTTACAATACAAAGGGTGTATCCCGTTATAGGGTCCAGACAGAATATTGAAACGACCACAGAACCGAGGGACACCATGAAAAACACAAAACATAAAAAAACAATCCAGAACAAAGATATGTCCAAAGGTATTGCCCGGGCCGACCTGCTCCCCTTTGCGGCCCTGTTCGCCACAGTGGTTTTCTGGGGCGCATCTTTTGCCGCCATTCGGGTGGCCGTAAACATACTTCATCCCCAGGCAGTCATGTTCTGCCGGATGGCCATTGCCTGCCTGATCATGCTGCCCTTTACAAAGAGACTGATACCGACCTGGCACCGGGGAGATCTCAAGCTGCTGATCCCCATGGTTCTCCTTCAGCCCTGCCTCTACTTTTTCTTTGAGTCAAACGCCCTGCAATTGACCACCTCATCCCAGGCCGGGGTTATCTCCGCATCGGTTCCCGTATTGGTGGCCCTGGGTGCCTGGCTCTTTCTATCGGAAAAAATAAGTGGAAAAATCATATCCGGGCTTTTTATTTCAGTGGCCGGGGTCATCATCCTGACCCTGTGCGGCAAAAGTACAATACCCGGGGATAACCCCTTACTGGGGAACAGTCTTGAATTTTTCGCCATGGCATGTGCGGCGGGAAATATGATCCTGGTCAAGCAGCTAAGCCTTCGGTATAACCCCTGGACATTGACCGGGCTCCAGTTCCTTGCCGGACTAATCTTTTTCTCCCCGGGAATCCGCCATATTCTGGCTGCCCCCCAGGTCATGCTCCGGCCGGACCTGCTCACCGCCCTTGTACTGCTCGGCGCATTTGCCTCGGTCGGTGCCTTTGGCATGTACAACTGGTCCATCAGCCGGGTACCGGCCACAAAGGCATCCGTCTTTATCAACCTGGTGCCTGTAGTTGCCGTTTTCCTGGGCTGGACACTATTGGGAGAATCCTTGACACCCGGCCAGATCACCGGGGCCGCATTTGTGGGTATGGGAGTCCTCATCAGCCAGAAGCCTGGAAATAACCGGATCTGGGCCAGGCCCCGCCCCGGGGTGATCAATTGAAAATCCAATACCCGGCCAGTACCAGGTAGCGGCCCAGCTTTCCCATGGTCACTAAACTAATAAACCATGCAAAATTAATCCGAAGCATCCCGGCCACCACGGTTAAAGGATCACCGATCACCGGTACCCAGGCCAGGAGCAATCCGGCCCAGCCCCAGGATTCAAACCTATCCCTGGCTTTTTGAATGTCGTTTTCCGAGACGTGGCTGATCTTCCGGGTCAGCCAGCCGGTACCGGCAAGGCCGATCCAATAGTTGACCACAGATCCAAGCACATTGCCTACGGTGGCAACGGCCACCACAGGTGCAGGATTGTATCCTCCGGACAAAAGCAGGCCCAGAACCACCTCGGAACTCAGGGGCAATACCGTGGCCGCCAGAAAAGAGGACAAAAACATCCCCCCCAGACCCAGGCTGAAAAAAGAGTCCACTATTGAAACAATTTATACAATGCCTGGGTCCCGTTTTCTTCGAACCCCTGGTCTGCCATCTTATTATAAAGGGAATAGGCCAGATCCAGCCCCGGAGTATCCAGCCCCATGGATTTAGCCGATTCAAGGGCAATGCCCATATCCTTGATGAAATGCTTGATGAAAAACCCGGGCCGGTCATCCTCATTGATAATCCGGGGTCCCAGATTGTTCAGGGACCAAGACCCCGCAGCACCGGAACCGATTATTCTCAGGACCGCTTCAGGATCCAGGCCGGATTTTTGGGCATATGCCAGTGATTCACACATAGCCACCATTCCTGCGGCAATGGCAATCTGGTTGGCCATTTTGGTATGCTGGCCCGATCCGGCTTTGCCCTGAAAGGCAATATTCTTTCCCATGACTTCCAGCACAGGCAGGGCCTGTTTAAACTCTTTTTCATCCCCTCCCACCATGATGGAGAGGGTGGCATTCTTCGCGCCCAGATCCCCCCCGGAGACCGGGGCATCCAGGACACCAACTTTTTTTTCCCTGCCCTGCTCCCAAATTTTACAGGCCAGGCCGGGGTCAGAAGTGGTCATGTCAACGGCAATGGTGCCTGATCCGGCATTTTCCAATATGCCGGAAGGTCCCAGATAAATCTCCTCCACATCTGCCGGATATCCCACAATGGAGATCACCAGATCCGATGCCTTGGCCAGTTCCGCAACCGTTTTGGCCCATTTAGCCCCTCTTGCTAAAAGGTCTTCTGCCTTGGCCTTGCTCCGGGTGTAGACCTGCATCTTATATCCGGCATCCAGAAGATGCCCTGCCATGGAATGGCCCATTACGCCCAGGCCGATAAATCCGATTGTTTTATCTTTCACCTCTCACTCCTTTTTCCTGAAAGCGTTATCACAAATGATTCACAAAAAGCGTTCGCGCTTCCAAAGCTGTTTTAAGCCATCGTTTAATTTCCCCAAAATACGCCATCCCGATGATTAGTTCAAAAGAAATTTTCCGAATTCATTGTTGACAGGCCTTGCCTGGTTAATCAATATTGGATGGTCCATACATCAACAATTCAGGGAGGCTGCCATGACCGAAAAGAGAATCCTGCTCAAAAACGGAACCATTGTAGACGGCACAGGCGCCAAGGGCGACACCGGAGACCTGCTCATCAACGGGGATAAAATTGAAGCCATCTCGCCTTCAGCCATTACTGCCGATGCCCAGCCCCTGGACTGCACTGGCAAGATCATTGCCCCGGGCTTCATTGACATGCACTCCCACAATGACTGGTTTATGCCCAATGACAAGCGACCGGAGTTCACCACCCCGTTCACGGAACAGGGTATCACCACATTCATCGGCGGTAATTGCGGATTTGCAGCAGCAGGCATTGAGACGAACTCTCCCTATCAATCATTTATTGAAGATAATAATCTTTTCCGGGCCGGCACCCCAAAGCTGGAATGGGACTGCCTGGCCAATTATAAAAAGATGGTAGCCACCCGGGGCATGACCCACAATCTGGCAACCCTGGCCGGCCACGGAACAGCCCGGGCCTCCCTCTGCGGCTGGAATCCTGACACCCTCCCCCCGGGCCGCATGGACCGGCTCCTATACCTGCTGGCACAATCCATGGATGAAGGGGCAAAAGGGGTGTCCTTTGGTTTCCAGTATGCGCCGGGAATTTTTGCCCGGAACCAAGAAATAAAAAAAATTGCACACCTGGTCCGGTCTAAGGATAAACTGCTCACCGTTCACCTCAAAGCCTATTCTTCGGTGTCCGCCACCTATCCTGTCATTCCTTTCGGCACGCCCCACAACCTCATTGCCCTGGAAGAGGCATTAAACCTGGCCCGGGATACCGGGGTGAAACTCCAGCTTTCCCATCTGATTTTTGTGGGCAAAAAGACCTGGAAGACATTTGACAAGGCCATCGCCCTCATTGACCAGGCCCTAACCGACGGGGTGGACCTGAGCATAGACACTTACTCCCACCATTGCGGGGCCTCGGTGATTACGGTGCTGCTGCCGGACTGGTTCATGGCCCGCGCCCCCCACAGTTACAGTGACAAAGCCATGATATTCAAGGTGAAGGTGCTTGCGGCCCTCTCTTTCAGGCTCCTTGGTTTCGGATTTGAAGACATCCAGATCGCCTCTGCCATGCACGGGCCCTTTGAAAAATTCAACGGCATGTTTTTATCTAAAATCGCCAAGGCCAGAAAGGTAGCCCCCTTTCAAAACTATATGGACTTTGTCCGGGAAAGCCAGGGCAATGCCAGGGTGATCATGCACAAATACACCAGCCCGGAAATTGTGAATTCGCTCATGGCCCACCCCCGGTCCATGTTCATGACCGATGCCTGGGCCGAGCCTGACGGCCTCCAGAATCCGGCGGTTTACGGATGCTTTCCCAGATTTCTCCAAATAGCCAGGGAGAAAAAAAACCTGACTCTGGAACAAACCATACATAAAATGACAGGGGCGGCAGCCCATCGATTTGACCTCAGGGACAGGGGGCGACTTGAAACAGGAAAGGCCGCCGACATCACCATCTTTGACTGGGATAAAATAAGGGACAACACCACCCCGGAAACCACAGATGCAAAACCGTCAGGTATTGACACCGTATTCATAAACGGTATCAAGGTGGTGCAGGGCGGCAAAGCCGACTCTGCCCTGAGACCGGGCAGATTCCTGGGCTGATCACCAATAACATTGTTATCAAATCCCCAGGTATTGCTGCTGGATAAGCCGATATCCTCTATCAGCCGGTCACAGGGACAGCCCCCCCTGGCTTTTTATTAAGCCTGACCGGGACAAACCTTACCCTATTGAGGTGTCAGGTGCTTTAATCTCAATGCCCTGCTGTTTCAAAAAAATAAAAAATCCAACAACTTTTTTTCCCATAAATGTCATGGACACGGCCCCTTCCGGACAATTATTCACACACCCCATGCAGACAATACAATCATCCGTATTCACCGAAGCTGTTTCGGGATTCACCGCCCCCACCGGGCATTTATCCACGCAGATGCCACACCCCGCGCACAGCGTTGGATTGATTGTGTGCGTGCCCACCATCAGTTTAGTGCCGGAAACCATGGGAAAAGACCGCATGATTTCATCCAGCCCGAACTCTTTATCCGGTTCAATAAATTGAGCGGTTTTTATTCCCTCCAGGACATCTGAGGCAAACCGGGCAACAGTATGATAGGTCTCCTGATCCGGCAAATGGCGGTACTTGAGAATGCGCGCCTCATTTCCCATGGACCAGGTGGGCGCAAAGGTGGACATGTTCCCGAAGGAACGGATCCCCACCGGGACGCCGCCTTTTTCAATCAGCCCCTGCAATACGGTGCAGGCGGTATTATACTGATTATTCCCCGGCCCCCCGAAACTGGAATACGCCGCAACCGCCGCCCCGTCAATCCTGTCAACTCCCGCGATCCATGATTTGAGATACTCCGGTGCATCATAGTAATGAACAGGTGATCCGGCCACGACCAGGTCAAAGTCAGCCATGGACATGCCCTTTAATTCTCTGACATCACCGGATATTACTGCCAGCCCATTCTTCTCCAGAACCCTGGCGATCACCTTCCCATAACGTTTCGTATGCCCGGTCTGACTATACCAGAACACCAAGGCAGTTTTAGGCTGCCGGCTTTTAAGAACCAGCGACCGAGGCCTTACAGAACCGGTCACACATCCCGGGACAGACATCACAGCACAGGCCGTCATACATTTTTTCAAAAACGATCGTCGATTTTCCATTCGATTTCCTGTTTACATGTTATCCTATTGGGTCAGATTCTCACGTTCCCGCAAATTCCTCCAGCTTTAATTCCCCTGATATTACAAAGGCCCCCACTTCGACCATAGACTCCAAAACCCATTCAGCCCAGGCAACATTTGTATAAATTCACAATGGGATAATGATCCTTGACTCGTTCAATCAACTTTATCCGAAATGTATTTTTTGCGCAAACATCTGCGGTTTATCGCCGGGTAGCCGGGAGCTGTTGCCAGCCCCAAGCCCCTAGGAACCGGACGTGAGACTTTCACCTTATCCGGTTCAAGCATTGATAAGGCGTGTTGCCACACCCGACAGTTGTCTTCGTTTCCAACGAGCCTTTAGGTAGTCCGCCCATGCAGGATCATATGGATTAACCTGGGCTCTAATCTTTGTATGCCTGATGAGTCGGGTAGGGCCTGATAAAATCAGGGGTTCAGTATTACCTTTTTCCACGAATCGCCAGTCTCGCCCTTTGATCCTCCGGTAATATTTACCTTTAACCCATCCTTTGTACTTATTTGGAAGCCTTCTTCTGGCCCATTTCCATGTCATTTGCCAAAATGCATGGTCAAGATCCCCGAATACTTTCCGGCTGACGACATGTTTATAATAATTTGCCCAACCGCGTAAAAGCTTTGGGTGCAAATGGGCTGATGGGTGACTTGACAGCCGAAGGCGCTGCTGCCTCAGGATTAAATGCATAACGGCCCGTATGAAGTATCTGCATGCAGATTTTACCACCTGCTTCATGCACGGCATCCGTGACCAGGCGATGGTTGGAAGCGTCCTGGGCTGTAGTCATCAATGCTGCATTGGCATGAACGGCACCGGCAGAATTCGGGCCAATTCCTCCGGTTACAATAAGGCCTACGCCGCCACGGGCACGCTGGCATAGAAGTGGGCCATTCGGCTAAAACCTGCGGGAGGTTCTTCCAGGTCCAGGAGGTCGAGCAGATTGGAAAATAATGGGTGATTATTTTTATTCATGGGTATTGCTTCCTTGCCTAAATATTTATTGTAACCTTTTTGTAACCCATGCCGTGCTATTGGCACAACTTTTTTTAGGGATTTAAATTTCCGATGAATTTTGCCTGTTGATGCATAAACAGGTTGATCGGTTCATACATGAAAGGCAAGAGGATGATTGAAAAAAACGAGTTAAGAATCATTACCAGTACCATTGAGCGGATGAAGGGAAAGCCCCATTTGCCCCATGAACTGGTTTCACTATTGGGACAAACCGCTTTGCTCCAGGCCGAATCCGGCTGTGGGGTAAATCTGGATCTTTCAAAAACAGATCTGTCCGGTTCTCCCCTCTGCCCTCCTGACCGGCTCCTTCTGGATGTGGAACAGTTTAAATCTTTGGCCGGGCAGATTCTGGACCTCATCCTTGATCCGTCCGTTGACGTGCCTGGCCCCATGGCTGAAGCGGCACAGATTTTACAGACGGCCTTAGATACGGAAGCCTTGAACCTTGAGGCCGCCTTAGGTGAGGTTCAGCTTCGTTTCACCTCTGATCAGGGAACTGAGCCGATCCTTACCGCCTGGGCTAGGCGTACACCCGGAGCCCCTTCTTTTCTGGCCTTTATCGTTGCGGCTGCAGCTTGTCCCAGCCTTAAGGCTGGCGCTGCCGCTTTGGCAGACGCCGCAATGTTGGATCAGGAACATATCCATTCCCAGGGAACCTGTCCTATCTGCGGCAGCCTGCCCTATATGCTGGAACTTAAGGGAAAAGAAGGGCAGCGATTTGCCCATTGTCCTCTATGCCGCCACACTTACCGGATCAGGCGTCTTGCCTGTGCCTGCTGTAATAGTGATGATGGGGACAAACTCAAATATTTTACGGCGGATGGTGAGCCGGGATATAGGGTCGAGACCTGTGATAACTGCCAGACCTATATCAAAACCATAGATTTCAGACAATTGGACCGGGAGGCCTGTGCCCCCTTAAACGATCTTGAATCTCTGCCCTTAGATATTCTGGCAGGGGATGAAGGGTTTCATCGGGTCCCATCTGTATGGTGCATTTAACAGGTAGGAAATAAACCTGTAACTTAGATAAAAAACAATTAATTTTAAGGAGAGAAAATGGAATTAACCCGCAGAAAATTCGTACAATTTGCCTCTGCGGCAGCTGCCGGTCTGGCCGCAGCCCCGGTATTCACCGGGCTGGGACAGGCTGCAGTTTCAAAGCCTGAAAAACGTGCCCGCCAACTGAGTCCTAAATGGACCAAGCAGACCACATCCATCTGCGCCTTTTGTTCTGTTGGATGCGGCCTGTTGGTCAATACAGATATCAAGTCCAAACGTGCTGTAAACGTGGAAGGTGACCCGGATCATCCCATTAACCGGGGGGCCCTTTGTGCCAAAGGGGCTGCCACCATCCAGATGACTGAAAACCCCAAACGGACCACCTCCTGTCTTTACCGGGAGCCATACGGGGACAAGTTCATCGAGAAAGACTGGGACTGGTGTAAAAAAAGAATTGCCAGGTTGATCAAGGATTCCCGGGACAATTCCTTTGAAGCCAAAAATGAAAAAGGTCAGGAAGTGAATCGGACCATGGGTATTGCCTCATTGGGATCCGCGGCTTTGGACAATGAAGAATGTCTGGCCATGCACAGCTTCATGCGTTCTTTGGGGCTGGTCTATGTCGAACATCAGGCCAGGATCTGACATAGTGCAACTGTAGCGGCTCTGGGAGAGTCGTTTGGACGCGGTGCTATGACCAATCACTGGATTGATTTGAAAAACTCTGATTGTATTCTGATCATGGGCAGTAATGCTGCCGAAAACCATCCTATTTCCTTTAAGTGGGCCCTCAAAGCCAGGGAAAAAGGGGCAAAAATCATCCATGTGGACCCCCGGTTTACCCGGACATCTGCCCGGTCTGATATGTTCATGGCCCTGCGTTCGGGTACGGATATTGCCGTTTTGGGCGGGATGATTAAATATATTCTGGATAATAAAAAATACTTCACCCCTTATATGGTGGAATATACCAATGCCGCCTTTATCGTGGGCAAGGATTACGGGTTTGAAGACGGCCTTTTTACGGGATTTGACCCTGAGACCCATACCTATGATAAATCCAAATGGGCCTTTGAGATGGACAAGAACGGTGTGCCCAAAAAGGATAAAAGCCTGAGGCATCCCAGGTGTGTTTTCAATATCCTGAAAAATCATTTCAGCAGATATACCCTGGACAAGGTGTCGGATACGTCCGGTATTTCAACGGATGATCTGCTGGCGCTTTACCGGACCTATACGGCCACGGGTAAAAAAGGAAAGGCCGGTACCATCATGTATGCCATGGGCTGGACCCAGCATTCCGTTGGGGTTCAGAACATTAGAGCCATGGCCATTATTCAGCTGCTTTTGGGTAATATCGGGGTGGCTGGCGGCGGCGTTAATGCGCTGAGAGGCGAATGCAACGTCCAGGGTTCCACAGATTATGCCCTGCTTTACCACATCCTGCCCGGGTATCTTAAAACACCCCTGGCAGGCCTGGATACTCTGGAACAATACAACAATGCCTTTACCCCGAAAAGTTTAGATCCTAAAAGTGCCAACTGGTGGCAGAACTATTCCAAGTATTCTGCCAGCCTGGTCAAGGCCATGTACTCCGAGGACACCGTTGAGGACGGATATAAATTTTTGCCCAAACTGGACACCCATGCCGCATCCGAATACTCTTGGATTCCTCTGATCCATCGTATGCATGAGGGCAAATTTTCCGGCAGCCTGATCTGGGGGATGAACCCGGCCTGTTCCGGTTCGGATTCGGTTAAAACCCGTGAAGCCTTAGGTAAACTGGACTGGATGGTCAACGTCAACCTCTTCCAGTGCGAGACCAGTGATTTCTGGAAAGGGCCGGGCATGGACCCCAAAAAGATTAAGACAGAAACCTTTTACATCCCCTGTGCCTCGGCCATTGAAAAAGAAGGCTCTGTGGCCAATTCGGGCAGATGGATGCAGTGGCGGTACAAGGGGCCCGAGGCGCCTGAAGGAGTTCTTACCGACGGTCATTATTTCCATGAGCTGTGGGAAGAACTGGTAAAGCTCTACGAAGATGAGGGTGGTGCATATCCCGAGCCTGTCACCCGGCTGAGTTTTAACAACATGTGTGAAAAGGACAGCTCAGGGCACTACCATTTCAGTGCCGATCAGGCGGCTAAACTGGCCAACGGCTGGTTTACCAAAGATGTCACCGTAAAGGGTAAATCGTTTAAAAAAGGGCAGCAGGTGCCAAGTTTCACCTACCTTCAGGACGACGGATCCACGGTATCGGGCAACTGGCTCTATTGTAATTCGTATACGGATGCGGGCAATATGTCCCAGAGGCGTGATGCCTCCCAGACCGAGGAACAGGCCAGAATCGGTCTGTATCCCAAATGGACATGGTGCTGGCCTGTAAACCGCCGGATCCTTTATAATCGAGCTTCGGTGGATCTTAAAGGCCAGCCCTGGAATAAGGACAAGGCCGTTATCCAATGGGACGGCAAGGCCTGGCAGGGGGATGTACCCGATGGCGGCTGGGCCCCGGGGGCAAAGCATCCGTTTATCATGAGAAAACATGGGTTTGGCCAGCTCTTCGGGCCGGGTCGGGCGGATGGTCCTTTGCCCGAACATTATGAACCCTTGGAATGTCCGGTTCATGAACATCGTTTTTCCTCGCGTCTTAACAATCCGACTTCCATTGAGGTGGGCAATGAACAAAAGGCGGTATGCGATCCCCGCTATCCGTTTGTGGCCACCACCTATCGGGTAACCGAGCATTGGCAGACCGGTTCCATGACCCGGTGGATGACCTGGCTTGTGGAAACCGAGCCCCAGATGTTTGTGGAAATCAGTCCTAAGCTGGCAATGCTCAGAGGCATTGTAAACGGAGAACGGGTGGTGGTGGAAAGTGTCCGCGGATCACTTTGGGCCGTTGCCATGGTCACCGAACGGATTCAGCCGTTCATGGTTGGCGGGGTCGAAACCCATATGGTGGGCATGCCCTGGCACTATGGTTGGATAACGCCCATTAACGGCGGAGATTCAGCCAACATCGTTACCCCCAACGTTGGGGATCCAAATACCGGAATTCCCGAGTACAAGGCCTTTATGGTCAACCTGCGCAAGTGGAAAAAGGGAGATAAAATATGAATGGAAAAAGTTTTTTCGTAGACTTGACCCTGTGCACTGCCTGCCGGGGGTGCCAGGTGGCCTGTAAGCAATGGAAGGACCTTCCTGCCGAACAGACACGTAACCTGGGATCCCACCAGAATCCCGCAGACCTTTCCGCCAAGACCCTGCGACTGGTCCGGTTTAATGAAGGCCGGGATGAAAAGGGGAAACTGCGGTGGAATTTCTTTCCCGAACAGTGCCGGCACTGCATTGAGCCCCCTTGTAAATATATGCTCAACATGTACCGTTCCGACGCGGTGGATCAGGATGCTCAAACCGGTGCCGTAGTCTATAATGAAGCGGTTCGTCTGGCAAAAAGTAACAGGCTTGAACCCGACCAGATCTGTCCTTATAACG
>Ga0070728_10004475_pt1 | contig 14487 bp, 16 predicted proteins | sample tdDd471_FD_66723 | JGI IMG/M metagenome (GOLD analysis project Ga0070728, IMG submission 66723) | Marine sediment microbial communities from the Atlantic coast under amendment with organic carbon and nitrate - tdDd47.1 | ecosystem: Environmental > Aquatic > Marine > Coastal > Sediment | place...
GGATTTTCTTTGATCGTGATAGGCAACGCTTATGGGTCATTGAGCATGGTCCTCGTGGTGGTGATGAGATCAATCTGATAAAACCAGGATCAAACTATGGCTGGCCAGTTGTTTCCTATGGCAAGGAATACTGGGGGCCTTTCGCTGTGGGTGAAGCCAAACAGAAAGAAGGGATGGAAGATCCTGTGAAAGTTTTTATACCTTCCATCGCGCCTTCTTCACTACTGGTTTATTCCGGGAAATTGTTTCCAGAGTGGAGGGGAAATCTTTTCTCAGGTGCTTTGGCGATGACCCATTTAAATCGCGTGATCTTAGACGAAAATTTTTTTCCTCAAAAGGAACAGCGTTTGTTTGAAGATAAGAATGAACGTATCCGCGATGTCATTGAACATGCTAATGGGGATATCTATTTTTCTACCGATAGCGGGAAGATTTTCAGAATTAAAAAGAGGGATTAATCAAATTCGATGTTCAGTGCCTCCAGTGTTTCACGTGTAAATTCGCCTATCATCAAACCATTTTCTTTTTGGAAAGCCGTTAGCGCAGCCAGGGTTTTTGGCCCACTAATACCGTCAGCTGTACCTGAATTAAAGCCTCGATCTATTAGAGTCTGCTGAATAGCGCTGACCAACTTTGTATCTACAACAATAACTTCGGTAGGATCTGGGGCGGGGGTTTGCTCGATAACATTAGAGACGGTTAAGTCATCAAGGTTAAATTCGTTTTCAGGCTCATAGCTGGCAGTGACGTCTTCAATGGCGTCATGTGTTTCTCTCAAGGTTGTTGTGGCTTCATTTACAGTATCGGCTGGCTGTTCTTTGGCAGTATCCACAGGTAGATTATTGAGATCTGGTACGGGTTTTATATCAGGTTGTTTTTCAATGCTAGGGCTATCTTTAACGGGACCTTTTGAATCATCTGCACATGAAAAAAGAAAAAGTGTAGAGAATAATAGGGCAGGTATACCAACTTTGAAGATCGTTTTGTATTTCATAGGTTTGCTCCCAAGGCCAAAAGTAGATGACCTTTGATCTGTTTTATATTCCTCTTTCAAATTAAAACAAAAAGCTAGGTATCCGATGGTTATAGGTGGGTTTTGTTAACCATTACTTAAGACTCTGCATTGTTTAATTGATTCAATTCAGTGAGTCCAGCAGGCTTAAGCTGTTATTAGTCTTTGGCAGTAATTTTAGTGCGTATTTTAAGGTGCTTATCGCCGACAGGTTTAGGACATGATATGGTAGTTGACCAATTTAGTCAGGATTGTCTTTGTCACAAATAGGAAATGATTATGAGTATTCAAGTTGGCGATATTGTTCCAAATACGACTTTAACGATTATGGGCAGTGAAGGCCCTGAAAATATAATGACAGATGATTTGTTAAAGGATAAAAAAGTTGTTTTGTTTGCAGTGCCTGGTGCCTTTACGCCAGGTTGTTCTATTACACACTTGCCTGGTTTTGTCGTTCATGCTGATACGATTAAAGCGAAGAGTGTTGATAGCATTATCTGCACAGCCGTTAATGATGTATTTGTTATGGACGCTTGGGGTAAAGCACAAAATGCAGAAGCGTTGATTATGGCGGCGGATGGTAATGGCGAGCTGGCTACTGGGTTAAGCCTGGAATTGGATGCTAGTGGCTTTGGTATGGGGCAGCGTAGTAAGCGTTACGCCATGATTGTTGAAAACGGCACAGTCACTTACCTGGGGGTAGATGAAAAAGGTATTGAGCTGAGTGCTGCTGACGCCATTATCGCTGAGTTATGAACTACTCAACCCAAGCTGCTGCAGTAAGCTTGGGTTGAGCCGTCTTTATACCCGAAAGGATCTAACCTTATTGGTTGTCCACTTTTTGAATTAACAAGGTCATTTGGTTGCTGCCATAGACCTCAACAAGGTCGTCTTTTTTTAGCGGTTGTTCTGACTGGGCTTTCCAAAGCGTATCACCGAATTGAATTTTAGTTTGGCCGGTTGGAATATCTTCTTTTAAATTAACACGTCGACCAATTAATTGGGCAGCGCGGTCATTCAGCAAACTGTTATCAGTTTGTTCGTTGTATTTTTTGAAAACTTGCCAATAAAGCACAGTAAAAACAACAGCCAGAACCGTATAGGTGCTTGTTTGTAACTGCCAGCTCATGTCAGGGAATAACGCGACAATAGCTGCTTGTAACAGTGCGGCGCAGCCGACGCCAATAAAAAAACCAGTGGTGCCAACAATTTCTAAACCGAGTAAAACAAAGGCGAGGATCAACCAATGCCACGCTTGCAATTCTTGTAAAAATTCCATGCTAACCCTTATGACTATAAAGAACGCTTACGATGATGCCTTATCATTAATAGCACCTTTTGCAATTTCAGCAATGCCTGCAATAGAACCAATCACTGAGCTTGCTTCCAGAGGGATCATCATTACTTTGTTGTTATCCGAGCTAGCCAGGGCACCTAGGGCGTCCACATACTTTTGGGCCACAAAGTAATTGATTGCCCGCGAGTCACCAGCCTGAATTGCTTTTGACACCATATGAGTTGCTTTAGCTTCTGCTTCTGCCAGGCGTTCACGACCCTCAGCCTCTCGTTTGGCGGCTTCTAGTTGACCTTCAGCTTTTAAAATATCGGATTGTTTTTGACCTTCGGCGACTTTGATTGCGGCTTCACGTTCACCTTCGGCTTCTAAGATTGATGCACGTTTTTCACGTTCCGCTTTCATTTGTCGAGCCATAGCGTCAACTAAATCTCTTGGTGGTGAAATATCGCGAATTTCTACCCGTGTGACCTTTACTCCCCAGGGGTCAGTGGCTTCGTCTACTTTAGTTAACAGCTCAGAATTTATTCTATCGCGGTTCGAGAGCATTTCATCCAATTCCATTGAACCTAGGACTGCACGGATATTAGTCATTACCAAATTTTGCATGGCTCGTTCTAAATCGTTGACTTCATAGGATGATCTAACCGCGTCTAACACCTGATAAAAACACACGGCATCGGTGGTGACTTGTGCGTTATCTGAGGAGATGACTTCTTGTGGCGGAATATCCAGTACTTGTTCCATCATATTTTGTTTGCGGCCAACACTATCAACAAAGGGAATGATTATTGTCAAGCCGGGGCTGAGGGTGCGGGTGTATTTACCAAAACGCTCCACTGTCCAGTTATATCCTTGTGGAACCATTTTTGCGCCGGTAAAAATTACTAAAGCGGCAAAGATAAGAAAGCCAATAACACTAATATCCAAACCCATGGTAACTGTCCTCTGTTGTTGTAATTTTTTGATCACTTCATTTGCTGAAGACCAATATTACCTGAAACTATTGGAGTTTCAATGAACTAGAGATAAGGCTATTACCTATTATAAGTTGATGGGTTATTCAAAGGCTCCATGTTGAGCTCTGGGTGAATTCTAAGTGTGTAATAACAACTGCAGTTGGAGTAATCAGAGAGTAGCTTTGTTTGTGACATGAATGAAAGAAAAAAGAGCGTTTTGATCTCTGTTATCTAACAAGTAAAACGGATTTGAATGGTCTAATGTTTTTGGCGGGAACTCATTAGCTTAGATAATCTCTATATCTTCAAACTCACTTAGCAGGGAGAGGTAGCTCAGTACGTTATTATTGGAATTCGTCGTTTTTAGGGAATAACTCTTGGGAAAAAGCAGAATAATGCAATGAGAACAAAGTCTATGTAGACAAGATCAAAAATCAGTTAGAATCTGCCCAGACAATATAGTTTAGATTAGGATAACTCTATGGGAAAAATAATAACGGTAGTGCTACTTGGTTTACTTATGAATGGATGCGAAACAGCTTCTCAGGCCTATAATATGTCTCAGAAGGGAGCTGCTGGCTTTTCCTGCACTGAAATTAATAATGCTTTTACAGCCTATCAACGTGACCGTCAGGCTGTTGAGTCGTTGGCTGTACTAACGACACTGATTTCTGCGAATTCGAACACAGCAACAACAAATTTATCCACTACATCAGATACTTATTATGAACAGGCAAAAGCCAGTGCCAATATTGCCCTGATTGTGCAAGGTTGTCCGGCCATACCTTAATATGAAATGATGTATAGAACCCTTTGTTTATTAAAAAAAGACGGTGAATATTACTATGAAAATACAGATTCTTGCATTGGCGCTAGCTGCCAGTTTAACCGCCTGTACTACCTTCGATCCATATACAGGAGAGAAAAAGACAACGAACACCGCTAAGGGAGCAGGTATTGGAGCGGGCGTAGGTGCGGTGATTGCCTACTTAGAAAATCGCAAAGAAGATAGCGGTACCCGTAACAGACGAATTTTACAGGCTGCTGGTGGTGGAGCCTTAGTCGGGGGTGGAATTGGTTATTACATGGATACACAAGAGGCAAAACTGCGCCAACAATTGCGTAACAGTGGTGTGAGTGTGGTTCGTGATGGTAACAATATTAACTTGGTTATGCCTGGTAACATAACATTTGCCTCGGATAGCGCTAACATTAACGATAGTTTTTATGAAGTTCTAAATTCAGTAGCTTTGGTTTTACAAGAGTTTGATAAAACACGAGTTGTTGTTGCAGGACATACTGACAGCACGGGTTCTGATGCCTATAACCAGCAATTATCGCAGCAGCGAGCCAGTTCGGTTGCAAACTACCTCAGGTCGCAAAAGGTCTTGGGTGATCGGTTTGATACTGTTGGGTTTGGCGAGGCTCATCCGGTTGCTGATAACGCAAGCGCCAGTGGCCGTGAGTTAAACCGTCGTGTTGAAATTACCTTGATGCCAATTACCGGCTAAGCGTTAAAGCCAAGCATAGAATCTAGTATTTTATGCTTGGCTAAAATTTCTGTTTTTTCTTCGTAAAAACAGTTCAATGGCTTGTGATGCGGCGACCATACCAAAGGTACATGTCACCATCATGGATGCTCCAAAGCCTCCACTGCAATCTAGTTTTACACCGCCTTCCATAACCTGTTTATTTTGGCAGATACCCCCTTCAGGGGTGGGGTAGTGCATTTGCTCTTCAGAATACACGGCCCGAACAGAAAAGCGCTTTTTAGTATTGCGGGAGAAGTTGTGTAAGCGTCGTAACTGGTTTCTCACTTTGGCTAATAGCGGGTCATTAACAGTCAGTGTGAGGTCAGCACTGGTAACCTGGCGTGGGTCACTTTTCCCACCGGCAGAACCAACGGTGACGATGGGTGTTTTATTTCGTCGGCAGTGGGCAATCAACGAAGATTTTGCGTTGGCGGTATCGGTGGCGTCGATAACAATATGGTGGGTAGCCGGTTGAATCATTTCGATGGCATTGTCTGGCGTAACAAAGTCTTCTACTTCATAAACGGTAATTTCCGGGTTGATATCCCGTAGCCGATTGGCCATGACAGCAGTTTTGGATTGGCCTATGGTACTTTTCAGGGCGTGGATCTGACGGTTGCTGTTTGTGATACAGACATCGTCCAAATCAATCAATGTGATGGTTCCTACGCCACTGCGTGCTAAGGCCTCTGCGCTCCAGGTGCCGACACCGCCAATGCCAGCAACCACAAAATGGGCTTGTGCTAGAAGCTCTACGCTATCTTTGCCATATAGCCGTGCTAGGCCACCAAAACGTTGTAGCCAGTTTTCACTTAAGGTTGAACTCATAAGGTGATGTTTTTACCGCGTGTATTGCTGTTGTTGCTGTGAATTTTGTTGTTGTAGTTTTTTCAAAATGGTATTGAGTTTTGCTTGGGCTGTTTTGGCCATTTGATCCCGACCTTGCGCTACGGGGGTATAGAATTTTCGTGCCAGGCTAAACTGTTGCTTGTCGTAGGCTACTTCGCCTTGGTAAAAGCTGGCGATGCGGGTTTTCACAATAGTGTCGCCTTTACGTAAGTCACGTTCTGCCGCATTTAAATTGCCGCTGTCATAGTAGGAAATGCCTCGAAGCACATAAGGTTTGAAATGCGTGGGGTTATATTTGATTGCACTGCTATAGGCAGTAATAGCCTGACTGTGCTTTTTCTGAAAGGAGAGTATTTGCCCCTTTAATTCCCAAAAGCTACTTTCTCTGGGTTGCAGTTTGATGGCTTTGTTCAATTCACTAACGGCTTTATTGTGGTTTTTGTCCTTCAATGACTTTTCAGCATTTTTATATTGCTGGTAGGCAGGAAGGTCTTTAAACATCCGGGCCATTTTTTGCCTGTAGATTTGGCGGTTACGGGTTTTGCCGGGTAGGCCAACAGCCGTCTCTTTATTACGTGCCATACGTTCCTGCGATGGGGGGTGGCTGGCAAATAAGGTGTTTAGGGCTTGCTGTGAGCCGCTTTTTAGTGACATCAACTTATGTTGTAGCTCGAATGAGGCCATTGGGTCATAGCCTGCCTGGCTGATATATTGGGTGCCATAGTAGTCGGATTCAAGCTCGTCATCGCGACCGTATTTGGCCATGATCATGCCTCCACCAATATTGACAGTATCAGCAACAATGCCGCCGTATTGGCCAGCGGCGGCCTGAGCTAAGGCGCCACCAATGCCAAGTATCATGCCCTGGGTTTGTTGTGCTGCACCGTGACGGGCGGTCACATGGACGATTTCATGCCCTAGCACAGCCGCCAGTTGGGCTTCATCGTCTAGCATCATTAGTAGGCCACGGTTAATGGCAATTTTTCCGCCGGGTAAAGCCCAGGCGTTGGGGACGGGGCTGTTGATGACTTTAAATTCGTAGGGAAGGTTTGGTTGATGGCTAAGGCGGGCCAGTTTTTGCCCAACCTGATTAACGTAGGTGTTGATATTACGGTCTAAATAATACTCACCGCCTTGTGATTGAATTGAACCCGCATAATGCTGCTTGCCCATAGCAATCTCTTGCTGTTGGCTGACCAGCGAAAGCTCACTCTTGCCCGTAACAGGATTGGTTGTACAGCCGTGAAGCGCAAACAGTAAAGTAGTAATAAGTAATGTTTGTAGTGTTTTCATAACAGTAACTTTTGTTTGGACTCGGTTAAGATACGGTCTATTGTATGTGCTAATTAAGACTGATTCACCCTCTAGATAGTTTCATCATAAGGGTACGCTTTATGAATCAAAAAAGGTTTTTATAACAGTGACTAGATTGATTTTCAGATTATCATTTTTTATCGCATTTGCGGCAATTAGTTATTTGGCACTGGCTCCGATTACTGAAACGCCAGTATCAACCGGTTGGGATAAGTTAAATCATGCTACTGCCTTCTTTTGCTTGTTGCTGTTGATGAGCTTAGGCTTTCCTTACAAACCTTCGTTTTGGTCAAAGGTTGCCTTGTTGTTTGCCTATGGCGTGGCTATTGAAGTTGCCCAGTCTTTTATTCCACCAAGAGAGCCGTCATTACTTGACCTTGTTGCTAATGGCTGTGGTTTGGCTCTTTACGTGTTCGTTAGGCCTTTGGTACAGCGTTTTTTCCCTGTGGCTCATGCCAATGTCTCAAATGCAGGTTGATTAATGAAACGTCTGTTGATTATTTACCACACGCAATCAGGCGCCACTCGGTTAATGGCTAATGCAGCCTACCAGGGCGCAAAAACCATAGAAGGTGTTGAAGTTATTTTACGCCGTGCAATGGAGGCCTGTGCTGACGATTTGTTGGCTGCTGATGGCGTTCTCTTTGGCACGCCGGAGAACCTGGGTTATCTATCCGGTGGCCTCAAAGATTTTTTTGATCGTACCTTTTATGCCATGCCGGAAGAGGGTATTCATTTGCCCTATGGTCTATTTATTAGTGCAGGCAACGATGGTTCTGGCGCTGAGCGGCAGCTGCAACGAATTGTCCAAGGTTATCGTCTTAAAGTGGTAGCTGATACAGTGATTGAGCGTGGAGAAATCACTGAGTTGGGTTTGCAGCGCTGCCATGAATTGGGGGCAGCTATGGCGACAGGCCTTGAAATGGGTATTTTTTGACGCTTCTTAAAGTGCTATTCTTCGGCGCTGAAATTTTTTAACTCAATTACTCTAGATATCAGGTGTTTTGTGGATAGTCTCGATCAACAAGTTGTTCGTAAAGTTAAGCAGTGGTTAGATGCAGGAGAAACCTGCTGGATTTGTACTATTGTTGAAACCTTTGGTTCTTCACCCCGGCCTGTGGGCTCTCTCCTAGCCTGTGATGAGCAGGGTGAGATTATTGGCTCACTATCAGGTGGCTGTGTTGAAGATGACCTGATTGATCGTCTTCGGTTTGGAACGTTAGATACCAGTAAACCTCATATTGAGGAATATGGCCTGTCTGCGGAAGAAAATGAGCGTTTGGGTTTACCTTGTGGTGGTCGTCTGGGAGTCATGGTTGAAAAGGTTGAGCCTTCATCTGAAAGCCTTACCCACGTTAATGAAATACTGGAAGCGCTAGATAGTCGACGTTGTATTCAACGGGTAGTTGACCTGAAAACCGGTGATTATTCACTGAAATCGGTTGACCGTTTTATGGCCCTGGAGTTATCTGAAACGCAGATGGTGCAAACGTTTGGCCCGCGCTTCTTAATGTTATTGATTGGTGCTGGTCAATTGTCGGTAAGCCTGGCTGAAATCGCGAAGATGATGGATTACCGAGTGTTAGTTTGTGACCCTCGCCCCCAGATGGTTGAGCATTGGCCGCTGCCGGATGTAGAGTGCGTACAGATGATGCCGGATGATGTGGTACGCGAGCGTGCAGGCGACCCGTACAGCATTATCATTACGCTGACCCACGATCCGCGGATTGACGATATGGCGCTGATGGAGGCCCTTACAACGGAAGCATTTTACGTGGGAGCTTTAGGGTCTGACCGTACAACCGCCAATCGTTTACCTCGGTTGAAAGACCTTGACCTAACCGATGACCAAATTGGTCGATTACATGCGCCGGTGGGTCTCAAGCTAGGTAGCAAGACCCCACCAGAAATTGCGATTGCTATTTTGGCGGAGATTACTCAAATTCGTGCTGCGCATCGCAAACAGGTTGCCGCCGGAGAAACCAGCCAGTGTGTTAATGCCTAATGGTTAATGTTCCTGTTGATAGAAAACCTATGGATATCGTTGGGGCGCTCATTCTCGCAGCCGGTCAGAGTCGTCGTTATGGCTCTGAGGATAAGCGTATTGTCAAGCTGGATAACGGTCGCCGGGTTATCGAGCAAACGATAGCTAACTGCCAGTCGGCAGGTTTGCCCGCCCGAGTTGTGTTGCGTCCGGATGAAGAAGCCTTAAAGCAGATTTGTCTTAAGCAAGGGGCTTCGGTGGTGATTGCACAGGATGCTGAATTGGGTATGGGCCATTCGTTGGCGGCAGGTATCAAAGAATGTGATGCCTGGGTAGGTTGTTTAGTGACACTGGCCGATATGCCTTTTGTTAAACCAGCGACTTATCAGCTAATTGCTGAGGCGTTACAGGGGCACGACATCGTTCGGCCTTTCTACCAAGGTAAACCAGGGCAGCCCAATGGTTTTTCTCGCCACTATTTTGGTCAACTGCGAGAGTGTAACGGTGATGTCGGTGCTAAAGCATTATTTAAGACAGAAGCTGTGCACGAGTTGGTAATTGACGATGAAGGTATCTTGGCGGATATTGATGTGCCTGGGCAGTTGTCAGGTCCACGAGACGTTTAGTTGCTGCTTTCCAAAATATCAATAAAAGCCTTTGCTGCGTTGGTTAACGAGCGGTTTTGGTGAAAGACGTATCCTAATTCTCGCTGCAGTTTCAAGTTGGTGACCTCCAGCTCCGTCACATTGTCTTGAATCATGGTTTGCGGCAGGACACTCCAGCCTAGCCCGATAGAAACCATCATCTTGATGGTTTCCAGGTAGTTGGTGGCCATGGAAACATCTAGCTTAAGGTCTTGTTGCTGAAACCGGTTTTTGATGATTTGCCCCGTATAAGTATTCAAGCCGGGCAGGATGGCGGTGTATTGACTGAGTTTGGCAAGGGTAACAGGTTGAGTGGTATTCAATGGGTGGTCCGGGGCGACAGTGACGCGTAGGTCATCCAACCAAATGATCCTTTGTTGAAACGGTTCCGGCTGGCTTTGTGCCAGTGTCACAACGGCCAGTTCTATTTTGCCATGTAGGATTTGTTCATAGGCTTGCTCCGAATCCATAAAGTCAATGTCCAGCTTAACCTGCGGGTAGCGCTTGCTAAAGCTCTGTAAAACCGGTGGTAGGCGGTGCAGGCCAATATGGTGTGAAATACCAAGGCTGAGATTCCCACTGACGCTACCTTGCAAATCACGAATGCTATGGCGGGCCTCATCAACAGATTGGAGAATTCGCTGGGCTTTGGGTAAAAGCGCTTTACCTGCCTCGGTGAGAGAAATGTGTCGGCCAATACGGTCGAAGAGCTTACAGTCGAGTTGTTGCTCAAGGCTGGCGATACGTTTGCTGACTGCAGGCTGTGTCAGATGCAGAATTTCTGCTGCTTCTGAAAAGGAGCCGGACTCAACGACTTCGATAAAGGCTTTAAGTGATTGGGTATCCATAATAACTTAGCTTAATGTATTCCTAATAGTTATCCAATATATAAAAAATATGAATTTGTTTTATTTGATGGGCCACCGTAGACTAATGCTTGAATTTTGTTCAATCAGTTAAATCGAGGCTCTACTGAGCACAACAGGAACGCAAAAATGAATGCAAGAACCCTCTATGACAAATTGTGGGATTCCCATTTGGTAAAAGAGCGTGCTGACGGCACAGCATTGATTTATATCGACCGCCAGTTGGTCCATGAAGTGACCTCTCCTCAAGCCTTTGACGGGCTTCGTATGAATGGCCGTAAACCTTGGCGTGTTGATGCGAACTTGGCGACGACCGATCATAACGTGCCTTCGGATGTAACTGAGCGTGCAAGTGGCGTGGCAGGTATTGTTGACGAGATCTCACGTATTCAGGTGCAAACCTTGGACGATAACTGTGATGAGTTTGGTATTGTTGAGTTCGGGATTAATGATGAGCGCCAAGGTATTGTTCATGTGGTGGGTCCTGAGCAGGGTGCGACTTTACCTGGTATGACTTTGGTTTGTGGAGATTCTCATACCGCGACCCATGGTGCTTTAGGGGCTTTGGCCCACGGTGTGGGTACTTCAGAAGTTGAACATGTTTTGGCAACTCAATGTTTGATTCAGAAGAAAATGAAAAACATGTTGGTCAAGGTCGAGGGGCAATTAGGTTTTGGCGTAACCCCTAAAGACGTGATTCTTGCGGTGATCGGAAAAATCGGCACAGCGGGTGGCAATGGCTGTGCCATCGAGTTTGGTGGCCAGGTATTCCGTGACATGTCAGTTGAAGGGCGGATGACTGTGTGCAATATGGCCATCGAAGCCGGTGCTCGTGTTGGCTTGGTTGCGGTGGACGAGAAAACCCTGGAGTACGTTAAGGGTCGTCCTTATTCACCTAAAGGTGCTCAGTGGGAACAGGCCGTTGAGTACTGGAAAACCTTACATTCTGATGAAGGCGCTGAGTTTGACGTGGTTGTTGAATTGGATGGCGCTGAAATTATCCCCCAAGTGAGTTGGGGTACTTCACCGGAAATGGTCACAGGGATTAATGGCATCGTACCGTCTCCTGACGATTTCGCTGATCCAGTAAAAAAGTCGGCTACTGAATCTGCACTGAATTATATGGGCCTGCAAGCTGGCCAGGCGATTACTGATATTGAATTGGATTGTGTGTTTATCGGTTCCTGTACAAATTCGCGGATTGAAGATTTACGTGCTGCTGCCAATGTCGTGAAGGGGCGTAAAAAAGCTGACAACGTTAAACGTGCCTTGATTGTTCCTGGTTCTGGTTTAGTTAAAAAACAGGCTGAAGAAGAGGGTTTGGACAAGGTTTTTGTTGAGGCGGGTTTGGAATGGCGTGAGCCTTCCTGTTCTATGTGTCTGGCGATGAATTCGGATAAGTTGGGAGCAGGAGAGCACTGCGCCTCAACATCTAACCGGAATTTCGAGGGACGTCAGGGCTTTGGTGGTCGTACACACTTGGTTAGCCCGGAAATGGCGGCTGCCGCTGCAGTGACAGGACACTTTGTTGATGTCCGCGAATTAATGGAAGAGGGAGTGCCCCGTTAGGGCAGAAGGTAAAGAGAAAATGAAAAGTTTTACAACAGTCAAAGGTATTGCTGCGCCTATGGATAGGGCCAATGTTGATACCGATATGATTATCCCCAAGCAGTTTTTGAAGTCGATTAAACGTACGGGTTTTGGCCCTAATTTGTTTGATGAGTTGCGTTATCTGGATGAAGGGATGCCAGGACAGGATTGTAGTGCGCGTCCATTAAATAAAGAATTTCCATTAAACTTTGAGCGTTACCAAAATGCCCAAATCTTATTGGCACGGGAAAATTTTGGTTGCGGTTCCAGTCGTGAACATGCGCCTTGGGCATTAGATGACTACGGTTTTCGCGTGGTGATTGCGCCGAGTTTTGCAGATATCTTTTTCAATAACAGTTTTAAAAATGGTTTATTGCCCATTGTCTTGGATGCAAATATTGTCGATCAATTGTTTAAAGCAATGTATGAAGAAGAAGGTTATCAATTAGAAATTGATTTAGCAGCGCAAGTGATTCGTCAACCCAATGGTGAAACCATTTCGTTTGAAGTTGATGAGTTCCGCAAACATTGTTTACTGAATGGTCTGGATGATATCGGTTTGACCTTACAGGATGAAGAAGCGATTCGTAGTTATGAGTCCAAGTGGCAGCAGCAATGCCCCTGGTTGTTTGGCGCGATTCAATAAACCATTTTTTACAGACTAAATGTTTTAAGAGAGTTAACTCATGTCGAAGAAAGTACTAACCATTGCCGGTGATTATATTGGCCCGGAAATCATGATTGAAGCCCGTAAAGTATTGGATGTTGTTAATGAACGCTTCAGTTTGGGCCTTGAGTTTGATGAAGCACTGCTAGGTGGTAATGCTTATGACGCAACGGGTAAGCCAATGCCGGATGAAACCTTAGCTAAGGCAAAAGAGTCTGATGCTGTTCTGTTTGGTGCTTTAGGTGGCCCTAAGTGGGATCATCTTGATCGTGCTTTTCGTCCTGAAAAAGGTCTGTTGCAATTCCGTTCTGGAATGGATTTTTTTGGCAATCTGCGTCCAGCTATGTTGTACCCGCAGTTGGCGGATGCTTCATCGCTTAAGTCTGAAGTGGTTTCCGGTTTGGATATTTTGATTGTCCGTGAACTGGTAGGCGGTATTTATTTTGGTGAGCCAAGGGGTATTCGCGAGCTAGACAATGGTGAGCGTGAAGGTTTTAACACCTATAAATACAATGAATCGGAAATTCGCCGTATTGGTAAGATGGCTTTCGAAATGGCCATGAAACGAGATAAGCGTTTATGCTCGGTTGATAAATCCAATGTTTTGGAGGCAACCATTTTGTGGAAAGAAATCATTACCGATATGGCTAAAGATTATCCGGAAGTCGAATTGTCACATATGTATGTGGATAACGCGGCGATGCAATTGGTACGTGCACCCAAACAATTTGATGTGATGGTGACCGGTAATATGTTTGGCGATATCCTTTCCGATGCAGCGGCGATGCTGACAGGATCTATTGGGATGTTGCCTTCGGCTTCATTAAATGCCAAAGGGCAGGGCATGTATGAGCCATGCCATGGTTCAGCTCCTGATATTGCTGGGGAAGGCAAAGCCAACCCATTGGCAATGATTTTGTCCTCAGCCATGATGCTGCGGTATTCCTTAGATAGTGCTGAAGCAGCAGATACAATAGAAACTGCAGTGGGTAAGGTGTTGGATCAAGGTTTGCGTACACCGGATATTATGAGTGAAGGGATGAGTCTGGTATCAACCGAAGTGATGGGTGATGCGGTAGTGAAAGCACTGGGTTAACTAAGTGTTGGTTAGCTAGTTGAAAGAGATGAAGAAAATGAAGCGTGTAGGTTTTGTAGGTTGGCGTGGCATGGTGGGCTCCGTTTTGATGGAGCGCATGTTAGCGGAAGATGATTTTTCTCATATTGAGGAGCCGATTTTTTTCACCACTTCTAATGTGGGTGGTCAGGGGCCAGATATTGGGAAGGGCATTCCTGCATTGAAAGATGCATTTAATATTGATGCGTTAAAAGCCTGCGATGCGATTATTTCCTGTCAGGGTGGTGATTACACTAAGGCGGTTTTTCCAAAGCTGCGTGAAAATGGTTGGGATGGTTATTGGATTGATGCGGCCTCCACATTACGAATGGATGATGAGGCGCTGATTATTCTGGATCCAGTTAACCTTGATGTGATTAAGGATGGTCTGGCAAAAGGCATTAAAAACTATATCGGCGGTAACTGTACGGTAAGTTTGATGTTGATGGCGATGGGCGGCCTGTTTCGTGAGGGGCTGGTAGAGTGGGCATCGGCGATGACTTATCAGGCAGCCAGTGGGGCCGGCGCCAAGAATATGCGCGAATTGATTAGCCAAATGGGAACGATTCGGGATAGTGTGGCGGATGAACTGGCTGATCCGGCCAGTGCAATACTGGATATTGACCGAAAAGTGGCAGAAATCATCCGCAGTGATGCCTTGC
>Ga0070728_10004477_pt1 | contig 14481 bp, 11 predicted proteins | sample tdDd471_FD_66723 | JGI IMG/M metagenome (GOLD analysis project Ga0070728, IMG submission 66723) | Marine sediment microbial communities from the Atlantic coast under amendment with organic carbon and nitrate - tdDd47.1 | ecosystem: Environmental > Aquatic > Marine > Coastal > Sediment | place...
ATCAGTCCTCTCTTCCCAGGTTATCTGTCCCATGCCTTGATTGCCCCTCCCAATAATTTTGCGCATCTCTTGTGGGGTGGACTCTGCTCTATGGCTGGCGGGATCTTACGGCTATTTTTTTTCAGGGGGGAACACATCAAGATGGTGGGGGAAATCCGCAGGGGCCATGGGGGGGGACCAGAGGAACCCCTGGGCGACGGGGCAGCCGATGGATTGGAGAAGGCGCATCTGTTCCGGTTCCTCCACCCCTTCGGCCACCACCTGGATGTTAAATGTCTTTCCCAGGTCCACAATGGTTTTCACCAGAAAGAGACCCTTGGAGTCTTCTTCATTGAGAGTGGCGATGAAGGAGCGGTCAATTTTCAGGGTGTCCACCGGGATTTCTCTCAGGTAGTTGAGTGAGGAGTAGCCGGTTCCGAAGTCGTCCAGGGCGATGGATACGCCCATGTTCCTGAGCTTCTCCAGGTGGGGGGCTGCGGCGGCAAGGTTTTCCATGAGGGCGGTTTCCGTTACCTCCAACTCAAGCCAATGGGGTGCACACCCTGTCTCTTCAAGCACACGGGCTACACGTGCGGGGAGATGGTTGTCCCGGAAATGCCATGCCGAAATATTGAGGGATATTAAAAGAGGGGTCTCCCTTTTCAGGTTCCATTCAGCGATGAGGCGGCAGCCTGTTTTCAGGACCCAGAGGTCCATGGGGACGATGAGGCCGTTCATCTCCGCGCAGGGAATAAATTCGGATGGAGAGCAGATCCCCTTGACGGGGTGACACCACCGGATGAGTCCCTCCATGCCCAGGAGTTTGTTACCATCCAAACCAACGCGGGGCTGGAGGTAGAGGGCGAACTGGGTTTCGTCCATGGCTTTTCGAAGGTCCTGCTCCATTTCAAATCGAAGCCGGGCCTCCTTATCAAGGCGGTGTGTGAAAAAGTTGTACGCGTTGCCGGTTTTTTTTGCCCGGTACATGGCAAGATCGGCATTGCGGATCAGGGTTTCGGAGTCTTTGGCATCATCGGGGAAGCGGGCCACCCCGATGCTGAGGGTGATGTGGAGTTGGGTCATGCCGATTTCAAAGGGCGGCTTGAAGGCCTCTTGAATTCTCTGAAGGAGCAGCACCAGCTCCTGGGCGCTGTAGCACTCCTCCACGAGAATGGTGAATTCGTCACCGCCCAGGCGTGCAATGGTGTCGCTTTTCCGTAAAGTGTCTGTGAAACGTTTTGCCACCATGGTGAGTAGAAGGTCGCCGCTCTGGTGCCCTAAGGTGTCGTTGACGTGCTTGAAACCGTCGATGTCGATGAGGAGGAGGGTGAGGCTTCGCTGTCTGCGTTTCGCCAGGTTCATGGAGTGTTCCATGGTTTCCATAAAAAGGCGCCGGTTGGCCAGGCCGGTGAGGCTGTCATAAAAGGCTTGGTGTCTGAGCATCCCTTCCGCTTTTTTCTGGCGGGTTATATCGAGCATGGAGACGATTCGTTCCTCCGTTCCCGGGAGGGTCGTCATATGTACCTTGGCTGTGTGGACGCCCCCCATCAGGTCATGGAACTTCACCTCCACGTTGTCGTCAAAGGAGATGACAGAGTTCTTTTTTTCCTCTAAGCGGGCTTGCAGCCTCGCCTCATCCTCGGAGTCGACAAAGTGGGACCAGTGCCGTCCCAGAAGCTCTTTGGGGGCTTTTGCGCCGGCGTACCGCTGGAATTCGCTGTTGAGTTTGGCGATGTTCCCGTTTTTACAGAACAGCACACTGGGTGTGGCGGAGTTTTTGAAGAGGGTCCGGTAGTGGGATTCGGATCGCTTTGCGTCCTCCATCGCAGCTTCCAGGGCCTGGATGTCGGTGAAGGTTTCAATTCGGATGGGGGCGTCGTGGTAGCGTGTTGCTGTTTTGGTGCGGATCACCTGACGTGGCGGGTTTCCCTGGAGAACCCCCTTTTCCTGATGAGGCGCAAGAAGGTTTTGCTCGTTCTCGGCCAAGGGGTGGAACAGGGCGTCGGCAGATTGGCCCATCAGGGCATCCGCTTTTTTCCCCACCATCTCTTCCATGCAGGTGTTTGTGTCCCGGATTTTTCCCGATTGCCCGTCGATCATGAGGATCCCGACATTGAGTGATGTGAGGATGGATCGGTTAAGGCACTCCTCTTCGATGATCCGCTTAAAGACCCCATTGATATCCACGGCCAGTCTCGAAAGTTCATCTTTGCCATGGATGAGGACGTTTTCAACCGGGGCATTGGGTTTTGCCACCGGGGCTACCTGGGAGTTCAGGGTAATGATACGTCTGAGAAGGGTGCGCTGGATCAGTGCGTAAGTGAGAAGGGCCAGCAGGAGACCGGTGACGGTGATACCGACTCCTGTGAGGGCCTTAAGGCGCTTGCCTGCCATGTAGATTTCTGACGGGCCGGTGAGGGTGACTTCAATGGTGGGATGTTCCAGGATATCATTGAGGGTCCCCGCACAGGCGTACTGTTTCCGGTTGTCGGTGAAGTGAACGACAATGGCGCCGGGTTCACCGTGCGCTGGACGGGTGGTCACGGTTATCTTTATGGCACTCTCGGCCAGCAGCTCGTTGAAAAAGCTCTTTTCCAGTTGCTGTACCATGACGAGCCAGCCACGGGACGGGCCCGACCCGTCGCTTTTGAAAATGGGGTTTGCAGCAATGAAATGAAAGGCCCCCTGGCTCACAAAAAAACCAGGCTGAATCTCAGAACCGGTACCGCGAAGTCTGAGGCTCTCCATCAGTTTATCGAGTATTTTGGAGAACGAGTTGGGAGGGGGCGTCATTTCGTCGGTTGCATGATTATAATACCCCTGCCAGACGGCACTCCCTTTGACTGGGAAAAATCCAATGAAAGAAAGGCCGCTGTCAGCGAAGGTTTCTTTCATCAGGTTGCTTTCAATGAATGCGGGGCTACCATCCTTCATAAACGTGTATGAGTCGTTCCACAGGCTCCAGTCACCGGTGAGCAGTTGCAGGCCGTCCCGGCCACTTTCCAGAAAACGGAGAACGGCGTGCATTCTGCTTCGTGCCTGTTGCTCTTCAAGTGCTGTGAAGCGCGTGTTGATGGCGTGATCCGCCACCTGGTAGAAGAGACCGATGGAGATCGCCACAGCAACAAAGATGGAAAGGCATGTTTTTAAGCGAATACCCATTGAAAACCCTTGTGGCCTGTTCTTGCTGAAAGCTTATATAAGATCGGCGCACGAACGCCATACCTGGTGTGTCGGTCAGGCTGGTTTCGGGGCCGGTATGTCAGTCGGTTTTGGCACTGTTCAGTTCTGCCTCCGGCTGCCCTGTTCAGGGCTAAATTCTGATATCTTTAACAAACAGGGCTGAAGCGTTGACGTTGCATGAGCGACGCTTGTAAGGCGGATTTGCGTTCAGGGTGGCACACCTTGCCGCCGGAGGCCGGCTTTCATGTGCTGGTTCGTTACGTTCCAACAATCAATGAGACAGACGAGTTGTTAACGATGGCCTCTGTTGGCCAGGATCTTCGGGTGGCATTGAGAAACGGTATGAAAAGAGGCTGACAGGCTGTTCATTGTTGGGAATCCAGCCGACGCAGTGGCTGGGGACAGGTCTCTGCGAAGGTAAGTTATCCAATTGTGAGGATTTTTTATTTTATACTGAACAGTTCACCTCGTCAAAGGGAAAGCGGGGCTGTGTGCGTTAAGGGTGGGCGGTGAAGGACGGGTGGTGGCCAGTCGTGTGGGATGGGACTTGCTAAGGGCAGGGATTGTGGTTACTCTGCATCTGTTTCATATGTGAAATGAATTGATTCGAAGGGAACCGTGATACCGAATAAATCCTTGGCTTCCGCGCTGGTATCGGAGCCGCCAGTATGCATCAGGGGGACTATGAACGGCTGGATGAACGAGACTATTGCATGTTTTTCAGAAAAAGCGGCGTTGGTGTGGGGTGAGCAGGAAAAGCTGGGTGAAACGGAGCTGTTTGATCGCCTCTGGCGTGTGGCCGGGGAGACGGGGCTCTGCCGCGTCGGTATCCCGGAAGCCTACGGAGGCATCGGAGGGGGCGGGCCGGAGATCTCTGAAACAATGCGGCTTCTCACCCTTGAAACCGGGAACCTTGGCCTTCCCCTTGCCCTGATGATCTCTCAGATGGTGGCCCATTTTATGGTGGGGGCTCTGGGAAGTGAACCGCAGAAGGCCACCTGGCTTCCCCGTATGGCCCAAGGGCAGTTTCCCACAGCCTTTGCCGTCTCCGAACCCAAGGTCGGGGCCCACCCTAAAAAGCTGCGTACCAGGGCCGAGAATGTGCCTGCAGGGTGGCACCTTACCGGAGAGAAGGCCTACATTTCCAATGGCCCCCTTGCAGGTCTGATGGTTGTGGTGGCCGTGGTGGCAGAGGAAAACGGCAGAAAAGAGTTCAGCGCTTTTCTTGTTGGGGGAGATACCCCAGGGCTGGAACGGTCCGAGGCCATGGCCCTTCCTTTTTTTAAGCCCGCTCTCCACGGCAACGTCCGGTTTGAAGAGGTGCCCCTTGACTCCGGGACGGTTCTCGGGTGCCCCGGTGCCGCTTATACCGAGTTGGTCCTTCCTTTCCGTCGCTACGAGGACGCCATGATGATGGGGTGTGTCACCGGGGCCCTGCGCTTTGTGCTGAAGAGGATTGGGAAACATGGCGATGCTTCCGATGATATGGTGTGCGAGACCCTGGGGGCACTGGGCTCACACATTGCAGCCCTTGAGCTGGTGGCCAGGGAGAGCGCACGGCTGACGGCGGATCCATCTGTCGAGGCAGCGGACGAATCCACGGCCCTTCTGCTTCACTTCAGATCTGTGGCGGGAACCTGCCGGGACCTTGTGTCGACACTCGTTGAGGCAGGGCTTCCCCTGGATGAAGGGAGCAGGTCCGTCATGGAGGACCTGAAGGCTTCGGCCGGTATCGCGGGAAACATCGCCAAAGCCAAACAGGTTAAACTCGGCAGGAAGATGACGTATGAGCGAGATGATTGAAGAAGTGAGTTCCGACGGGGTGCCCACGGGGCGCTCCGTGTCTCGGCATGTGGTTCACCGGGACGGGCTCTGGCATCGCACGGTCCATATCTGGGTGGTGAATGGTAACAGGGAGGTCCTGCTTCAGAGGCGTGTGGAGTCCAAGGAGAATTATCCAGGCCTCTGGGATATTTCTGCAGCCGGGCACATCAGTTTTGGGGAGACGTCCCTCGAAGCGGCCGAAAAAGAGCTTTTCGAAGAGCTGGGCATCACCGTGGATGCAGGGGCTCTTCATTACGTGACCTCCATTGCCAGGGAGGCGGTCCTGAATGAGGGACGGTATATTGACCGGGAGTGGGTTGATATCTACACCCTTCATCGTGAGATTTTATTGGACTCCCTCATCCTTCAGGCGGAAGAGGTGGCCGACGTGAGGTGGGCGTCCCTTGGGGAACTATCCAGGCGTGTGAGGGAAGGGGACGCAACACTGGTGCCGCATTCCAAAGAGTACCAGGCCATGCTGTCCATTTTATACCCGGCGGATATCCGGTAATTGAATTCATTTTTTTTGAATGAACTGTTGAATAAAAAGTTCATTGTTCTATAATTGACTTAGTGGTAAAAAATAATAACTTCCATATGGGAGCTGTTGTTTGATGCCGGAGATTGTTTGGGCGACACTCCGGTTTTGATTGTGCTGAATAACCTTCCGTTTATTATCAAACAGAAAATTGATCCACACATCGTGTGAACATTGATATTTGATCCATAACATAGTTATGACGGGCGCCTGGTGATATCGAACAGGCCAGTTAGCGTCAATGGTGCTCGTCCGGATAGTTCATGAGAAAACGATCAGGTTGAAAATTATGGCTCGTGATTACAGTGTGTTGAGAAGTGGTTGGTTGTTTCAAAAACACACAATGTAATCCACGGTTTTTTTGATTGATTTTCTCTCCCTCCGGGCGAGCCGGGTGCACCCACCTGCTGCGTTATCCGAGCTTTGAGGTAAACCACACCATCTGCAGCTCTGATGCCTTGCATACAACCGCACCCGACTCGTGAAATATCCGGGATAGGGGATGGGTATGGAACGTCCGACACAGACCCAAGAGGTGGTATTGCCCTGGGGCGAAGGGGAACTGAAGGTAAGGGTTCCCTCGGGTTGGAATATGGTTTATCCCGAGCGCGGGCATGTGCTGGCGTCGGATGCGAGATCCGAACTTGCCATTGTCACCAGCGCCGTGGAGAACCCTGTGGGGCTTGACCCCATCTCCAGGATGAACCTGGTTGGTAAGAACGTGGTCATCATTGTAGATGACAACACCCGGCCCACCCCTGTGTTTAAGTATTTCAGCATGGTGCTTGATAAACTGGAGGCAGCCTGTGGGGATCTCTCCCGGGTTCTGCTGATTCCCGCTCTGGGCATCCATACTCCCATGACAAAAGAGGAGATGGCCGCCAAGGTGGGAGGACAGAACCTCTCTCGGCTTCGTTGGGAAAACCACGATGCCTTTGATGCGGGCAAGAACTGTGCTTTTGGAACCACCACACGGGGGACACCGGTCGCTCTGAACAGCCACCTGGAAGACGCCGAACTCATTGTTCTCATGGGGCTCATCGAACCACACCTGATGGCGGGCTTCGGGGGTGGCATGAAGAACATCCTGCCCGGAGTGGCCGCCGCCGATACCATCGGTGTTCACCACCAGCTTCTCACCGATCCGCCAGAGACGTTCAATCGGGTGGGGATGGAGCCCCGGCAGAACAATTTTCGGCTCGACTTTGAAGAGGTGGCAGGGATGATCTCAGCCGACATCTTCTGCATCAACGTGGTGATTGATCATGGCGGGCAGGTGATGGCTGCCTTTGCCGGGGACCCCATCGAGGCTCACCGGCAGGGTGTTGATTACACACGCAAAGCCCAGGGACGACATCTGCCTGAGCAGGTGGATGGCATCATTGTAAACTCCTACCCCATGGACATCAATTTCAAGCAGTCCATGAAGTGTGTGGGTAACGCTCTCCCTGCGTTGAAACCGGGGGGTGCGGTCATGGGGTTTTTAAAGGCAGACAGGGGGATGGACGATTTGCCCCTGCCCGACAAGATGCGGCTGCCCCTGTTTTTTATCAAGGGGTTGCTTCGGATTATCGGTCCCAAGCATGTGTTTGCTCTTTTGAAGGTTATCAAAAAGGGCCTGAACGCTGAGGAAACATTTCTTTACTATTATATTCTCCAGTTGATTCGTGCCCACGACCTCTTTCTTTATGTTCCCTCTCTGACGGTGGAGGAGACAGAGCGTCTCTTCTATTTTGACCACTGTGCAGAAACCGGGGAGGTCATTCGTAAGGGGGTTAAGAAGATCGGCCATAAGGCCACGATCGCAGTTTTTCCGGAAGGGGGGGCTACCTACCCCATTGTTTTCGGAGGGTGATGTGTTCAGGCAGTGAATCGATGGCACAACAAGATGGTGAAAATTCAGACGGGGGCGGTATGAAACTCAACGTGAAAACAGAACATGAAGTGGCAGTCAAACGGTTGGCAGAGTTGGGGAATGGAACGCGGCTTGCAATTATCCGGTACCTTGTGAATGAAGGCTCGGAAGGGGTTCCTGTGGGGCAGGTCCAAAAAGCCCTGGGGGTGCCTCCCTCAACCTTGTCCCACCATATTTCGCGGCTTGTGTCCGTGGGGCTTCTCAGGCAGGAACGGGACAGCCGCACCCTGTATTGCCACGCAGAGACCTCGGCCATCGATGCCGTGGTTTCCTATATCCGGACTGCCTGTCTCTGCGCCGAAGCGGTGTAGGGTGGCGCCTGCGTGAAGAGAAGATCCCCCCCCCTTAAATGATCATGGCACCAGATGCTGATGTCTTATGGCGTCCTGTTCCTTTGCTTTCATCCCCCTTCAGGAAGCACTGGGAGATACGGGTGTTGCTTTTTGCAGCACCACGCGTGGGCGCTCGCACGGCATTTGGCGCTCTGCAATGCTTGATATACGGCTGGCCTGACGTTTTTGACCCATGGTCTCAGTCGTGCCGGCTGAACCAACAGCCCGAACCCGTACGGCACATCCCACAGATGCATAATGCAACGCTATGCCTCCGGCAGCGACACCGGAGGGTCGTTTCAAATGGTTGCTTTCTGCATGTGACAGCCCTTTCCTTGTCATCCAGATATCAAAGAGATATATTGAGAAAGCATCTACCCTCGCCTCGATCGGTCGTTCAATTTCTATCATGCAACTGGCTTTTAAGAATTCAGAGTTACAGATGCACTCTTAGTCCCTCTTCTTTCCTTCAATTTATTCAGTGGTAAATTCAGGATATCGATCCCCAATATGGCGATTGCACCCATCATATGGGAGGCGTAGTGAAACGATTCACAGACAGCCGTATATTTATCGCAGGTGTTCCCCTGCTTTTTTTTCTGCTGCTTGCTGCCGGAAGCGAGTACCTGCTCTACCTTGGAAAGGGCAGGAGGCTTGCCCGTGAAAAGGAGGCCGTGGTTAAGGAGGCCGGGCGGGTGCGCACGCTTCTGGAGTCGGAAATCAACACGACCCTGAACCTCACCCTGGGGCTGGTGATCTACGTTGCCTCTAACTCTGACGTGAGTCAGGAGACCTTTTCATCCATTGCCCGGCTTCTGATACGCCGCACCCCCCATATTCGCAACATCGCCCTGGCTAAGGCCAATATCATCACCCACATGTACCCCCTTGCAGGAAACGAAGCGGCTTTGGGGCTTCGCTACATGGACAACCCGGCTCAACGCCCCGCGGTGATCCGTGCCATTGAAACCCGACGAACGGTTGTGGCGGGACCGGTGAATCTGGTTCAGGGAGGTCGGGGCATGATCAGCCGGAGCCCTATTTTTTTAAGTGACAAGGAGAGCTCTTACTGGGGGCTTGCCAGTATGGTGATGGATGTGGACTCCCTCTATGCGGCCAGCGGCCTCATGGATGCCAGTCTTTATCGGTATGCCCTGAGGGGAAAAGACGGCATGGGATTGCGAGGTGAGGTCTTCTACGGGGACCCTACCCTTTTCTCTGATCGCGACGCCGTTCAGCTGCCCATTACCCTTCCGGTTGGCTCCTGGGTCCTGGCGGCGGCACCCTACAGAACGAGTTCGACCTTTCATACCGAGGCGGTGGTGCGGGTGGTCTGCTTGGCGGTTGTTTTGGTTATCACCGGTATGTTGTTTGCCCTTTTCACGTCCTTGAGCCGTATCCGTTACCTGGCGCACCACGACCCCATCACAGGCCTTCCCAATATTCGCTATTTTGATGCGTACATCAAGCAGATGATCACCACGAATCTTTATAAAGATGAGTCCTTTGCCCTGTTCTACATTGACCTTGATCGGTTTAAACCCATCAATGAAACATACGGACACAAAGCCGGAGACCTTGTGTTAAGGGAGGCGGCGAGGCGCCTGGAAGAGATGATGCAGGGGGTTGAGCTGGTGTTCAGGATGGCGGGGGATGAATTTGTGGTGGTCCTTGAAAGTGTTGAGGCGGGTGATGAAGTGGAGGCGAAGGCGGAAGAGATGGTTCAGGCTTTAAAGAAACCTTATTCAGTGAGCGGCCTGGAGAGCGTTTCCATTGGCGCGAGTGTTGGGGTAAGCCTGTTTCCAAGCCAGGGGGTGACTTCAGAGATCCTCATCCGCGAGGCGGATTTGAACCTTACCATGCGCAAACGTGAAAGGGGGGCGTCATGTGGAGATCCGGAAGCATGAGATCCCCCTTTTCCTTCGTGGCTCTGACTGGGGTATGTGTTTAAAATAGGATGGGCAACCTGTTTTCAAGGTGCCACACCTTGCCGTCGGAGGCTGTCTTCATCTGCTGAATTATATTTACTGGGGGGTCCCGTCCCTGTAAGCCAGCACCTGAATGGACTCAAGGGTGACCATTCCCTTTTTCAGCACGGTGTCCAAATCGGATAGCAAGGCCTTAATGAGTTCAGGGCGATCCACAATCTCAACCACCACAGGAAGATCTTCTGATAGTCTGAGGATCTTGTCGGTGTGGATGTGGCTGCTGGCTCCAAACCCCATATTTCCTCTGAACACCGTGGCTCCCGCCATTTTTCTTTTTCTCGCCTCTTCAACAATCCATTGATACAGGGGGACCCCCTTGTGACGGGCCTGGTCGCCGATGTAGATCCTCAGGCGCTGTGCATCATTTGTTATGGGCATGATCATCTCCTGATGAAAGCATGGTAAGGGTGTCAGTCCGATGTGCCGTCCGTGTGGCCTGGTCTCTGTTGTGGGGGTGAATAGCGCTGCTTCGTGTGGATCACAGCCACCGGGCCAGGGTGGCACCTATAAAGAAGAGGGCCAGTCCTGCTGTTATCTGAAGGGTGACGTTTCCCAAAGCGACCCACCATTGGGCCCCACCTGCCAGTTGGCCGGTCTCTGAGATAAAAGTGGAAAAGGTGGTGAAGGCCCCCATGAACCCGGTGAGGATGATGGTGCGCGCTTCGGCACTGATGGCCATGCGCTCCGCACTTAAGGTCCAGACCAGTCCGAAAAGAAAGCAGCCGATGACATTGACGCTCGCCGTTCCCCAGGGGAAACCACTTCCGGCTACGCGTTGAACGAGTCCTGCCAGGCCGTACCTGGACAAGGTTCCAAGGGCTCCGGCTGCAGCAATGCAGAGGAGCTTCTGGTAGAGGATCATTGGGTCAAATCTCCGATAGCGACCGGCAGGTTCTGCCGGGTAGGGCGGCCAGGCCTGTGGGACGTCTGGCAAATAAAAAAACCCGCTGCACGGCGGGCTTGCTGAGTGGCTGCCCGCCACGGGACACACCGGTTCCGTTGGCAGGAGTCATCAGCACAAAGGCGGTTTGTTCCGGCAGTTAATGAGCCGGGCGCAGGGGAACTCCATCCCCAATAAAGATGTGTGTCAATGTACTGAAATGGATCGGGTTCGTCAAGGCACGCTGAAAAACCGGAGGGCCATGAAAAAGATGAAACCAGGGGGTAACCCCCTGGACCCCGGGGGCGCGAATGCTCCCGACCTTCGTTCCTCAGGCCGATCACATTCGCCATAGGGTTTCGAGGTGCCCCACCTCGCCGCCGGAGGCATGCTTTGCCTGGTTTTGTTATTAAAAAGAACAATGTGCTTGAACATGAACTAAAATCCGGGTATCGAATATGTGGTGATAAAATGGGCGTTTACCGTGCGAAAGGGGATGGGCATGACGAAACGGAAGGTGATCATCAGGCGGTGCGATGCGTACGATCAGGAGACCCTGAAACGGTTGATTGGCGAGGGCATGGAGGCGTTGGCGATGCGCCCCCGGGGGCGCGTTCTCATCAAGCCCAACGTGGTGACGGCAAACAAAGAGTATATCCATCACAGCTACACCGAGCCCAGGATGGTGGAGGCCATGGTGACGGTTCTCAAGAACCATGGTGGCGCGGAGACGATTACCATTGGTGAGTCCGGGGGAATCGGCATCCCCAGCCGGATGTTTTTTGCCGAGTCGGGCATGGCAGAGGCAGCCAAGCGGGCAGGGGTACCCCTGGTGGATTTCAGTGAGGAGAAGACCTTTAAACGGTCCCTTGAAAAGGCCAAGTGGCACACCACCATGGAGGTGGCACGCTCTATTCACGAAGCGGATTTCAAGGTGTGGATGCCCAAGCTCAAGTACCACATCGTTACGGACCTTACCAATGCCTTGAAGCTTAATGTCGGGATCCTGACTCACAAGGAGCGGTTCCATTACCATGACGACAGGCTCCACGAAAAGATTGTGGACCTTCTGGAGGTGGGGATGCCCGATCTCGTGGTCACCGATGCGGTGATCATCGGCAAAGGCTTTGAATCGAGCCCGTGGCCCGTTCCCCTGGGGGCGCTTTTGATTTCCAATGACCCCCTGGCCGTGGATGTGGTGGCCTCCCACATTCTCGGTTACGACCCTGAAGAGGTGAAGCACCTCAAAGAAGCGTCGGACAGGGGGTACGGCAGCCTTTCCATCTCAGATGTCGATGTGTCGGGGGATGTGACCGTGGAGGAGCTGGCGGCACGTCTTAAAGGCGTGGTCTCTCCCTTTCAGGATCTCCAGGAGCTGGATACGCCCATTCGGTTTTATGAAGGGATCAATCCGGCCTCCGGAAACATCTGTGATGGCGGGTGCATCTGCTCCATCAAAGGGGTATTGGGAACCTCGGAGAAAAAGAACGAGGGGAGCATGAAAAAAGCCAAGCCCGGTGCCATTGTCATGGGGCATTACCAGGGCGATGTGGTTCACCCGGGGGAGACCGTGGCCCTCATCGGCAAGTGTGCCGGGGTCTCGGGAACGTTTCAGGCGGGCAAGGTGGTTAAGATCGGCGGATGCCCAGCAACGGTTAAGGACCTTATGCTTTTTATGCTGCACCATTTCCGCATCAAGAGCCCCGCCCTTGATCCGCGCAACATGGCCCTTCTTATCTGGTACTCCCTTGTTCACGCCATCATGAAGCGGGTGAGGCCCCTGCTGCGTCCCCGCTGAGGGCGGGCATTGTTTTTAAACAAGCCTCCGGCGGCCCTGCCGGGGGCCAAACTTTTGAAAGGTTTGACAAACAGGTTTTGAAAAAATGCTCCTTTGGTAGTGTGCGAATTAAAGGCAGATGTGATTAGTCCCGAGGAACGAGGGGCAAAGCGCATTCGCAACCTGCTTTCAAGGTTTTTTGCCTAATGTGGCTTCGCCACCCTTGCCGCCGGAGGCACGGTCCATCAGCGAATATGATCAGCCGCGAGATCGCCATGATACTGAAATATCATGGCGTTTTTTTTGTTTGTGGCTCTGTAAGTCCCGAAAAATCTTGACAATGGGTTTGGGGGAATGTAAGTACCTCAATCTATATACAGCGATTCTATATCGTGTTAATGTATATCGTCTTAGTATACTAAGCGGGAGAAAGGTGGCACGCCGAAGACGCAGCGGTGGTGCAAAACCACAAAGCAGAGGAACATATGAAAAAAATAGTCATTCTTGGTTCCGGGGCTGGCGGGACTATGGCCGCAGCCCATCTGAGGAAACATCTCAGCGTCAACGAATGGAACATCACGATAGTGGACAACGACGAAGAGCACCACTATCAGCCCGGCTGGCTCTTTATCCCCTTTGGCATCTACAACCGTGACGATTGCGTGAAACCCAAGCGCGATTTTATTCCCAAGGGTGTGGAATTTCTTCTGGACGAGGTTGTTGGAATCAATCCGGACCAGAACTACGCCGAGACCAAAGCCAACGGCAAGCTTCCCTACGATATACTCATCGTTGCCACCGGCTGCGATATTGCCCCCGGAGAGGTCGAAGGCCTCGAAGAGTGGAAGGCTGATCCCGAAGGAAACGAGCACACCATCTTCAGCCTGGATGGAGCCCTGGCTCTCTTCAAGCGCCTGAAGCGATTTGAAAAGGGTAAGCTTGTTTTCAACATCGCAGAGATGCCCCACAAGTGCCCTGTGGTTCCCATGGAGTTCGTCTTCCTTGCGGACTGGTACTTCAGAGAGGCCGGCGTCCGGGACAACGTGGAGATCGAGCTGGTGACACCCAACACCGGTATCTTTACCAAGCCCATCGCCACCAAGGTCCTCTCCAAGACCGCCGAAGAGAAAAACATCCTCGTCAAGCCCAACTTTGACCTGGCCGAAGTGGACCCGGTGGGTAAGCGCCTAATCTCTCCGTCCGGTGAGACAGCTGATTACGACATCATGGTTTCCACCATGCCCAACCTCGGTGCCGATTTCATCGACGAATCCGGCCTCGGTGACGGCATGGGGTACCTCCTGACCGATCATCACACGTTGAAGTCCGTGAAGTACGACAATATCTACGCCGTGGGGGATGCCTCCAACGTGCCCACCTCCAAAGCCGGATCTGTGGCTCATTACCAGGCGGAGCTTGTGACCGAGAACATCCTTCGGGAGATCGACGGCCTTGCGCCCAAGGATTCCTTTGACGGTCACTCCACTTGCTTTATCGTCTCCGGGTATGACAAGGCCTTCCTCTTCGACTTCAACTACAAGACCGAGCCCCTTCCCGGCAAATACCCCTTCCCGGCCATCGGTCCCTTTGACCTTGTGGGTGAATCCCACATGAACTACTGGGGCAAGATGATGTTCAAGTGGGTTTACTGGAACCTGCTTCTCACCGGAAAAGAGCTGCCCTTAGAGCCGCAGATGTCGATGGCAGGTAAGTTCTGGCCCAAATTCGACAAATAGGAGGGGCCATGACAAACGAAGAATTGATACTGCAAAAGCTTGAAAAGTTGGATCGGCTGGAAGAGCAGCTCGCTCCCATCATCCAGGGGCACAAGGCGCGCACCGAGCTCATGGCGGACCTTGCGCCCATGGGCAAACAGGCGGCGCACCTGGTGACCAAGGGACTTCAGGAGGTGGAGACCAGCTTCCAGACGGAAGATGTGCTGGACCTTCTGACGATGGTGGCGCGAAACACGCGTAATTTCACATTTGCCCTTCGTCAGTTCGAGAGTCTGATTGACTTCATGAAGGATATGGCACCCCTCATGAAATCCACGGTGCCCAAGCTT
>Ga0070728_10004480_pt1 | contig 14476 bp, 11 predicted proteins | sample tdDd471_FD_66723 | JGI IMG/M metagenome (GOLD analysis project Ga0070728, IMG submission 66723) | Marine sediment microbial communities from the Atlantic coast under amendment with organic carbon and nitrate - tdDd47.1 | ecosystem: Environmental > Aquatic > Marine > Coastal > Sediment | place...
CCGTTAATCAATAAGGTGGGCTCATCGGAGATTGCCGGGCTCATACTATCCAGGGGCACCCCATCACCGCCGTAGGGTGCATTCTATGCACCATGGTTGAGGGTCCTGAAGCCTCTATTTTTTTTGTGAAATCAAGGAGCATTAAGGCCGCGGCCTTGGTGCGTGGAACGCACCCTACGGGCTCCGGTGCCTCGACGGGTCACGTAATGCCCGATCTTCTCCGTTTTTCAAAAGGTGGGCCCGTCGGAGGGGGTCATTCTATGCACCATATTGGAGCCACCGAGGGGCTTTACTGATCTATGAAATCCAGTGGATTTCAGACCCTGTTTTCAAACGCAAAAAGCCGCTGGATTATCCAGCGGCTTTTTGCGTTCATTCAGACGGGTCATTACTATCAACTATTTAGCCGATAAAGCCTTTTTTAGACGAAGCTGAACAGGGACCCTAAATTTTACCTTTTTCGCAGCCGGTGAGCGCCAGCGAACCGGATGCATGATGGGGTCCAGGGGATCATCCCCTGGCCGCCGGAGGCACTCTCTTTCTACTTCTTGGAGTGCTTCAAGGACGCACGGATGAACTCCACGAAGAGGGGGTGGGGCTCCATGGGGCGAGACTTGAATTCCGGGTGAAACTGACAAGCCACAAACCAGGGGTGGTCGGGGACTTCCACGATCTCCACGAGTTCGCCGTTGGGCGAGGTGCCGGAGAGGATCAGGCCTTTTTCGGTGAGGGCATCGCGGAACTCGTTGTTGAATTCGTAGCGGTGACGGTGCCTCTCGGAGATGGCTTCGTCGCCATAGGCTTCCCGGGCGTGTGTCCCCTCTTTGAGGGTACAGGGGTAGGCGCCGAGACGCAGGGTGCCGCCCTTCTCGGACTCGGTGTCCCGCTTTTCGATCTCGCCGGTGCGTTCGTTGACCCACTCGGTCATAAGGTAGATAACGGGGTGCTTGGTCTTGGCGTCAAACTCGGCGCTGTTGGCGTCTTCCATGCCGGCCATATGGCGGGCATATTCAATGACGGCAATCTGCATGCCGAGGCAGATACCAAAGTATGGCACCTTGTTTTCACGCGCATAACGGGCCGCGGCCACCTTGCCTTCCGTCCCTCGGGAGCCGAAACCACCGGGAATAAGAACGCCATCGGCATGACCGATGAGCTCTGCCACGTTGGCATCATCCACGGTCTCAGAGTCGATAAAATCAAGGTCCACACCGCAGTGATTGGGAACCCCGGCGTGGTAGAGGGCCTCGTTCAGGCTCTTGTAAGACTCGGTAAGGTCCACGTACTTGCCGACAATGGCAATGGTGATACGCTTTTTCGGGTTCTTAAACCGGTCGACAAACTCTGCCCAGTTGCCGAGGCGTGGGGCCCGCGTCCAGATCTGAAGGAGCTTGACGATCTTATCGTCGAGGCCTTCTTCATGGTAGACCTGGGGCAGCTCGTAGATGCAGTCCACGTCCCGCGCGGTGATGACGGCATCGTCATCCACGTTGCAGAACAGGGAGATCTTCTTCTTGAGATCCTTGGGAATCTCACGGTCAGAACGACAGATGAGAATGTTGGGCTGGATGCCGATGCTGCGGAGCTCTTTGACGTTCTGCTGGGTGGGCTTGGTCTTGAGTTCACCTGCGGCCGCAATGTAGGGAACCAGGGTCAGGTGAACATACAGGACGTTCTCTTTGCCGAGGTCGGCCCGAAGCTGACGGATGGCCTCAAGAAAGGGCAGACTCTCGATGTCGCCGATGGTGCCGCCAATTTCAATCAGGGCCACATCCACGTCATCGCCCACCAGCATGATGCTGCGCTTGATCTCATCGGTGATGTGAGGGATGACCTGCACCGTGCCGCCAAGATACTCACCGCGTCTCTCCTTGGTGATGACGGAGTTGTAGATCTTGCCGGTGGTGAAGTTGTTGTTCCGGCCCATGCGGGCAGTGGTGAAACGCTCGTAGTGGCCGAGATCGAGGTCGGTTTCGGCGCCGTCATCGGTTACGAACACTTCGCCGTGCTGAAAGGGGCTCATGGTGCCCGGGTCGACGTTGATGTACGGATCCAATTTCTGAACCGTGACCGTGAGGCCACGGGCTTCAAGAAGTGCACCGATCACTGCGGAGGCAAGGCCTTTGCCCAGTGATGAAACCACCCCTCCGGTTACAAAAATGTACTTGGTGTTATGCCCCATGAAAATACCCTTTGAGTCGCACGAGATGCGTTGGAAATGGATTAGTTGTTCAGGATTCTTCAAAAAAAAAGATAAGCACCGGGTTTATGAAAGACACCTGCTTATCTTTATTATCACAATGAGGAAAGGTTTCGCCATTGTTATCACCCAGCTTGTTTTCAGTTGACCGGATACTATCCAATCACTTTTGGGAACGCAAGCCTTGATAGGTCAAGCCTGTGAATTCCCCTCTGATCTTCAAGAGAGCCCGAAAAAAATCACCAAACTTAAGTTTAAACCAATACCCCGCATCAAATCGACTCGCTTGGGACTCTTCTCGTACCGTTAAAATGCCAGAGGGTCGTTGGAGAGAATCCGCTCAATCTCTTCCATCTGCCTCTCCTTCTCGGTGGGCTCGGAGACCGGGGCCTCTGCCTTGGGTTCAACGGGCTTTTTGGGGGTGTAGGTTGACCGGTCAAAGAGTTTGGCGGACAAGGCCTTGCCAGCCGTCACGTTCTCCACGCGGATCTCCCGAAAGAGCCGCCCTTCGGCATAAAACTCGATGCGCTTGGGGTAATAGGCGTTCCCCTGCTTGAACCAGTCATGGTACCAGATCTCCACCTTCTGCTTCTCGCCCTGCCCTTCAAACAGAATCCAGCGCATGGGAAGAAAGGTCTCCTTGTCCACCCAGAACTGGGGCCTGACCGTGCGATCGGAGGCCGTGGCACCCATCACCCAGGCGATGCGCCCGGCATGACGGTTCAGTGAGGTGGCAGACAGATCCACCCCCGCACTGGTGAGGCGTTTTTCAATAAGGGACTCCCGCCGAAACTGCAGCGGGTCCCGATAGCGATCCGCAGCCCGTTCCGACCCTTCAATCACAGCCCCATCCACCACACGGAACCAGGTATCAAAGGTGGAGAGCTGCTCCACCTTCTTCTCTTCAGCCGTCACCGCGGCATGAAACCGATCCGGGGCGGCAAGCCGCACCACCTCATCAAAGACCAGATTCTCCATTTCGGCCTCTTCGGTGGTGGCATTGCGGAAAAAGATCTCTTTCTGCTCAATGGTAGCCGTCACCGGCTTGCCCAGCTTTCTCACCATCTGCCGGGTGATCTGGGAGGAGGTAAGAAGGTATGCCTGCGCTGAGCCGGCGGAAACCATCATAAAAAGGAGAAGAAAGGGAAGGATTCGTCTGTGTGTCAATCGCTGCATCACGGCACACGCTCTCATGGGTTGGGGATTAAAACGACGCCTCCGGCGGCAAGGGGCTGAGCCCCTTGACCCCAGTTTCGCGAATGCTCCACCCCTCGTTCCTCGGGGTATTCACATTCGCTGACGGGCTGCGCCCGTGGTTGAGGCTGGTGTAACCACAAAATAGAACGGCCTGCGGACTGAAAAACCCGCAGGCCGTTTTAAAGCACTTAAAAATACCGCGTCACTACCCGAAAATTCGGCCGTTGTAACGTGCGGCAGCACCCAGCTCTTCCTCGATGCGGATCAGCTGGTTGTACTTGGCGACACGGTCACTTCGAGAGAGGGACCCGGTCTTGATCTGGCCGGCGTTGACGGCAACGGCAAGGTCGGAGATAAAGGTATCGGCGGTCTCACCGGAACGGTGGGAGATGACCGTGGTGTACCCGGCCTGTGCTGCCATTTCGATGGCGTCCAGGGTCTCGGACACGGTGCCGATCTGGTTGAGCTTGATGAGAATGGAGTTGGCGGCGGAATCCATGATCCCTTTTTCCAGGATGGCGGGGTTGGTGACAAACACGTCGTCGCCCACCAGCTGTACGGCATCGCCCAAACGCTCGGTCATGCGGATCCAGCCGTCCCAGTCGCCTTCGGAGAGGCCGTCTTCGATGGATACCACGGGGTAGTTCTCCACCAGACCTGCGTAGTACTCGATCATCTCATCGGCAGAGAGGCTGCGGCCTTCTCCCTCGAGAACATACTTGCCGTCTTTGTAGAACTCGCTGGCTGCGGCATCGAGAGCAAGGGCAATGTCATCACCGGGCACGTAGCCTGCCATCTTGATGGCTTCCATGATGAGCTTGATGGCCTCTTCGTTGGAGCCGAGGTCGGGTGCAAAGCCACCCTCATCGCCCACACCAGTGCTGAGGCCCTTGCCTTTGAGGAGCTTTTTGAGGTTATGGAAGGTTTCGGCACCCATGCGGACAGCTTCAGAGACGGTCTCGGCGCTCACAGGGATGATCATGAACTCCTGGATGTCGAGGCTGTTGGTGGCGTGGGACCCGCCGTTGATGATGTTCATCATGGGAACGGGCATGTTGCGGGCATTGACGCCCCCCAGGTACTTGTAGAGGGGAATGCTGAAGGCGTTGGCAGCAGCGCGGGCAACAGCCATGGAAACGCCAAGCATGGCGTTGGCACCCAGAGAAGACTTGTTCTCCGTGCCGTCGATCTCGATCATGTGCTTGTCAACAGCGGCCTGATCGGCAGCGTCCATGCCGAGCACCTCGGGAGCGATTTTATCCATAATATTGGCGACAGCCTGGGTCACCCCTTTGCCAAGGTAGCGATCCTTGTCCCCGTCCCTGAGCTCCAGGGCTTCACGGACACCGGTGGAGGCACCTGAAGGGACAGCTGCGCGCCCCATGGCGCCGCAAGCCAGGGTTACATCCACTTCCACGGTGGGGTTGCCACGTGAATCCAGAATCTCTCGTGCCTTAACATCTACTATTGCGGTCATCTTTTCCTCCAGAAATGGCCCCTTCTCCCATGGGAAGGGGGCGGATAAACCTTAAGGCCTGTACCCAAAAAATCGGGCAAGCCGGTTTGTGAAGTACCTTATTATGATGGCCCCCGCAAAAAAATCGAACAGGCTCAACTGCCATGCACCCTGACAGGGCGAACCTTCGCCACAAGACACGGCGACGCTGTGAAGCGCTCTTACTGTCGGTTTTTTTACGAATGCATCTTGTGTACTGGTTTTGATCTCCCGGCGGGACATGATGATGGTTCCGTCATTATTAACCCGGCAATTTAAATCAATGAATCACCAGGTGATGGAGATGTCTTATTTATTGGGGGTGATAGTACCCATCGACAATCACGCGCTTAACCACCGGTTAATATCATAAGAGCCTGAACGGGCCAGAAGTAACCTACAACTCCCCCGAAGCTCTGTCAAGTTGTCACATCCGGCGCCTTCTGGCTTCGAAGCACCAGCTCCCGAACCAGTTCTGCGGTGATCCCCCAGAGCGTCCCGTGGGGTGTCTCCCAGAAGTAGACCTCTCGGGTCAATCCGCCCCAGGGTTTATGGTATCGTTCCGGAAGCCCGAGGTCCCTAGCAGGAAGCAGGGTCACCCGCCCTTTTTTGGGGTGGTCGTAGTGCGGTTCCACCATCAGCCGCACATGGTGCACATCGGGCTCCGTCATTGTAAAATGGGCCAGAGGCATCGTAAACCAGGCGGCCACTTCGTCTTCGTTGATGGTCATGGACTCAAGGGCTCCGTCGTCCAAAAGCCCGACGTAACAGGAGACCGTGACGCCCACCGAGGTAATCAGGGTATCCATCTGGCCGATGACCGTCACCTGCTCCGGTGTGATCCCCATCTCTTCACAGCACTCACGCAGAGCTGTGGATTCGAGGTCCTTGTCTTTGCCGGGGTCGAACCCCCCGCCGGGAAATGAGATCTCCCCCCCCTGCCGAATCCCTTCGGTGCGTTTCTGGAACAGAAGGTGAAGCTCACCGCCAACCATCACCACCGGGGCCAGAACGGATGAATGGATAAACCGGTCCCAGCCCAACACCCCCGGGCGGCCGGAAAGACTCTGTTTCAACTGCTCAACGACATCCGTTACCATATTCGTCTCCCTGCATGAATCAAGTTCCTTCGGTAACTATTCAGCCCAAAAACGCCTCCGGCGGCCCTGCCGGGGGCCAAACTTTTGAAAAGTTTGACAAACAGGTTTTCAGGCCGATTTCGGTTCATTCAAAGGCGTTGGTTTGCCGACTGTACTCAACTTAACGAGCACGCCTCCCCTTTTGCCGCACAGCCCCGGTGGGGCTGTGCGGCAAAAGGGGAGGCAACCGGAAAGTTTTCGGGTCTCATGTCAAAAAGCGACCCGCCGGAGGCATAAGCTGAACAGCTCCCTCCTTCGTAACAAGTTCAGCCCTGTTTAAATCAGAGGGTACTGGCCAGGGTCAAACCTTAGACAACATACTGTATATCCGGATTGTTTTGTCAATGCATTGCGAGCCCTTCAACAAAACCAAATGCGTCCGATGATTCGGAAACCATCCGACATTTCGTACCCTTAACACATTGTGCCTACGTCCCACCATCCAGCCTGTCAACACAAAACCCGCCCCACTTCCCCACAGGTGCACACTGCCAATTCCTTATTGCCTATCTTTTTTAGATTGCCATCCGAAGAGACTCTGTGTATTTTTTATCAGACAAATTCAGTCAAGAACGGATCAAGACCATATCTGCCAAGGCTCTTCGGGTTGAGAAAGTTCCGGATCCCTCTGTTTCAGAGGGCACCGTCATGCCTTCCATCCCCGCTGGTTTTTTTTTTAAATGCCTGGAGCATGTGCAGCACGTGGTTGAGACCAAACCCCAACTGAACACTGTTTTTCGATGCGTACCCCATACGTTAGACTCACATCCGTCCCTTGCAGGAAGGACCCCGACGCCGTAACAGCGGGCAGGAGTAACATGGAAGTTCAAAAGCAAGCCCTGGTCCTTGTGGTCGATGACGACCAACTTTTTTTTGAAAGCATGAAAAGCCTCATCACCCGAATGGGGCATCAGGCCTGTGGGGCCGGTACCCTATCCGAGGCCCACGCCCGCCTGAAGACCGAGCCCGTAGACATCGTTCTTCTGGACCTGTTTCTTCCCGACGGCACGGGCATTGACCACATCGAACGCATCTGCCAGGGCCCTTCCGGCCCCGCCCTGATCATGATCACCGGCAAGGGCGACCCTGATTCCGCAAGCCTTGCCATCAAAAAAGGGGCACTGGACTTCCTCGTCAAACCCTCGTCAATCCATGACACCAGGCAAGCCATCACACGGGCCCTCACCCATCGCCAGACCATCAGGAGCTACCAGAGCCCCCAGCTGTCCCTCAATACAATCATTGGAAAGAGCGAGCCCATCCGCCACTGCTTTGATATGGCTGCCCGCGCCGCCGGATGCCACTCCGGGGTTCTCATCACCGGAGAGACCGGCACGGGCAAGGAACTCTTTGCCCGCACCATCCATGAAAACAGCCCAAGGAAGGACCACAATTTCGTCACCGTGGACTGTGCCGCCCTCACCGAAACCCTGGTGGAAAGCACCCTCTTCGGACACCGCAAAGGGGCCTTTACCAGCGCAGACCAGGACCGCACCGGCCTTGTCAATGCCGCAAACAAAGGCACCCTCTTCCTCGATGAAATTGGCGAGATGCCCCTCTCCCTTCAGAAAACCTTTCTTCGGGTGCTCCAGGAGAAGCGTTACAGACCCGTGGGCAAAACAACGGAAGTGAAAAGCGATTTCCGACTCATCGCCGCCACCAACCGCGACCTCTCCCGCATGGTGGACGAAGGCCGGTTCCGCCGGGACCTCCTCTTCCGCCTGCGGGCCTTCACCCTGGAGTTGCCCCCTCTGCGCAATCGAATCGAAGACATCAAACCCCTTGCCGAACACCACGCACGGGGACTTGCCGCACGATATGGCATCCCGGCCAAGCAGTTCGAAGCCGGTTTTTTTGACATGCTGAAGCGCTGCCCCTGGCCGGGCAACGTCCGTGAGCTCTTCAATGTCATCGAGCACGCCTTCTTCGCCACCGGAGACCGCACCACCATGCATGTCATGGACCTGCCCCAGGAGCTCCGCATCGAAGTGGCGCAACTCTCCGTAAAGATGGGTCTGAACGCCCAGACCCCGCCACCGCCTGCCGGTGACGCCCCCGATGAAGACCTCAAAGACTTCTTTGCCAACGGCGAGCCCTCCATCAAAGAGATAAGGAACCGCGTGGAGAGCCGCTACCTGGAAGAGATCATCCGCCACACCGAAGGGGACGTACACCGCATGCTCGATATCTCCGGCCTCTCCCGCTCCCACCTCTACGCCATGCTCAAACGCTTCGAGCTGACCAGATTTTTGAAAAAATAAAACCCACCTCCGGCGGCCAGGGGATCATCCCCTGCCCGCCGGAGGCATAGTTGAATCATTACAAACAAAAAAAGCCCCCGCATCGTTTGATGCGGGGGCTTTTTTAAGGGTGTGCGATAGAGCTATGCCGGATATTTCACGAGTTGAGTGCATCCATATTCAAGGCATCAGAGCTGCAGATGTCGTGGTTTACCTCAATGCTCTGATAACGCAGAAGATGGGTGCACTCGGCTCGCCCGAAGGGTGAGAAATGCGAGCAGGAAACCGTGAGTGACATTTTGTATTTACAAAATGTCATAATCACTCGCAGTAACCATCAGCAATAACATGCTTTTGTTTCGACCCGGTTGCTTTTCCATGAAATATTCGGGATAGGATCAGTTCTTGCCTGCGAAGTAATGATCCACCTGCTCTGCGGCGAGGCCCACGTAGCGAGCGGGGGTCAGCTCTTTCATGCGTGCTTTGGCCTCTGCCGGCACCTTTTCGAGGGAGTCGATAAAGGTTGTGAGTTCGGCTTCGGTGATGCGAACACCGCGGGTCAGCTCTTTGAGCTTCTCGTAGGGGTTCTCTTCGCCATAGACACGCATCACGGTCTGAATGGGCTCGGCCAGGAGTTCCTGGTTCCCGTGAAGGTCGGCAAGCATCGCCGCTTCGTTGAGTTCCATCTTGCCGAGGCCTTTGATGGTGTTTTTGAAGCCGATGATGACGTAGCCAAAAAGAGCGCCCATGTTCCGGAGCACGGTGCTGTCGGTGAGGTCTCTCTGGAATCGGGAGTTGAGGAGCTTCACGGCGAGGTGATCCATCATGGAGATGGCAACCCCCAGGTTCCCTTCGCTGTTTTCAAAGTCAATGGGGTTGACCTTGTGGGGCATGGTGGAGGAGCCCACCTCACCCGCCTTGGTCTTCTGCTTGAAGTAACCCAGAGAGACGTATCCCCACATGTCGCGGTCCAGATCGATGATGATGGAAGCGGCACGAACCATGGAGTGCAGGGCTTCGGCAATATAGCTGTTGGGGTTGATCTGGGTGGTGTAGTAGAGGGGGCTGACCTTGAGGTAATCGCGCACAAAGCGTTCCCCTGCGGCGATCCAGTCCACATCCGGAAAGGCGGCAGTATGGGCGTTGTACCCACCGGTGGCACCGTTCATCTTGGCTCCGATGTCCACTGCGGCAAGGGTCTTCATCTCCCTGCGGATACGCCAGGCAAAGTTCACCATCTCCTTGCCCACGGTGGTGGGGGTGGCGGGCTGTCCGTGGGTGCGGGACATCATGGGCTTGTCGCGCCATGTTTTTGCCATGGTCTCCACGTCCGTAACGAGCTCTTCCATGACAGCAAGCACCTCTTTGCGACCTTCTTCAATCATCAGGGCGTAAGCGGTGTTGTTGATATCGTCGGAGGTGCAGGCAAAATGGGTCCACTCGCGGATGGCGGAGAGGTTCTTCTCGTCCAGCTTCTCCTTGATGTAGTACTCCACCGCTTTCACGTCGTGGTTGGTGGTGCGTTCGATCTCCTTAACGCGCAGGGCTCCGTCCTCGCTGAACGTATCGGCAATCTCGCGAACGGCCTCCTTCCAGTCGCCTTCAGGCGCGGCAAAGCCGAGGTCCTCGATGATGAATTCCAACCACCTGGCCTCCACCAGCACGCGATGACGAATCAGTCCGTATTCCGAAAAGATATCCCGAAGGGATTCGGTAAGTCGCTTGTACCTGCCGTCAAGAACGGTAAGAGCCTTCACTTGATCCATGGTCCGTAGTCCTGTTGTGATTTGGTTATTGAAAAATGTCCGTAACTATTCAGTAAGCCTCCGGCGGGTCGCTTTTTGAAAAAAGCTCCGCAAAAACGTTCCGGTTGCAACAGCCTTTCCTCATCCCCCACTTGGAGGGGAGGGAGAAAGGCTGATGCAAAATCTGTTGATCAAACTTTTCAAAAGTTTGGCCCCGGCAGGGCCGCCGGAGGCGATTTCGAGCTGAATAGTTACAAATGTCCGGTCAAATCATCGCGGCCATGAAACGGTCCATGGGCGGCATTTCTCTTTGACGGGATCATCTTAATTGTTTCGAGTCAGATACCGGGGGATTACGCGGGAAGTCCTATCACATGATGCCGGGATGAGACAACCGGTTTCCAAGGACAGGGGGCAATCTATCCCGAATAGTTCATGGGAAAACGATCAAGCCAAAGCGGTGAAACGTGATTGGAATGGGTTATTGCGAAAAGTTCAGTTATTTCAAACAATGCAACCTGTAATTCACGGCATACCATTCGATTTTCTCTCCCCGCGTGCAAGCCGGGTGCACTCATCTGTTGCGTTATCGGAGCTTTGAGGCAACCCGTGAGCTCTGAAGCCTTGCACAGTAGCGCGCCGACTCATGAAATATCCGGGCTGTGGGGGGAACAGGTGAAACCCCATTGGTAATGGGGCAAGGCATCAACCATCCTGGCAGCTCTTCTTCAGGCCCCTCCAGAAACGTCGGCTCCGAAGGGCCAGCTCCTCTTTGTCCCGACAGAGGTGGGGCATCCCCAGCTCCACGGTGATGGAACTTTCCACCGCAAGGGAGAGATCCACCTTAAATACCGGCTCACCTTTGTGGGCGGCGACAGAGACGTCCCCCACCTCAAAGGAGGTCAAAGACAGACCACGTGCCAGAAGCTCCTCAAGCGCATCACGGTCCAACCCGTCACGCACCCGGTCGGCCATGGCCTCTTCACCGATTTGTATCTCAATGGGATCTGCTGCGATCATGGTTCCTTTTTGATGCTCATTCATCCCGAGGCCCTCAGGTACCACGGTGTAAAAACCGAATTTACGGTAAAATCCACCCCTCACCAGCTCATTCAAAGGCCTGGCGCTTGTTCAGGGACCCCGCCCCTTCCTTGTGGATTCCCTTCACAAAACCACACTTGAAAAAAGAGATCAACAATGTTAACCCATTTTCAGTGAACTGCCTGTCATGCAAGGCATTTCAAATAAGGGGAAGCCGAAGCCATGTGCCTTCGACTTTTTTTAACAGTACACCTTAATTAAGAGAGGGGCCAGTGCTTCAAATCGGATTTCTCAACCTCTCATCCCACATGACGCTGTTCGAGCAGTGCCAACAGGACCCCTTCCTCTCCTCCCATCTTCACCCGGTAAAAACAGGCAGCACAAGACGTATCGCCAGGGGAATCCTCAAAGGATGGCTCGACGGCGGCCTGCTCCCCCTCCCCTTTGCCCACGTTCTGGCCCGGTGGCAAAAAGGGATCTGCGTTCTCGCTTCCATTCAAAACACGGGCAGCGCCCTCGTCACTCCCGGCGCCACCCCCCTTTCGGATTTCAGGGACCTTGCCGGCAAGCGCATCCTCTTCTCCTGCATCGGATCCATGGAGTACCTTCTTGCACACCGGCTTTTCCAGGAGTGCGGCCTCTCCTTAAGCCCCGACGCGGGCCCGGACGGAATCCTGGCCGAGCAGATGGCCCTGGACCTCATTCCCGATGCCCTCAGCCACAACCCGGACGGTTCCATCGGCGCTGCCGTGCTGGAAGAGCCTGCCCTTTCGGAGGTGCTTGGCGAAGGGAACACCTCCCAGCTCATGCACTGCCGCGACCTCTGGCCCGAGTACACCGGAGCGGTTCTCGTGGTCCGAAACACCGACGACCCGTCCCGCAAGGAGCTTCTGGACACCCTGGCCGAACGCCTTACAGGCAACCGGTCACATGGGGCCCACACGTCGCGTGCCCCGAAGCTCCTGCCCCCCTGCCGTGCAGACTTTCTCACCACGGGACAATACCTGGACAGCCAGCAGCTCTCCCCCATGATCGCCTCCCTCCTGTAACCCGTAAACCCCGTGCCTCACACGTGGTTTACCGCCCCTTGTGCGAAGGATTCCGCCCAAACCGCCATCCCCCCATATTTTTACGAGCATCATTTTTGCCTCCCCCCAAAAAAAGGGTTAAACATTCTCGCCAAAATGACGATGTTAATAGAAAAAAGTTGACGTGGTTTGGTTGGAAAAGGAGACATATATGTCTATTGACATGGATATGAACATATTGGCAGTGGATGACTCCGGAACAATGCGTGTGATGTTCCGGCAGTATCTTGAGAAAGCGGGCTTTAAACGGATCACCCTGGCGGTGAACGGGTTGGACGCCCTGGAAAAGCTCGAGAACGAGGGGCCGTTTGATCTCATCATCAGTGACTGGAACATGCCCAAAATGGACGGGCTGGAGCTCTTGGTTGAGGTCCGTAAACGCGAAGCCTTCAAGCACATCCCCTTGATCATGGCCACTGCCCAGGGTGACAAAACCCAGCAGGAGACCGCCCGCAACGCCGGAAGCAACGGGCACGTCCCCAAGCCCTTCGACGAGGTGGAACTCAAGTCGGCCATCGAAAAAGCATTCAGCCCCAAAGAAGAAGTCCACACCGCCGGGAACTATACCCCTGAAACGCGTGACGGAAAGGTGGTGATCCGCCTGGGACACATCCAGATCACCGACCACCTCGCCCTGGGTATCCTCAAGCACTGGATTGACAACGGCGAGGTGAACCCCGATCGATTCATCTTAGAGACCGAGCGCCTCCCCGGATGGAACCCCGTCCAGGAAAAACTGGAAAACGGTGACGTTTCCGGCGCCATGGTCCTGGCCCCCATCGCCATGGACCTATTCGCCTACAATGTGCCCATCCGCCTTGTTCTTTTTGCCCATAAAAACGGCAGTGGGTTTGTCCGAAGCTCCCGGTATGAAGAGGGGCCTTACACTGACAAAGAGAACTTCTACAAATACAAGGTTGTGAACATCCCCCATAAGATGTCCATTCACAACATGCTGGCACACAAATACCTCACCGGCCTGGGTCTTAAGCCCGGCGTTCCTGGCCAGAAGGCCATCAACGTCCGCTTTGAGGTGGTCCCTCCGGTCAAGATGCCTCCCATCATGAAAGAGGACGACTCCGTCGGGGGCTTCATCGTTGCCGAACCCATCTGCACCCGTGCCGCCTCTTCCGGCCTCGGCTCCATGGAATTTGCCTCCGGCAGCATGTGGCCCGACCACCCCTGCTGTGTTGTGGCCCTGCGCCAGGAACTCATCAACTCGGCTCCCGATGCCGTCCAGGAGCTGACAGACCTCCTCGTCAAGGCCGGCCGCTTTGTCTCCGAGGACCGCAAAGGCGCCGCCGAAATTGCCCTCTCCTTCCTCGATCCCGAAGGAAAAATGGGTCTCTCCCTGCCGGTTCTGCTCCAGGTTCTCAGCCAGAAAAACGGCATCACCATGAACGATCTCTACCCATCCATCGAAGATCTGGAAACGATCCAGAACTACATGTACCACGACATGGGTATCGGCAAGCTCATCGACCTCAACAAGTTCGTGGACCAACGCTTCGCCGACAAGGCCACAGGCCGGAACGCAGCTGCTTCCGGAGCCGCCTGATCCAGCCATAAAAAAAGCCCCGCACCAGTGGTGCGGGGCCATATCATCGAGTCACCCTCAAAAGACGGGACCCAAGCCGCGGATGCACACCGCGGGGAATGTCCCGTTTTTTATTCTGCGTATGCCAACCCTATACTCAGGACTGTACCACCGACCTCACATCGGCAGCGCTCCCCCTCTCCGAAGAGCACCCCACCAGAAGCCTGATACTGGCGACGAGATCCTTCATGGAGACCGGCTTGGCCATGACGGCATCAAAATGGCGAACGTGGGCCTTCCAGGGCGTTCCGGAAATCCCGATAATTGGAACCACTCCCTTCTCAGATTGCCTGATGTAATCGGCCACGCAATTGCCGTCCATGCCCCCCATCACCAAATCCGTAATCACCAGAGCATAGTCGCCATTTTCGAACATACGGATCCCCTTCTCCCCACTGTCCGCAGTGTGGACTCGGTACCCCTGGCGTTTCAGCATCTGGTGATAAAGATTCAGGAGGGTCTGATCATCATCGATAACGAGAAGTGCTACCATGCTCACCCCGTTGCACAAAAACAACGTTGAACAATCGTTTATATTATAAACTTCACCGAGCTTCGCTCATAATCAATGTTCCCTACAGCATACATAAAAAATATCCCACAAAAACATATTAAAATCAAAGGGAATACTTCCCATGCAGGCAAAAAATGCGTGTCCCGTATCATCGCACAACCTGCCGCAAGGGGTCAAAGGGCAAAAGCTCAAGGGCATGCGCAGCACATCACGTCCGACG
>Ga0070728_10004492_pt1 | contig 14442 bp, 11 predicted proteins | sample tdDd471_FD_66723 | JGI IMG/M metagenome (GOLD analysis project Ga0070728, IMG submission 66723) | Marine sediment microbial communities from the Atlantic coast under amendment with organic carbon and nitrate - tdDd47.1 | ecosystem: Environmental > Aquatic > Marine > Coastal > Sediment | place...
GCGCGATAGGCGCCGGGGGTCAGCCCGGTGCAGCCCTTGAAGGCGCGCGAAAAGGCCGAGGCATCGCGGTAGCCGACGGCCCAGGCGACCTCGGCGGTGCTGTCCGCGCTGCGCTCCAGCGCGCCGCGCGCCTTTTCCACCCGAAGCCGTTGCAGGTAGGCCGCCGGGGTCAGGCCGGTCGCGGCCTGGAACCGGCGCAGCAGGCTGCGTTCGCTCAGCCCGGCATGGGTGGCGAGGGCGGTAACGCCCAGCGGTTCGGCATAACCGGTATCAATTCGCCGCTGGACCCGCAGCACGGCGGCGTCGCCGTGGTCGCGCGGCGGGCGAAAGCCCGAGTAATGGCGCTGTTCGCGCCCGGCGGGATCGACCAGCAGATGCCGCGCCAGGCGCGAAACCATGTCGGGGCCGAACCACAGGCCGGTCAGGTGCAGCCCGAGGTCGAGCCAGGCCATCAGCCCGCCTGCGGTCACGATGTCCAGATCGTCGATGAGGATATGTTCCGGTTGCAGATCGACCAGCGGAAAACAGGCGCGAAACGCCGGTTCCAGCGCCCAATGCGTGGTCGCGGGGCGATTGTCCAGCAGCCCCGCATGCCCCAGCCAGAACGCCCCGGCGCAGACCGAGGCGGCCAGCGCGCCTGTGGCGTGCTGCGCTCTGGCCCAGTGGCACAGAGGGTGGTCGGGGTGCGCCCGGGTCGGCTCCAGCGAGGGCGGGAAGAGGAGGGCATCGAAGGACCCCTCCGGCAGGTGGTCCTCCGAGACGGTGACGATTTCGACCCCTGGCAAGCTGTCCTCGCCGCGCGCCAGCCGGGGCAGCAGGGCAAAGAGGTCGGCCAGCCCCTCCAGCGCCGCGCGCTGCGCGCCGGGATAGGCGACAAGCGCGAGGCGGATCGGGGTGTTTGGCGGTTTCTGCATGTGAATTGTCATAACCGCCAATGTTCCGCCCGGTCAAGATCGGGCAGTTTGGGCCGGATTTTGTACGAAACGTGAAAGGACCGAACCGATGACAAAACACGCGCTGATCCTGGTGGACATCCAGAACGATTATTTCGAGGGCGGTCTCTGGCCGGTGTCAAAGATGGCGGCGGTCGCGGCGAATGCCGCCCGGCTGCTGGCGGCGGCGCGGGCGGCGGGCGAGTTGGTGATCCATGTGCGGCACCAGATGCCATCGGAGCAGGCGCCGTTCTTTCGCCCCGGCAGCGACGGCGCCGCGATCAACCCGGCGGTCGCGCCGCAGGGCGGCGAGGCGGTGATCACCAAGGCCCGCCCCAACAGCTTTCACGGCACCGACCTGCTGGAGCGGCTGCAAGGGGCGGGCGTCGAGGCGGTGACGATCTGCGGCGCAATGAGCCAGATGTGCATCGACGCAACCACCCGGGCGGCGGTGGATCACGGCTTTGCGGTGACGGTGGTCGAGGATGCCTGCGGCGCGAAAGAGGCCGCGTTCGGAGGGGTGACGCTGAGCGCCGAACAGGTGCACGCGGCCTTCATGGCGCCCCTGGCGATGAGCTATGCCAAGGTGATGACGACGGATGAGGTTCTGGCGGGGTAGGGGGACAGGTGCGGGAAGGACAGGAAAGCGGAGAGACCGGCGCCCGGAATAGTAGCCGGGCGCGACTCCGCGGTAACGGGGTTTTCGCTCTGTCGCGTTCGGGTGATTTGCCGCGAAAATCAGCCGTCCTCGAACGGATCCCATTCGTCCTCGACCTCGGGCAGCGCCTCGGCCTCGGCGTTGGCGGCGATCTGCTCCTGCGTGCGGATCCCGGTGATCTTCGCCTGCGGGAACCGGGCCAGCACCGCCTGCACCATCGGGTGGTCGCTGGCCTCGGCGCGCAGGGCGTTCTCGGCGGCGTCGCGCTCTTCCGCGATGGTGGGGCTGCCGCCCTCGTTCACCAGGGTCACCGCCCAGCGATTGCCGGTCCAGGATTGCAGCCGCTGGCCCAGTTGCTGGGCCAGGTCGCGGGCGGCATCGGGAGCGGGTTCGAATTCGATCCGGCCGGGCTGGTAGCTGACCAGACGCACCCCGGTCTCCACCTCGATCAGCAGCTTGCCGTCGCGGTTGGCGCGGATCAGCTCGACCACGTGGTGAAACGTGGGATAGCGGGCCAGCGATTGCGCCACGTCCTGCGCCAGTGCGGCCTGCGGCGCACCGCGTGGGGCGCCGCCCGAGCTGACCGTGCGGCCCTGAACCGGGGCCGCGCCGCCCCGCGCCATCGGGGCACCGCCCGCGCGCGCACCACCGCCGGGGCCGCCGCCGGGGCCGCCAGCGGGGGGCTGGGGCGACGGGGCGTTGTTCAGCTTGTTCAGCAGTTCCTCGGGGCTGGGCAGATCGGCCACATGGGTCAGCCGGATCACCGCCATCTCGGCGGCCATCATCGCGTTGGGGGCGGCGGCGACCTCTTCCATCGCCTTCAACAGCATCTGCCACATCCGGCTGAGCACCCGCATCGGCAGCGCCCCGGCCATGGCCTGTCCGCGGGCGCGTTCGTCGGGCGAGACGGTGGGATCCTCGGCGGCGTCCGGGGTGATCTTGACCACGGAAATCCAGTGGGTGATCTCGGCCAGGTCGCGCAGCACCGCCATCGGGTCGGCGCCCTCGGCGTATTGCGACGACAGTTCGGCCAGCGCGCCGGCGGCGTCGCCCCTCAGGATCAGGTCGAGCAGGTCGAGCACCCGGCCGCGGTCGGCCAGCCCGAGCATGGCGCGGACCTGCTCGGCGGTGGTCTCGCCGGCGCCGTGGGAAATCGCCTGATCGAGCAGCGAGGTGGCATCGCGCGCCGAGCCCTCGGCGGCGCGGGTGATCAGCGCCAGCGCGTCCTCGGCGATCTCGGCGCCCTCGGCATCGGCGATGCGGCGCAGCAGCGCGATCTGATCCTCGGGCTCGATCCGGCGCAGGTCGAATCGCTGGCAGCGCGACAGCACGGTGACCGGAACCTTGCGGATCTCGGTGGTGGCGAAGATGAATTTCACATGCTCGGGGGGTTCCTCGAGCGTCTTGAGCAGCGCGTTGAAGGCGCTGGTCGAGAGCATGTGGACCTCGTCGATGATGTAGATCTTGTAGCGGGCGCTGGCGGCGCGGTAGCGCACCGAATCGATGATCTCGCGGATGTCGCCGACGCCGGTGCGGCTGGCGGCGTCCATCTCCATCACGTCGACATGGCGCCCCTCCATGATCGCGCGGCAATGTTCGCACTGGCCGCAGGGTTCGGTCGTCGGCCCGCCGGTGCCGTCCGGGCCGATGCAGTTCATGCCCTTGGCGATGATTCGCGCGGTGGTGGTTTTCCCGGTGCCGCGGATGCCTGTCATGATGAAGGCCTGCGCGATTCGGTCGGCGGCGAAGGCGTTTTTCAGCGTCCGCACCATCGCCTCCTGGCCGACCAGGTCGGCAAAGGTCTCGGGGCGGTACTTGCGGGCGAGAACCTGATAGGCGGGGCTGTCGGACAAGGGGGCTACCTGCGCGTGGAAGGGGGGGTGCGCCCCGAACCTATTGGCTGGGCAGCGCGAGGTCCAGTGGCGGCGGTGCGCCGGGCCGACCAAGCGGGATCACGCCAGGACTTCCCTGAGCCTTACGTCGATCCGGCAGATGTGGCTTTCCATCCAGCTGTCGATCGTGTCCACCAGTTTCGTGGCGGACCCGGCGTCAAAGCCATCCTCGCGGAACCGGGCATTTTCCTTTTCGACAAGGCGCAGGAACAGCCCGTGTTCGTGGTGGTTCTGCGTGGCGACCGGGCATTTGTGGGCGAACATGCACTTTTCCTCGATCGAGAAATGCATTTCGCAATAGGCGGTCAGGAAATCCAGAAACAGGTCATAGGTCCTGTGCCCCTCGCCCGCCTCAAGGGTTCGGCGGAATTGATCGGAGGTTTCGAACAGCATCTTGTGTTGATCGTCGATCCCGGCGTCGCCGGTTGCGAATTCAGGCTGCCATTTCATGGTCTCCCCCCTCCTCCGATTCGCCTCTTGCGCGCGCGGTTGCTCGATTGAACACGCCGAAGTCTATGCTCGTCAAGATTGAGAATTTGTCCGGTCCGCGTGGCCCGCGTCGGCCCGGATCGGGTGGGCAGGCCGCGCCCGGGGCGGGCGCGGCGGAGGGGCCTCAATACCCCTTGCGGCCCTTCATCGAGGATTTCACGCCGCGCACCATCTTTCCGAACCCCTTGTCGCGGGCGCGCGCCTGCGCCAGGGTTTCGCTGTTGCGCGTGTTCTCGCGCAGCAATTTGCGCCATCGGTCCAGGCGGGCGGGATCGAGCGTGCCGTCGGCGATGGCCGCCTGCACCGCGCAACCCGGTTCATCCCCGTGCGTGCAATCGGAGAACCGGCAGCTCTGCGCCAGCGTCTCGATATCTCCAAACACCGCCTCGATCCCCGCCTCGGTGCCGGTCAGCCGCAGCGCCCGCATGCCGGGCGTGTCGATCAGCCAGCCGCCGTTGGTCATCTGCCGCAGCGCCCGCGCGGTGGTGGTGTGGCGGCCCTTGGCATCCTCCTCGCGGATGCCCCTGGTTGCGGCCGCCGCGCCGGTCAATCCGTTGAGCAGGGTGGATTTGCCGACCCCGGAGGATCCCAGCAGCGCCGCGGTTTGCCCCGGCCGCACCCAGGAGGCCAGGTTTGCCAGCTCGGCCGGATCGCGCGCGTCGAGCGGGATCGCCGGCAGCATCGGGTCCAGCCGCTCGACCTCGCGCGCGTAGCGGCGCGGATCGTCGCAATGGTCGGCCTTGGTCAGCAGCACCACCGCAAAGGCCCCGGAGCCGCGCGCCAGCGCGAGGTAGCGTTCCAGCCGCGCGGGGTTGAAATCGGCGTTGCAGGAGGTGGTGAGGAACAGCACGTCCACATTGGCCGCGATCAGCTGCGCCTGCGCTGCGGTGCCGGCGGCGCGGCGCTTGATCTCCGTCTGCCGGTCGAGCCGGCGGGTGATGCGGCCGCTGGCATCGGCCAGCACCCAGTCGCCCACGGCGATGTCGCCGGTGGTAAGCGCCGGGCCGCAGGTGAGCATGGCCTCGCCCCCGGGCGACAGCGCGGTCAGCCGGTCGCGGTGAACCTCGGCGATGCGAAAGGGGTTTGCGGTGGCCTCCGCGCCCTGCCCAGGGCATTGGCCGGAGAAGAAAACGGACCATCCCAGGTCCGGAAGTGTGAGTGACATCGGTCTGTCTGCCTTGTTCTTGAACAGCACGAACCATCGCGCCGCACAAGCGGGCGAAACGGTCGGTTGGTCAGGCAGAGGGTGGCGTCAGCGACGCTCAGAAACGCTCTGCCCGGCGGGACGATGCGACAGTCATGAAATGTCCTCCTGGGGCAGATAAGCGGCGCCAGTGGCGCGATTGGCGTCAGGTGAGAGGCTGGACAACGACCCAAGCGGGGCTCGTTACGGCTGCTTCCTTCCGGATCTGACCGGGTTGGCGAGGTGCCTGCCCGCGCCAACCTCTCGATCCGCAACATAGGCGAGCGTCAGGGCAATGACAAGAGAGGGGCGGCGGGATTTGCGCTCAGCCGAGCGGCAGCCGCAGCCGCAGGAATCCGTCGGTGTCCAGCCCCATGTCCTCGATGCCGCGCCCGGCCAGGTCGTCCAGATGGGCGCGCGCGCCGGGTCCGGTCCGCGCGACGGCCTCGGCCCCGGGCACCGGGGCCAGCCGCCAGGGCGGCGGGGCGGCCTCGAGCGGGTCGCGGGGCATCGCGCCCGAGAGATAGCGGCGCAGGGCATCGCCGACCGCCATGCGCGGCAAGGGGATCGGTCGGGCACCGCGCAGCGCGGCGAAACCGCCGCCGCCGGCCGCGCGGTAGCTGTTGAGCGCGACGGCAAAGCGTTGATCGGCCCCCACGGTGGCGCCGTTCCAGGCAAGATCCCGGATCCGTCCGCCGCCGCCGGGCAGGGGCGTGCCATCGGGGGCGTAGAGCGGTGCCGCGGCCGGATCGACCGCATAGCTCAGCCCGTGCAGCACGTCGAACCCGTGACCCGGCAACAGCGGATCGGTAAGCGGCATCTCGCGGCCGCCCGGCGCGATCCGGTTGAACTGCCCGGCCACCTGTTCCAGCCAGTCGCGGATCTGCGCCCCGGTCAGAACCACCGCGGCCAGCGTGTTGGGAAAGGGGTAGAGGTCGGAGAGATGGCGCAGCTGCAGCGGCCCGGCGGGGACATCGGTGTAATGGGCCGGCCCGCCGCGCCCGCCGGTCTTGCCCGGCGCCGTGGCCGAGAGCAGCGGCAGCGCCTCGGCCACGGTCCCGGCCAGATGCGGGCGCAGCGCCGCCGCCTGCGCCGCCGCCACCAGCGCCAGGGCGCGATCCGGGGCGAAGAAGCTGAAATAGCTGTGCAGCCCCTGCGCGCTCCGGCCCATCGGCGTGCGCAGGGCGGCGCGGGTTTCCTCATGCGCCGGGGCGATCAACCGGACCAGCGCGGGATCCTCTGCCGCAAGCGGTTGTACCTGCCCGCCCGCATCGCGCCGGGCCACCGGGCGCAGCGTGGCATTGGCGCTCGCCGTGGTCCAGCGCCCGGTCGCTTTGCGTTCGAGGGCGAGGTCGATCACCCCGAGATGCGAGCCGGCAAAGCCCGGGATCACGGTGGGCGCGCCGGGGCCATCCCAGCTGCGCGCCTCATGGCTGTGGCCGCCAACCGCGACATCGACGCCCGGCAGGGTGGCCACCGCGCGCAGGGCATTCTCGGCGAAGGGGGCGGCGGGGGCCTGCTCCGGCTCGGGGCCGGTATGGGCCAGCGCGATGACCAGATCGCAGCCCGCTTGCCTCAGCGCCCCGGATTCGCGGGCAGCACTCGTGACCATGTCGTCGAACCCGACCCGTCCCTCCAGCAGGGGGCGGTTCCAGATGCCGGTTTGCGGCGGCAGCACCGAGAACAGGCCGATGCGCAACGCGGCCCCGCCCGGCGTCCGCCGTTCGAGAATGGTCCGTGGCAGCAGCGCGGCGGGCCTCTCTGCCCCTTCGGGGCGCAGATTGGCGCAGAGCACCGGACAGGGCGCGACCGTCAAGGCCCGGTCCAGCGCCTCCAGCCCGAAATCGAAATCGTGGTTCCCAAGCCCGATGGCGTCGTAGCCGAGCTGGCCAAAGGCCCGCATCAGCGGATGCGCCCCGGCCCCTGGCGCGGCGGCGCGTGCGTCCAGCGGCGTGCCCTGCATGCCGTCGCCATTGTCGAGCAGCAGCACCAGGGCGCCGATCTGCGCGGCTTCGTCCCGCGCCGAGGCGGTCAGGCTTGCAATTCGGGTCAGACCCACCGAGGGATCGGGCCGGTCGGCGCCGTAGTCGAAGCCGGCCAGATGCATGTGCAGATCGCTGGTGGCGAGGATGCGCAGGTGCGTCGCCGCGACTGTCATGGGGGGCCTCGTTCCGAGATGAAGGGCGGATCGCACCCTTTCAAGCATGAAGCCGGGGGCGGTGAAACCCGAATGATGAGACGGCGCCGGTGCGTGTCGGAAGCGCCACGCCGCAAACGAAACCGGTTGAGTTGCGCTGCCATGCATGGCACCGCAGGATCGGTCGCGGTGGAGCGGAAAAGGGGCAGGCGATGAAAACGGCGGAACAGGTGACCTTCGGCGGATCGGGGTTGAACCGGGCGGCGGAGATCCGCGGCGATGATGAGGCGCTGGCGCGGGCGCTGGCCGACCCGGCGGCTCGCTGCCTGCCGATGTGGCGGGGCAAGCCGCTGTTGCGCGGGGCGGGTCTGGACGCGGTCGGCCTGATCGCGATGGACCACCCGGTGCTGGCGGCGGGTCTGGGCAAGGCGATCCGCGCGCCGGTGCTGCTTGGGCTGGACGAGGTGGGCGCGCCGCTTTTTGCCGATGATCTCTCGCGCTGGGAACCGGAGCAACTGGATTACGGCGCGCTTGGCAGTTTCGTGGATGGCAGCGAACAGCGCCACCCGGACCTGCCCGAGGACATGGCGTTCGCCGAGCTGCGCCGGGTGATGACCCGCATGTCGCCCCGCGACGCCGAACTTGCCGCGACCGCCAAGGCGATCATCGGCTGGCACGCGACCCACCGGTTTTGCGCCAGCTGCGGCACCGAAAGCACGATTTCCCACGCCGGCTGGCAGCGGACCTGCCCGGCCTGCGGCGGCAATCATTTCCCGCGCACCGATCCGGTTGTGATCATGCTGATCACCCATGGCGACGCGGTACTGATGGGCCGCTCGCCGGGCTGGCCCGAGGGGATGTATTCGCTGCTCGCCGGTTTCGTCGAACCGGGCGAGACGCTGGAGGCGGCGGTGCGCCGCGAGGTGATGGAGGAGGCCGGGGTGCCGGTGGGCGCGGTCAGCTATCTCGCCAGCCAGCCCTGGCCGTTCCCGGCCTCGCTGATGTTCGGCTGCGCCGGCGAGGCGCTGGCGCGCGAGATCACGATCGACCCGGTCGAGATCGAGGATGCGATCTGGGTCAGCCGCGCCGACATGATGACCGCCTTTGCCGGCGAACACCCGGTGCTGAAGCCGGCGCGAAAAGGCGCAATTGCGCATTTTCTGTTGCAGAACTGGCTTGCGGATACCCTGGATTGAAGGGACACTTGTCGACGCGTTTTATCAGGTTGGATTAGGCATGCAGTTTTCGAGCAAGGAAGATATCGACGCCCCGATCGAAGAGGTGTTTGCAGCGGTCAGCGATTTCGACGGTTTCGAACGGTCGGCGATCCGCCGCGGGATCGAGGTGCGGCGGGAGGACGAGGCGGCTGCGGTTGCGCCCGGAATGGCCTGGGACGCCGCCTTTGACCTGCGCGGCAAGCGGCGCAACCTCCGCCTGGTCCTGGCCAGGCTTGCCGCGCCGGAAGAGATGCAGGTCGAGTCCGAGTCCACCGGCCTGACCGGGGTCATGACGGTTGAACTGGTGGCGCTGTCACCGCAGCGGACGCGTATGGCGATCGTACTCAACCTGGCGCCCAAGACGCTGTCGGCGCGGCTTTTCCTGCAATCGCTGAAGCTGGCCAAGACCTCGCTGACCAAGCGATTCAAGCTGAAGGTGGCGGAATTCGCCAAGTCGATCGAGGAAAGCAAAACCCGCACCGCCTGACGTGTCAGGCCCCCGCTGCGGCGGGCCGGTTAGCCGCGCTCGGCCGAGGCCGGGTAGACGCCCAGGATCTCCACGTCGGTGGTGAAATAGGCGAGTTCGTCCAGCGCCAGTTTGACGTTCGGATCATCCGGGTGGCCTTCGATATCGGCATAGAACCGGGTCGCGGTGAAGGAGCCATCGACCATATAGCTTTCCAGCTTGGTCATGTTGATTCCATTGGTGGCAAAGCCGCCCATCGCCTTGTAGAGCGCGGCGGGAATGTTGCGCACCTGGAACACGAAACTGGTGATCATCCCGTGCTTGCCCCGGCGCGAGGAATCGGCCTCGCGCGACATGATCAGGAACCGGGTGGTATTGTTGGAATGGTCCTCGATGTGGCGGGCCAGCAGGTTCAGCCCGTAGATCTCGCCGGCCAGTTCGCTGGCCAGCGCGGCGGTGCCGGTTTGGCCCAGTTCCGAGACCTGCCGCGCAGATCCGGCTGTATCGGCGCCGGTGATGCGGTGGATGCCGTGCTGTTGCAGGAAGTCCTTGCACTGGCCCAGCAGCACCGTGTGGCTCATCGCGTGGGTGATGTCGCCCAGTTGTGCGCCCGGCACGCCCAGCAGGTTGATATGCACCCGTACGAAGGCCTCTTCGATGATGTGCAACCCGGAGTGCGGCAGCAGCGTGTGGATGTCGGCCACCCGCCCGTAGGTCGAGTTCTCGACGGGCAGCATCGCCAGGTCCGCCGCGCCGGAGCGCACCGCCTCGATCGCGTCCTCGAAGGTGCGGCAGGGCAGCGCCTCCATCTCGGGGCGCGCCTTGCGGCAGGCTTCGTGGCTGTAGGCGCCGGGTTCCCCCTGAAAGGCGATGCGGTTCGTCATGGGTTCGGATTCCGTGCAACAATGGCGATTTGGTCGATTGGTCGCGCTGTCTATACCTTGCCAGCGGCAAGGGGAAGCCTTAGACAACGCGGCAAACAGCTACAATGGATGCGCGATCAATGTTTGACACGATGACAGTAACCAAAGCCGCCGCCGGGTTCCTGGGTGCATTCCTGGTTCTTCTTCTGGCGAAATGGGCGGCCGAGGGGATCTATCACATGGGCGGCCACGGAGACGTTGCGTCCTACGTGATCGAGACCGGGGATGAGGACGCCGCCGAAGAGGTCGTCGAGGTCAGCTTCGACGAGATGATGGCCTCAGCCGATGTCGGCAAGGGCGCCAAGGTGTTCAAGAAATGCCAAGCCTGCCACAAGCTCGAGGAGGGCGCCAATTCCACCGGCCCGTATCTTTATGGCGTGGTTGGCCGCACCGTCGCCTCGGTTGACGGGTTCGGCTATTCCGGCCCGATGAGCGAACATGGCGGTGACTGGACACCCGAGGCGCTGAACGAATTCCTGACCAAGCCCTCCGCTTCGGTTCCCGGCACCGCGATGAGCTTTGCCGGGTTGAAAAAGCCGCAGGACCGGGTCAACGTCATCGCCTATCTCGACAGCCTGGACGACTGATCCCGTCCACGTCGAGTGCGTTTCGAAAGCCGCTGCCGCCGCGCAGCGGCTTTCTTTATTTTTTGTGACTTTTCATCATGCAATCGCAACTTGAACATTGGCGCGGCGGACCATTAGCTTAGGTCGCAACGACATGAGGCAGAGCTGCCCGTTTCAGATGAGGATGCGCAAGATGATCCCACCCAGTGGCCCCCGGCGCGCTCCGCCGCGCGTCCGTCAGTACACCCGCGCAATCGTCCCGTCGCGGATACCCCATGTCGCGCCGTTGCTGTTGGCGATGCTGCTCCTGCTCGGCTTCGCCTCGCTGCTGCGCGCGCAGGAGACGGTCGCCAAGAGCCACGGGTTCTCGGAATTCGGCGAGTTGAAGTACCCCGAAGGGTTCGACCATTTCGATTACGTCAATCCCGACGCGCCGAGGGGCGGAGAGCTGTCCTATGCCGCGCAGGGCACCTTCGACAGCTTCAATCCCTTCACCCGGCAGGGCCGCGCCGGGGCGCGGTCGGCGGACCAGTATGAATCGCTGCTCTACCCCTCCTACGACGAACCGGCGGCCTATTACGGGTTGCTGGCCGAAAGCCTGGAGTACCCCGAGAGCCAGGATTGGGTGATCTTCAACCTGCGGCCCGAGGCGCGGTTTTCCGACGGCACCCCGGTCACCGCCGAGGACGTGGTGTTTTCCCACAACATCCTGCTCGACCAGGGGCTGCAATCCTATGCCGAGGCGGTGCGCAAACGCATCCCCAAGGCCGAGGCGTTGGGACCGCACCGGGTGAAGTTCTTTTTCGCCCCCGACATCCCGCGCCGCGCGCTGATCACCCAGGTCGGCGGCACCCCGGTGTTCTCGAAAAAATGGTTCGAGGCCGATCCGGAGAACCGCCGCCTCGACAAGCCGCGAATGGAGCCGGGCATCGGCAGCGGCCCCTATGTGCTGGACAATTACGACATCAACCGCCGGGTGGTGTACCGGCGCAACCCCGATTACTGGGGTGACCATGTGAACGTGAACGTCGGGCGCAACAATTTCGAGACCATCCGGATCGAGTATTTCTCGGATTCCATCGCCGCGCTGGAGGCGTTCAAGGCCGGTGAGTTCACCTTCCGGCAGGAGAACAACTCGAAAAGCTGGGCCAGCGCCTATGATTTCCCGGCCATCGACAAGGGCTGGGTGAAGCGCGAGGAGCTGGAGGACGGCAACGTACCCAGCGCCACCGGATTCGTGATGAACATGGACCGGCCGCAGTTCAGCGACATCCGCGTGCGCGAGGCGGTGCAGCTTGCCTATAACTTCGAATGGACCAACGAGAGCCTGCAATACGGGCTGTTCCAGCAACGCCATTCCTTCTGGCAGAACAGCCCGCTGGAGGCCGAGGGCGTACCCGAGGGCCGCGAGCGCGAGGTGCTGGAGGCGCTGGGCGATGACCTTGACCCCGCTCTGCTGGAGGCCGAGCCGGTGATGGCCCATACCAGCCGCGCCGACCGCCAGACCGACCGCGGCAACCTGCGCCGCGCGATGAAGCTCTTGGACGGTGCCGGTTGGGCGGTGGGCGATGACGGCGTGCGCCGCAACGCCAGGGGCGACACCCTGAAGATCGAGTTCCTGTCCGACGACCCGGTGATGGACCGCATCGTCATGCCCTTCGTCGACAACCTGCGCGTCATGGGCATCGACGCCAGTTACAACCGGATCGACAACGCCCAGTTCACCCTGCGCCGGCGCGAGCGCGATTTCGACATGATCTCGTCCGGCTACAGCACCTCGCTGCAACCCTCCACCGGGCTCTATCAGCAATACGGGACAGAGGCCGCCGCCTACAGCGTGTTCAACCCCGCCGGCATCCACGGCCCGGATATCGAGGCCTTGATCGACAATATCGTCGCCGCCCGCGAATGGGAGGAGCTCAGCGCCAATACCCGCGCGCTGGACCGGGTGCTGCGGGCCAAGCGGTTCATGGTGCCGACCTGGTATCTGGGCAAATACTGGGTGGCCTATTGGGACAAGTACGCCTATCCCGAGGTCCTGCCGCCCTACGCGCTGGGGATCGAGGATCTGTGGTGGGCCGAGGCCGACAAGGCCGCGGCGCTGGTCGCCTCCGGCGCGCTGAGACAGTAACGAAAGGTCCGCCGCCCCGATGGGAGCCTATATCCTTCGCCGCCTTCTGCTGGTGATCCCGACGCTCTTGGGCATCATGATCATCAACTTCGCGCTGGTGCAATTCGTGCCCGGCGGCCCGGTGGAACAGATCATCGCCCAGATGGAGGGCGGCGGCGACGTGTTCGAGGGGTTCGCCGGTGGCGGTGCCGACGTGGAGACCCAGACCGCCGCCAATGACCGCTATGTCGGCGCGCGCGGGCTGCCGCCCGAGTTCATCGAGGAGCTGGAGCGCGAGTTCGGTTTCGACAAGCCGCCGGTGGAACGTTTTCTCAACATGCTGTGGAACTATGTCCGGCTCGACTTCGGCGAAAGTTATTTCCGCTCGGTCGGGGTGATCGACCTGGTGCTGGAAAAGATGCCGGTCTCGATCAGCCTCGGGCTGTGGTCCACGGTGATCGCCTACCTGGTGTCGATCCCGCTGGGCATCCGCAAGGCGGTGAAGGACGGCACCGGGTTCGACACCTGGACCAGCGGGCTGATCATCGTGGCCTATGCGATCCCCGGCTTTCTTTTCGCGATCCTGCTGCTGGTGCTGCTTGCGGGGGGCTCCTACTGGCAGATCTTCCCGTTGCGTGGCCTGACCTCGGACAACTGGGAGGATCTCAGCCTGATCGGCAAGGCCGCCGATTACTTCTGGCATATCGCGCTGCCGGTGATCGCCTCGACGATCTCGGCCTTTGCGACGCTGACGCTTCTGACCAAGAACAGTTTTCTCGACGAGATCAAGAAACACTATGTCATGACCGCCCGCGCCAAGGGGTTGAGCGAACGTGGCGTGCTTTACGGCCACGTCTTTCGCAACGCCATGCTGATCGTGATCGCCGGGTTTCCGGCGGTGTTCATCGGCATCTTCTTTTCCGGCAGCCTGATCATCGAGACGATCTTTTCGCTCGACGGGCTGGGCCGGCTGGGGTTCGAGGCGGCGGTGGCGCGCGATTACCCGGTGATCTTCGGCACCCTGTTCATCTTCGGCCTGATGAGCCTGGTGGTGGGGATTCTGAGCGATCTTATGTACGTTCTGGTCGATCCGCGCATCGACTTCGAAAAGCGGGAGGGCTGACGGATGGCGCTCTCTCCGCTGAACCAGCGCCGCTGGCGCAACTTCAAGCGCAACCGCCGCGCGCTGTGGTCGCTGTGGATCTTCGCGGTGCTCTTCGGCCTGTCGCTGTTCGCGGAGTTTCTGGCCAACGACAAGCCGATCCTGGTGCAGTACCGGGGCGGCTATTACATGCCGGTGTTCAAGTTCTATCCCGAGACCGCGTTCGGCGGCGATTTCCAGACCGAGGCGATCTATCGCGACCCCGAGGTGCAATGCCTGATCGCCTCGGGCGGGCTGGAGGAATGTTTCGACGAGCCCGAGGAGATCATGGCGGCGATCGACCGGGGCTCGATGGACGAGAGCCTTGAGGATTTCCAACGCGGCTGGGCGCTCTGGCCGCCGATCCCCTATTCCTTCAACACCACGGTGGATCGCCCCGGCGCGGCGCCGCTGCCGCCGAACGGGCAGAACCTGCTGGGCACCGACGATACCAAGCGCGACGTGCTGGCCCGCGTGATCTACGGGTTCCGCCTGTCGATCCTGTTCACCCTGCTGGTCACCGGCGCTGCCAGCCTGATCGGCATCTTTGCCGGCGCGATCCAGGGATTTTTTGGCGGCTGGATCGACCTGATCTTTCAGCGGATGATCGAGATCTGGTCGGCGACGCCGTCGCTTTACGTCATCATCATCATGTTCGCGATCCTGGGGCGGGGGTTCTGGCTGCTGGTGGCGCTGATGGTGCTGTTTTCCTGGACCTCGCTGGTGGG
>Ga0070728_10004493_pt1 | contig 14437 bp, 10 predicted proteins | sample tdDd471_FD_66723 | JGI IMG/M metagenome (GOLD analysis project Ga0070728, IMG submission 66723) | Marine sediment microbial communities from the Atlantic coast under amendment with organic carbon and nitrate - tdDd47.1 | ecosystem: Environmental > Aquatic > Marine > Coastal > Sediment | place...
GGGGGAAGCAAAAATCAGCCGAAATGGAAGCATCGCCAATCAGGAGTGAGGAAACGAAGATATGTTAAGGGCTGACTCTAAAAAGATTTGGTAGATGATAATCGATACTAGCTATACTTTGAACTCGATTGTGACAATTGTTCCTTGCTTCGGTACACTGCGGATATGTAATGCCCCTTTATGCAATTCAACCAACCGTTTGGCAATGGTCAACCCCAAGCCAGAGCCCTGTTGTTCATGTAACATACGTTCAAACTGCATATATGCACCAACATGCTCGATTTGATCGGCGGTCATGCCACGCCCTTTATCATAGATTAAAATCTTGAAACTCGCTGTGCTGTTAATCGATTTGACGACAACAGGTGTACCGTTATCCGAGAATTTGAATGCGTTATCGACAATTTCTTCAATAATCCGCGTCAGATTTTCTGCTGAAATCCGCAATACTTGATTTTCTAGCTGAAGTTGAACATCCTTAGTACGGTTCCACTTTTCTGCAACAGTCGCGATAGAATCTTCAATTACGCATACCGTATCGGGGAGAATATTGTTGCGTAAGAGGCGTTTTTTTTCTGGATCGGTGGCGATCATCTCGATTTGAGCATAAGCCAATGTGTTTTCTACGGTACGTTGTAGGCGAACTCCACCCTTAAGGATCATCCCCGACATCATCTTAATATCGTCTGGAGACAAGTGATCATAATCCATGTTCATTAACTCGGCAAAACCTAAGATGGATTGTAATGGGGTGCGGAGTTCATGAGGAAGTGCATAAGTAATATTTTTACGTAACGATGTGATTGTAGATTCATGTTTTGCATAAATGCGTTGATGTTTGTTAAGAGTCGCTTCAACAGATTCAACAATTTCTTTAACGGAAAAAGGTTTCGAGACAAAATCATCAGCCCCTAAGACCATACCTTGTCTTAGATGTTCACGTTCAGACCGCGCGGTTAAGAATACAAACGGCATTGTTTCTGTGGTTTGGTCATTGCGGATCGCTTGTAAGAGTTCGTACCCATTCATACCGGGCATCTGGATGTCGGAGACGATAATGTCAGGAATTTCGAGCTGGACAAGGTTCCATCCATCCAAACCATTGTGCGCGGTTTGCACATCATACCCCATCACTTCAAAGATATCGCTTATAGACTGCGCTAGGTTAGCATCATCATCTACAACAAGTATTTTAGTCATGCTTGTATTTTCCATTATCTCGACCGCATCATATTATTTATCGGACATTATTTCTTACTATATTGTCGCTTGTTTAGCCATCGGTGACTACTCATCACATTACTAGTTTCTGACTACCCAGCTGACCTAGCCAATGTATCTCTTTATTTTTATCTGCTCTTTCTATTTTAATTATACTTTTAAACCCTTACTGGAAACATTAAGGAATATTATCGCAATTATTACAATTGATAAGTGCTTCAAATTTACAATCAGGGTGACAGAAATGCGAATCTATCGCTAAAATTAGATATAATAGTAATTTCATAAAATGACTCAGCTTCAGTCTATAGTTAACCTGAGTTTTGTTTAAGGGTATTGGAGAATGATATTGGATTTTTTCATTAATAAAACATGTTTCCAAAGCCATTAGCCTCTAGCTGTTAGCTTAAAAGCCTTGTAAGAAGCTAGTGGCTGAAAGCTAATTCTAGACTGGTAAATAGAGTAAAATCCAAAACATATACTATATCCATCATTATCCAAAACTGACGTTATAGTTAGCCACGTTAAATCATTCTGAAATGATAATCCGATGACACAACTTCCTTTAATCCAACTGATAACCTATGCCTTTACGCTGTGGTTCGGCTTGTATTTACTGGCACGCCATCATCAAAAAGTTGGGATGCGCTATACAGGATTAGGGTTAATTGCATATGCACTGGGATTAGGGGCGGATACGATTATTTCCAGCATGGATAATAATTTACTGATGGAACAAGCCATCTGGTTTCGGCGGGCGTGGATCATTATCCCTGCTCTATGTTGGGGGTTAACCGTTCAACAATTAATACCCATCGAAGCCCGTGAAGACATGCCCAACCGTCCGATTGCACTGATTTTTTTGGCGACGATATTTTTCGGATTAGCGGTTGTGATTATTATTCTGCCACAAGATGTTTTGGGGACGGATGTTGTGTTTTTAGGCATTAGCATCGACGTGATTTTACTCGGCTATGGGATTTCGGCATTGGATGCATTTGAAGATGGTGAGGCATTATTACCAGATTTCTTACGGGCATTTATCGGCGCAATCTTAGTTGCAGTCGTTTTAGGTGGGCAGGTTGTGTTATTTATGAGCTTATCCGGTGAGGTCACAACAGGATCACTTTTGCTACTCATAACCGTTATCAGTACAGCAATTGCCCTACAAACATTTTCCGATGTTGTTCAGCAAGGATTAGACAATCTTATCTTCGGACAACATCAAGCGGTGCAAGAGCGTGCAAAACTCCGTGCTGTCAGCCAAGCAATTCCGCGTTTTGATGATAGCCTCGATATTAATACCCTACCCGATAAAGAATTCAATCGCCTGACCCGTCGCGCCCTCGGCAATATGGGAAACCTGACCAAATTAGCATCCAGCCCACTCACCCATCTTCCGGTTATTCATCAACGTCTGATGGAAAAAGGACAATCCGATGGGACATTAGACCGTGCCAACGAACTCAAGCTCATACTGACCGAAAGTATAGATCGCCTCAAACCACCAAACAGTGGCGACTATGGCATCACCGATGAGTGGCGATATTATAATGCGCTGTATTTCCCGTATGTGGTGGGGCTTAAACCCTTTAGTCATCGCAATGTGATCGAAGAGTTTGATGAAGGCGTTCGTGATGTACTCAATTGGTTTCAGACTTATGTGCCAGAACGCACTCTGTATAATTGGCAATCAGCTGGGGCAAAACTCATCGCGCAAGATTTACGGGAACAAGTCTATGCGATTATCCCACCAACGACAGCAACCGTTGCGTATCAGAGTTAGAATTCGTCAATGAAAATGATTATCAAAGTAAGGGTAATCTGTCCTTACAAAACTTCAGTCTTTAATTAATGATCGAGCGACCGTGACTACAAAAAAATCCTACCCTATCGAAGAAAACCAACGTTTCTCTAAATCTCTGATATGGCAACTCCAGCGCACATTCTTTCGTCAACAAGGTGAAAAAGCATGGAGTCGGGACATTGTTCCGCACTATATCACCAGTAATCCATATATCGCGCAGGCATATGCACGGGTGATATTCGGTTGGTTACGGGATATAGCACAGCGTTTAGATCGGTCACAACCCGTCTATATTGTGGAATTGGGGGCAGGGTCGGGACGGCTTGCCTATCATTTCCTAAATACCTTTTTTGCCTTCTTCGATACCTCGGTATTGCGCGATATTCCAATTACGTATGTCCTGACCGACTTTACACAGACAACACTCGATTTTTGGACACATCATCCCCAACTAAAACCGTGGATAGAAGCGGGGCGCTTGGATTTTGCGACATTTGATGCTGAACAAGACAATACATTAGCTCTCGTCAATCAGGGGATAACTCTGACAGCTGACACCCTCAAAAATCCACTTGGGCTGATCGCCAATTATTTTTTTGATGGTCTGACACAAGATGTCTTTCGGATCAAAAATGGGGCGTTACATGAAAGCCTTGTGACGCTGAAAGTACCCCAATCAAATCCTGATTTGGATGATCCCAATCTTTTGCAACAGGTCGAATTCTCGTATAAGCATCGTCCCATCAATACCGCGGATTATTATGATGATGCTGATCTGAACATAATGCTACAAACCTATGAAGCGAACTTAAGCCAAACCACCCTTATTTTTCCGATTGGGTCGTTGGAATGTTTACGGCGGCTGATTCAGTTGAGTAATCATAATCTTTTTTTGCTGGCAGGCGACAAAGGCTATCATCATGAATCAGATTTGTTTTATCGGGGAGAACCGGGATTATCAATACATGGTAGTTTTTCGATGATGGTCAATTATCATGCCATTGGTCAATATACGAAGTTACGTGCTGGACAATTTTTGAGTACCCCACATCATCATGCCAGCTTAGATATTTGTGGCATCTTATTCGGTCAACATCCTGATAACTACCCAGAAACACGACACGCCTATCAACAGGAGATTGTACGAAGCAATCCTGATGATTTTTATATGATCAATAAATCTGTGGACACTCCAGATGGCATACTTGAGGTGGAGCAATTTTTGGCGTATATGCGTTTCAGTGGTTGGGATAGTAGCTTACTGTTTGAGTATTTCCCACTTTTGCTACCGATATTAGATGAGGTATCCGAGGGTATCCGCGAAGACCTATATGAATTAGTTCAGCATGTATGGGAAGGATATTTTCATATTGGTGAGGCACATAATCTTCCATTTATGTTAGGGGAAATCTTGATGGGTCTTGAATATCATACTGAAGCAATTGACTTTTTCCATCACTCCCGCCAGCTATACGGCGATCAAGCGATGACCTTCTACCACCTTGCGAGATGTCATTATGATCTCTACCAATTGGAAACAGCATTAGAATTTATCAATCAATCGTTGAATATCGACCCTCAAGATGAGTCTGTCCCAGCATTAAAGACCAAGATTGAAAACGAATTACAATCACCGCGGTATTTTTAGAATATGGTTAACTTTAAATAACCCGCATTACGAATATAGCTCAACAAAATCACTTAGTCGGTTTTGAAGTTGTTGGGTATAGGGTGTATCAAATTGTTCATCGAGGATGATTGTCTCCGCAAATAAGATACCCAGCGTCATCTTCAAGGAACGGCGGATAGCAGTTTCGTTCACTGTTGTTGGGAGCGTGTGCCGTAACTGAACCAGAAACATCTCTGGTAACAAATCCAGATTGATATAATCTTGTGTAAATTCCAGATGCCGTAAACCAGCAATTTCGACGGTGTGTTTGCGTAAAATCGCCAACTCTGCCACAGCTTTCCATAGATTCTGTCGTCGTAATTCACGGACACAACTCACCACAGGATTCCAGATAATGCCCATATGCGATTCGTACATCAATTTGACGTGATGTTCGCGGGTTTTGGCGCGTTTTTCGACATAATTAAGGATATGCTCGTTGCGATCAAATACAACTGACCAATCCGTCCCGACGAGATAGAACCGATTAACAGCCCGAAACTGAATGCTAATCTGCAAATAATTGTCGAGTAAAATGGAGAGTTTGTGGATATCCTCATTGAGGATGAAATTGAAGGATGTTTCGGCTTTAAATAGATCTTCTAGCCGTTTCACCCACAAGGTAAATACAATATCTATAATCGACGGTTTTTCAATGATAACAAGCAAATCAATCCCTGCATTATCGTCGGTAAATATCTTTTCGGATCCACCTAGCGATAAAATACCTGTGATACGGTCATCGGCTTGGAAATGATTGAGGAGGGTGTTGTAGCAATCTTGTCGTTGCTGTGGTGTAAATAATTCAGTCATAGGTTTTGCCTCATGGTATGTTTTCCTTAGAGGCGTTATTTTAACAACACACCTCTATGCTTGCCCTAATTCTACCAGCAATTCCCGAGCCGCACCTTTGCGCTCTATGAGTCCAACCTGTTCCAAACGATGGATCAAATCAACCCATTTTAAATACCGTTCATCATCTTGCAAAGCTTGTTGCATAATCCGTGCCGCAACACTAACTGCATTCGCCATTGGTTTTTTATCTGCCAGTGCGATTGCTTGCCAAAACGCCATTTCTTTATTTTCGGGAGCAAGCTCACGGGCGTGTTTCCATTGACGCAATGCCGCGTCTGCATCGCCTGCATTTAATAAGTCATGTCCATGGGTACTCATATGCTGGGAACGTTGGAAAAATACAAGCCGTTGCAATTCATCAAGTGGAAAGTCTGCTTCATCCACGCGTAGATCATAGAGGCTTTCCCAACTCGGAAGGCTCATATCATTTTCGACAATCATTAAAGCCGCCGATTGCATTCCACGAATATCACCATCGTGTTCTTGTGCCGCATACAGTGCCGCCATCATACGGCCTGCAAGGTCTTCGGAGCTTCTTTCGTAAGCATTGGACATAGCTTGAATGACAGTATCATTCGTCATCATATTCGCTTGAACACTATAACCGGCACCGATATGATGTCCGGCATATGGGATACAATCGCCGCCAGTATATGCCCCTACTTTTCCATTGGTATCTACAATAGCTAATTGACGATAATTCCGTCCCTTATCCATTGCAATCAAGCCATTGACCACATCAGGAGCGGCAACCCCTTCACGTAACATCGTCAGTCCCATTGCACCAAAACCGATATTCACGAGTGATTGTGTCGCAATCGCACCAATTCCGGGTAATAAAAACGGTACCATACGCCCAACACTGATCTGATGCGTTTGAACGGCTACACCCAATTGTTTTGTATCAGGATCCTGCGCGACGATACTGTATGTACTTAGAATCTGCGTATATTCAATCACCAACTAAATTACCTCAATCTCACTAAAATAATCATGACATATGATTATTAACTGTAACTTAAATAATTAGGTTAACAAGCAGTTTCATCAAAACAAACCGAATATTAATGTTTCTATAATTCGTCTATATTCGATTCACTATCAGGCGATTCGTATGGGTTTTTACCTAACGTTTTGCCCTGACGAATATCTTGTTGCCACGGTTTTTTTGCTTGTCCCTGATAACCTAATTCTCGTAATCGCTCTATTTCAAGTTCTTCGAGTTCTTCAGCGATGGTTTCAAAATCAGCTTTTGGGATTGGTGAGTCGGTTTTATCATCTGCTCGATAAACATATCCGACACCACGACACCAATCGCAGTCTTCAACCTCACCTGTGAAATCGTCTTCAAACCAACCGAAGCCATCACAAGAAATACAGCGTACAATTTTCATCGTTATATACCTTAATTATGCTTTATAATTGAGATGAAATTAATAGAGACTTGTTTTTATTTGTCTGAAAAGTAAAAAGTTAATTATCAGGTGATCGGATTTGAAACGAAAACCTTAGCGTTAATCACCTTTTTGGATGGTGAATATGGTGTTGCCAGAGGCGACATATAAAATATTCTGGGTTGGGTAGGCAACAATTGCTGATAAGAGTGCGAGTTTATCTTCTTCAAACACCTGATAACTATCAATGAATGTTCCTGCTAGGGTTGTCTCGAAGATGGTACGGGCGGGTTGACTGATGATGAAGAAAGCAGGGTCAATCGGGCTATCATTGAGGTAGAAACCTTGTGTTGTGACAACATTCAATTCGCGTCCGTCGTTAAATCCACTAAAGCCAAAGGGGCGATCCTCACCCCCAATGTAAGTTTTCATGATGCCATCGTCATACATCAAATAGATTGTCCCACCCTGACTAATGGTGAAATCGACGACATTACGTAAATTAGGGCGGGAATCACCTGCGAAGTATTCACGCGGTGCACTGGCATACGTGCCACCAGAGGGGTCATACCGCCAGATTTGCCCACCTTCACTATCAAGGACATATAAACGACCACTCCAAATGGTCAGTGCAATCGGATTCTGCCATTGTTCGACAGCAAGCACCCGTTGAGCATTACAATTCATAATAAAGCTCGGTGAACAGCGTACCAGTACACCAGACGAATCAATAATGGCAACATCACCACTCACATCATCAAACGCGATGTCAACAATATTCCCGACGGTCAGACCATCTACGGTTGCACCCCGTCGTAAATTTGGGATCGGTTCTTGTAACACAACCCCATTGCCTTCACCATTAATTTTGATGCGATACACCAGATCATTGGCGGCATCCAGCGCATACATATCCAAGCCCTGTAAACGCAATCGTGTAATGCTTGCATTTTCAAATGATGATAGCGGGGTGGCGGGACGACGCTTAATATTATTGAGGGTATCCATCACATCTTGAGCGGCTGTCCGCATTGCTTGCACGGTTGGATCACCGGGGCGCAATTCTTCACACTCGTTGACAAGCAATAATGCTGCATTCCATGCCGCCATGACTCCGCGACGGTCTGCACTATCAATCGAACGCGCAAGATCTACTGTTTGCAACAATTCACCCAAACATTGTTCATAATCCGTTTCGCCAATGTCCGATGCCCATGAAACTACTACAATTGCCATAATCACAATTGGAATCACCAACACGGCTAGCGTAATTGTTCCTGACGAAATACGACGCTCTGCATCGGGATCGGGCGGTGGTAAGAATCGCTCGAATAATCGACTGAAAATTGTGAGTCCCTTCGCAGTCTGTCCTGCGGCTTTACCAACACGACGTTTAGCCCCTTCTTCGATTCCACGGCTACGAGTCTGGCGTTGGCGTTGTTGATCTTGCATCACCTGTGCGCGGGCTTCCCCCAACTTCATATTGATTTCTGTCGAAGATTCACCGGGGGCAGCTAAAACGGTACTTTCTTCTTCTGGTGGAACAAATTCAACCACCATCAATTGTGCCTGAACATTAATCGTCGTCTGTAACGCATCTAAGACTTGCTCAATATCGCTTCCTGCAAGTGTATGGGTCAATTTTTCGATAGGAATTTCGGCAAGATTCACGTCGGATAACAGCAAACGTGTTCCCGCATTAATGGCATAGCGCGCCATCTTGACATCGGGCACAGGTTGTACACCAAGCGGAACGTTAAATAAGGATTCATCATTGGTGATGTCTTCGGGAAAAGTTAGCGTGAGCCCATTGGTTTGTAGGATAGACAGGGACGAACCAACACGCCCGACATAGAGGTCTTCATCATGCAGTACCCCAACCACAATGCTGGCTTCGTACTTTTGCTGTCCACCCTGATTATGTTCATACAGATTACGGTTGATAATCTGGAACATCGTCCGTAACGCGGCGGTCACACTCCCACTCACATTAAAGTATCGCTCGGATGCGAGTTTTGCCATTTGCTCATAAAACGAAGTCGGTGCAATATCCCCTGACGGCAAAATCAATGCAAAGAATGTATCGCCCTCACGTCCTCGCGCGGCAGATCGTGGCGCAATCTCGACCAATGCGCCGGGAGGATTGATATTGATTGTACGTCCCCCCAAGATATAGAGATGTCCGACCAATGCTTCTAACTCAAATGCCATGCACACACCATTTGTTGTAGATTTTCAGGATTATGATTCTTGACACAGAATCACTATACCTAATTTTACATCAAGATAGTGAATGTGCGACAGGTGTATTGATTAGGGAGCGTTTCCGTTTCTTGCAATAATTGATGATACCCTTGCGATTGCCTGCTATCTAACCTATTTCGTGTCTTTATCAAACTTATTCAATGACAAGCGATTGCAAAAATCCGAGGTTGCCAACCGATGCATCTTGATAAAAGACCGGTAAATCGGCGACAAATTCTAGTGTCTCATAATCCACTTCGTACATGCCCATTAGCAATAGATATTCCCCTGTGTCGGCATCACATGGCACGTCAATATTGCGAGTATCACTATAGATGGTGTCGGGTAGCCAATCTGTCATGAAGGTGGCACTTGGGACAGCATCGCTATGGGTAAGGACTTGACTACTTTCGGCATCAACCAATACTAACTTCATCAGATAATCGATGTCTTGAGGTTGCGACGTTTGCCACCATGTGGATACCCAGAATGACTCGCACGGCGCAATCGTCTGCTCAATCTCTAGTTGGATACCTTGTAAGCTGATGGTCTCGTCGCCAAATGTGAATATCGTATTCAGTTGTGGATTCGCGTCGAGATATGCCATCGGGACAAATTCGCCATCTTGCCGGAGCCAATACAGCGTCGTGTTGTCCGCTTCATAGGCTAACGAAAAACCGAGATTTAGGATTTGATCTTGTGGGATAGGGATCGCATTTGGCACAGCTAAAATCAGGCTTCTATCGGATTCTATCGCGCGGAATTTTTGAATGGCTTCGATGCGCTGATTAATGGTTGATGCTGGATTATAAAATAAGTCGAGAGCCGCTAGCCGATCATCATATTCGGCAATACCTTTGCTAAATTCAAATTGATACACACCCAAATAGGGTAAACGTTCTGTAAACATGGCTGTGTAAAAGGCTTCCATCTCTATAGGTTGAATCACCAATGTATCCGGTGGTGTATTCTCCCGTATCCAGATAAAAGTGTCTTTGTATTCAGAATCATCCCGCATGATATAACGTCCATCGTATTGATACTGCTGTTTACCATCGATTGCTTTCAATACAAAGCTCATGCTAATCAATGTGATATTCGCCCAAATGAGGGTTATGGCAAGGATCAATAAGCCCTTACCGACTTGTTGTATTCGCTTAGATTGTTGATCGATCATCAACCAGTAAAATGCTCGGCAAGCTGTTGCACCCATCAGAATTGAAGTCAGGAGGACAAATTTATATTGATTATTGTCACTTAAAATGAAGGTATATGAAACCACCATTCCGATGAAGGTTGCGATTACAAAAAATTGACTGAGCCGATCATTTTTGCGTAGGGCGAATCCAGCTGTGATGAGGAAAAACGGTAGTAACGGATAATTCATGCTAACGACAGATTCAAGATTGAATTGTGAAGTCAGTGAAAATGTAGATGCTCCCGGAAATAACGATAACACCCGTAAGCCAACCACAAGCGTTGTAACCAATAAAAACACAAGCCCCGCAATACTGACGAGGATTTGAACGAGTGTATATTGTGCGAGAGTCGCTTTAACATCCGCTATGATGTCGTGCACAAATAAGGGTATCGAAAATTTTGATAAATTCTGTAAACGATGCAGAAGATAGATCAGCCCTAATGCTGGGAATGTGGTAATGATTAGGAAGAATCCCGTACCGAGTTGGAAGATAATCCCACCGACCATGCCAAATGCCAGCAGATAAACCGTGCTGATTTGGTGATTGCCCTTTGCCAGACGCACAACAGCCAACAAGCCTGATACAAAATAAAGCAAGCTCAAGGGCACACTATTAAAATGCAGATATTTTACCCACAAACCATATAAGCGTTCATCACCTGCCAGCACCATCGCCCGTTGTTTACCAAATACCAGAACATCAAGTGTCACACTATCCAAAGCATGGAAGACCCCAAACAAATTACCACTGAACAAAACCAAGATGACCATACACCCTAGAACGAAAGGACGTTTAGATTCAAAGCCCAGCTCTTGCACCAATAATCCGACCCAAAACAAACTACAGATCAGCGAGATCAGATTCAAACTTGCTGAAACTATCGGAGCTGCCACCCCTAAGAGATGGGTGGGAACAGCCAAAAGACTATGATAGAGCCAATAGTAGCCGATGGGTAAATCAGGGATTTGTGGATTAACGGGCGGGAATGTCCCGTGCATAATTTGGTTAATTAAACTGGTATGAAAATCAGCATGAACTGTGGTTTGTACGCTGGTATCAACGAGTGTCGCATACATACCCGGAATTAGTACAAGCAGTGGCAAAACAATCAGCACAATCACCTGCCAAGAGGGTAGACTAGACTCGGCTTGGGGTGTGCTGAAGACGGTTTTTGACCCACTTAATATTCCCAAGCAGAATACGATACTGAGTAAAAATACCATATCCCATAATTCGATACTGATGGGAACAATGAGCGATACGAGATAGCCAGCAAGTGCAAAGATCACAGGGGGAAATGTTAATAGAGGAAGAATGCGATTGAATATCAAAAATCTCATGGTGATGGTTCGCCGATAATTGTTATCGTATGAATTACTTGTAAGCCACGAAGCATAGCGAAAAAGAAATCTATTGTCGAGTATCAAACAGGGCAGTAATGTATCCATTGCAGTTGAATTTTATTTTCACCATCATCCGATGATAGAATCATCGCGCTACTGGAAACCCCGTAAAACGAGGCTTGTTTAGCCTGCTTCAGCAGGGTTACCCAAAACGTTAGCCATATGACTTCTAGCATATGGTGGTTTATTAAGGAATTTCAACCAATTTCAATAAAGATAGCTTTGCCGAATATGGTGTACTATAGAATGGAATCAACAGAAAAGGAGTAGTAACAAAATGCGACAATTATGGCTTATCGTGATACTTGTATTGATGTGGCTAGCCGTACCTGTACTGGCGCAAGATGACTCTGAATTATGCTTTAATAAGGGTGGTCTCATCGATGAAGAAACAGGGATGTGTAAACTCCATGCCCTACTCGAAATTAATGCCGATTACCCGCTCGAATATGCTGAATTTCCGTTTGTGATGGAACGCTTGGATAGTGTCATTGATACCGAAATTCAAGACTTTATGACGATGTTTGTTGAAAGTGGTCTTGCGCCATCTTGGGCGGGTTGGGGCTTGAGCATGGTTTATAGTGAAGTCCGTCATAGCGAGACCATATTCACAGTCATCTTTGATGAGTATCTTTATACAGGGGGCGCACACGGCATTCCTTTAACGTATGCTTTTACTTTTGATACCGAGACAGAAACAGAACTGACGCTTGATGATGTGTTTATAGATGTTGAGGCAGGCTTGGCAGTGGTTGCCCCACTTGCTGTCGATCAGGTAACGGAATTATTGGGTGAATTTGCTGATGCTGATTGGATCGAAACAGGCACAGCTACCGATGTCGATACCAATTATGCGACATGGGCATTATCTGACGAGGGGATCATTTTTTATTTTGGCGCGTATCAAGTCGCCCCATATGCCGCAGGGACACAAACTGTCATCATTCCATTTACGGATTTATTGGATGTTCTCGAACCTGCGTTTGATCCATCGATTTAATACAGAATTTACCATGACAAAATGTCACTGTATGGGATGAAAATTTCGGATACTAATAAATCGGGAGACTCCAATATCTACGAGGCTTCGTAAGCCAGTTCCTTACCATAAACGTCATATCTATTTTCAAGGGAGACCTGCGTAATGATTTTGCAACAAATTTGATAGACCTGCGTCATGGTGTGTTAACATTCATGTGATATGCTGAAAAGTGGAATCAATGAGAAGATAAAAGGTACGTTTGATGCGAATATTCATAGCCCTTATGTTAGCATTATCTTTATGGATGGTCACAGCTTCGGCACAATCTCCCAAAGCTGACCTCACCTTAGATCATGATGGTGGTGTGGTAACAGCAAAATGGAGTCCTGATGAAACCCAAATCCTGACGGCTTCCGAAGATGGATGGGTACACATCTGGTCGGCTGATAAGGGTGAGTCTATCTTATCCATCGACCATGACGGCAAGCCCTTAACCCACGCCCTCTGGCACTCTGAAGGGAAATCTATTATCTCGGCAGATGAGAGTGGCTTGGTGAAATATACTGATGTTGAAACAGGTGATAATTTGCACGAATGGCAATTCGATGGAATGCCCCTAACAGTTGCCTTAAATGCTGATGAAACGCAGATATTTGTGTTTACTTCGGAAGGTAATGGGGTTATTGGCGCACTGGAAAGCGGTGAGGAATTATTAACTGTCTCACGATCTGGCAGGATTGTTGGGGCGGGTTGGAGTGCTGACGAATCACAGGTACGGGCATGGTCGGAAGAGGGGCGCATTGTAGTATGGGATGTGGCAACGGGTGAAACTGTCGCTACCTATTCCCTCTCGCATCAAGGAATTTTGCTCGGCATCGCATGGAATCAAGATGATACAAAAGTGCTGGCGTGGTATGCGGATGGTAATGTTGGCGCATATGCCACTGATGGCATGAGTGTGGGTACTCGCTTAAGTAATGTTCGGCATCAGAGTTTTGTACAAAGTGCGATGTGGTCGGCGGATGAATCGAGATATATGTCTTGGGCTGGTGACGATACCATTCGTATCTGGAATACTGATAGTGGACAATCCGAATTGGCATTACGGCATGAAGATTGGGTTACAGGTGCACGCTGGGATGAGAGTGAATCTTTGGTGCTGTCATGGTCGCATATTTATGTGTATGTCTGGGATGGAGATCAGCTGGTTGAACGTTTCCAGCATGATAACTTGGTTCGAGGTGCGATTTGGAATCGTGACGCGACTCAGATTTTATCATGGTCATGGGACGGAACAGCGCGTGTGTGGTTGAATGAGTAGATCGCATTACCTTGTTTTTGCTTAATCGTTACGCGCAGGAAAATCAGATCATATTAACTTGGGGTTATTGGCGAGTCGGCTTAAAACCAATAACCCGAAACATCAAAAAACGACATCACGTTACCTAACCTCGCAATTGCTTTACTCTCCATCCACATAACCGTATAATGTAAGCCATAGCTCAATATTGATACTTATTTGCAAGTATTAACTCTGCTGTTCAGTTTATTGACCTCACCTATGTTTTTAAGAGAGAGACATCAATGGAAACACGTGTTGCAAGCAAGCAACTTACCTCATCACAACGATGGTTGTTGTATTTTGCAAGTAGTTTAGTTT
>Ga0070728_10004494_pt1 | contig 14430 bp, 12 predicted proteins | sample tdDd471_FD_66723 | JGI IMG/M metagenome (GOLD analysis project Ga0070728, IMG submission 66723) | Marine sediment microbial communities from the Atlantic coast under amendment with organic carbon and nitrate - tdDd47.1 | ecosystem: Environmental > Aquatic > Marine > Coastal > Sediment | place...
GGCGGCGGTCGTGGCGGGCGGCGAAGCGGGCCTCGATGGCGTCCCAGATGTCGGCCTCCAGGCAGGCCCCGTCCAGGCGGTCGATCTCCTGGATGCCGGTCGGCGAGGTGACGTTGATCTCGGTCAGATAGTCGCCGATCACGTCGATGCCGACGAAGATCAGGCCGCGCTCGGCCAGGGTCGGGCCGATGGCCCGGCAGATCTCCAGATCGCGGGGGGTGAGGACGGCCTTCTCGGCGCGGCCGCCCACATGCAGGTTCGACCGCGCCTCGCCCGCCGCCGGCACCCGGTTGACGGCGCCCTTGGCGATGCCGTCGACCAGGATGATGCGCTTGTCGCCGGCCCGGACCTCGGGCAGGTAGCGCTGGACGATGGCGGGCTCGCGATAGAGCTCGGTGAACAGCTCCATCAGGGCGTTCAGGTTCTCGTCGCCGGGCCCGATATGGAAGACGCCGGCGCCGCCATTGCCGAACAGGGGCTTGACGATGATGTCCTCATGCTCGGCGCGAAAGGCCGCGATCTCGTCGCGCCGCGAGGCAATCAGGGTCGGCGGCATCAAGTCCGGAAAATGGGTGACGAACAGCTTCTCCGGCGCGTTGCGCACCTGGACCGGGTCGTTGACCACCAGCGTGTCGGGATGGATATGCTCCAGCAGGTGGGTGGCAGTGATATAGGCCATGTCGAAGGGCGGGTCCTGGCGCATCAGCACCACGTCCATGGCCGCCAGGTCGACGGTCTCCGCGTCGCCCAGGCGGGCGTGATCGCCGGCCTTGCGCTGCACGGTTAGGGCGCGGGCCCGGGCCGTGACCCGGCTGTCGCGCAGCGCCAGGTCCTGGGGCAGATAGTGGAACAGCGCATGGCCGCGCCGCTGCGCCTCCAGGGCCAGGGCGAAGGTCGAATCGGCGTCGATGTCGATCGCGCCGATCGGGTCCATCTGGATGGCGACGGCAAGACTCACGGAAAGTCCTCGGGCTGACGGGACGGAGGGCGTGGCGGCCGGGCGGATGGCTCAGCCCTTGCCCCCCTCCGCGGCGTCCTTGACGCGCACATGGCTGATCACCTTGCGCACATGGGCCAGATTGCGGGCATGGGCCGTCACCCGGTCGAGTTCGGCCCGGTCCTGGGCGATCCCCATCAGATAGACGGTCTGGTCGACGGTCTCGACGCTGTAATTGATCGACGAGATATCCTCGTCGAACAGGATCTTGGTGCGCAGCTGGGTCGAGATCCAGACATCGCGGGCATAGTTCCCGACGCTGCCCTCCTCGGTGACCTTGATCTCGTTGATCACCTCCTTGACGCCGTCGGCCTTCCAGGCCAGGCGCACCGCGTCCAGGCGCTGTTGCGGCGTCTTGACCTTGCCGGTCAGCAGGACCCGGCCCTCATGCACGGTGAGGCCGACATTGCCGTACATCTCCTCGTCATGCTTCAACCAGTAATAATTTATCTCGGCGCGGATCGAGGCGTCCCCGGCCGCGCCGCCGACGCCGCGCTCCTGGGACGAGGCGACGCCCACGGTGGCGCCGGCCCCGACGGTGGCGGCGACCGGGTCGCAGGCGGCGAGGGCGGCGGCGACAATCAGCGCCGGCACAATTCGCCGCGCGGCTTCCATCAAACGCGGACGCGGTTGGTCCATGGTAGTAACTCCCCCAGTCTTGACGCCGGCATTCTATCCGGTCAGCCCTCCTCGCGCCAAGCGTTGCGCAGATGCCGAGGCAGACGCCGGGGGGCGATCAGGATCAGATCGAAGCCGAGATCGAGCCCGGCGGCGTCGGGCCGGCCCGCCAGCCAGTGGCGGGCCGCGCGGACGATACGCCGACGCTGGCGCGCGCCCAGGCTTTCCGCCGCCTGCTCGCGGCTTGCCCGCGCCTTGACTTCGACGAAGGCGATGCGGCGACCGCGGCGGGCGATCAGGTCGATCTCGCCGACCGGCGTGCGATGGCCGCGGGCCAGGATGCGGTAGCCTTGCAGGCGCAGGAACCAGGCGCCGAGCGTTTCGGCCCTGCGGCCCCGCCGCCGCGCTTGGCGCCGCCGCTCACCCGTCGGCGCCATCTTCGCCCGCCTCGTCGCCGCTCCCCATCTCGCCGGCGATCTCTAGCGCCCGGGCATAGACCCGGCGGCGGGGCAGGCCGGTGGCGGCGGCGACCGCGGCGGCGGCGTCGCGCAGGCTGGCCCCGTCCAGGGCGTCGCGCAGCCGCCGGTCCAGATCGTCGCCGGCGATCGGGCCCGGCGCGGCGGGCGGTCCGACGACGATGGTGACCTCGCCCTTGGGCGGCCCCTCGACGGCGTAGGCGGCGGCCAGCTCGGCGAGGCTGCCCCGGCGGATCTCCTCGAACTTCTTGGTCAGCTCGCGCGCCACCGCGGCGTTCCGATCGCCCAGGATGTCCGCCATGTCGGCCAGGCAGTCCGCCAGCCGCCGCGCCGAATCGTAGAAGATCAGGGTCGCCGGCACGGCGGCGACCTCGGCCAGGGTGCGGCGGCGGGCGGCGGCGCGGGGCGGCGGAAAGCCGGCGAACAGGAAGCGGTCGGTCGGCAGGCCGGACAAGACCAAGGCCGTCAGCGCCGCCGACGGGCCGGGTTCGGCGGTCAGCGGCAAATCCTCGTCGATGCAGGCCCGGACCAGCCGGTAGCCGGGGTCCGAGACCAGCGGCGTGCCGGCGTCGCTGACCAGGGCGACCGTTTCGCCGGCCCGCAGCCGCGCCAGCAGCTTGGGCCTGGCCCGGGCGGCGTTGTGGTCGTGATAGGCGGCGAGCGGGGTGGAAATCCCCAGTCGCGCCAACAGCCGGCCGGTAACGCGGGTATCCTCGCAGGCGACGATGTCGGCGGCGGCGAGGACGGCCCGCGCCCGGTCGCCGAGGTCGCCGACATTGCCGATGGGCGTGGCGACCAGATGCAGGCCGGGGGCGACCGCCGGCGCGCCGGTTCGGTCGCTTTCGGCCCGTTTACTTCCGCCGGGTCCCTGGCTAGGCTGATCCGCTGATTCCGCGCACATGGAGTAAGGCGTTGCGCCGCTTTCGGAGCCGGTTCCCGACTCGCTCGTTCGCCCGCGCCGGCATTTGGCTGCGCCGGGCTTCCGTCATCGCGGCCGTCCTGATCCTGGCCGGATGCCAAGACGGCAGGGTAGCGGAGGTTCTCGGCGGCGGGCAAGGCGCCCGGCGGGCCCCGCCGCCCGCCGCCGAGACTCGTTCCGCTCCGACACCGGCGCCATCTCCGGCGCCACCGACCCAAGGCGCGACCAGCCAGGACGCAACGAGCCCGGGCGCGCCGGCGGTCGCCAGCCTGCCGCCGGACGCGCCGGTCACCCTGACCCCGCCGCCCGGCGTGGTGGAAAAGACGCGCGTCGCGATCCTTCTGCCTCTCAGCGGACCGCGGGCGGCGCTGGGGGCCGCGCTTCTGGACGCGGCCCAGCTGGCGCTGTTCGATTTCGCCGATTCCCGCTTCGCCCTGGTGCCGCGCGACACCAAGGGCAGCCCCGACGGTGCCCGGCGGGCCGCCGAACAGGCGGTCGCCGAGGGCGCGAAGCTGATTCTGGGGCCGCTTCTCGCGACCTCGGTCGCAGCGGCGGCGCCGGTCGTCCAGGCGGCGGGGATCAACATGATCGCCTTCTCCAACGACCGCACGGTCGCCGGCGGCGGCGTCTATATCATGGGGTTCGTGCCCAAGGACCAGATCGAGCGCATGGTCGATTTCGCGGTCGCCGGCGGTCATCGCCGTTTCGCCGCGCTGCTGCCGGCGGACGCCTACGGCGAGGCCGTCCTCGACGATCTGCGCCGGGCCGTCGGCGCGCGGGGCGCCGAGCTGGTTGCCGTCGAGTTCACCGACGCGACCGGCGAGGCGCTGTCGGCCCAGGTCCGCCGCTTCGCCCATTACGATTCGCGCCGCGCGGCGCTGAAGGCGCGGCTGGCGGAGTTGGAGGCGCGGGACGATCTCCTTGCCAAGCGGCTATGGGAAAGCCTGAGCGAGCGCGAGACCCTGGGACCGCCGCCCTTCGACGCGGTTCTGCTGCCCCAGGGCGATGCCAGCCTGCGCGAGCTCGCCCCGCTGCTCGCCTATTACGACGTCGACCCGGCCCAGGTTCGCCTGCTGGGCACCAGCCAGTGGGCGAGCGCCGAACTGGGCGCCGAGCCCAGCCTGGTCGGCGCCTGGTACCCGGCGCCGCCGCCGGCGGCCCGGGCCCGTTTCGAGGCGCGCTTCGCCGATGTCTACGGACATTCGCCGCCGCGCCTCGCCAGCCTCGCCTACGACGCCACGGCGCTGGCGGCGTTGCTCGCCCGCGCCGCCGGGGCCGACCCCGACTACGGGCCGGCGACGCTCGGCTCGCCGGATGGCTTCGCGGGAACCGACGGGATCTTTCGCTTTGGCGCCGACGGGGTCGCCGAGCGCGGCCTGGCGGTCATCGAAATCCAACCCCGGGGCGTCCGGGTGATCAGTGCCGCGCCGGACAGGTTCGCGGGAACCAACTAGCCGGGCCGTCGGCGCCCGCCGCCCTACCCCGCGCCGCGCAGATAGGCAAGCACCGCGTCCAGGCGCAGCCGCCCGGCGGCGGTGGCGCGCAGGCCGTCGGCGTCCAGCGCGATCAGCCCGGCGTCCCCGAGGGCGGCGAGGCGGCCCGCCGCCAGCACCGCCTCGATCTCGGCGCCGGCCGCGGCGCGGAAACGGTCGCGGCCGATCCCGGCGGCGAGGCGCAGCCCCATCATCAACAGCTCGTCGATCCATTCGTCGCGGGAAAGCGGCGCGACCTCGCGGGTGGCGTGGCCCCGGGCCTCTACCTCGGCGAGCCAGGCCTCGGGCGTGCGCGCCTGGCGCAGCGTCGTCCGCCGGCCGTTCCGGGTCAGGCGCCCATGGGCGCCGGGCCCGACGCCGATATAGTCGCCGCCCCGCCAATAGATCAGATTGTGGCGCGATTCGCCGCCCGGCGCCGCATGGTTGGAAATCTCGTAAGCCGGCAGGCCGGCGGCGGCCGTCGCCGCCTGGGTCAGCTCGTACAACGCCGCGGCGTCCTCCTCCCCCGGCGGCGTCCAGTCGCCGCGCGCGACGGCGGCGGCGAAAGGGGTGCCGGGCTCGACGGTCAATTGGTAGAGCGACAGGTGATCGCCGGCCAGGGCCAGCCCGTCGGCCAGCTCGGCCCGCCAGGCGGCCGCGTCCTGGCCCGGACGGGCGTAGATCAGGTCGAAGGAGAACCGGTCGAACCGGCGCGCCGCCGCCTCGATCGCGGCGCGGGCGGCGGCCAGATCGTGGATGCGGTCCAGGAAGCGCAGCCCGTCCTCGCGCAGGCTCTGCACGCCCAGGGACAGGCGGTTCACCCCGGCGGCGCGGAAATCGGCGAAGCGTCCGGCATCGACCGTTCCCGGATTGGCTTCCAGGGTGATCTCGGCGTCGGCGGGCAGGTCCCAACGGTCGGCGGCGGCGTCCAGAAGGGCGGCGACCGTCGCCGGGTCCATCAGCGACGGCGTGCCGCCGCCGAAGAAGACGCTGGCCAGGCGCCGCGTGCCCGTTTCATCGGCGAAATGGTCCAGCTCGCGCAGCAACGCCCGCCGCCAGCGCTTCTGATCGACCGCCTCGCGGGCATGGGCGTTGAAGTCGCAATAGGGACAGCGGCGGACGCAGAACGGCCAGTGCAGATAGAGGCCGGTCTCGGCCGCCCCGTCCTCAGGCGTCGGGTCCGGCGTCTCCGTCGGCGCCGGCGAAACAGGCGGCGACGAGGCGGCGGAAGGCCCGGGCGCGGTGGCTGATGGCATGTTTATCCTCCGGCTCCATCTCCCCGAAGGTAAGGGCGCCGCCCTCGGGAAGGAAGACCGGGTCGTACCCGAAGCCCCGCGCGCCGCGCGGCGGCCAGACCAGGCTGCCCTCGACCCGTCCCTCGAACCCGACGCATTGCCCGTCCGGCCAGCACAGCGCCAGGGCGCAGACGAAGGCGGCGCGCCGGTCGTCGCCGCCGGCGGCCGCCAGGCGGCGCTCGATTTCGGCCATCGCGGCGGCGAAATCCTTGTCGGGACCGGCCCAGCGGGCCGAGCGGATGCCGGGCGCGCCCTCCAGCGCCGCCACCGCCAGCCCCGAATCGTCGGCCAGGGCGGGCAGGCCGGCGCCCTCGGCGGCCGCGCGGGCCTTGATCTCGGCGTTCTCGGCGAAGGTCGCGCCGGTCTCCTCGGGTTCGGGCAGGCCGAGAGCGGCAGCGCCGACGGTCTCGACCCCGAACGGCGCCAGCAGCTCGGCGATCTCGCGGACCTTGCCCGGATTATGGCTGGCGATCGCCAGCCGCCCGCCCGCGAAGCGCCGCGCCATGGGTTGCCCGGTCAGGCGAGGCCGAGGGCGGCGCGCTGGAGGTCGGCAAGCTCCGCCACCCCGGCCTCCGCCAAGGCCATCAGCGCGTCGAACTCGGCGCGGGAGAAGGGTTTTTCCTCGGCGGTGCCCTGCACCTCGACCACCCCGCCCGACGCGGTGAGGACGAAATTGGCGTCCGCCTGGGCGGTGCTGTCCTCGGCATAGTCCAGGTCGAGCACCGGCGTCCCCTCGTAGATTCCGCAGGAGATCGCCGCGACCTGGTCGGTCAGCGGCAGGGCATCGAGCTTCCCGGCATCGACCATGCCTTGCAGGGCCAGGCGCAGCGCCACATAGGCGCCGGTGATCGAGGCCGTGCGGGTACCGCCGTCGGCCTGAATCACGTCGCAATCGATGCGGATCTGGCATTCGCCCAGGCGCTCCAGGTCGGTGACCGCGCGCAGCGAGCGGCCGATCAGGCGCTGGATCTCCAGGGTCCGGCCGCTCTGCTTGCCGCGCGCCGCCTCGCGGTTGGTGCGCTCGTGGGTGGAGCGGGGCAGCATGCCATACTCGGCGGTGACCCAGCCGCGCCCCGTATTGCGCAGGAAGGGCGGTACCCGGTCCTCGACGCTGGCGTTGCACAGGACATGGGTGTCGCCGAAGCGGGCCATGCAGGACCCTTCGGCATAGGGCGTGAAGCCGGTTTCCAGGCGCACGGAGCGCAATTCGTCGGGGGCGCGGCCGGAGGGTCGCATCGCATGTCCTTTCCTTGTGAGAAGGGCGGGTCCCCTCTCGGAGGGCGGGCCAAGCTACTCCGCGCCGCCCGGCCCGTCCAGCGCCGCGCCATGGCCGCCCGGCCGGGCGGCGTTGACGGGTTTGGGGCGCGTCCCTACATTTCGGGTTGCGGCCGGACCGGGGCCCATATGGGCGCGCGGCCGCTCCTTCGACACGGGTTTCGGCAAACGGCGGATTTCGGGAGGCACATGACCCGAAGGACGGAAAAGGTTCGGCAAGCGACCCTGCCCGGCGCGATCGGCGAGCTGGACGCGCGCTCGCGCGAGATTTTCCGGCGCCTGGTCGACACCTATGTCGAAACCGGCGCGCCGGTGGGATCGCGGACCCTGTCCCGGCAATTGCAGGAAGGGTTGTCGCCGGCGACGATCCGCAACGTCATGGCCGACCTGGAGGCGCTGGGCCTTCTGTATGCCCCGCATATCTCCGCCGGTCGCCTGCCGACCGAGGCCGGCTTGCGGATGTTCGTCAACGGGCTGCTGGAGACCGGCCGCCTGACCCCCGACGAGCGCGCCAATATCGACGGCATGTGCGCCTCCATGGGGCGCAGCGTCGCCGAGACGCTGGAAGAGACGACGGCGATGCTGTCCGGCCTGTCGGGCTATGCGGGCATGGTCCTGGCGCCGAAGACCGAAACGCCGCTCAAGCATATCGAATTCGTCAGCCTCGGCCCCGGCCGCGCCCTGGTGGTCCTGGTGACCGAAACGGGCGTCGTCGAAAACCGGGTGATCGACCTGCCCATGGGCACCCCGCCCTCGGTCCTGGTTCGGGCCGGCAACTTTCTGGCGGCGCGGACCCTGGGGCGGACGCTGGAGGAGGCGCGGCGCGAGATCCAGACCGAACTGGAAAGCCACCGCGCCGAGCTGGACGAGCTGACCAGCCGGGTCGTCGAGGCGGGGCTCGCGACCCGGGCCGGCGGCGACAAGCAGGGTTCGCTGATCATCCGCGGCCAGGCCCATCTCCTGGAGAACATCACCGCGGTCGAGGATCTGGAGCGCATCCGGTCCCTGTTCGAGGCGCTGGAGACCAAGGAGTTGATGGCCCGGCTGCTGGAGCGGTCCAATCGCGCCGAGGGAGTCGAGATCTTCATCGGCTCGGAGACCGACCTGTTCGGCCTGTCCGGCTGTTCGCTGGTGGTCGCGCCCATCGGCAAGCGCGAGACCGGCCAGGTCGTCGGCGCCATCGGCGTGATCGGTCCCACCCATCTGAATTATGCGCGGATCATCCCCATGGTCGACTATACCGCCCAGGCGGTCGGTCGCTTGTTGACCTGAACGGAAGGAAAGTATGAGCGAAGGCAAGGAAGACGCGAAGGAAACGATGGCCGAGGCCGGGACGCCGGCGGCGGACGAGGGTGCCCCGGAACCGGCGGCGGCGGACGAGACCGGGACGGAAGAAGTCGCGGCCGACCAAGCGGCGCCGGCGGAAGCGGCGGTCGAGGACGAGAAGGCGGCGCTGGAAGCGCGCCTCGCCGAGACCGAGGACCGGCTGTTGCGGGCCATGGCGGAGACCGAGAATGTGCGCCGCCGGGCCGAGAAGGAGCGGACCGACGCGGCCCGGTACGGCGCCTCGGCCCTGGCGAAGGACCTGCTCAGCGTCTGCGACAATCTGCGCCGGGCCCTGGACTCGGTCGGCGTCGAGGACCGGGCCGCCGACGAACGGCTCAACGCCCTGGCCGAGGGCGTGGAGTTGACCGAGCGCGAGCTTCTCGCCGCCTTCGAGCGCAACGGCATCGAGAAGCTCGAACCTCTGGACGAGCCCTTCGATTACGACCGCCATCAGGCGATGATGCAGGTCGAGAACAGCGGCAAGCCCAAGGGCACGGTGGTCCAGCTCCTGCAGCCCGGCTACGTCCTCCACGATCGGCTTCTGCGCCCCGCCATGGTCGGCGTCGCCGCCGGCGAGCCCGGCGAGGGGACGCCGAAGAAGGTCGACACCACCGCCTGAGCGCCGGCGGGCGCGTTCCTGCCCCGTTTCGGGCGCCGGATCGGCTAGGATGAGGCCATGCTGACGGTCAAGCGCCTGGCGATCGACACCTATGGCGAGAACGTCGCCTTCCTGTCGCGTGCCTGCACGGCTTATCGGGCCGAGGAATTCCAGGCGCTGAACAAGATCGAGATCAGCCTGAACGGCCGCCATATCGTGGCCAGCCTGAACATCGTCGACGATCCGGCGCTTCTCGGTCCCGACGAGTTGGGGCTGAGCGAGGTCTGTTTCCGGCGCTTCGGCCGTCCCGAGGGCGCGCGGGCCTCCATCGCCCAGGCCAGCCCGCCGGCCAGCATGGACTCCCTGCGCGGCAAGATCCTCGGCAAGACGCTGACCCGCGCCGAAATCGACGGCGTCGTCCACGATATCGTCTCGAATCGCTATTCGCGGATGGAGATCGCGGCCTTCCTGGTCGCGGCGGCGCGCTTCATGACCGCCGACGAGGTGCTCGCCCTGACCGAGTCCATGGCCGCGTCGGGCAACCGCCTCTCCTGGCCCGAGACGCCGGTTGTGGACAAGCATTGCATCGGCGGCGTACCCGGCAACCGGACCTCGATGATCCTGGTGCCGATCGTCGCCGCCCACGGGCTGACGATCCCCAAGACCTCGTCGCGGGCGATCACCTCGGCGGCGGGCACGGCGGACACGATGGAAGTGCTGGCCGGGGTCGATATCGGCACCGCCGAGATGCGCGACCTGGTCGAGCGCGAGAAGGGCTGCCTGGTCTGGGGCGGGCATGTGAACCTGTCGCCGGTCGACGACATGCTGATCTCGGTCGAGCGGCCGCTGGGCATCGACACCATAGAACAGCTCGTCGCCTCGATCCTGTCGAAGAAGCTGGCCGCCGGATCGACCCATCTCTTGATCGATATCCCGGTCGGCCCGACCGCCAAGCTGCGGGCGCGGTCCGACGCGGTGCGGCTGCGCAAACTGTTCGAATATGTCGGCGACAAGGTGGGGCTGCATCTGGAGGTCGTGATCACCGACGGCTCCCAGCCGGTGGGCAACGGGATCGGCCCGGTGCTGGAGGCGCGCGACGTCATGCGGGTGCTGCGCGGCGATCCCGACGCGCCCGCCGATCTGCGCGAGAAGGCCCTCTTGCTGGCCGGGCGCATCCTCGAATTCGACCCGCTTCTGCGCGGCGGCCACGGCGTTCAGCGGGCGCGCGAGCTTCTGGAGTCGGGCCGGGCGCTGGAGGTCATGGAGCGGATCATCGACGGCCAGGGCCGGGCCGCCGCGCCGCCGGCGCTGGGCGGCCTGACCCGCGAGATCCCGGCCCCCGCCAACGGGCGCGTGGCGGCGATCGACTGCTACCGGATCGGACGCATCGCCCGCCTCGCCGGGGCGCCGATGGACAAGGGCGCAGGGATCGACCTGCTGCGCAAGCTGGGCGATCCGGTGCGCAAGGGCGAGCCGCTCTACCGCATCCATGCGGGCTTCGCCGCCGACTTCGCCTTCGCCACCGAGATGGCGGAAGCCGATTCGGGCTATCGTTTTTCCGCCGATTGACCGATACGGGGAGATTGACCGGCAGGCGGCGGTTGAAGGGCGGGGGCGCGCTGCTTATATACCCGGCCAGACCGCGCGCGCGGCTTGGACGGTCTTTACAAGTCGGGCCCGGCGCGGAAAGTTGACCGAGGGGGCTCCGACGGTGCTATAGGGCCGCCGGCGCCTGCCGCATGTTGAGAGGTTTTTAATGAGCAAAGTCATCGGTATCGACCTGGGCACGACCAACTCCTGCGTCGCCATCATGGACGGCCAGAACGCCAAGGTCATCGAGAACGAGGAAGGGGGGCGCACCACGCCCTCGATGGTCGCCTTCACCGAGGACGGCGAGCGCCTCGTCGGCCAGTCGGCGAAGCGCCAGGCGGTCACCAATCCCGAGAACACGCTGTTCGCCATCAAGCGCCTGATCGGGCGCCGCTTCGACGATCCCTTGACCAAGAAGGACATGGATCTGGTCCCCTACAAGATCGCCGCGTCGGATGCCGGCGACGCCTGGGTCGAGGCCCATGGCGAGAAGTACAGCCCCAGCCAGATCAGCGCCTTCATCGTCCAGAAGATGAAGGACACCGCCGAGGCGCATCTGGGCGAGAAGGTGACCGAGGCGGTCATCACCGTCCCCGCCTATTTCAACGACGCCCAGCGCCAGGCGACCAAGGACGCCGGCAAGATCGCCGGCCTCAACGTGCTGCGCATCATCAACGAACCGACCGCCGCCGCGCTCGCCTACGGGCTGGAGAAGAAGAAGACGGGGACCATCGCGGTCTTCGATCTGGGCGGCGGCACGTTCGACGTGTCGGTCCTGGAGATCGGCGACGGCGTCTTCGAGGTCAAATCGACCAACGGCGACACCTTCCTCGGCGGCGAGGATTTCGACAAGCGGATCATCGACTATCTGGCCGACGAGTTCAAAAAGGAGCAGGGCATCGACCTGCGCGGCGACAAGCTGGCGTTGCAGCGGCTGAAGGAAGCCGCCGAGAAGGCCAAGATCGAGCTGTCGACCGCCATGCAGACCGAGGTCAACCTGCCCTTCATCACCGCCGACCAGTCGGGCCCGAAGCATCTGAATATCAAGCTCACCCGGGCCAAGCTGGAAGCGCTGGTCGACGATCTGGTGCAACGCACCGTCGGCCCCTGCAAGGCGGCGCTGAAGGATGCCGGGCTCTCGGCCGGCGAGATCGACGAGGTGATCCTGGTCGGCGGCATGACCCGCATGCCCAAGATCGTCCAGACGGTGCAGAGCTTCTTCGGCCGCGAGCCCCATAAGGGCGTCAACCCGGACGAGGTGGTCGCCGTCGGCGCCGCCATCCAGGCGGGCGTGCTGAAGGGCGACGTCAAGGACGTGCTGCTGCTGGACGTCACGCCCCTGTCGCTGGGCATCGAGACGCTGGGCGGGGTGTTCACCCGGCTGATCGACCGCAATACCACCATCCCGACCAAGAAGTCGCAGACCTTCTCGACCGCCGAGGACAACCAGACCGCGGTCACCATCCGGGTCTTTCAGGGCGAGCGCGAGATGGCCGCCGACAACAAGCTGCTCGGTCAGTTCGACCTGGTCGGCCTGCCGGCGGCGCCGCGCGGCGTGCCGCAGATCGAGGTCGGCTTCGACATCGACGCCAACGGCATCGTCAATGTCTCGGCCAAGGACAAGGCCACCGGCAAGGAACAGCAGATCCGCATCCAGGCCTCGGGCGGCCTGTCCGACGACGATATCGAACAGATGGTCAAGGACGCCGAATCCCACGCCGCCGACGACAAGAAGCGCCGCGAGAGCGTCGAGCTGCGCAACCAGGCCGACGCGCTGGTCCACACGACCGAGAAGATGCTCGCCGAACATGGCGACAAGGTCTCGGACGAGGATCGCCAGGCGGTCGAAAGCGACCTCGACGCCCTGCGCGCGGCCAAGGACGGCGAGGACGACGAGGCGCTCAAGACGGCCATCGAGGCCCTCAGCCAGTCCTCGATGAAGCTTGGCGAGGCCATGTACAAGGCGCAGCAGGAAGAAGGCGCCGGGCCCGAACCCGACGCGGAGGAGGCGGCCGGACAGGCCGGCGCCGACGACGCGACCGTGGTCGATGCCGACTTCGAGGAAGTCGACGAGGACAAGCGCGACAAGTCCGCCTGAGCGGACGCTCGGGACGAACGCGATGCGCGCGTCGCCGGCATTTCCGGTCCGGTCCCCCGCGAGGGGCCGGGCCGGCACCGCGCCCTCCCCGCTGCCTTTCGGACGGTAAGCCATGGCCACGAGCGACTATTACGACTTGCTGGGCGTCGATCGCGGCGCCGACGAAGCGGCGCTGAAGAAGGCCTATCGCAAGCTCGCCATGCAGTATCATCCGGACCGCAATCCGGACGACAAGTCGGCCGAGCAGAAGTTCAAGGACATCAACGAGGCCTACGACGTCTTGAAGGACCCGCAGAAGCGGGCCGCCTACGACCGGTTCGGCCACGCCGCCTTCGAACAGGGCGGCCCCGGCGCCCAGCCGGGCGGCGGCGGGTTCGATTTCGCCTCCGGCTTCGCGGACATCTTCGACGAGATGTTCGGCGACCGCGCCGGGGGCCGGCGCCACGCTCATTCCCGGCGCGGCGCCGATCTGCGCTACAACATGGATATCAGCCTGGAGGACGCCTTCGCCGGCAAGCAGGCGCGCATCCGGGTGCCCAGCTCGGTCGCCTGCGACACCTGCCACGGCTCCGGCGCCGCCAGCGGCTCGGGGCCGGTCACCTGTCCCGGCTGCGACGGCCATGGCCGGGTGCGCGCCCAACAGGGCTTCTTCACGGTCGAGCGCACCTGCCCCACCTGCCAGGGCGTCGGCCAGGTCATCAAGGATCCCTGCAAGTCCTGTTCCGGCTCGGGCCGGGTGCAGAAGACGCGCACCCTGTCGGTCAACATCCCCGCCGGGGTCGAGGAAGGGACCCGTATCCGTCTCGCCGGCGAGGGCGAGGCCGGCATGCGCGGCGCGCCGTCGGGCGATCTGTACATCTTCCTGACGATCAAGCCGCATCGCTTCTTCCGCCGCGACGGTGCCAACATCCATTGCCGGGTGCCGATCCCGATGACCACGGCGGCGCTGGGCGGCGCGGTCGAGGTCCCGGCCCTGGAAGGCAAGCGGGCCAAGGTGACGATCCCGTCGGGCACCCAGTCGGGCCACCAGTTCCGCCTGCGCGGCAAGGGCATGCCGTCGATGCGCGGCGGCGGGCGCGGCGACATGTATATCGAGGCCATCGTCGAGACCCCGGTCAATCTCAGCGCCCGCCAGAAGGAGCTGCTGAAGGAGTTCGACGAAACCGGCAACCACAAGCGCACCAGCCCGCAATCCCACGGCTTCTTCTCGAAGGTGAAGGAGTTCTGGGACGATCTGCGCGACTGACGGCGTTCCCCGTCCCCGGCGGTTGACTTGGCCGCGCCCATGTCCCCTATTCTGCCCCCGGTCCCCCCGCGGATGGCCGGGACGCGGCGTTTGGAAAGGATGACGGGATGAGCGGATTGAAGGTGGGCATCGTCGGCTGCGCCGGGCGCATGGGCCGGATGCTGGCGGCCGAGGTCGCGGCGACCGAGGGCTGCGCGCTGGCCGGCGGGATCGAGGCGCCGGGCCACGAGGCCGTCGGCGCCGATCTGGGCCGCCTCGCCGGGCTGGACGCGCTGGGCATCGCCGTCGGCGACGACGCGCCGACCCTGTTCGCCGACTGCGAGGCGGTGATCGACTTCACCACCCCCGCCCTGGTCGAGGAGAATTCCCGCCTCGCCGCCCAGGGCAAGACGATCTACGTGCTGGGCACCACCGGCCTGGACGCGGCCCAGGAAAAGGCGCTGGAGCTGGCCGCCCGCCATACCGCCATCATCCGCGCCCCGAACATGAGCCTAGGCGTCAACGTCCTGATCGATCTGGT
>Ga0070728_10004496_pt1 | contig 14422 bp, 12 predicted proteins | sample tdDd471_FD_66723 | JGI IMG/M metagenome (GOLD analysis project Ga0070728, IMG submission 66723) | Marine sediment microbial communities from the Atlantic coast under amendment with organic carbon and nitrate - tdDd47.1 | ecosystem: Environmental > Aquatic > Marine > Coastal > Sediment | place...
GCCATGAGCACCGACCAGTGGGCCGCCTACGACGGTGCGCGCGCGAGCGTCTCGTCCAGTGACGCGTACCACGACTTCGTAGCGGCCTTGCGCGACATTACCGGCTACAAGTTCGTCCTCCCGACCCACCAGGGCCGCGCCGCGGAGCAGATCCTCAGCGAAATCATGATTCGCCCCGGCCAGATCGTGCCCGGCAACATGTACTTCACCACCACCAAGCTCCATCAGGAACTCGCCGGTGGCGTGTTCGCCGACGTCATCGTCGACGAGGCGCACAACCCCGAAAGCGAGTTCCCGTGGAAGGGCAACATCGATCTCGACAAGCTCGACGCTCTCGTCAAGCAGCACGGCGCCGAACAGATTGCCTACATCTCGTTCGAGCACGCCGTCAACATGGCCGGCGGCCAGCCCGCGTCCATGGACAACATGCGCGAGGTCTACACCTACTGCGGCCAGCACAACATCCCTGTCTTCTTCGACTCGACCCGCTTCGTCGAGAACGCGTGGATGATCCAGTCGCGCGACCCCCGCTATAGCAACACCCCGGTCCGCGACATCCTGCGCGAGATGATGATGTATGGCGACGGCTGTACCGTCAGCGGCAAGAAGGACTTCCTGATCAACATCGGCGGAGTGCTCTGCTTCCGCGAGAACGAGAAGTGGGCGCGCGCCGCCGAGGAGCGGCTGCGTCTGTACGAGGGGAACATCACCGATGGTGGCCTCGCAACAGCAGACCTCGCAGCCATCGCCGTCGGCGTGCGCGAGATGCAGGAGGACCGCTACATCCGCTCGCGCATTCGCCAGACGCAGTTCCTCGGCAAACTGCTGCTCGATGCCGGCGTGCCGATCGTGACCCCTCCCGGAAGCCACGCGATCTTCATCGACGTCAAGCGGTTCCTGCCCCACATCGATCAGGACCAGTACCCGGCGCAGCGGTTGGCCGCGGAAATCTACATCGAATCGGGAGTGCGCGCGATGGAACGCGGCAACGTGTCGAAGGGCCGCGACCCCAACACCGGCAAGAACTATCGTCCGGAACTCGAGTTGGTGCGGCTCACGATTCCGCGGCGCGCCTACACCGATGATCACATGCGCGGCGTCGCCGACGGCATCATCCGCGTGTGGGAGCGGCGCGACTCGATTCCGGGTCTGCGCTTCGTTTACGAACCGGAGAAGCTGCGCTTCTTCCAGGGACGCTTCGAGAGCGTGCCGCTAGGAGTTGCCCGTGGCTAATCGCAATCCCGGCTGGAAAGTCACGTTCGCCGGCATCGGCATCAACCTCGCGCTGGGCGTGCTCTACGCATGGAGCGTCATCAGCAAGGGCATCCCCGACGAGTGGGGTTGGACCGAAGCGGACAAGAGCTGGCCGTACTCGCTGTGCTGCCTCGTGTTCTGCCTGGTGATGGTTCCCGCGGGCCGGTTGCAGGACCGCATCGGACCGAGCCGCGTGGCGATGATCGGAGGACTCCTGGTCGGGCTCGGCATGATCCTGATCAGCTTCACGACATCTCCGTTCGGCTACGGCATCGGCTTCGGCATGCTCGCCGGAGCCGGCATCGGTTTCGGCTACGCGGCGGCCACGCCCCCCGCGATCAAGTGGTTCCCTTCCGCCAAGACCGGCATGATCGCCGGGCTCGTCGTTTCCGGCTTCGGCCTGGCGAGCGTCTACATCGCACCGCTGGCCCGCTGGATGATCGACGCGCACGGTGTCTCGACGACCACGCTCGTCTTCGGGATCGGGTTCCTGCTGATCGTGACGTCCTTGTCGCGCTACCTGAAGCCACCGCCCGCCAACTACATTCCCCCCGGCGAAAAGCCCTCCGTCGCGATGGCCGCGGAGAACGAGTTCTTCCGCCCCGGCGAGATGCTCTCGACGTGGCAGTTCTACGCGCTGTGGTTCATGTACGCCTGCGGCGCCGGCGCGGGGCTGATGGTCATCTCGAAGCTGGCGATGATCGCGTCGGTGCAGGGCGGCATCCAGCTCGGGTTCCTGCTCGTCGTCGCACTGGCCGTCGGCAACGGCGCGGGGCGCATTCTCGCGGGCATGCACTCCGACCGCATCGGACGCAAGTGGACCTTCTTCGGTGTCTCGCTATGCCAGGCGGTCATGGTCGTGCTGTTGTCCCAGGTCGAGCAGGGAGGCGCGCTCGCCAACACGGCCGTGCTCGGATTGATCGCGGCCGCCGTGGGCGCCAACTACGGCGCCAACCTCTCGCTCTTTCCGTCGATCACGAAGGACTTCTACGGTGCGCGCCACTTCGGCATGAACTACGGACTGATCTTCACGGCGTGGGGAGTCGGCGGATTCATGCTGGCGCTGCTTGCCGGCGAGGTCTACGACTCGACCCAGAGCTTCAAGTTCGCCTACTTCTGCTCGATCGTGCTCCTCGTGACCGCCGCGATCGTGACGCTGTTCGTGCATCCGCCTCGCAAACTGGTTCTCGAGCCGCCGGAACTGGTGACGGACAAGCCGATTTCGATCGGGAACTGACCGGAGCGAGATCGCAGGGGGGCGCGGGGGCGGAATTGCCCCCCGCGCCCCCCGCCCTACCCCCCTTAGGGCACGAAGATGGCCTTTCGCGGGAGTAGTTTCGTGCTTCCCGGCGCCCGATGATTGGTGCAGTGAGATCGATGCGCGGGCTGACTCATCTCTCCACTCCATGCGGCGCCGTTCGGCGTAACGCCCCTGCGCATCCCCCCCAGGCGATGAATCGGGAAGGGGAATGTCTCCCCGCACCCGTATCCGGCACGAACGGAGAAAGAAGCATGAAGACTACGGACCTGTTCACACACAGGCTGGTCCGGGGTCTTGCTTTCGTCGTAACTGCTGCGCTCTTGAGCGCGGGTTGCGGCGGCGGCAGCACCACCACGCCAGCCACGAATGCGCCGCCTACGCTCGCATTCCAAACTCCCACCCTCGATCAGGAGGGCGGTGTGGGATTGGTTGTCGCGGTGACGTACACCGCCGACGACCCGGACGACGCTGCCATGACGTCGCTGTACGCGGATCGCGATGGCGACCTGACGACGACGGGAGACCAGTTCTCCATCGTCAAGAACCAACCCGAGTCGAACGGAAACCCGATCGGTGCCAGCTGGGACACGAACGGCATTCCCGAGGGTCGCTACCACCTGATCGCGAAGATCGACGACGGGAACAACAACCCGCTCGTGGTGGTTTGCCCCGGCAGAATCGCCGTCTGGAACACCTACCCGCACGATCACACCAACATCGTGTTGCGGGACCACTACGGCGACGCCATCGTGTTCGGTTCCACGGAGCCGTACAGCCCCCGCGAAACCTGCGGTGCCTGCCACGACGTCGACGAGATTTCGAACAACTTCCATACGCAACAAGGCCGCACGAACGGACACGGCGCGATCCACACGAAGGACGACTTCTTCGAGGACGGTCGCACGTGGCTCAAGTCGGACGGCATGTATGGCAAGTGGTGACCCCCGTCTTCCGATTCCAGCCAGTTGGCTGCGAAAACGAACGACAGTCCCTCGGACATGGACAAGACCTCCTTCTGGTGGGTAGGCCTCTGCGGCATCTGCCACACCGGCGGCGGGCCGACCGAATTCGATCGTGACGGATACAAGTACTACGACATGAAGACCGGTCAGTTCGGCTACGAGCTGATGGGCAAGACCGAGAACGACATCAACCGCCCCGGGCACCACGACGGCGACTACACCGAGGTCAACACCTCGAATGGCACGCTGCGGACCGCCCCGTGGGACAAGACCGGTGTCGCGGAAACCGACTGCCTGTACTGCCACCGCAAGGATCGTGCAGTGAACGACGGCAAGATGATGAACTGGGCGTGGCGCGCCGCCACGCTGCGCAAGAAGGACGCGCTGGTCGACAGCGCCGGCGACCCGGTTCCGGCATTCGCCGCAGCCGCGACCGCCGGCCAGGGCTGGTTCACCCAGCTCGACTTCAACCCGAAGGTGCCCGCCGGCAAGCCGCCGATGGCGAACAACCTGCAGATCGACTACGGCGTGGGCGTCGACAACGGCACCATCACGCAGAAGGGCAGCCAGCTCTACGTCTCGGCAGGCATGATCACCGACCAGCCGAAGGACCAGGCATGCTGGGGCTGCCACGCGATGGCCGACGCCAAGAAGCGCGGGCGCGAGTGGTTCAACCCGGACACCGACGTCCACTACCGTGCCTTCAACAAGCTGGACGACCTCGACAACACCAACGACATCGCCCCCGGGGAGAGCATCGCCTGCACGAAGTGCCACCCGGCCGGCATGGACGGCGTGAAGTACAACCACAACATCGCCAAGGGCCACGCCAACCTCGGCAGCGCCCGCAACGATACGGACTGGGCTGGCTTCCGCACCTGCCGTGATTGCCACATGGCCAACAGCGCCCTGCGCGATCCGAACGCGCCGGTCCCGCCGGACAAGATCTTCCACGATGGACGACACACCAACATCCTGTCGTGCGAGGCTTGCCACATCCCGTACAAGGCCAAACCGGCTCAACTCGTGGCCGACAACTCGATCACCGGCACGCCGAAGGGCTACAACACCGATGTGTTCCTCTCGGCAGACCCGCTCGACCCCGAGAACCCGGACCGCAGCCGCTGGTATCCCTCCTTCACCTGGAAGAAGGACAAGGACGGCGTGCAACGGGTCTTCCCGGCCAAGCTGCTGCTGAGCGCCTGGTGGGGCGACTGGGACCAGAACGGAACGCCGAACGATCTTTCCGATGACCAGATCAAGCCGATTCCGCTGTGGCGCATCCGCGGCATCACCAAGAACGCTCCGCTCCCGGGCATCGAGGACATGAGCGTCAACACCTACGCCGAGATCCTCATCTACATCGAGGCGTTGAAGGCCAACGACATCCACGGCAACGCGGTTGCAATCACCCCGGTGCTCGTGAAGGGTGGCGAGGTCTGGTACGACGATGGAAACGGAAGCGTTGCACACTTCGAGTACGAAGGCTCGGGCATCCACACGGAGTCCAGTCACCCGTTCTCGGTGAGTCACAACGTTCGCTCCGGCGCGCAGGCGTGGGGAGCGGCGGGTTGCTCCGACTGCCACGGCGGTCACAGCACTCCGTTCTTCGACCGCAAGATCCTGGTCGATCCCTTCGGCCCGGATGGCAAACCGAAGTACCGCACGGTGCGTGGACTGCTCAAGCTCAGCCCGCGTTAAGAGGGACCGCGCATCTATCCGGCCGGCGGCAAGTCCGCCGGCCGGACCCTATTTGTGGGATGTGCGTGGCGCAGCGAAACCGCCCCCAAACGGTCCCGATATATTGCAAGTGATTTGTTGGCATGGAAACGGGAACCGCCGTGAATTTGATGTATCCCAGAGTGTATGGAGAAACGTGCGCAAGCCGACTCCGGACTCGGCGGACCTCTTGTTTCCGCGCTCGACGGCCTTTGCGTCGGGATCGTGATGATGGACGCGAACGGGAAGATCAACTGGCTCAACCGTGTCGCCCAACGAGTTCTCGGCCTCAACCCCCGCTTTGACATCGGCGACCCCCTCGCCAAGCATCTTCGCGACCCGCAGATGTCGAACTTCTGGCATCAGGCGATCGCCGCGGATGGAACAGTGATGGGCAAGGTGTCGGTTCACGAACCGACGCGAGCCGAGCTCAACCTCAACGCGACGCAGTCGCTCGATGACGACGGCAACATCGTCGGGCGCGCGCTGATCTTCTGCGACGTCACCAAGGAGCGCACGGTGCAGGTTTCCCTTTCGGAGGAGGCCACGCGTCGGCTGCTCGACCTGACGGATCGCTGGAACGACAACGGGGAGTCGCACGAGGCTCTCACGCCCGCCGAGCTGCGGATGATTCGTTGTGTGGGCGCCGGGCTCTCCAATGCCCAAATCGCGCAGACGCATCACATCTCGCCGGCAACCGTCCGGTCGCACCTCAAGCACGTGTATCGCAAGATCAGCGTGGGCTCGCGCTCCGAGGCGATCAGCTACGCCGTGCGACACGGCTTGATCTGCGACAAGGGAACCGGTTCCGGGGGCATCCAACCGGGGCACGCGGAAGAGACGTAAAATCCCCTACATGGGGGATAGCCGGCGACGGTCTGCGGATCCACAATGCAAGCACGATGGTGTCCGATCGGACGACCCTTTGCCTGAAACCCAAACTTCTGAGCCACCACACTCCGAGTCGCGTGCTTCACACCCGAATGCCCCGCACTCCAACCCACTCCAGAATCGGAAACGGCTCAACGTCTCAGGGCACCATCTGTCACACTCGGTGAGGGGGGGCACGCCCGCTGCTCCCCCTCCACACTCGCCCGGCTACTTCTTCGGCCGCGGCGCAAACACGTGCCCCCGGACCTTCAGCGCAAGCGTGTAGACCGACGTGCGCGCCGTCACGTAGAGCGTCGCGCGATCCTTGCCACCGAACGTCACGTTGGCCGGCTTCTCCGGGAACGCCAACGTGCGCAGGTGCTTCCCCGCGGGCGAGACGACTTGGACACCGAGTTGCGAAGTGATGTAGAGGTTGCCCTTCGTATCGACGGTGAGGCCGTCCCCGCCGGTGCCCTTGCGCCCCTCCGGTTGCAGCAACTCGAAAAACGCGCGTCCTTTCCCCAGCTTGCCGGGTGCTTCCACCGCATAAGCCATGACTTGCGCGCTTCCACTCGGGACGACGTACAGCGTCTTTTCGTCCGGAGAGAGGATGATCCCGTTGGGACGCGGCAGGCTCTCCACGACCCGCACGACCTTGCCGGGCGCCCGAATGTAGTAGACCGCGAACGTGCCTTGCGGCTTTTTGATCTTCCGCCCGAATTCGGGATCGGTGAAGTAGATGCCGCCTTTGCGGTCGATGACCAGGTCGTTCGGTGCGTTGAAGCGCTTGCCGTTGTACTCGTCGGCCAGCACGCGCAACTTCTTGCCGTCGCTTGAGATCGCAACGACCCTCCCGTTCCCGCCTTCGCACGCGACCAACTCGCCGCCGGCGTTGAACATCAGGCCGTTGGCACGCCCACTGTTCTCGCGAAACGTGGTGAGCTTGCCGTCGAGGCCAACGCGATGGATGCGCTGATTCGGGATGTCGGTGAAGTAGACGTTGCCCTGCGCGTCGGCCGCAGGACCCTCCGTGAAACGGAAGCCCGACAACAAACGCTTCGGTTCCTCGGCAACCGCCCAAGCGGCGATCGCCAGCACCCATGCAAGTCTGATCCGCATCGGCGCAGCGTAACGCATCCAGCCCCGAAGCAGTCCCGTTTCAAGAACTGGGAAGCGCCCCACCGAGGAGTAGATTCGGTTGCGAAGCGCGGGCACAGGCGTGCGGGGATCCGTCCATCCGCGTTGCTCTCCCGGTGATCCCCCGAGGAGTTCAGATGTCGGACAAAGTCGCCGATCTCGCGGGGCCCGGAATCAGCACGTACGAAGAGGTGGCCAAGATCCTGCCCACCGACTACGAGCCGCTGCTCGACCCGATGGACACGATGAAGGCGCTCTTCGAGACGAAGCGCTACATCGAGGACGGGCTGTGCCGCGAGCTGAACCTCAACATGGTGCAGGTCCCGCTGATCGTCGATCGCAACAGCGGCGTGAACGACATGCTCGACCGCGATGGCTCCCGCACACCCGTCGAGTTCAAGGCGGGGCTCGGCCTCAATCGCCCGATCGACGCCCAGGTCGTACAGGCGGCGACCAAGTGGAAGCGCTTGGCGCTCCGGCAATTCGGGTGTCGTTCGCAGGAAGGCGTCTGCACCGACATGAAGGCGGTGCGCAAGGACTACTTCCTCGACCACGACCACAGCTCGTACGTCGACCAGTGGGACTGGGAAAAAGTCATCACCGAAGAGGATCGCAACCTCGACTACCTCAAGACGACGGTCCGCAAGATCTGGAAGGTGCTCGCCGGTGCGGGCCGGCACGCACAGGAGATGTTCCCGCAACTGCGCAGCGGGGATTACGCCGAGATTCCGGAGGAGCTGAAGTTCATCCACGCGGAAGAGCTGCTGGAGATGTACCCCGACCTGCCGCGCAAGCAGCGCGAGACCAGGATCCTGCAGGAGTATCCGGCTGTCTTCATCGCCGGAATCGGTTGGCCGTTGGCCGACGGATACCCGCACGAAATGCGGGCGGTGGACTACGACGACTGGGTCACCGAGACGCAGGTCGACGGCAAGACCTATCACGGGCTCAACGGCGACATCCTCGTGTGGAACCCGGTCACGAAGCGCCGCCACGAACTGACTTCGATGGGCGTGCGCGTAACCGCCGACACGCTGCGCAAGCAGTGCGAGATGGGCGACCAGCTCGACTTCCTCGATCAGCCCTACCATCAGGCGATTGTCAACGACGAGATCCCGTTGAGCATCGGGGGCGGCATCGGCCAGAGCCGCACCTACATGTATCTGCTCCGCAAGGCGCACCTCGGGGAGGTGAGCGTCACGATCTGGCCCGACCAACTCAAGCAGATCTGCGCCGAACGAAACATCCGCGTCCTCGAGTAGCTCGAGCCCGCTGTGGAGAACCCGTCCGGCAGCAGTGCCGGAACCCTGGGGGCCCCTCGTTGGGGCCCCCGACCAATTCACAGTCGGTCGAGCAACTCGGCCATGCGCGCGACCGTGAAGTCGGGAACAACCGTGGCCGTGGGAAATGCGCCACCCGGGTTGAACCATGCAGCGCGCATCCCGGCCCGCTGCGCTCCGGCCACGTCCGAGTCGAGACGATCCCCGATCATCAGCGATGTCTCCGCGCGCGCATCAAGTTGCTCCAGCGCATGCTCGAAGATCTCCGAGCGCGGCTTGCGCGGACCAAGGGAGTAGCTAAACGTGTAAGCATCGATGAGCGAGTCGAGGCCGGCGCGACGAAAGTGGTCCACCATCACCTCGTCGTACAGGTAGCAGTTGGAGATGACGCCGATCGCGTACCCGCGCGCCCGGAGTACCTTCAGGGTCTCGGCCGCGCCGTCCGCGACCGCGAGGTCTTCGCCGTAGGCGTGATGGAACTCGCCCATCAGGTCGATGCAGTCCCCCCGGTTGGGGAGCCAGCCGAGCGGCCCCAGGCAGGCGGCGAGATAGGGGTCCACCGAGTACTCGGATAGCGTGCTCTGGCGCAGCGCGAACACCGCGGACCACGGCCGGAAGAACCCTTCCCGCAGCCCTTCCCCATCGACGCTCACTTGGCGATCGCGCAGCCAGCTCGCCATCCGCTCCAGCCCGAGCGCGTCCTTCTCGGCATCGCTGCGGCCCTGATGGAAGTCGAGCAAGGTGCTCCCCATGTCGAAGAACACCGTTTCGAATGTGCGCACGCACCCACGATACGGCACCCTCGCGCGTCATCGCGCCCACTCCCCGCTCGCGCCCGGGGTAGGGTGTGTGCATGCCCTACGTCAACGTCCAGATCACGAACGGAGCGACGCGCGAGCAGAAGTCGGAACTGGTGCGCGATATCACCGATTCCCTCGTGCGCGTGCTCGGCAAAAAGCCGGATCACATTCACATCGTGCTGCAGGAGATTCGCGAGGAGGACTGGGGTTTTGCGGGCCTGCTGACGGACGACTGGAAGCGCTCGCAACGTCCGGCTGCGGATTAGCCGAGCGTTGCCCGCGCTCCCAGACCGCCTCTGTTTGGCACAGTTCCGCCCGAGGAACCCGGGACGGGCTCAAATCGAGCCACGCCGGATCCCGATGATGTTTCCATGCGTGCTGCCACCGTCGAAGACGTCGCCCAGGAATTCATGCGTATCCTCGCAGAGGGCTGGAGCCCCGACCCCGAGGAGTTCCTGCATCGTGTGCCGGAGGATCTTCGTGAAGATTGCCGTGCGCGACTCGAGGAGCTCATCGAAGCGGCGGACGGCGACAGTGCCGAGCAGGGGGAGCACGTCGAGGAAGCGGTGGAAACGTTCGAGGGCGCCGAAGACGAAGTGATCGTCTTCGAACTCGACAACGATGGCCCGATCCAGACCGTCAAGGTGCCGTCGGTGGAAATGCCCGCGGAAGAGGTCGAAGAGGCGGAAGCGGAAGAGCTGGCCTGCGAACCGGAGCTGGACGAGGCCACCGAGCTGGTCGAGGCGTCCTTCGCCCTCGCCATCGAGGCCGCACTCGAGCCGGAGGAGCCGGAAGCCACGGCCGAGTTCGAAGAACCGGAAGCTGCCATCGAGGAGCCGGAAACGGCCGCAATCGAAGAGCCGGAGGCTGTCATCGAAGAGCCGGAGACCGCCGAGGTCGAGGAGCTCCCCGTCGCAATCGAAGAGGCGGAAACGGCCGAGATCGAAGCGCCGGAAGTCGAAGAACCCGTGGTCGAAGATCCCGAGGTGGACGAACTCTCCGCCGAAGAGACGTTCTTCGCCGACTTGCCCGCCGAGGAGCCCGTCGCGATGGCCGAGCCGGTGGCTGAGCCGGAGCCGGTTGTCGAACCGGAACCGGAACCGGAACCGGAGCCCGAGCCGGATCCGAAGCCGCAGGGCCTCGTGAAGCTGAGCAGGGAAGAGGCGAAGGCGATGTTCGAGGCGATGGATCGCAACCGCGAGTAGCGTCTGTCCAAGTCGTCTCCTGGCAGGTCTGCGATAATCGCGACCCCACTGCCATGAGCGACCCGAAATCCGACGACTCGGTCCGGCAAGACCTTGCCGACCTCCGGCGCGAGTACAGCTTCGAGCCCCTGCGCCGCGAGCAACTCGAAGCCGACCCGATGCGACAGTTCGACCTGTGGTTCAAGCAGGCGCTGGAAGTCGACGTCACCGAGCCGAACGCGATGAGCGTCGCGACCGTCGCGCCCGATGGCCAGCCGTCGTTGCGCACCGTCCTGCTCAAGTACTTCGACGAGACCGGATTCGTCTTCTACACCAACCTCGCAAGCCGCAAGGCCAACGAGATGGCCGAGAACCCCAAGGTCGCTCTGCTGTTTTGCTGGCACGAACTCCATCGCCAGATCAAGATCACCGGAACCGCCGAGCGCGTCACCGCCGCCGAGAACCTGCGCTACTTCCGCCGGCGTCCGCGCGAGAGCCAGATCGGTGCCTGGGTCTCGCGTCAAAGCACGACGATCTCGTCACGCACGCTGCTCGAAAGCAAGTTCGCCGAGATCATGGCGAAGTTCGCGAAAGGCGATGTCCCGCTCCCGTCGTTCTGGGGCGGCTATCGCGTGGCGCCGACGACGATCGAGTTCTGGCAAGGCCGCGAGCGACGCCTCCATGATCGATTCATGTACCAGTCCGATGGAGACGGCGGCTGGACCAGCAACCGACTCGCGCCTTAGCCAGCTGCCCCCACGGAGCATCGCCCAGGCAGCATCAGTCGTGAATCACGGCAACCGCTGCCGCAGTTCCTCGTACATCGCCACGCCGAGCGCCTTCGCCAGCGCCACTGCGGTGTCCTTCTCGAGGCTGCGATCGGCTTGGGCCAGACGCCGTCGATCGAGGAGCTTGTGCTGCTCCTTGGTGAGCAGCAGGTCCTTCGCATCCCCTACTTGGATCGCGTAGCGCATCTTGCGTTCCGCTTCGGCGCGGGCGGTCTTTTCGGCCACGACCTCGCCGTCGAGCACGCGCACGATCTGGAATGCGCACCCCACCACGAGCGTACGGCGTGAGAACACCCGAAGCTCCGCGCCCTGGCCGTCCTCCGTGGCCACCTGAATCGTTTGCGGTTCGGCCGAACCCGCGCCCACGACACACTTCCGCACGTAGGTCAAAACGACGTAGTCGGAGTCGAGGTGATTCCCAACGGCCACCGCCTGCGCCGCCGGCAGTACGCTGCGATCGACACCGAGCGCACGCAACGCATCCCGGACCTCCTTGGCATCCAATGCGGCAATGAACAGGGGAGGCTCCGAGAGCGCGCCGTCTTCCAGCAGGTCGTTGACTTCATCGAGGAAGCCGGCCGGTACCTGGCGCGCCGCGCGATCGGTGCGCCACACGGGAGCGACCGCGACGCGTACCGTGCCCTCGGCAATGATGCGGTCGCGCAAGGTGCGCGCGGCGGCGGAGGCCTCGACTTCCTCGCCGTGGACCTTCAACGCCTCGAGAACGAGGTCGTACGCTTCCTGGTAGCGGCCCGCTTTGGCGCGCTCGTCGGCAGATGCCAGAAGCGTCTTGAAGCGGGTATCCACGATCTCTCCGCGCAGGGCTACCGCCTCCGCGGACTGCGGCGCGTCGGCGCCGTAGACCGACAGCGCTTGATCCGCCAGTGACTCCGCGGCGGCGAGATCCACATCGGCAAGGGCCTGCCGCGCCGCGTTCACGAGTGCTCCATAGCGACCCTCGCGGGCGCGAGTACTCTGCGCCGCGCTCGGGTCATAGCGCTGCTCGACGGAGGCATAGGCGGCCGCGGCCTGCTCGTAGCGCCCCGCACTCGCCAACGCGTCCGCGTTCTTCAGCGCCTGTTCGATGGCACGATCGAACGCCGTGCGCCGGCGCTGCGCATAGTCCGAAGGCGTTTCCAGCGCCACGCGCGCCGAGGAGGCGCGGGCGATCAGGCTGTCCGCGCGCTTGTACTCCTCCACCGCCTGCTCGTGCTGCCCGCCGGCAGTCAGCTTGCCAGCCAGCTGAAGGTAGCCGCCGACGGCCTTGCGTCCGCTCACCCGCAGGCCTTCGCGCGCGCCCGGGTACTCGGGATCGCGACGCAAGGCATCGATGTACAAGTCGGCGGCGGCGGCCCAGCGACCTTCCGCTTCGGCCTGTTGTGCCTGCTCGTAGCGCTTCTCGGCGGAGGCACAGGCGACGAAGAGGGCGGCGAGGGCGAGGATGTATCGACAGCGCATAATCGTCTCCCAGATTACGCCCCGCGCGGGACACCTGATACGCTCACCCACTTCCAAACGTGCACAATCTCACGCTCAAAAAGCCGCCCCGACGGGTCATCATCGTCTCGACACCGGGCTTCGGCGACTTGTTGTTGGTCACGCCCCTGATCCGCTCGCTCAAGCGCGCGTGGCCGGACGTAAAGATCGACGTCATGATGCATCGCGGGCGCGAGGCGGTCCTGGAGGGCAATCCCGACGTCGATCGCTGCCTTCCGATCCCGAAACGCATGAATCCGTTCGCGTATCTCGGCTGGCTGGCGCGCCTGGTCGGGCGCTACGATCTCTCCTTCGCGCCGAACGGCGGAGACCGTCGCATCGTCATGATGCGCGTCGCGGCCCGGCGGACGCTGCCCATGCTGAAGTCCACCGGCACCTCGACATGGTGGCACAAGTTGTTTGCGACCGTGCCGGTGTATCGCGACCAAAGCGTGCACACGACGCAGGAGGTTCTGCAGCTCTCCGACGTCCTCGGGGTCGAGCGCGTGGACGGCGTGGTCGCCCCGCACTCGCCGACGGCGGAGACGACGCTCGACAAGGTAGTTCCGTTCGATTGGCGCACGACGCCCTATGCGGTGATGCACGTCACGACCCACGCGACGCGCAAGCGCTGGTCGGTCGAAGGTTGGACCGCGGTGGCGCGCAAACTCGAAGCGCGCGGCTGGCGATGCGTGCTCACCGGCGGCCCGCTCGACGAGGGTGCCTACATCGACGAGGTGCTCGCCTCGATCGGGGAGAGTGCCGTGGATCTGCGCGGGCGCTTCACGATGAGCGAGATCCGGGCGCTGATCGAAGCAAGCCGCGTCTACGTCGGTGTCGACACGTCGACCGCGCACATCGCCGGGGCGGTCGGGACGCCGACGCTCGTCGTCTTCGGCCCCGGAACTCCGACCCAGTTCGCTCCGTGGCCGAAGGGGTACTCCAGCAGAACGGCGCCGTTCGACGAATCCGCGGGCATCTCGCGCACCGATAATGTCTGCGTCGTCCGCGGCGAGTGCCCTTGCGGACGGGACTATCGGAAAGGCTGCGGAATCACGATGCCGGGTCGCGCACGATGTCTCGACGAGCTGTCCATCGATACCGTGCTGCAGGCGCTCGACGAACTCCTCGACGCGCACTGACCCACTCGTGCGACAATCGCGAGTGGAGGTTGTGATGAAGCTCGGAGTCGCTGTTGTACTCGCGTTGGTTTCCCCGTTGCTCGCTGAGGAGTCCTCGAAGCAGGAGCTCGCCTACCTCTCGGCCTGGTACACACTCGAAGTCGAGGAGCAACCGCAACTCGCCCGGCTGGCGTTCGACGCGCTGCTCGCTATCGACGAACTCCCCGCGGACCGCCGCGCGATGTGCACCATTGGCCTCGCGCGCTGCGCCGTTGCACTGGAAAACCGTCAAGGCGCGATCGACATCTACCGGCGCGCATTACGACTCGCGGATGGACACCCCAAAATCGAACAACGCATCGAGAAGGCGCTGGCGACCCTCGGACGCGGTGGGCACAACGGCTTTTGCCACCTTCACTACGGACAGGGCTTTCGGTTCAGCACAGGCAAGACCGACGAGACGGAAAAGGCGGACTTGAAGTTCGCGAGCTGCGCGGGCGGAATCTCATCCATCGAGTTCGTCGCCCCGGGCGGGATCACCAATCTCGAAAAAGCTCTCGGACGCCGAAC
>Ga0070728_10004500_pt1 | contig 14415 bp, 11 predicted proteins | sample tdDd471_FD_66723 | JGI IMG/M metagenome (GOLD analysis project Ga0070728, IMG submission 66723) | Marine sediment microbial communities from the Atlantic coast under amendment with organic carbon and nitrate - tdDd47.1 | ecosystem: Environmental > Aquatic > Marine > Coastal > Sediment | place...
GGGAAGGGCAGGTCGGCGGCCAGGGCGTCGCGCACCTTCTCGGGCAGGCCGGCCAGCATCGGGGTCATGAAGATGCCGGGCGCGATCGCCAGCACCCGGATGCCGTAGCGGGCGAGCTCGCGCGCGGCCGGCAGGGTCAGGCCGACGATGCCGCCCTTCGACGCCGCGTAGGCGGCCTGGCCGATCTGGCCCTCGAAGGCGGCGACCGAGGCGGTGCTGACGATCAGCCCGCGTTCGCCGTCGTCGTTCAGCGGCTCGGCCTTGCGCATGTCGTCGGCGGCCAGGCGCATCAGGTTGAAGCTGCCGATCAGGTTGATCTCGATCGTGCGCGAGAAGGCCGACAGCGCCATCGGCCCTTCCTTGTCCAGGATCTTGCCGGCGGTGCCGACGCCGGCGCAATTGACCAGGACGCGCGCCGGGCCGTTGACCGCGCGCGCCCGCTCGACCGCCGCCGCGGCGCCGTCGGGGTCGGTGACGTCGCAGGCGATGGCGGTGGCGCCGATCTCGGCGGCGGTCTTCTCCGCCAGCTCCATGTTCAGGTCGAACAGGGCGACCCTGGCGCCGGCGTCCGCCAGCGCCTTGGCGGTGGCCGCTCCCAAACCCGAGGCGCCGCCCGTGACGATGGCGCCGATGCCCGCGATGTCCATGCATGTCTCCCTAATGCGCGCTGAAGAACGGCGCTTCTCATAGCAGATCGGCTTCGGCCTTTCGACCCGGCGCGGCACCGTTCGCGCGCCGGCGCCCCTCGCGGCGGGCGATATAGAAGCTGCTGGCGACGATGATCCCGGCGCCGAGCAGGGTCCAGGCGTCGGGAATCTCGGCGAAGAAGATCACCCCCAGCAGCCCCGCGAACACCAGCCGCGCATAATCGAAGGGGGTGATCGCGCTGGCCTCGCCCACCCGATAGGCGCGAATCGTGCAGGTCTGCGCCGTCGCGCCCAGGGCGCCGATGGTCAGCAGGAGGGCGAGCTCCGCCGGGGTCGGCGCCTGCCAGACCGCGGCGGCGGGGATCGCGGCGACCGCGGTCGAGGTGATCCCGAAATAGAACAGAATGGTCACCGGGCGCTCGGTCTCGGACAGCTTCTTGACGACGACGGTGACGACGGCGACCAGGAAGGCGCCGCCCAGGGCCACCAGCGCCGCCCCGTCGAATCCGGCGCCACCGGGGCGGACCATGATCAGGGCGCCCACGAAGCCGACGGCGACCGCCGCCCAGCGGCGCGGGCCCACCGTCTCGCCCAGGAAGGGCGTGGCGAGGAGAACCAGGAACAGCGGCTTGGTGAAGGTGATCGCCGTGGCGTCGGCCAGCGGCAGATGGGTGACCGCGTAGAACCCGCACATCATCGCCGAGACGCCCAGAATGCCGCGCGAGACATGGGCCAGCGGCCGTCGGGTCGCAAAGCCGGCCCGGCCGACCCGCGGCATGAAGGGCAGGATCACCGCGAGCCCGAACAGGGCGCGGAAGAAGGCGATCTGGAACGTGTCCAGCCGCTGGCCCACGGTCTTGACCAGCGCCGACATCACCGACAGCAGCGCCACCGCCAGCAGCACCCACAGCGCGCCCCGCAGGTTGGGCGCCAGGCGGTCGGCCGGGCGTTCGGCGTCCGGCGGCCCGGCGTCAGCCATCCGGCCCGGTCCCGGCCGCCTTGGCGCGGCGGGCGAGATGGACCTCGTGGCGGCCGATATAGAAGCTGGCCCCGACGATGACCGCGGCGCCGGCGATCGACCAGGCGTCGGGGAACTCGGCGAACACCGCGAGCCCGATCAGGGCCGCGAAGACCAGCCGCATATAATCGAAAGGCGCGATCGCCGAGGCCTCGCCCTCGCGCATGCCCAGAATGAAGGTGACCTGGGCGCCCAAACCGAAGACCCCGACCAGGATCAACAGCGCCAGATCGCCCGCCGACGGCGCCGACCAGACGGCGACCGCCGGGACCAGGGTGACGGCGCTGCTGACGGCGTTGGAATAGACCAGCATCACCCAGGGCGATTCGGTGATCGGCGTCTTCTTGACCACCATGATGACGCAGGCGCCGAAGAAGGCGCTGGCCAGGGCGACCAGCGTCGCCGGGTCGAATCCGGCACCCCCCGGCCGGGCGGCGATCAGCACCCCGGTAAAGCCGGCCATGGTCGCCAACCAGCGCTGCCAGGTGCCGGCCTCGCGCAGGACGACGACCGCCAGCAGGGTGATGAACAGGGGCAGGGTGAAGCTCATGGTGGTGAAATCGGCGAGCGGCAGGCGGGGCACCGCGTAGAAGGCGGTGAACCAGCTCGCCAGCCCGAACAGCGAGCGCCCGACATGCAGCTTCATATGCCGGGTGCGCAGCCCGGCGATGCCGCCCTGCAAGGCCAGCGCCAGCGGCAGCGACAGCAGCATGCCGACGATGCAGCGGAAGAAGGTCAGCTCGGCGGTGCTGAAGCGCTGGCCCAGATCCTTGCCCAGCGCGTGCATGGTGGTGATGCTGATTCCACCCAGCAGCACCCAGATCGCGCCGCGCGTGTTGCCGGGAAGCGCCCGCCACAGGCGCGCGGCGGCGGCGGTCATCGCCCGCCGCCGTCGCCGGAACGCGCGTGGAGGATGGATGGATGCCCGGCCGATTCGGGCGAGCATGGGGTCATGCGGCCCAGGCCCGCGGTCGCGGGTGGCGCTTGCCGGTGATTCATGGGTTGGTTCCCCCCTTTTTATCCGACGAGCCTACGCCGAAGCGCGGCCGCGATCTAGGCAAGGCGGTCGAATCTCGCCATACTGGCGCCCCGCCGAACCGGGGCGGGGCGGACCGAGGGAGGAAGACCCATGCAGTATCTGGTCGTCGCGATGGACGGCACCGACGAGGATGCGCTGGCGCGTCGCCTGGCCGTGCGCGAGGCGCATCTGGCGAACGCCAAGAAGCTGAAGCAGGACGGCACCATGATCGAGGGCGGCGCGATCCTGGACGCGGACGGCCGGATGATCGGGTCGGCCTGCATGGTCGATTTTCCGTCGCGCGCGGAACTGGACGCCTGGCTCGACAGCGACCCCTACGTTACCGGCGACGTTTGGCGCGATATCAAGGTTTCGCCGATCAAGCTCGCCACCCGCTGACCCGGACCGACACGAGACGCGATACCCGCGAACGAGGGAGCGACCCATGACCGCCGCCGATGAAAAGCCGATTTGGACGCCGTCGCAGGAACGGATCGACCAGTGCAACCTGACCGCCTTCATGCGCGCCGCCGAGGAACGCCACGGCGTGACGCTGCCCGACTACGACGCGGCCTACAACTGGTCGGTCGACCAACCGGAGGATTTCTGGAGCCTGTTGTGGGACTTCTGCGGCATCGTCGGCGAGAAGGGCGCGCGGATCATCCTCGACGGCGACAAGATGCCGGGCGCCAGGTTCTTCCCCGACGCCAAATTGAATTTCGCCGAGAACCTGCTGCGCCGCCGCGACGACAGCCCGGCGATGATCTTCTGGTGCGAGGACTGGCTGGAGAAGCGCCGCCATGTGAGCTGGAACGCCCTCTATGACGAGACCTCGCGCATCGCCCAGGCGCTGAAGGCGGCCGGCGTGACCAAGGGCGACCGGGTCGCCGGCTTCATCCCCAACATCCCGGAAGCGGTGTCGGCCTTCCTCGCCACCGCCAGCCTGGGCGCCATCTGGACCAGCTGCTCGCCCGATTTCGGGATCGACGGGGTGCTGGACCGGTTCGAGCAGACGACGCCCAAGGTGATCTTCGCCACCGACGGCTACCGCTTCAACGGCAAGGACCACGACACCATGGCCAAGCTGGCCGGGGTGGTGGACAAGCTCGACTGCGTCGAGAAGGTCGTCGTCGTGCCCTATCTGAACGACGCGCCGGACGTCTCGGCGGTGCGCGGCGCGACGACGCTCGCGGATTTCGTCGCGCCCTTCGCGCTGGCGGAGATCGACTTCCTGGCGCTGCCCTTCGATCACCCGATCTACATCCTCTATTCGTCGGGGACGACGGGGAAGCCGAAATGCATCGTCCATGCGGCCGGCGGGGTGCTGATCCAGCATCTGAAGGAACAGAAGGTCCTGTTCGACATCAAGCCGGGCGACCGGATGTTCTATTTCACGACGCTGACCTGGATGATGTGGAACTGGCTGGTCAGCAACCTGGCGTCCGAGGCGACGCTGATGCTCTACGAGGGGGCGCCCACCTATCCGAGCCCCGAGATCCTGTTCGACTACGCCCAGGACGAAAAGATCACCGTCCTCGGCCTGTCGGCCAAGTTCATCGACGGGATCAACAAGGCGGGGCTGGCGCCGATCGAGACCCACGACCTGTCCAGCATCAAGACGATCATGTCCACCGGCTCGCCCCTGGTCGAGGAAAGCTACGACTACGTCTATTCGAAGATCGCCAAGGACATACAGCTCTCCTCGGCGTCGGGCGGCACCGACCTCGCCGCCTGTTTCGTTGGCGGCAACCCCATCGGGCCGATCTGGCGGGGCGAGATCCAGGCGCCGACCATCGGCATGCGCATGGACATCTTCGACCCCGACGGCAACTCGCTGCGCGAACAGCAGGGCGAGCTGGTCTGCACCCAGTCCTTCCCGTCGATGCCGATCCGCTTCCTGAACGACGAATCGGGCGAACGCTACCACGACGCCTATTTCGCCAAATATCCGAACGTCTGGACCCAGGGCGACTGGGCCGAGATCACCCGGCATGGCGGCTTCGTCATCTATGGCCGCTCCGACGCCACCCTCAACCCCGGCGGCGTGCGCATCGGCACCGCCGAGATCTACCGCCAGGTCGAGCGCATCGACGAGGTCGAGGAATCCATCGTCGTCGGCCAGCGCTGGCAGAACGACACCCGGGTGATCCTGTTCGTCCGCCTGCGCCCGGGCATCGAGCTCAGCGACGATCTGATCCGGCGTATCCGCAAACAGGTCAAGGAGGGCGCCTCGCCCCGCCATGTGCCGGCCAAGATCCTCCAGGTGACCGATATCCCGCGCACCCGGTCGGGCAAGATCACCGAGCTCGCGGTGCGCGACGTGATCCACGGCAACCCGGTGAAGAACACCGAGGCCCTGGATAACCCCCAAGCCCTGGCCCTGTACGAGAACCTGCCCGAGCTTCAGGAATAGCAGGAGGCGTGCCCCATGTTCGCCGCGTATTTCCGCACCCTCGCCGCCTATAACCGCTGGGCGAACGAGGCCGTCTACGGGGCGGTCGCGGCGCTGCCGGCGGGCGAATTCGAAAAGCCGCGCCAGGCCTTCTTCGGATCGATCCAGGGGACGCTGAACCATATTTTGGTGGCGGATCGCAGCTGGCGCGCCCGGATCGAGGAGGTCGCGCCGCCCGCTCTGACCCTGGATCAGATCCTCTATGCCGATTTCGCCGATTTGCGCGCCGCCCGGATCGAGGAGGACGCGCGGCTGATCGATCTTTGCGCCGGGCTGACCGAGGAACGGATCGCCGGCGATCTGTCCTATCGCAACATGGCGGGGAAGCCCTTCACCACGCCGCTCAGCGAGGTGCTGGGCCACCTGTTCAACCATCAGACCCACCATCGCGGCCAGGTCCACGACATGCTCAGCCAGGCGGGGGTCGAGCCGCCGGCCCTGGATCTGATCTATTTCACCCGATCCGCCGCGCGGGACGCGGCGCGCGCCTGAACGGGACCGGCCCCGCTTCCCGTCGCCGCCCGGCCGTGCGCCGCCGCGCCAAACGGTTGAAATTTGCGACAATTTTGTGTATATAGGTAAGGTCGCGCGCGCCGGAGACGGCGGGCGCGGTCTTTATACATCCCGCGCTGTTCCTGCCCTGGGGCGAGAGCCGTCCGAACCTTTGGCTCCCTCGGCAAGGCGGCGGTCGCGCTTCTTTTTGGCGCGCGGCGCCGCGATACGGAAACTGGATGGGCGCGACGGCGCGCAGAAGACGAGTGGAGACGACGTGGCAGCGAAGGTGAGCAAAGCGGGCGCCAAGACCGGGTCGGGTTCCGCGCGCGCGGCGAAATCCAAGGCGACCCCGAAACGGAAAACAGCGCCCGCCAAGACCAAGGCGCCCGCCAAGCCGAAACCGGCGGCGAAGGCGAAGGCCCCGGCTAAGCCCAAGGCCAAACCGGCGGCAAAACCGAAGAAAGCGGCGGCCAAGGCCAAAGCCGTGCCGACAACCAAGGCGAAGGCGAAGGCGCCGGCCAAGCCCAAGGCCGCGCCGAAGGTGGCCGCGACGCCGAAGGCAACGGCCAAGGCCAAGGCGGCGCCGACAACCAAGGCGAAGGCGCCGGTCAAGGCCAAGGCGGCGCCGAAAGTCGCCGCGACGCAGAAGACGGCGCCCAAGCCCAAGCCGGCGGCCAAGGCCCCGGCCACGACGAAGGCCCCGGCCACGACGAAGGCCCCGGCCACGACGAAGGCACCGGCCAAGGCGAAGACACCGGCGAAACCGAAGACACCGGCCAAGACGAAGGCGGGCGCCAAGGCCGCGCCGCCGGCCGCCGCCCAGCCGGCGGCCAAGCCGACCCCGGCCGTGAAGGCCAAGGACCTCGCCTTCGCGCCCCGGGACTATGTGGTCTACCCGACCCATGGCGTCGGCCAGATCACCGGCATCGAGACCCAGGAGATCGCCGGCCATCGCCTGGAGGTGTTCGTTATCTCCTTCCAGGCCGAGAAGATGATCCTGCGGGTGCCGGTGGCCAAGGCGTCGACCTCGGGCCTGCGGCCGATCAGCACCCGCAAGCAGATGCAGGACGCGCTGACGACCCTGAAGGGCCGGGCGAAGGTCCGCCGGGTCATCTGGAGCCGCCGGGCCCAGGAATACGAGGCCAAGATCAATTCCGGCAGCCCCGCCTCCATCGCCGAGGTGGTGCGCGATCTGTTCCGCGCCGAGGGCCAGCCCGACCAGTCCTACAGCGAGCGCCAGATCTACGAGGCGGCGCTGGAGCGGCTGGCGCGCGAGTTCGCCCTGGTCGAGGATCTGGACGAGGAAGCCGCCGCCCGGCGCCTGGAGACCATGCTGGAGGCCGCCTGACCCGGCGCCCGCCGCGCAACCGAAAACGCCGGGGCGAAATCCCCGGCGTTTTCTTTTGTCTCGATCCGCGGTGCCCTACTCGGCGATCAGCTTGATTTTTTGGCCGACCTCCGGCTCCTCGCCGGGCGCGAGGCCGTTGATCAATCGGAACCGCTCCAGGCGGAAGTCCTCGAACGGCAGCCGGTCCGCCAGGCTTTGCGCCGTCTCGCCGGGGGCGACCGTGTGGATGCGGATGCGGTAAGGCTTGACGGCGTCGGCCTCGGCGGCGGTGATGCGGCGGAAGCTGTAGGTCGCGCGCCGCAATATTTCCGATTTTTCGGCGGATCGGTCGGCCGGGGTCAGGAACTGGAACCGATAGACCTGGGTCGGACCGAACTTGATCGCCACCGCGCGCAGGTCGAAATCGCCGCTGCGCTGGCGCACCCGCAGCCAGGCGGTCGCCGTGCGCAGCCCGTTGACCTCGATCGATTCCAGATCGCGCAGCTCGACGCGGCTTCCCCAGACATCGCGCAGATACTCCAAAGCGGTCAGGCCGGCGGGGATCGTCTTGCCGTCGAACAGGATGCTCGATCCGTCCGCATGCCGGGCGGCGACGAAGGCCGGCGTGTTGACCATGCGGTAGCCGGGCGGCACCTCGAAGGCGAAGCGCAGGTCCGGATGGATGAATTGCCGGCCGCGCACCAGCCCCTGGGACGGGTGGTCGCCATACAGCATCCCGTCGATGGCGGCCAGGTAGGCGCTGCGCCGGACATGGCCGCCGGGCGCCGCTCCGGCCAGGGCGAGGTCGGTGGCGGCCTCGACCCGATCGCGGGTGCGGGGATGGGTGGACATGATGTCGTAGGCATCGCCGTCGTCGTCCTGTCCGGCGAGCTTGCTGGCGAGCCGATTATGCGCCTCCAGCTTGGACAGGAAGCCGGCCGCGTCGCGGACGTCGTAGCCGGCGCGGGCCATGTAGCGGATGCCCAGCGTGTCGGATTCGAACTCCTGGCCGCGGGAATAGGACCGCAAATGGATCTGGAACAGGCTGCTGGACAGGTCGGCGACCTGGCCGCTGCCGGTGACGGCGCCCAACAGGGTCGCGCCCAGGCTGCCCAGCACCGCCTGGCTGTAGCGCTCGGCCGTGTGGCGGGCGACCACGTGACCGATCTCGTGGCCGACGACGCTGGCCAGCTCGGCCTCGTTCTCGGCCATCGCCATCAGCCCGCGGGTGAAATAGATGTAGCCGCCGGGCAGGGCGAAGGCGTTGACCACCGGGCTGTTCAGGACGGTGACGGTGAATTTCTGGTTCGGGGTTTCGGTGAACTTGCCCAAGGTCTGGCCGATCCGGTCGACATAGGCCTTGATCTCGGGGTCGTCGTATTCGCCGCCGAACTCGGCCAGGATCTTGGGATGCTGCTCGCGGCCGACGCGGGCTTCCTCCTCGGGCGACATGAAGGCGGTGAAGCTGGGACTGCCCGTCGCCGGGTTGACCGAACAGCCGCCCAGTGCCAGCGGCGCGACGGCGAGCAGGAAGGCGGCCGCCCAGGCGCGCGGGCGGCGAAGAAGGGGCGCGCGTATCATCGGTCCAGCACCTCGATCTGTTCCGGATGGGTGGCCTCGATCATGGGGCCATTATAGGACGTGATCCAGCCTCGGACGCGGATTCGTTCGCCGTCCAGGGACAGGGGGTCGCGTCCGGCCGCCGCGAACAGGCGCCGCGCCGCCGGGTCCAGGGCGACCGTGAAGTCGCTGCGCCAGTCGGCGCCGAAATTCAGATAGACGCGCCCCCGCACCAGGGCGGCGTCCCGCACCCGGCCCTCGACCAGCTCGAACCCGCCGATATGGCGCGTGGCGCTTGTCGGCGTGCGCACCGCGTAGAAGGGATGGGCCCAGATGCCGCGCCCGGCGTCGCGCGCCGTCGCCTCGCGGGCCAGCATCTCGGCCACCCGCGCCCGGTTGTCGGCGAAGCTGTAGACCCGCGCCATGCCGCGTTCCAGCAGCGCGCCCTGGATCCACAGCCCGTCCCCGTCCCGCAGATGGGCCAGCGCCCGCCCGTAGCGGTCGCGCCGGGCGCCGCCATAGGTCAGGGTCAGGGTCTTGCCGAGCGCAAGGTCGGCCAGGGCCCGTTTGGCGGCCTCGCCCAGGGGCCAGGGCGTAAAGCCCGGCCGGCCCAGCGGCAGCTTCGGCGCCTGGATGCCGACCAGCCGGACCTGGCGCCCGTCCGCCAGGACCAACGTGTCGCCGTCGACGATCTCGACCGCGCGGCCGGTCTCGGCGTCCGCGTCCGCCGCCGCCGGCCCGCCGGGAAGGGCCAGGGCGAAGATCAGGGCAACGACCAAGGCCGGGGCAACGACGAAGGTTGGGGCGACGGCGAGGATCGCCGACGGCGGCGGGCGAAGGGATCGGACGGCGCGCATGGGGGTCATATTGGGTCGCGACCGGCGCCTGTCACCCCGCGCGCCGTCGCCACGCGGCCCTTGCGCGACCGGTTCGGCGCGCTACAGTCACCGGCTGATGTCGCGCCGCAGCCTCTATCCGCCGCTTTCCCCCCACGCCAGCGGGATGCTCGACCTGGACGGGCGCCACGCCATGTATTGGGAGGAATCGGGCAATCCGAACGGCGTGCCGGCCTTGTTCCTGCATGGGGGGCCCGGCGCCGGCGCCGGCGCCGACCATCGCCGCTATTTCGATCCGGCGCGCTACCGGATCGTGATCTACGACCAGCGCGGCGCCGGCCGCTCGACCCCCTATGGCGAGCTCGCCGACAACGACACCGCCCATCTGATCGCCGATATCGAGCGCCTGCGCGTCCATCTGGGCATCGGCGCCTGGCTCGTGTTCGGCGGCTCCTGGGGCAGTACGTTGGGGCTCGCCTACGGCCAGGCCCATCCCGACCGCTGCCTGGGCTTCGTGCTGCGCGGCATCTTCCTGTGCCGGGCGCGCGAGGTGGACTGGTTCCTGCGCGGGATGGGGACCCTGTTTCCCGAGGCCTGGCGGCGCTTCCGCGACTTCCTGCCCCCGGTCGACCGGGACGATTTGTTGGCCGGTTATTACCGCCGCCTGACCGACCCGGATCCGGCGTTGCACATGCCGGCGGCCGAGGCCTGGGCGGGGTACGAGGGGGCGTGCTCGACCCTGCGCCCCAACCCGGCGCTGGAGGCGGCCTTCGCCAAGGGCGAGAACGCCCTCTGCCTGGCCCGGCTGGAAGCCCATTACCTGAGCCATGGCGGGTTCCTGGAAGAAGGCGCGCTGCTGGCCGGCATCGACCGCATCCGCCATCTGCCCGGCGTGATCGTCCAGGGCCGCTACGACGCCGTCTGCCCCATCGTCACCGCCGACGAGCTCGCCCGCGCCTGGCCCGAGGCCGACTACCGCATCGTCGCCGCCGCCGGCCATTCGGCCGCCGAACCCGACATCCGCGCCGAACTCATCGCCGCCACCGACCGCCTCGCCCGGAAGCTGGGGCGGGGATAAGCTCGCCACTAGCCGCCGCCACATCGGCATGCACTAGAAAAGGAGAAGCCCTATGCCAGCAGAAGACACGGGGTCGTGGTCCGCATCGACATTCCGCCAGATCATCATCCTGGCGTAATTAGGGGCGACGGTCCAGGCGCGAAGCTGGGCCAAGGGGCGCTCGCCGCGCTTTACGACACCTGCGGCAAGATCAACGACACGGCCGCCGGCGTTCAAGACAAAGAGGCCGATTAGCGTCGGCGGCGCAACCCGTCGCTGAGCGCGCCGTTCGGCAAGCCGAACGCGCGCAGGGAACATTGCGAGAGTAGGTCGACCATCTCGACGGCGAAATCGGCGTTGCGCCGGCGCAGGCACGACCGTGATCGACCGCGGGCACGCTCGCGCATTCTTATTCGCTCGAACCGGCGAGTGGGCGGCAGCACGTCGGGCGTGGTGCGAGATTGCGGATATCGCCGAGGATTGGCTACAACGACGGGTGCGGGCGATCCTTTAAGACCGATAATGCTAGGGGCATGAAATTAATGGGGAAAGGATGGCAAGGGGTACGGTCACCTCTCGTCGTCTTTGCCTTCCCAAAATTCCCGTTCCCAATCCTCTTCCTTAGCCTTCTCTAGCTGGTACCGAGCATAATCTTCCTCGTCCCAAACCTCGCCGGTTGGCTCTGAGATCTTCGCATCCGGGCTCAGTTCAGCACCATCAACATAGTAGTCTTCCAACATGAGAAACGCCTTGCCTAAGGCGTTTAACTTTACTTCGAAGATGTGCGCCACGACTTCTCCCGCGATGGCGTCTTCGGGCATGTCGAGATATTCAAACTCGAGCCAAGGGAAAAGCCAGTCGAACACCTGAGACGGATTGTGCGCAGGCTTATAGAACGCGACGGCGTAGGCGGGCTCGGCATCGTACTCTTCGAACGAGACGGACGCGCCGCGAAAATTCAGGCTTTTATTTACCCAGTCGTCAATCGTGACAAAGGCAGACCCTTCTTCATCGACGCGCCGGATAAGTTCAATATCGAGCATCATCCGATTGCGACGGTCACTCTCGGGATCGGAGCGAGGCAGCCTATTTAGGATCGCGTCGGCGGATTTGGCTTCGAGCGTCTGCCATTTCGGCATGACAATAGACCAGGTGTCATTGGTCCCCTCGGCAACGAGGTGCCGTTCGACGCGTTGCCAGAGTGTCATGTCGTCATCAGGATTGTGCAGAACAAGTAGGACCGGCAGGCAATGTTTTTCCCAATAGTCGAGATGCTTCTTCTCACCGCGAAAGACATAATCGTCGCCACGCTTTTTAAAGTATGACGGCCCAGATTTGATCTGTAGCGCAATAAGTTGGCCCGTAGGCTTGTCATCGTCGTCAACGACCTCAACATGGGCGTCGATTCCGAAATCGCTCTCTAGCTGCCTGCGGAAAAGCCACTTCATTGACAGAAAAATGGATTCGACGGCGTTCACGCCTGTCTGCGCCGTGTTGTCGGTCGAAGTTTGGCCAGTCTTAGGTTTCATAGAGGCCCGAACACTCGAATATGAAGCAGATCAGAAAGCGAGGAGATCGTTTTCTTCGACGTACCGCATACCCGGTGGAAGCAACGTTATTCTGCCGCTAGGCTCGTCGAGATGGACCAAAGCCTTCCTGTGGAGGGGCTTCATAACTGCCGACCTAAATCGCGACTTGTTGCTGTACTCAGTCCAAGCATACAGCTCGTCCAATTGCGCTTTGCCGCCGGACGTATAGAGAAGCACGAAAGCCTTATCGCTAGTCGTCAGGCTCGTGTTGAGGCGCAACAACCGGCTCGAGACCCAATGACGACATCAACTCCTGAACAAATTTCTTCACGCTGGATCTTTCACTCGCTCTCCGGGCGCACTCATATAGGAAAATTTCCTTAGACATGCCCGATTCCTGCATGTGTCGTCTATAAAATTCTTCAAGAATACGCTTGCCGTTAAAAAACTCCCTTCTTTTTTTACCGTCAGTTATGTCCTGCACTCTTTGCTCGGATTCCTGTCTGATGGCACCTATTTTTTCAGCCGACAATTCGTCCCTAAGTGTGGCCGCAAAATTTTCTGCCTGCTCTTGAGCAGTTTCGATGGGATCACTTAACCGAAATACGCGTGCCCCAATTGTGTTTTTAACTCTTCGAGCAACCTCGTGCGAGGTTAGATCGTCCAGAATTCCGTCGATGGCCGCCTCCACCTTTGTTTCATCGTCAAGCTGCATTTTGTGATGAACTGTTGTGGTGGCCTGCCAAATAACCAAGGGGTCTATGACAAGATTTTCAACCATCGATACCGGGAGGAGGTGGACTGTTCCTTCTTCCGCGCTACCTTCGTCCAAATCTCTATCAAGCAACGCGTAGGCTTTTAGTTCGCTAGAGAATTCTTTCAATATTTCATCGAGACTCCTTACCAGCGCGAGGCATTCGGATTTTCCTCCGGCCGGCAATATTGTAACCCTGCTAAATTCATCACTTAGGAATGCATAAATTCTAGAGTCATTCGCTCTCCTTGATTTACGGTCTTCATTTTTTCCTTCGACTACGACGATCGGACGCATGGCAGTTAAATTCGATGTCGATCCAAAAACACTTCTTAGAAGTTCAAGTTTCTCCTCGTTTGTCGCAATCTGAATGAGTTGATTAACACCATCAGAAATCATTTCGGAAGGTCGCAAAAGGTACAACTCGTCACTATTCGCGTTTTCGACGATCGTCGGAGAATGAGTTGCGATGACGAATTGCGCATTTTCACGCAATGAAAGCGTCCTTAGGTAATCAAGGATCTTTGCTTGCAGATTAGGGTGAAGATGGAGTTCGGGTTCGTCAATCAGAACACATACGGCTTCGGATTGCGTTGAAGCATCCTCTCCTTTTAGCTCACTTAATATATTCCGAACGCGGTGCTCAATAAGCGGATAGAACAATTGAATGACTGATTTCTCACCCGAGCTTAAATCATCAATATCCACCGAGGAGTCGTTTTTATGAACTTTCCAAAGGCATTGGATTTGGTCTCTGTTTTTAGTGTCTATTTTTTCGAAAATGAGATGAGGTAAAAGATTTTCTGCCATCTCCCTAAAAGGAGACCAAACATCCTTTAAGCTGTCCTTAAGAATTTCGTTATGCTGGTCATACCGCTCTGCTATTGCTTCCCGACGATCAAGTTCGATTTGACACAATCCATACTTTAGAAAGCTGGCGGCATCGTCGTTATCCCAAGGGGTACGAGGACGCGAAATATGTTCGATGCCCTCGTATCCCGGAAGTTGATCACCTTCCAATACCGTTCGCATACTTATCTCGGGGCCAAGAAAGCGAAATCGAACTCGCTGACGCCTACTAGCCCTGTGGGGACCTATATACATAGGGCGCCCGCCACCCCCGACAGATCTCAATGCCTGAAGCAGAGTCGATTTGCCGCAACCGTTTGGGCCCGTGATTATCATCACTCGGGGTACGGTTTCGCATTCAGCTAAACGGACACTTCGCTGATTTTCTACTCGAAAACTCGGAATCCGCACCTTTTCCCCCGAGAGTATTAGATGGCGCGCCCGGCGGGATTCGAACCCACGACCCCCAGATTAGGAATCTGGTGCTCTATCCTGCTGAGCTACGGGCGCTTTTGTGGCATAATCGTGCTGCCCATCCGACCTGTCAACGAACGATGGGACGGACGGTCGATTGTTGAAAAATTGTTGAAAACCGAGGCGGTTTCGGCGGGGATCACGACAACAACCTATGATCTATCAAGTGGTTGGAGAATCAGCCCTACTGATTCCTAATCTGTAGGGCGCAGGTTCGAATCCGGCCGGGGTCGCCATTATTGCGAATGGCGTGTGTCTTTACGGTGTGTATGCACGGGCGTTGAGAGTTGCCCGCAAACGACGATGAGGGGCCGATTCGTCCGTGGCGCTCGAAAGCCCCCATCCCCTTCCCCCCGCCTTCCCTTGCGGCTAAGCTGCGCGGGGCCTGCCGGCGGGGGT
>Ga0070728_10004501_pt1 | contig 14414 bp, 17 predicted proteins | sample tdDd471_FD_66723 | JGI IMG/M metagenome (GOLD analysis project Ga0070728, IMG submission 66723) | Marine sediment microbial communities from the Atlantic coast under amendment with organic carbon and nitrate - tdDd47.1 | ecosystem: Environmental > Aquatic > Marine > Coastal > Sediment | place...
AGTCTAGGCAGGAGGCCGGCCCGCAACAAGGCCGCCGCCCGGTTGCGGGGCCTGGGAGGCGGCTGTATTGTCTTGCGCCCGGCATTCCGCCGGGCCCGGAGAGACCTCATGTTCAAGGGTTCCATCACCGCGCTGATCACCCCCTTCGCCAACGGCAAGGTGGACGAGGCCGCGTTTCAAGCGATGGTCCAGCGTCAGATCGACGCAGGGGCCCATGGCGTCGTGCCCTGCGGGACGACCGGCGAATCGCCGACCCTGGATCACGACGAACATATGCGGGTGACCGAGCTTTGCCTCGAGGTCGCGAAGGGGAAGGTGTCGGTGATCGCCGGGACCGGATCGAACGCTACCGAAGAGGCGATCCTGCTGACCCGTCACGCGGCGAAGGCGGGCGCCGACGCGGCCCTGGTGGTCACCCCCTACTACAACAAGCCGGGACAGGCGGCGCTGTACGCCCATTACAAGGCGATCCACGATGCCGTCGATCTGCCGATCGTGATCTACAACATCCCCGGCCGCTGCGTGATCGACATGAGCGTCGAGACGATGGCGCGCCTGGCTGAATTGCCGAACATCGTCGGCGTTAAGGACTCGACCGCCGATCTGATGCGCCCGACCCTGACGCGGCGCGCCATCGGCCCGGACTTCTGTCAGCTATCCGGCGAGGACGGCACCGCGGTCGGGTTTCTCGCCCAGGGCGGCCATGGCTGTATCTCGGTCACCGCCAATATCGCGCCCGGCCCCTGCGCCGAGTTGCAGAACGCCTGGATGGCGGGCGATCTGGCGACGGTCGCCGCGATCCAGGACCGGCTGGTGCCGGTCCATCAGGCCCTGTTCCTGGAGGCCAACCCGGCCCCGGTCAAATACGCGGCCAGCCTTCTCGGCCTGTGTCGGAACGAGCTGCGCCTGCCCATGATCCCGGTGAGCGAGGCGACCGAGGCGCGCGTCCGCGCGGCGCTGACCGACGCCGGCCTGCTGAGCTAGTCCCGGCCGCGGGGCCGGAAATCGGGAGGCGTCATGTCTGCTGGAAAGGGCGCGCCGGGCCAGGTCGTGGCGCAGAACCGCAAGGCCCGCCACAATTACTTTATCGAGGAAACCCTCGAAGCCGGCATCATGCTCCAGGGCAGCGAGGTCAAGTCCCTGCGCGCCGGGAAGGCAAGCATCGGCGAGGCTTTCGCGACCGAGCGCGGGGGCGAGATATGGCTGGTCAACGCCCATATCTCGCCCTACGAGGCGAGCGCCCGCTTCAATCACGAACCGCTGCGCCCGCGCAAGCTGCTGCTGCGCAAGCGCGAAATCGACCGGCTTCTGGGCGCGGTGCGCCGCAAGGGCGTGACCCTGGTGCCGCTGGCGCTCTATTTCAACGAACGCGGCATCGCCAAGCTCTCCCTCGGCGTCGCCACCGGCAAGAAGAAGCACGACAAGCGCGCCACCGACAAGGAGCGCGACTGGCAGCGCCAGCGCGGCCGGTTGTTGCGCGACAAGGGCTAGGGGGAGACCCGCGCCCGAACCGCCGCGATCACGGCGCGGAACATCTCGGGCGTCAGCCGGCCGGTGTTGGTGTTGTAGCGAGAGCAGTGATAGCTGTCGAAGAGCGTCCGCCCGTCCGGCAATTCATGGACGGCGCCATGGGCGAAGGCGTGGGCGCGCAGCTTCAGGCCGACGGCGCGCAAGACCGCCTCATGGGCGACCCGTCCCAGCGCCAGGACGGCGCGCAGGCGCGGCATCGCGGCGATCTCGGCGGCCAGGTAGGGACGACAATTGGCAAGCTCCGCGCCGACGGGCTTGTTCGCCGGCGGCACGCAGCGCAGGGCATTGGTGATCCGGCAGTCGGCGAGGCCGAGTCCGTCATCGGCACGGGCCGCGTAGGCGCCGGCGGCGAGGCCGCCCTCGATCAAAGACGGGTAGAGCAGGTCGCCGGCGAAGTCGCCGGTGAAGGGCCGTCCGGTCCGGTTGGCGCCGCGCAGGCCCGGCGCCAGGCCGACGACCAGGACCGCCGCGTCCAACGGCCCGAAGGCGCGCACCGGCGCGTTATGCCAGTCGGGATGGGCGCGCGCGTTCTCGTCCCGATACGCCGCCAGGCGCGGGCAGAGGCGGCAGTCCGGCGCCGGTTCTTCGGCGACCTGATCCGCCGGGGCGACCTGATCCGGGGCGACCAAGGGTCGGGCGGCTTAGACCGTTTCGTAGAGGCGACCGCTGGGTCCGACCGCTTCCGGGCCCTCCGCGTGGGGATCGGCGTTCGCGCCCTCGCGGTTGAAGTTCGGCTCGGCCGGCTCGCTGGGCTCGGCGGCGCGGTCGCCATGGGCGCGGGCGATCAGGGGCTCCAGGTCCTTGAGCTCGATGAAGATGTCGGCCTGGCGGCGAAGCTCGTCGGCCACCATCGGCGGCTGCGAGCGGACGGTCGAGACCACCGAGACGCGCACGCCGCGGCGTTGGACCGCCTCGACCAGGCTGCGGAAATCGCCGTCGCCCGAGAACAGCACCACATGGTCCAGATGCTCGGCCATCTCCAACATGTCGATGGCGAGCTCGATATCCATGTTGCCCTTGACCTTTCGCCGGCCGGCGGCGTCGGTATATTCCTTGGCCGGCTTGGTCACCATGGTGTAGCCGTTATAGTCCAGCCAATCGACCAGCGGCCGGATGGGCGAATATTCCTGGTCTTCGAGGAGAGCGGTGTAATAGACGGCGCGCAACAGGCGCCCCTTCTGGGCGAACAGGTCGCGCAGCCGCTTATAGTCGATGTCGAACCCCAGCGACCGCGCCGCCGCGTGCAGATTGGCGCCGTCGATGAAAAGAGCCAGCCGGTCGCCGGCGTAAACATTGTCGATGTCCAAACTCACGATAACCTCCAATAACGAAAAAAATGCCGATTTCGGATATGAAGCCGGTCATGAATATCGCCTCTCCCGCCTTTGCGGTGCTTGCCGTCCGGGCCGGAAAGAAATGTCTCTATTAGGTAGGCGGCGGATCGTTTTCTCGCAAGCCCCCGGCGCCGAATAGGAGCGAAATTGATCCTCGTCGCCCTGGGCGCCAACCTGCCCGACCCCCGATACGGGTCGCCGCGCGCGGCCTGCGAAACTGCGCTGGCGCGCCTGACCGCGTCGGCCCCGGTGACGATCCAGGCGCGCGCGCCTTGGTACGAATCGGCGCCCCAGCCGCCCTCGGACCAGCCCTGGTACGTCAACGGCATGGTCCGGCTGACGACATCGCTCGGACCCGAGGCGCTGCTAGACGCCCTGCTCGCGGTCGAGGCGGAGATGGGCCGCCGCCGGCGCGTCGTCAACGAGGCGCGGGTCATCGATCTGGACCTGATCGATTATGACGGGCTGGTCCGCGACCCGCCGGCGCGCCCGGTCCTGCCGCATCCCCGGCTCGGCGCGCGCGGCTTTGTATTGCGGCCGATCGCCGATCTGGCGCCGGATTGGCGGCATCCGGTCGACGGGCGCTCGGTCGCCGACCTGCTCGCCGCCTTGCCGGTCGATTCGAGCCTGCGCCGGCTGGACGATCGTGGTTGACGGAAAAGGCTTGGCGTTCCTGCGGTTCGGCTTGCGTTTGCCGCGCCGCAACAATATATATCGAACAAGATTCATGGCTTGGAGACCGATATGGCCCGCGTAACCGTCGAGGATTGCATCCTCAGGGTGCCGAACCGCTTCGACCTCGTGCTCGCCGCCACCCAGCGGGGACGGGATATCTCGTCCGGGGCGCCGCTGACCGTCGACAGGGATCGGGACAAGAACCCGGTCGTCGCCCTGCGCGAGATCGCCGAGGAGACCGTGTCCCCGGCGGAGCTGGAGGAGGCGCTGGTGCGCGGCCTGCAACGGCATGTCGAGGTCAGCGAGCCCGAGGAAGATCTGGACCTCTTGTTGGCCGAGGAGCTGTCCGAGCTGAACGCCGAGGCCGAAGCCGCGCAGATCGTCGAGGAAGACGGCCTCACGGTTCATGAAGAGGGCGAGGGCGGTGCCGAGGCCGGTGAAGCGGAGCGGCCGACGGAGGCGGAGTAGCCGCCCGACGGCGCGCGCGGGAGGCGGGCGATGATCCGCCAATTCGAACTCGTCGAGCGGGTTCGCGCCTACGATCCGGGCGCTGACGAGGATCTTCTCAATCGCGCCTATGTGTTCGCGATGAAGGCCCATGGCGCGCAGACCCGCGCCTCGGGCGATCCCTATTTCTCCCATCCCCTCGAAGTCGCCGGCATCCTTACCGAGATGAAGCTGGACGGGGCGTCGATCGCCACCGCCTTGCTTCACGACACGGTCGAGGACACCGACGCCACCCTGGCCGATATCGGCAATCTCTTCGGCGCCGAGATCGAGCGCCTCGTGGACGGGGTGACCAAGCTTTCCCGGATCGAGCTTCAATCCGACCAGACCGGCCAGGCGGAGAATTTCCGCAAGCTTCTGCTCGCCATGTCCGACGACCTGCGGGTGCTGCTGGTCAAGCTGGCCGACCGCCTGCACAACATGCGCACCCTGCATTTCATCGCCGCCCCCGAGAAGCGCCGCAAGATCGCCCACGAGACCATGGACATCTACGCGCCGCTGGCCGAGCGGATCGGCCTGCAGGCGATCAAGGACGAGCTCGAGGACCTGGCCTTCACCGAGCTCAATCCGGACGCCCGCGATTCGATCGTCGCCCGGCTGTCCTTCCTGCGCGACGAGGGCGGCGGGTTGGTCGAGCGGGTGGTCGACGAACTCGGCCGGACCCTGACCGAGGCGGGGATCGAGGCCAAGGTGTTCGGCCGCGAGAAGCGGCCCTATTCCATCTGGCGCAAGATGGAGCACAAGGATATCAGCTTCGAGCAGCTTTCCGACATCGTCGCCTTCCGAATCGTCGTCGATTCGATCGAGGCCTGCTACCGGACGCTGGGCTGCATCCATGGCGCCTATCCGGTGGTTCCCGGCCGGTTCAAGGATTACATCTCGACCCCCAAGGCGAACGGCTACAAGTCGCTGCATACGGGCGTCTTCGGCCCCGAGCGCCGCCGTATCGAGATCCAGATCCGCACTTGGGACATGCACGAGGTCGCCGAGCTCGGGGTCGCCGCCCATTGGCAGTATAAACAGCCCGGCGCGGCGAAGGACGGCAAGCAGTATCGCTGGCTGCGCGAACTGCTCGATATCCTGGAGCATGCCGCCGGCCCCGAGGAGTTCCTGGAGAACACCAAGCTGGAAATGTTCCAGGAGCAGGTCTTCTGCTTCAGCCCCAAGGGCGATCTGATTTCGCTGCCGCGCGGGGCGACGCCGGTCGATTTCGCCTATGCGGTCCATTCCGAGATCGGCGATACCTGCGTCGGCGCCAAGATCAACGGACGGTTGATGCCGCTGCGCACCTCGCTGCAGAACGGCGACCAGGTCGAGATCGTGACCTCGCGCGCCCAGACGCCGTCGCCCACCTGGGAACGCTTCGTGGTGACCGGAAAGGCGCGCGCCCGCATCCGCCGGTTCATTCGCCTGCGCCAGCGCGAGGAGTATCTCAGCCTGGGACGGTCGATCGCCGAAAAGGCGTTCCGCCAGGCCGGCCGGGACGGCAACCGAAAGGCGTTGGACGTCGCCGCCAAGGCGCTGGACCATGGAAGCGTCGACGATCTGTACGCGGCGGTCGGGCAGGGCATCCATACCGGCGACGAGCTGGTCGCCGCCGTCTATCCGGGAACGCGGTCGCGGCGCGAGAAGGGCGGCAAGATCGTGTCCTTCGCCGGCGTCCGCCGGCGCCGCGAGGGCAAGAAGGACGCGGTTCCCATCCGCGGCCTGATCCCCGGCATGGCCATGCACCTGGCAGGCTGCTGCCATCCCTTGCCGGGCGACCGCATCGTCGGGATCGTCACCACCGGCAAGGGGGTGACGGTTCACACCATCGATTGCGAGACCTTGGAGTCCTTCGCCGAGACGCCGGAACGGTGGCTCGATCTGGCCTGGGGGGTCGTCGAGGAGGGAGCCGGAAGCCATACCGGGCGGCTGGGCGTCGTCATCGCCAACGAGCCCGGCAGCTTGTCCAGCCTGTCGACGGTGATCGCCCAGAATTTAGGGAACATCACCAACCTTAAGATCACCAGTCGCTCCGTCGAATTCTTCGATATGATGGTCGATATCGAGGTCCAGGACGTGAAGCATCTGACCAACATCATCGCCGCGTTGCGCGCCTCGCCGGTGATCAATTCGGTCGAGCGGGCGCGGGGCTGACGAGGACGGCGGGGGGACATGCCGGCGGGAACCGAAAGGGCGCTCCGCCTCGGGCGCGATGTTTAGACGGCGGCGGAAACGCGGTCTGATCGAGCGGGTGCGCGAATTCGTCTGGCCGCGGGCCGGGTGGGTGCGCGCGACCACCTATATGGTCCATCGGGTCTCGCGCCTGCAGGGATCGACCTATTCGATCGCCGCCGGTTTCGCTTGCGGGGTGGCGGTCTCGTTCACCCCGTTCATCGGTTTTCACTTCGTCCTCGCGGCGCTGGTGTCCTGGGTCATCGGCGGCAACATCCTCGCCTCGGCGGTCGGCACGGCGGTCGGGAATCCCTGGACCTTCCCCTTCATCTGGTACTGGATCTATTTCCTGGGCAGCAAGTTGCTGGGCGTGGACGACGGATATACGCTTCCCGAAACGCTGAGCTTCGCCCATATATTCGATCATCCGCTCAACATTCTGCTGCCGATGAGCGTCGGCGGCATCCCGACGGCGATCGCCGTTTGGTTCCCCGTCTATTGGCTGGTGCGGCGGGTGATCGCCACCTATCGCCGGGCGCGGCTGAACCGGATCCTCCGGCGCGCGGCGGCGCGGGCGGCGGACAAATCGCAGGAGACGCGACCATGACCCCTCGGCCCCTTCGCCTCGGCGTCAATATCGACCATGTGGCGACGATCCGTAACGCGCGGGGCGGCGCGCATCCCGACCCGGTGCGCGCCGCGCTGCTCGCCGCCCGCGCCGGTGCCGACGGGATTACCGCCCACCTGCGCGAGGATCGCCGCCACATTTCGGATGCCGACATCGCGCGCCTATCGGCGGAGATCGATCTGCCCTTGAACCTCGAGATGGCGGCGGTGCCCGAGATGCGCGACATCGCGCTGCGCCATCGGCCCCACGCCGCCTGTCTGGTGCCCGAGCGCCGCGCCGAGGTGACCACCGAGGGCGGGCTGGACGCGATCGCCGGCCGGGAGACGCTGACGGCGTTCGTCGCCGATCTGGCGGCGGCGGGAATCCGCGTCTCCTTGTTCATCGATCCCGACCCGGCCCAACTGGACGCGGCCCGGGCCATCGGCGCGCCGGTGGTCGAGCTGCATACCGGCGGCTACTGCAACGCCGACGGCGCGGCGCGGGCGGCCGAGCTCGACCGCATCCGGCAGGCCGCCGCCCAAGCCGAGGCGCTGGGGCTGGAATGCCATGCCGGGCACGGTCTCAGCTTCGACACGGTCGCGCCGGTGGCCGCGATTCCGACCATCGTCGAGCTCAATATCGGCCATTTCCTGGTCGGCGAGGCGATCTTCGGGGGGCTGGACAGCGCCATCAAGCGCATGCGGGCGGTGATGGACCGCGCCCGCGCCGAGCGGGGCGGCGCGCGCAGTGCGTAACCCCGGCGCCCCGCGCGCGGGCGGCGCGCGATGATTATCGGGATCGGCAGCGACCTGATCGACATCCGGCGGATCGAGCGGACCCTGGACCGGTTCGGCGAGCGATTCGTCAACCGCGTCTTCACCGAGACCGAGCAGGCGAAATCGGCGCGCCGCGTCAATCCGGCGGCGACCTTCGCCAAGCGGTTCGCCGCCAAGGAGGCTTGCGCCAAGGCGCTGGGCACCGGTCTGCGCCAGGGCGTGTTCTGGCGCGATATGGGGGTCGTCAACCAGCGCGGCGGCCAGCCGACCCTGCTTCTGACCGGCGGTGCCGCCGAACGGCTGGCGGCTTTGACGCCCCAGGGCATGGCGGCGCGGATCGATCTGTCGATGACCGACGAGCCGCCCATCGCCCAGGCCTTCGTCATCATCTCGGCCCTGCCGGCGGGCGCCGGCCAACCTTGACAGCGGCGGCCCGCCGGGGCTTGATCTGGCCCGGCACGCCGTCGCGCGTTTTCATCCGATAGGCCCCACCCATGACGACGAAGAAGAAGCCCGGCGGCGGCTGGGAAACCATCAAGACCGTCATCTATGCGGTGCTGATCGCGCTGGTGGTGCGGACCTTCGCCTACGAGCCGTTCAACATTCCGTCGGGCTCGATGATCCCGACGCTTCTGGTCGGCGACTATCTGTTCGTGTCCAAGTTTTCCTACGGCTACAGCCGCTATTCGCTGCCCCTGTCGCTGCCGGTCATCGGCGACCGCGTCCTGTTCACCGAGCCCGAACGCGGCGATGTGGCGGTGTTCAAGCTGCCCAGCGACCCGTCGATCGACTATATCAAGCGCATCGTCGGCCTGCCTGGCGACCGCATCCAGGTGCGCGGCGGCATCCTCCATATCAACGGCGCGCCGGTGAAGCGCGCGCGGATCGAGGACTATGTCTATCGCGACGAGACCGGCCGCGAGCTGCGCGCCGCCCGCTTCGTCGAGACCCTGCCCAACGGGCGGTCCCACCCGATCATCGAAATGACCGATTCCGGCATGCTGGACAACACGCCGGTCTATCTGGTCCCCGAGGGCCATTATTTCGCGATGGGCGACAACCGCGACAATTCCCTCGACAGCCGGGTGACGCGGGGCGTCGGCTTCGTGCCGGCCCGCAACCTGGTCGGCCGGGCCGAGTTCCTGTTCTTCTCCAGCGACGGTTCGGCGCGTCTGTGGGAGTTCTGGAAATGGCCGGGCGCGATCCGCTACGGCCGACTCCTGGACGCGGTGGAATAGTGCCCCGTCAAGGCGACGCGTTCGCCCGATTGCAGGCCGCCATCGGGTATCGGTTCGACCGTCCCGCCCTGTTGCGCGAGGCGCTGACCCATGCCAGCGCCGCCGGCGGGGCCGAGCCCTCCTATCAGCGGTTGGAGTTCCTGGGCGACCGGATTCTCGATCTGGTCGTCGCCGAGACCCTGTTCGACCATTTCCCCGACGCCGAGGAGGGCGCGCTGGCCCGCCGCCTGGCGGCGCTGGTGCGGCGCGAGACCCTGGCCGAGGTGGCGGACGCCGTCGGCCTCGGCGATGCCCTGATCCTTTCGCCCGGCGACGAGGAAAGCGGCGCCCGCGCCAATCCCGCGATCCTCGCCGATGCGTGCGAGGCGCTGATCGCGGCGCTTTATCGGGATGGCGGCATGGCGCCGGCGCGCGCCTTCATCGACCGGCATTGGCGCCCGCGCATGGAGGCCGCCGCCGAGCCGCCCCGGGATTCGAAGACGGCGCTTCAGGAATGGGCCCAGGGGCGGGGGCTGGACCTGCCGATTTACGATCTCGTCGGCCGCGACGGGCCGGAGCACGCGCCGACTTTCCGGGTCGAGGTTCGGGTCGCCGGCCTGGCGCCGGCGCATGGCGCGGGGCGCTCGAAACGCGCCGCCGAGCAAGCCGCCGCCGCCGCCCTGCTCGGCGCGTTGACCGCGGACGCGACGGAGCCGACGGATGGTTGAGCCGCCCCGCGCCGCATCGGAGGGCGGCACCCGTTGCGGCTATGTCGCCCTGGTCGGCGCGCCGAACGCCGGCAAGTCCACCCTGGTCAACCAGCTCGTCGGCGGCAAGGTCTCGATCGTTACGCCCAAGGTGCAGACCACCCGCGCCCGCGCCTTGGGGATATGCATCGACGGCGCCGCCCAGATCGTCCTGGTCGACACGCCGGGCATCTTCCAGCCGAAGCGGCGGCTGGAGCGGGCCATGGTCGCCGCCGCCTGGCAGGGCGCGTCCGACGCCGACCTCGTCCTGTTGCTGGTCGATTCGACCCGCGGTCTGGACGCCGATACCCAGGGAATCCTGGACGGGCTGGCCAAGGCCGGCCGGCGGGCGATCCTGGCGCTCAACAAGGTCGATCTGGTGAAACGTCCGGCGCTGCTGGCGCTGGCCGACCGTTTCCGCGCCATCGAGGGCGCGGGCGGCGCGCCGCTGATTGCCGACGTTTTCATGATCTCGGCCCTGACCGGCGACGGGGTCGCGGATCTGCGGGCCCATCTGGCCGCCCGCCTGCCCGCAGGGCCGTGGCTGTTCCCCGAGGACCAGATCTCCGACATACCGCTGCGGCTGCTCGCCGCCGAGGTCACCCGCGAGAAGCTGTTCTTGCGGCTCCATCAGGAACTTCCCTATTCCAGTACGGTGGAGACCGAAAGCTGGCAGGAGCGCAAGGATGGGAGCGTCCGTATCGAACAGGTGATCTATGTGCGGCGCGACAGTCAGAAGGCGATCGTGCTGGGCAAGGGCGGACGGCAGATCAAGGCGATCGGCGCCGCCGCCCGCGCGGAGCTGGCGGAGCTGTTCGACCGCCCGGTGCATCTGTTCCTGTTCGTCAAGGTGCGCGAGGGCTGGGTCGAGGATCGCGAGCGTTATAAGGAAATGGGTTTGGACTTCGATAGCTAGACCCGAGATGCCGATGTTTCGCCACAAGGGAGGGAAAAACCGATGAGCGAAGAAAAGCTGATGGACGGCCGGGTCGTCCTGGTCACCGGCGCCGGGCGCGGCATCGGGCGCGGCATCGCCAAGCTGATGGCGGCCCATGGCGCGCGGGTCGTCGTCAACGATCTGGGCGGCGACGAACGGGGCGACGGCATCGACAAGGGCCCGGCGGCCGAGGTGGTCGACGAGATCGCCGCCGCCGGCGGCGAGGCCGTCGCCAATACCGATTCGGTTACCGATTGGGACGCCGCCCAGCGCATGGTCGCCCAGGCGGTGGAGACGTTCGGTCGCCTGGACTGCGTGGTCAACAATGCCGGCAATCTGCGCGACCGCATCTTCCATAAGATGTCGGAAGAGGAATTCGACGGCGTCATCGCCGTCCATCTGAAGGGCGCCTTCAATGTCAGCCGCGCCGCGGCGCCCGTTTTCCGCGAGCGGAATGCGGGCAACTATATCCATATGACCTCGACCGCCGGCCTGATCGGCAATTTCGGCCAGGTCAATTACGGCGCCGCCAAGATGGGGATCATCGGCCTGTCGAAGAACATCGCCCTCGACATGCAGCGCTACGGCGTTCGCTCGAACTGCATCGCGCCGTCCGCCTGGAGCCGCCTGATCGGCACCATTCCCACCGGCGGCCATATGGAGCCCGAACGCCTGGAAGGCTACAAGCGCATGACGCCCGATAAGATCGCGCCGCTCGCCGTCTTCCTGGCCAGCGATGCCGCCGAAGGCGTGAACGCCCAGGTCCTGGGGGTGCGCAACAACGAGATCTTCCTGTACAGCCAGCCGCGTCCGATCCGCAGCATGCACAACGCGTCGGGCTGGACCCCGCAAACCATCAAGGAACGGGTCTTGCCGGTGTTCGAAAGCGGGTTCAACCCGCTGGACCATTCCGGCGCCGTGATCTCCTGGATTTCCGAATAGGCGCGACCGAGCGGTCTCCGGCGCTTGGCGCCGCCGGAGACCGGCTCATTCGTCCTGGAAGGTCGTCCAGGTCTCCAGCGGTTCGCGCGGGGTGCGGAGCGCGTTCTCCGGGGCGCTTTCGTCCTCGTAGCCGATGGCCATGCCGCAGATCACGTACTGATCCTCGGGGATGGCCAGATGCTCGCGCAGGATCTTGTGAAAGGGCGGCCAGGCGACCTGGGGGCAGGAATGCAGCCCGAACTTGCGGCATTCGAGCATGATGTTCTGTATGAACATGCCGTAATCGAGCCAGCTTCCGATCTCCAAGACCTTGTCGATGGTGAAGATCAGCCCCACGGGCGCGTCGAAGAAGGCGAAGTTGCGCCCATGCTGTTCCCACATGCGCGCGGCGTCGCCCTTCTCGATGCCGAGCAGGCCGTACAGGCCCCAGCCGGTCGCCCGCTGGCGGGTCCGGTAGGGTTCGGGGCGCGGCTCCGGATAGTAGTTCCATTCGGAGCTGTGCCGGTCCTTCTCCGGCCCGCGGCGGGCGAGGACGTCGGCGACCAGCCGGTCGCGCGCCCTGCCGCTGACGACCCAGACCTTCCAGGGCTGCATGTTGGTGCCCGACGGCGCCCGCGCCGCGACTTCCAGGATATGGCGGATGGTGTCGATGGAGACCGGCTTGTCGGGCAGGAAGGCGCGCACCGACCGCCGGGTGAGAATGGCTTCTTCGACGTCCATTTACGCGCGCTCGCTCAACGGCCTTGAAAGACGGGCTTGCGCTTGTTGACGAAGGCGTCCACCGCCTCGCGATGGTCGGCGGTCTGGGTCAGCTGATATTGCAGCCGCAGGGTGTGATCGATGGCGCCGTCGATGGACATGTCGTAGGCGGCGTTGATCGCCTTCTTGATCTCGGACACCGCTTTCGGCCCGTTGGCCAGGCGATGGGCGAAGGCTTCCGCCGTTTCGACCAGCTTGTCGGGCGCCACGGCCTCCTCGACCAGGCCGATCTCCTTGGCGGTGGCGCAGTCGATCAAGTCGCCGGTGCAGGACAGCCGCTTGGCCCAGCCGGAACCCACCAGGCGCGGCAGCAGATAGCTGCCGACCTCGGGCGCGAGACCCATGCGGACGAAGAACTCGCCGAAACGGGCGTCCTCGGCGGCGATGCGGAAATCGCAGCACAGGATCATGTCGAACCCGCCGCCGACGGCGAGCCCGTTGACCGCGGCGACGGTCGGCACTTCCATCTCGTAGATCGTCTTGTACATGATCAGCGCGCCCATCATGTACTTGTTGTAGTCGACCGGATCCATCGACTGCAGGGGGATGATGTCCTCGTCGACATCGCCGCCGGCCGAGAAGGCGCGGCCCTCGCCGCGCAGGACCATGGCGCGAAGCGACGGGTCGGCGGATACCGCCCGGCAGGCATCGGCCAGATCGTCGATCAGGGCCGGGTTCATGGCGTTCAGAACGTCCGGCCGGTTGAGCAGGACGGTGGCGAAATTGCCCTCATGGGTGAGCAGTTTGACCGTGCCCATATCCTTTTCGTCGATGACCTTCATGGGTTCCTCCCCTGGTCGGGTTGGCCGCGTGCGGGGGCGCCGGCGGCGACAAATCGGCGGTCATAATGGAGCCTCGTCTGCGCCGTTGCAACGCGGACGCGCGCGGGTCATCTTGGCGGGCCGTCCTGGAGGAACGCGGCGAGATCGGCCGACGACAAGGAGCATGTCATGTCCACTGTCCTGATTACCGGCGCCAATCGCGGATTGGGGTTGGAATTCGCGCGGCAATACGCCCATGCCGGCTGGCATGTGATCGCCACCTGCCGCGAACCGGGCACCGCCGAGGCGTTGGGCGATCTACCGGGGGCCATCGAAATCCATCCCCTGGACGTGGCCGATTTCGCCGCCATCGACGCCTTGGCAGAGCGGCTGGGCGGCCGGCATGTCGACCTCCTGCTCGCCAATGCCGGCCTGTATGGCCAGGATGCCGCGCATCTGGGCGAGATCGACTACGCCGCCTGGGAAAAGGTTCTGCGGATCAATACCCTCGCGCCGCTGCGCCTGGCGGAAGCCTTGCGGCCCAACCTGGAGGCGGGCACCGGGCGCCTGATCGCGGCGGTCAGCAGCGGCCTGGGCAGCATCGGCGACGTCACCAGCGGCGGCGGCTATGCCTACCGCACCAGCAAGGCGGCCCTGAACATGGCCTACCGGACCCTGTCCGTCGACCTGCGCGCCGCGGGGATCGCCGTCGTCCTGCTCCATCCGGGCTGGGTGCGCACCGACATGGGCGGATCGAACGCGACCCTCGCGCCCAAGGACAGCGTGGCGCGCATGCGCAAGGTCCTGGACGCGGTCGGGATCGACGATAGCGGTCGCTTCATCAACCATGACGGCAAGGATCTGCCCTGGTAGGGGCGGGGCGCGCCGGTCATGGAATGGTCCGACCGGGGCATCGTCCTTTCGGCGCGCCGGCACGGTGAATCGGCGGCGATCGTCAGCCTCCTGACCCGCGCCCATGGCCGCCATGCCGGGCTGGCGCGGGGCGGCGCCGGGCGCCGGGCGCGCGGGGTCTATCAGACCGGGAACCTGTTGTCGGCCGTCTGGCGGGCGCGGCTGCCCGACCATCTCGGAAATTATAGCTGCGAGCTGGCGCGCGCCTGGGCCGCCGATTTCCTGGACGACCCGCCGCGCCTGGCCGGGTTGGCCGCCGCCTGCGCCCTGACCGACGCCGCCCTGCCCGAACGCGAGCCCCATCCCCGCCTGTTCGACTCGCTGTCGGCGCTGCTGTCGGCGCCGGCGGTGCCCGGCTGGTTCGCGGCTCATGTCCACTGGGAGGTGGCCTTGCTGGCCGATCTCGGATTCGGGCTCGATCTCGGATCCTGTGCCGCGACCGGGACGACCGACGACCTCGCCTATGTGTCGCCGAAGTCGGGCCGCGCGGTGTCGCGGTCGGCGGCCGGCCCCTATCGCGAAAAGCTGCTGGTCCTGCCCGCCTTTCTGATCGC
>Ga0070728_10004502_pt1 | contig 14413 bp, 9 predicted proteins | sample tdDd471_FD_66723 | JGI IMG/M metagenome (GOLD analysis project Ga0070728, IMG submission 66723) | Marine sediment microbial communities from the Atlantic coast under amendment with organic carbon and nitrate - tdDd47.1 | ecosystem: Environmental > Aquatic > Marine > Coastal > Sediment | place...
TTCACCGAGATCACCGAGGCCTTTTTGGGCCTGCTTTATCCCGAATACCTGGCGCCGGTTCCGTCGGCCACCATTGTCCAATTGCAGCCCGATACCGATCGCGCCGACGCCACTGCCGGCATCGACGTACCCCGCCACTCGTTGCTGCAGACAAAGCCCCTCGATGGCGTGAGATGCCGGTTCCGAACCTGCTACGACACGACCCTCTGGCCGGTGCAAGTGACCGACGTCAATCTAATCTCTCTGGGTCGCAACGAACCGTCGTGTCCGGCTGATGCGGTAGCTGCTATCCGCATCGTGTTGCGAACTTCGGGTTCCCAGTCCTTCGCCGACCTGCCGCTGGACCGATTGCGGTTTTTCATCGACGGTGACAACCAGCTTGTCCACCAGATCTACGAGACCGTGTTCAACCGTTCATTGGGCCTGGTCGTTCGCCCTGCTGTGGGTCCCGGCGCCACCTTGGCAGAGCGTGCCCCGGCTGTTTTTCAGGACGCGACCCATTTGCGCCAGGTGGGCTTCGTGCCGGACGAGATGGTGTTCGGGACGGGTGGAAACGTGGCCCTGGGCTACCGACTGCTGCAGGAGTATTTTGCCTTCCCCGAGAAGTACCAGTTCGTAGAGTTCACCGGTCTCGAAGGGGCCCAGTCCGCCATGGCAGGTAACGAGCTGGAGATACTGGTGCTGCTGGACGAGCTGCCTCTGGACCTGGAGGGACAGCTGAGTCCGGATACTTTCCGGCTCGGTTGCACGCCGGCGGTGAACCTCTTTCCCTATCGCACCGAGCCCATCAGGTTGACGCAGACGGCTTCCGAGTATCGGGTGGTGCCGGACAATCATGCGCCTCTGGGCTACGAGGTCCACTCGTTGCTCGATGTCGAAGCGGTCGAGCCCGGTGCGGGCAAGTCCACGCCGTATCGCCCGCTGTATGCCTTCCGGCACGGAGACCCGGCCGAGAAGGAACCGGCCTTCTGGCAGAGCCGGCGGCAACCATCGTTGACCAAGAACGACGACGGTTCCGAAGTGACCCTGACCCTGGTGGACAGGCAGGCCAATATCCTCGCGCAGCCACCCGCCGACACGCTGATCGTCCGGGCCCTGTGCACGAATCGGGATCTACCGGCGCAACTGCCTGTCGGTCAACAGGGAGGCGATTTCTTCATCGAGGGACAACCCGGTGTGAGCCGCGTTGTTTCCCTGCGCAAGCCCACGCCTACCCGCCGTAACCACCTGAATTCCGAGGGCCACTGGCGCCTGATCTCGCTGCTGTGCATGAATCACCTCTCGCTGGCTCCGGACGAAAACGATGTCAATGTCGCCGACGGGCTGGCCGCACGTTACCAGGGCCCGGTCGCTCTACGGGAACTGCTTTCCTTGCTCGACTTCAACGAGTCCACCGTCAGCCGTCAGCGTATCAGCGGGTTGCTGGATATCCGCTCGCGCCGGGTGTTGCGCCAGATATCGGTGGAAGGCAGCCGGGTCTTCGCCCGGGGGCTGGAGGTCACCCTCGCCCTGGACGAGAGCAAGTACACCGGCAGTGGTGTGTTCCTCTTCGCGTCGTTGCTGGAGCGATTCCTGGGCCTCTATTGCAGCATGAATTCCTTCACCGAGACCGTGGCGACGGTCCGGCAGCGAGAGGGGGTGCTCAGACGATGGCAACCTCGGGTTGGGGGAGTACCCGTGCTCTGAGCGAGACCCTCTTCGACGAGGGATTTCGCTTCGAGTTCTTTCAGGCGGTGCGCCTGCTGCAGCAGGCCGACACGTCCAAGACGCCCGTGGGCACCGGCGACGACCCTGCGCGCGAAGCGGTACGTTTTCGATCGGACTGTTCGTTCCGGTTCCCCACCGCCGATCTGGACTCCGTCAGCCGGGCCGAGTCCCCCGCAGACGCCGCCAGAATGCTGGTGAATTTCATGGGCGTTGCGTCCCAGAACAGCTTCGGTTCCCTGCCCTACTTCTACACCGAGCTCGCCACCTCGGGAGCACGTGGAGAGGTGCCGGTCTGGCGGGAGTTCCTGGATCTGTTCAATCATCGTCTGATCTCGCTTTTCTACCGGGCCTGGCAGAAGCACCGGTTTCCGGTGGCTTTCGAGAGTGCCGGCGCCTCGGGCCTGGGGCTATTCGAGAATGCGCTGCTTTCACTCCTGGGCATGGGCACCCCTGCATTGCAGGGTCGTTTGCCCTTCAATGACCTGACGCTGGTTTCACTGGCCGCCCATTTGCGCCGCAAGGGAGCGCCGGCGGCGGTCGTATCGGATCTGGTCAGCCGGTACTTCGATATCCCGGTGTCCGTATCGCCGATCACCACATCGTTCCACTACATCGAGGAAAGCGAGCGCAGCCGCCTGGGCCGGACCGCCCACCAGCTGGGGGCGACCCTGACCCTGGGAACGAAGGTCCGGGTCACCCAGTCGAGTGTCCGTCTGCGTCTGGGCCCTTTGACCTGGGACCAGTACCAGGAGTACCTGCCGGGTGGCGCGGGGCACGCGGCCCTGCTCGCGCTGCTGGAGCTGGCCGTCGGGCCCGAGTACGACTTTGAATTCGTGATGGTTTTAGCGGCGCAAGCCGTACCGAAGCTGAGGCTGGGAGTTGCTGGCGAAGAGCAACGCTGCCGGTTGGGTTGGTCCTCCTGGTTGTGCACTGAGCCGCTTGTGAGCGATCCGGCCGATGTCACGGTACACGCCGAAGCATGTTGATGGACTGAATCCCCGCGAAGCTGTATGCGGGGAACGGAGGGAGAAAATCTTGGGTCTGAATCTGAAATCCCTGATCGGGAAACTTACGGATAACTCCAGGCGCGGTCTGGAGGGTGCGGCGGGCCTGTGCCTGTCGCGAACCAACTACGAAGTCGAGATGGAGCACTGGTTCGTCAAGCTGCTCGAACCGGCGGACAGCGACATGGCTCGCATCCTGAACCGTTGCGACGTGGATCCCACGGAGGTTCTGCGGGATCTGAACCGGGCCCTGGACCAGTACAAGACCGGCAACGGCGGTCGACCCCAGCTGGCGCCGGCCATCGAGGACCTGATCCGGGAAGCCTGGGTGCTCAGCTCCATCAACTACGGTATGTCGAAGGTTCGCAGCGGAGCTCTGCTGCTGGCCGCGTTGAATGACCGGGTCATGGGGAGGCAGTTGCTGGATTCGGCCAAGGGCCTGCAGGACCTGGACCAAGCCAAGTTGCAGGCTGATTTTCTGCAACTGGTATCCGGTGGTCCGGAAGATCGCCAGGTCTTCACCGCCGTGGGGGGCACCGAACGGGCGCCGTCCATGGAGGCCGGAGGCGGCCCGGGCAGCGAGGCCCTCGACCAGTTCACGGTGGACCTGACCGCCGACGCGTTGGCGGGCAAGATCGACCCGGTACTGGGACGCGATCAGGAGATCCGCCAGATCATCGACATCCTGACTCGCCGCCGCCAGAACAACCCGATTCTCACCGGCGAGGCCGGAGTGGGCAAGACCGCGGTGGTCGAAGGGTTCGCCCTGCGTCTGGCCGCCGGCGATGTGCCCCCAATCCTGCAGAACGTGTCCCTGCGCAGCCTGGATCTGGGCCTGTTGCAGGCCGGAGCAGGCGTGAAGGGTGAGTTCGAGAACCGACTCAAGCAGGTCATCCAGGAAGTGCAGGGCTCGCCCAAGCCCATCATCCTGTTCATCGACGAAGCCCACACCCTTATCGGGGCCGGTGGCCAAGAAGGCCAGAACGATGCGGCCAACCTGTTGAAGCCCGCCCTGGCCCGGGGCGAGTTGCGGACCGTCGCGGCCACGACCTGGGCCGAGTACAAGCGCTACTTCGAGAAGGATCCGGCCCTGACCCGGCGCTTCCAGGTGGTGAAGATCGAGGAGCCGAGCGAAACGGCGGCCATCGAGATGATGCGCGGCGTGGGTGCCAAGCTCGAAAAGCACCACAATGTGCGTATCGTCGATGAGGGCGTGCAGGACTCGGTGCGCTTGTCCCACCGCTACATCCCGGCACGGCAGTTGCCCGACAAGTCGGTCAGCGTGCTGGACACCGCCTGCGCCCGGGTGGCCATCGGGCGCAGCTCGACACCGCCGGCCATCGACGACCTGCGCCGGCGCCTGGACGGATTGGCCACCGAGGCTGGAGTCCTCGATCGTGAGCAAGCGGTTGGCGTGGACCACAGTGAACGGCGCGACCAGATCGTCGTTGAGCAGAAAGCGGCGGAGAAGGAACTGGGCGAGCTGGAGGTTCGCTGGAACCAGGAAAACGACCTCATCGACCGGATTCTTGAGCTGCGCGACCAGATCGAAACGGATCTTGGAATCGGAGCCAAGGCGGATGACGAGGAAGGCGGCGAGAAAGAAGCTGCCGCTCCCGACGAGAAGGAGCTGGCCAAGCTGCGCAAGAAGCTGAACGGTCTCAAGGGAGAGCTGGAGGCGCTGCAGGGCGAGACGCCCCTGGTCAACTACGAGGTCAACGGCCAGACCGTGGCCGAGGTGATCGAGAGCTGGACCGGGATTCCGGCGGGCAAGATGATGGCCGACGAGATCCAGGGAATCCTGAACCTGGCCGAGCGGCTGGGAGAACGGGTGATCGGTCAGGACCACGCCCTGGACGCGTTGGCCCAGCGCATTCGTACCGCCCGGGCCAATCTCGACAATCCGACGCGGCCCATCGGCGTGTTCATGTTCGTGGGACCCAGCGGCGTCGGCAAGACCGAGTCGGCCCTGGCTCTGGCCGACGGCTTGTACGGCGGCGAACGGAATCTCATCACCATCAACATGTCCGAGTACCAGGAGGCCCATACGGTCTCCAGCCTGAAGGGATCGCCTCCGGGCTACGTCGGCTACGGCGAGGGTGGCGTGCTCACCGAAGCGGTGCGCCGGCGACCCTACTCGGTGGTGCTGCTGGACGAGGTGGAGAAGGCACATCCCGATGTGATGGAGCTCTTCTTCCAGGTCTTCGACAAGGGGACGCTGGAAGACGGCGAGGGCCGGGTGATCGACTTCAAAAACACGGTCATCCTGCTGACCTCCAACGTGGGATCGGACACCATCATGACCCTCAGCAGCGATCCGGATACCTGCCCCGAACCCGCGGGTCTGGCCGAGGCCATTCGGCCCGAGCTGGTCCAGCGGTTCCCGGCGGCGTTGCTCGGACGCATGATCATCGTGCCCTTCTACCCCATCTTGGGCGAGACTCTGCGCAAGATCATCTGCCTGCAGTTGAACAAGATCGTCAAGCGCATGGAGGCGAACCACCGGGTCAAGATGACCTACGACGACGCTTTGATCGAGACCATTGCCACCCGGTGTACCGAATCCGAGAGCGGTGCTCGCAACATCGACCAGATCCTGACCCGGTCGTTGCTGCCCGAGGTGTCCACCGAGTTCCTGTCCCGCATGGCGCAGGGCGAAACATTCAGCCGGCTCAAGGTGGGCGTCGATGAATCGGGCCTGTTCACCTACGACCTGGGCTGATCCAAAGAAGCAGGAGCGACGTCATGCCGTTCGAACAGGATAATATGCGGATCAAGCTCGTGGCCGAGTTCGACACGGACGTGGCTCTGGTCAACAAGGTGGAGGTCGTGGAACAGGTCTCGGGCCTGTTCAAGATAGAAGCGGAAATCGTGATGCCGGAAGAGCCACTGGACTTCAAGGAGATCTTGGGCCAGCCGGTGACCATCGAGTACGGAGACGAAGCGAGTGACCTTCGCGAGTACAGCGGCATTCTATCCCGGGCCATCGATCTGCCCAGCAATGACGGCGGCGTCCGTCATCGTCTGGAGATCGTTCCCTGGTTGTGGCTGCTCACCCTGAAGAGCAATTGCCGGATCTTTCAGGAGAAATCGATTCCCGAGATAGTGGAAGAGGTCCTGGCGGAGCATACGGTGGCAGATTTCGAGCTGCGGGGATTGGGGCAATACGAGCCGTTGCTCTACTGCGTCCAGTACCAGGAGTCCGATTTCGATTTCGTTTCCCGGCTTCTGGAGCAGGCTGGGATCTTCTATTTCTTCGAACACGCCGACGGCAAGCACCGGATGGTCATGGTCGACTCGATCGACCCTCTGGTTGACGCCGAGATGCGGAGCGCGGAACTGCTCTATCGGCCCATGGCGACGATCGACGTCATCGATCCCCACATCAGTTCGTTTCAATTCGACCAGGCCCTGCGTCCGGGAGGTCATGCACTCAACGACTTCCATTTTCTGGACCCGAGCACGTCTATGTTAACGGACATTCAATCAGGGCTGGAGATGTCGGTCGTCAAGGACCTGGAGATCTACGACTATCCCGGCGGTTACGTCAAGGTCGGGGCCGAGGATGCGGCTAAGCTGGGCCTTGGCGACAAGGAAGTCCTCCTGCGCAAGGAAGAGAGCGACGCCCGCTCCATCCAGGTGGCCGGCGAAAGCGACGTGTGTCAATTGCAGCCTGGTAATTGCTTCACCCTGGTGGAGCATACTCACGACGACTACAACATCCGGTACATCGTCCTTTCGGTCAAACACAAGGCCACCAATGTGGATAGTATCGTGAGAGACGGCGATTCTAGTGGCCCGATGTCGAGTTACGAGAACTCCTTCACTTGCGTTCCAGACACGGTGGTCTACCGGCCGCCGCGCACGACACTCCGGCCGCGGGTCCTGGGACCGCAGACAGCCATCGTGGTCGGTCCTGCCGGCGAGGAGATCTACATCGACAAGCACGGCCGGGTGAAGGTGCAGTTCCACTGGGACCGGGTGGGTCAACTGGATGAAACCAGCTCGTGCTGGATCCGGGTTTCCCAGAACTGGGCGGGCAAGAACTGGGGAGCCTTCTTCCACCCGCGCATCGGCCAGGAGGTCATCGTCGATTTTCTCGAGGGTGATCCGGACCGTCCCATCATCACCGGGCGGGTTTACAACGCCGAACAACCTCTGCCCTACCCGACGGCGACCCAAGCGGGAGTGAAGTCCCACAGCAGCCTGGGCGGGGCGGTGGACAACTGCAATGAAATTCAGTTCGAGGACAAGAAAGGTAGCGAGGAATTCTACCTGAAGGCCGAGAGGAATCAGAAGATCCTGGTTAACCACGACAAGGCCGAGTCCATCGGAAACGATGAGGTCTGCGTCGTTGGGAACAACCAGGATCTCGAGGTGGGACGGGATCGGTCGGCGAACATCGCTGGAGACGAAGACGTGAGCATCGGTGAAGATCGCACCTTGAAAGTGGGTGGCAACGAAGACCGGACCATCGGCAGCAAGCAGACCATCGACGTCGGCTCGGAACAAACCGTGACCCTGGGCTCCAAGCGCAGCCTCTCGATCAGCGACGACGACACCCAGTCCGTGGGCGGCAAGCGGACGACCTCCATCGGCACCGATGAAAGCCTGAGCGTCGGCGACAAACTCAGCATCGATTCCGGCAGCGACACCGCCATCAAGGTGGGCAAGTCCCTGACCATCGAGGCCGGCGACCAGATCACCATCAAGGTGGGCAAAGTCAAGTTCACTCTCAAGAAGGATGGCACGGTCAAGATCGAGGGCAAGAATGTCGAGCTCAAGGGCTCGGGCAAGATCAAGGTCCAGGCTTCCCAGGATCTGGTCCTCAAGGGTTCGAAGGTCCAGTCCAACTGATGACAGGTAGAGTGAAGCAGATACGAGGAAGTTCATGACCCGGCTGTCGAGATTCGCGAACTACTCCTTCATCAGGTCCGACATCCTGGTCGAGCACCTGGAGGAGGCAGATTTCCTGCTGGGACTGCGTCAGCGGGCCCTGGCGTCGCCGGATTTCGACCTGCCCGCCCTGGCCAAGCTGGAACGCAGGCTCGACGCCCACCTGGATGGACTGGCCCTGGGCGGTGAGCGGACACGGCATGAGCTGGCCGCTGGACTGACTGCTGACGACCCATGGCGGGTTGCGGCCATGGCTGCCGGAATGCTGGCGATGGATGACCGGGGCGCGTCGGCGCAGGTTCTAGATCTCGTACCGGAGGATGCCGCACACCCGAGTCCGGGAGTGGCCGTTGCCTTGCGCTATCTGCCATTGCAACCCGAGGTGCAGCAGAAGCTGGTGTCCTGGCTGGAGGACAAGGCGCCGGGGCGACTGGCCCTGGCGTGGCGGATCCTGGGTTCCCACGGGGTCGCCATTGCAGCCGATCCGGCGACTGCGGCCGACCACGACGATCCGGCGGTGCGGGCCGCGGTGGCCGAGGCCCTGGGGTACGGACAAACCCCGCGGATGGATCTGCTGGCGAGGCTGTGGCGAGACGAGGACCTGGAAGTGCGCCATCAGGCAGCCCTGTCCCGGGCGAGAATCGGCGACCCGGATCTGTTGACCAATCTGCGCGAGACCATCGGTGCGACCGAACAGCCGCCGAGCTGGGAGATCGAGTTGCTGGCCTGCCTGGGTGACCGGTCCGATGTGGACCTGTTGGTGCGGATGGTGGCGGAGGCACCACCGGACGCGCCCCACGCCGAGGCCGCCATCGACGGCCTGGCGACCCTGGGTCTGGCCGAGGCTGTCCCAGCGCTATTGACTGCCATGGAAGGGGCGGTTCCCCTGGCCACGGCCGCGGGGCAGGCGTTCGTGCGCATCACGGGACTGGAATTGCCGGCGTTGCCGGAGACGGAAGTGTCGCCGGAAGAGGAAGACGAGACCTTCGAGGATCTGCGACCACGTCCGGATCCCGTTCGCTGCCGCGAGCTCTGGGCCGAACTGGCGGACGCCTGGGCGTCCGAGACCCGCTGGCGCCAAGGCAAGGAACTCGACTCGGCGAGCTGGCTGGCTCAGCCGGCGGACGGCGACCTGTTGACGAGACGGGAAGAGATCACGCGACTGCGTTACTACGAACCCGCTGCCTGGTCCACCCTCGAGCTAGATGCCCGGGCTGACCGACAGCAGGGCTGGACCAGCAAGGAGCCATCATGAACAGGGCCCTATTGAAACAAGCTCTGGCCGCAGCAGCGGGCTTGGCCCGGGGTACCATTGCGACCTGTCGGCCCGACGGACTGCTGGAGGTGATGGTCGGCGATAGCGAGCCTCAGGCCCTGGCCTGCCAGGTCCTGATGGCGAGTGAGCCAGGTGCCTCCTGTTTCGCCGAGGGCGACGACGTTCTGCTGGCCATCGTGCCGGGTTCCGGCAGCGACGGTGTCGTGCTGGGCAAGGTCGGTAGCTACGAATCCGCCCCGTCGTCGATCCCGGAGGCTGTCGAGGCGGCAGACGAGGAAGCGGACGGCGTCCGGACCATCAAGGCCAGGCAGATCGTGCTCGAGGCCGATCAGGAACTGACCCTGCGTTGCGGCTCGGGCACGGTTCGTATTCAGGAGGACGGCAAGGTGATCATCCGGGGCGAACACGTCCTGAATGCGGCCCGGGGAACCAACCGCATCAAGGGCGGCTCGGTGGGCATCAACTAGCGTGGTCGGGTCGCCGTGCGGCGGTCCGAACGAAAGCGGATCATGGAACTGGTCAATCGCACATCCTTTGCCGCCGAACGTCTGCTGACAGTGGACAGGTGCGGTGCCGAGGTGCTGGCGGTCGTCGTCAAGTCGACCTTCAGAATCTCCCGCGACGGTGGACTGGATCTGGCCCAGGAACAGTCACCGGTGGTGCTGGCCGACTCGTTCCTGGATGAACCGGGGCTGTCCAGCATCCGCGACGCGAGCGACCTGCATCCGGAAAAGCCGGGATGCGATCTGATCCTGCGCGGACACGTGCGGCCGGCGCAGCGGGCTCTGGCGGTGAAGGTGCGATTCCGGATCGGCGAACTGGAGCGTGTGGCCCGGGTTTTTGGTCCCCGGGTCTGGCAGCGAAATTTCGGGTTCATGAAGATCTCGGACCCGCAGCCTTTCGAGTCATTGCCCTTGATCTGGGAAGAGGCATTCGGTGGCCGGGATACCAGCCACCCCGACCCGGCGAAGCACGAGTTCGAGGGACGGAATCCCCTGGGCAGGGGCTTTCGAGCGCGCAAGTCCAAAGCTGCAATGGTGGATGAGCCACTGCCGTGCATCGAGGACCCGGCGGACCTGATTTCTTCGCCCAAGGACCGCCCCACGCCCATGGGTTTCGGCTTTGTCGGACGCGACTGGAAGCCGCGCGTGGACTACGCCGGCACTTACGACGAGGCCTGGCAGAAGGAACGGATGCCGCTGCTGCCGGATGATTTCGACCAACGCTACTTTGATTGTGCACCTCCGGGCCTGGTGGTGTCCCGGGCACCTCGCGCCGGAATGCCGCTCGCCGTTAGCGGAGTGCGGCCGGAGGCCGACGTGAAGTTCGAGCTGCCGAAGGTGGAGACCCAGGCGAAGGTCCTGATGAAGACCAGCCGGCACTCCCTCGAGTTTCGCCTGCAGACCGTGCTTGTTGACACCGACAGCTTGACCCTGGAATTGACTCATGGCGCCCACTTGCGGGTCCATGGCCAGGTGGACGACGTGGTCGCCGTGATCGTCGATGGAGACTGGAAATGACGCCGAACCCGAACCCGCCAGCCGACGGAGCCGCCGTCGTGATCACCGGCCAGGGGTTGAACATCCCAGTTGGCTCGTGTACGGCCCAGGCCTACGCGGCGGTGCGGGCGGGCATCAATCGATTTTGCCAGTGGTCCCTGACCGGCGGCCCGGCCGGCGGCGAGGACGGAACCGCCACCGTCTCGACGGTCGTGGGCGCACCGACGCTCGACTGGGCCCACCGGGCCGAGGAGTTGGTCGTCGACGCCCTCAAGGAGGCGCTGTTCGACGCCCGACTCTACGAGCCGGAAGACCTGGAACGAATTCATGGCCGCAGCGCCATCAGCGCACACATAGCCATGCCTTATCCGGACCGGCCGGGAATCACCCAAGAATCCGTCGAGCTGTTCCGGGAGAACGCCCGCGGCCATTGCGTGGTCGCCCTCAAGTCTTCCCAGGTGGAGTTCCTGCCCCGTGCTCATGCAGCGGGCTTGCAGGCTGTCGAGCAGGCGGTAGCCGCGTTGCACAGCGGGGCCGCCGATGTGGCGGTGGTCATCGGCATCGACACATTGTTGATGCCCGCGAACTTCGCTGAGATGCTGGATCGCAACCAGGTGAAGACCGACTTCCAGCCCAGCGGCATGATTCCCGGCGAGGGTGCCGCCGTGCTCGTGCTGGAACGATTGGCCGACGCCCGCAAGCGGGATGTGCCCGTCTATGCCGCCATCGGCTCGCTTGGTTCGGGCGTGGAAGAGATTCCCTACGACGGGTCCGAGCCGACCCGCGGTGAAGGCATGAGCGGAATCCTGCAGGAAGTCCTGGCGACGGCGGGCCACCCGCCGGAGGTATTCGCCGACGTCCTGACCGATCTGAATGGCGAACGGGGACGATTCCAGGAGTGGGGGCTGGTGGAGGTGCGCTGCCTCAATCAGCTGGCCTACGGCTGGCAGCGCCACCACACCGCTGATTGTACCGGCGACCTCGGCGCTGCCACCGGTGTCTTCCTGATGGGACTGGGCGCCGGAATGCTGCGCTGGGGACATGCCACCGGGCAGGGTGTGCTGGTGACGACCGCCGCCGAACAGGGTGAGCGGGCTTGCGCGTCCCTGGTGGCTACCGAACTCGTGAAGGAGGGTTGAGAACGCCATGCCGGCAACTGTGAGTGTCAATTTCCTGACGGTCGTGCACAAGGCCAGCGGCGGTGTCTCACCGGCGTTCCCCGACGTTTGCAAGACACCGTCTCCGGCGGGTCCGATTCCCATTCCCTATCCCAATATCGGCATGTCGTCTGATACCGCCGATGGCAGCAGTTCGGTCAAGGCCGACGGCAATCCCATCATGCTCAAGAGCTCCAGCTTCTCCATGAGCACCGGGGACGAGGCCGGATCGGCCCAGGGTGTGGCCTCCAACAAGATCAAGGGCAAGGCTACGCCCCTGCTGTTCTCATTCGACGTGAAGTTCGATGGAGAAAACGTCTTCCGCATGACCGACATGATGCTGCAGAACTCCGGCTCGCCGGCCAACACGCCGCCGGCTCCCGAGGTGCAGGCGCCCGCGCCGGTGATCGACATCCCGGAGGTGGATCTGGCCCAGGATCCGGCCCTGGTATCGGTGGAGTGGGACGAGACCAGCAAGTACTGCGGTGACGAGGTCGAACTGGAGGTCCAGGTCGAGAACTATCCCGCCAACACACCCTTGGTGGTGGGCGTGCGGGGCGCGGCCGGAAGGCGCCAGTTGCTGAGCGTCTTCACGGGCAACGTCAGTGGCACTTCCGCCCGCGGTACCTGGGTCACCCGAACCGGCGCCAACCCGGTGAATCCGACGCCGATCGCCATGCAGGCCTTCGGGTTGGGAGACAGCACCGCTTCCACCACGAACCTGGATATCGAGGTCCCCGACAATGTGCTCCAGGCGGGCACGAGCCTGAATCGCACGGTCCCGAAGGTGATTCCCCAGCTACAGCTCGACGGCTCCTACAACTACGTTGCGGATCCGGCAGGTGGTCGCTGGGGTTGGGACTATGGCCACGAATTGGAGATCGTCGACGGCGTCTTCAAGGTGACTTGCAAGATCAAGCTGAGGGCCCGGGGTGGCGCCAGCGTCGGTCGCAAATCCAAGCGCGCCTGGAAACGGGAGATCGAAGCCATCTGGAACGGACACTGGCGGGAGCACCGTGAGAACTGCGGCCGCGGCGCCGACTGCGACTGCCCCGGTGGCTGCTGTCTGTTTCCAGTGGTGGTGGTCTGCGAGTTCGTCAATTCCGGACAGTACTGCACGGTGGATGTCTGGGGCGGCAGTCCCAACAACTATCTGCAAGCCGACGGCAGCCTGGGCAAGTGGTGGAACTCGGCCACCTGGTTCATGGCACTCAGTGGCCGCGAGGGCAACGGCGCCGGCGTCCGGGCCCACGAGTTCGGCCACGCCATGGGTCTGTACGACGAGTATCGCACCGGAGCCGTCTTCGTACCGACCGACGATGCCGGTGCGGTGAGCGGCCAACCGCCTCACCCGGACGTGGCCGGCAGTCTGATGGGGCCCAATGGCACCGATATCAACGAGAACCACCTGGACGAATTCCACGCCTGGTTCGTGGACCAGGTGCCCGATCCATATCACCGGGAGCCTTTGCCGTGAGCGGAATATCTCGTTCACGGTGGAATGGAAGATCGCTAACGGCGCGGACCAGAACCTGGAGCTGGCTGACACTGTTCGCACTGCTTGGACTTTGCGCGTGCGGGGCCGGATCTCCAGAACAGACGGGAAAGAGCATGCCCGAGAAAACCGAGTTGAGCGTCTATTTCTCCCAGAGCGTGGGATCGAGCGGAACCCTGGGAGCCCTGTTGCAAGAGGAACAGGTCCTCGTGCGCACCGACGCCGGGGAGCCGCCCCACTCAGCGGTCGGCCTGTTCCGCATGCCGACCCCGGTGGGCGAATTCGCCGAGCTGATGAAGATCCTGAACCAGTTGCAGGCCGCAGGTCCGGTGCCACCCGGGCAGGATCCCCCAGGCACACCGATGGTGAGTTTCGGTCTCAAGGACGGCGAGGAAACCAAGGCGGCCTGGAGTGCGGCGGCCACCGAGATTCCCGCCCTGCTGCAGCCGGCCGTCGGCAAGATTCGCCGCTTGATCGATCAGTCGTTCAAGCACCCGGTTTCCGCTGTCGGGGCCCAGGGCAGCTGGCAGGCGGGGTCCTTTGCAGCCGGTCAAGACCTGGAAATCGAGCTGGTGGCCAAGAATATCGGCGGCGAGCCGGCGGTTTTTGCCAATCCGGCTGCCGGTGACGAAGGATCCTCGGGAGTCCAGTTGACGCTCATCCGCAACCGGACACCCCAGCAATCCGGTGACATCACGTTCCATGAATTGGTTCGAACCGAGATACGCCAGCTGGAAGCCGACGGTGTGACACTGGTGGACGGGCCTGGGGAAGCCATCGACCTGGCCGCAGGCAAGGAGATCGCCTTCTCCCTGCGCAAGACCGTGCGCCTGGCGCCCGGTGAGTACCAGGCCAATCTGAGTTTCGTGATCATTCCCGCCGGAGAGGCGGATGGTCCGGCGATCGGCGGTACGATCACCATGGATCTACCCTTGGTGACGATCACTCGCTGATGGCGGTTCAGGTTTCATAGGAGTTGTGAGTGTGAAGTGTCTGCAGCGATCCGTAGGTGCGGAATCGAGCAGACCACAAATGGCCGCCGAGAACCTTGAACGACGCCGGTACTTCGAGATTACCGGGAAGCGGGCTTGGAATTCGGCGCACATCCAATCTGCGAGGAGAAGGAAATGCGACTGCTCAGCCTGATAGTCCTGTTGGTCATGCTTGCGGCCACGCCCGCGGCGGCCCGGACCTGGCACGTACCGGCCGAGGCGCCCACCATCCAGGCGGGCGTGGATTCGGCGGCGGTAGGAGACACGGTGGTCGTCGCTACGGGGACCTATACCTGGAGCGACGAGGGCACCGGCAATGGTGACGGGCTCGTGCGTCTCAAGTCGGGTTTGACCCTTCTCGGCGAGACCGGTCTGGCCAGCGACGTG
>Ga0070728_10004503_pt1 | contig 14411 bp, 18 predicted proteins | sample tdDd471_FD_66723 | JGI IMG/M metagenome (GOLD analysis project Ga0070728, IMG submission 66723) | Marine sediment microbial communities from the Atlantic coast under amendment with organic carbon and nitrate - tdDd47.1 | ecosystem: Environmental > Aquatic > Marine > Coastal > Sediment | place...
GATGACTGGATGGGTCGGCTGGAAATTATTGAGTACGAAAACCTGCCGGGTGAAAATCGCTACCCGCTCGCGAAGCCACCAGCACTGGGGTGCCTGCACCTCAACTATGAGTCTGACGATGCCGGATCAATTGTAAAAACACTTAAAACTGCAGGCATCAGTTACGATTATCATGAAGGCGTATCTTTGATATATGGACGGGGCGATATTCTGCAAACACAGGCGCCGGGAGGGCTACGGCTGGAGATATTTTTTTCAAACAATGGCAACTAAAGTTGCTCACTGCCCTCAAGTGAAAGATTCGCCGGCACCTGCGAAAACACCTTGTTGAACATTGCTTCTTCCTGACGGGTGTCCGCCTCACTAACGTAAGCCATACTTTCCCAATCATCGGCACTAAAAGCCGCCCGGGCCAGATCAACTGACCCGGCATGATGGCCCATATTGTTTACTATAAAGTCCGTATAAGCCTTGGCGGCGGTTTCATAATCAGCCAATCTGACAATGCCTTCCCGCCGCAGACCTTCAACAGCAGCAAGATAATCTGCAAGCAGCAACTGATTGCCACTCAGGCGCTCATCCAACTCCTGCATAGCCAACTTAGCGCCGCTAGTCGTTAAATCAGCTTTGGTATTCAGCAGGTCGGTCATACGCACATCCTGTATATGAAGCCGGTGCATAGCTGCCGCCATATAGTCGCCGATAGCCAAATAAAAATTTACCCATGCTTCATCGCCTGTCGCACCCTGCGCTATGGCTGCGGTCAAAGCCTGCCGTACCTGCTTCAATCGCGAGCGTTCCGCGGCAATTCGTTTTCTTAATTCCTGCAATGTTCTAATACCCTTGTAGCCAAATGAAAAATACGCTGGCTAGCCATCGCCAAATAATTTATTGGCCGCGGTTTGTGAATCATCAGTATCGCCTGATGCGATCGCATCGTCACCATCTACGGAGTCACCGAACAGAGCCGCCAGATCTTCCTGTGCCTGAGACGCAACCTGACCCTGTGCCGGATCATAGGCGTTCTCATCCGGCGAGAAGTAATCGCAGAAGTTAAGACGCTCTTTCTCTTTAACCTCTTCGGCGTCGTCCTCAGTACAGGCCTCTGCAACCAAAGGATCGTAATGCCGGCATAATCGACAGACATGAAGGTAGTTACTGCAAGCCGGGCACTGATCCTGCCGGCTCAAAGGCAAGCTAAGCTCACTAAGGCCCGCACCACAACTCCAGCACAATAATGATTTTGTCATTGGCATATAACCTCAGACATCCGCTTCTACGAGATACTCACCGAAGGAATTTTCCCACAGCAGTGTTCGTGCCCTGCCGCGGTCAGTTTCCACAACCTCAAGATAATAACCCTGATCAACGCCGGCAATACTCAGGTGACCGCCAAATACTGCATGGATTACCGCAACGCCTTCGCTTTCCAACAAAGACTTCATGACGGCATAAGTACCGAAGTCAAAGGCATGGGCTATGCGACAGGTAGACACTTATATTCGCCGTCCGGAATCAGCTATCAACAAAGGTTTCCGCAAAGTACTGGTCGAATACTTTGTGTACGGTTTCATCAGAAATAGCAAGAGCTTCAACTGCCTCCTGAAAAACCGCCATCTCTGCGGTAGCCCGTTTGCCATCAGCGGCAATGAGGCGCAACAACAGTAACAAAACAGTCTCACGGTCTTCATCGGTAACAAACAAGCGCAGCCCGCGTAAAAATTCAAGCAATTCATCTCCTGAAGCAAGCTCGCTGGCCACCGTGTTCACGAGCTCCAGAGCCGGGGCCCCGGTAATCTCAAACACTTCCTGCAGCGCCACCAAAATCTGTTGGGTTTCGGCTTCTTCTATAGAACCGTCGGCTCTGGCTGCACGCACCATTAATGCAGCCATAATAGCGGCCAATCCGGCGCCCTCTAAAACCTCGTGACCTTCGCCCAGCTGTTCAGCGATCAGTTCGCCCATGCGGCGGTCAAGAAAATCATAGTCTATGTCTTTCGCCATTACCTGCTCCTCTAACCTGCCGCTATCGTGCGATCCCGGGCCCAGTCTCTTAGCGCGGATACCTTCTCAGACATCAATATCGACAAAGGCTTACTTCGCCTGAATTCTGCAAGCACATGTGCCGTGCTTAGCTCCTGATTCAAAGAATGAGCTGCATACATCGCAGCAACAATACCCTGCTCCAGCTCAGCACCGGAAAAACCATCACTGGCATCAACCAACTTGACCCTATCAAAGTCACGGGGGTTCAGTTTCCGCTTTGTCAGATGGATATCAATAATATCGGCTCTCACAGTGGGCGTCGGCAGATCAACAAAAAATATCTCATCAAACCGGCCTTTGCGCATGAGTTCGGGGGGCAGCGCACTGACATCATTTGCGGTTGCTACCACGAACACCTGTTCACGATTCTCCGCCAGCCAGGTAAGAAAGGTCCCGAGCAAGCGTTGCGACAAACCGCCATCGTTGCCGCCTGAGCTCAGGCTCTTTTCAAGTTCATCCAGCCACAACACGCAGGGGCTCATCAATTCGGCCTGACGCAGCGCTTCACGAAGATTCTTTTCCGATTCTCCATGGAACTTGTTGTACAGTGCGCCGAAATCGAGCCTTAACAACGGCGTATTCAGAATGCCGGCCGTCGCCTTGGCAGCGAGACTTTTGCCGCAACCCTGCACACCAATCAATAATAAGCCTCTGGGACGGTCCAGCCCTCCTGAACCTTCGGCGGACTGCAGCACTTTCCGCCGCTGCTCCAGCCAAACCTTCAGATTGCGTAAGCCCCCGACATCGGAAAAGCGGCTCGTCTCGTATTCAAAACTAATAACCCCGTGATTGTTCAGGAGCTCATACTTGGCTTCCATAACCTCAGGGAGGTCGCAAGACCGCAGCGCGCCATCATCGTAGATCGCATTTCTGGCAAGCCTGCGGGTGTCAGCCACCGCCAGACCCGACAGATTTTTTGCCAACAGAGTAAGTGCTTCTTCATCGACCTCAGCATCTTGGCCATTGGCCGCCTGCCACTCGGCAAGCACTTCACGAATAATCCGCAATCGTTCCGCTTCATCGGGCAGAGACAATGAAAAGCTGGCCGACAAATGCTTGAGCTCATCCGGCAAGTCCATAGCATGACTGACAAGAATCAGCCGGTGCCCATCAGGCTTCATTGCGATGTCTTTAAGCAAACGAATATTGACCGGGTCTTTAAGGTAGTGGTGGAAATCAAGCAACACATAAATACCGGGCTGGGCTACAGAACGGATATGTCTCAATACCTGATCCGGGTCAGCGTTATGCAACTGTGGCTCAAGGTCCATATCCAGACGTTGGATACCGTCTGTCACCGACCAGCGAAAAACGGGTCTGTACAAACTGCCGCTGTTGGCAACCAACATACCGGTCAGCATATTAAGAAAGCGCAGTTCGTCCTGCGTCGTTACAGAAAGTATCGACACATGGGATTGCAGCACCAGTTTTAAGTCATGCCTGTCGTCCATATCCAGTCACATAGCCAACCAATGCCTAACTGTACCGACACCCTGCGACGCAAACCATGACAGGGTTCGCAGGCGCGCACTCAATAGCAAGCACCCTGCTATAGGGAAAGCCTACGCTGAGCCAATATATATACTTTATTAACAAAGGCTTACCAAAGTTACGATTCGCAACAATACGTTACCCGGCTGATAAGAACTGACACATAAGACTACGTATTATCTAAATCATCGAAAACATAGCTAAGGACAAAACAATGAATTCAATTAAAAGCAAAGGCCCTATCAGCACCCGTGACGAGTGGGTACTCGGACTTCTGGCCATCTACATTTCACTGATGTCTGTACCAGCACTGATGGGTTACCTGTAAGCCCGATTATTTCCAGACGGTTACTTATCCGTCTCACCGGGAAATACAACCGGAGGCTGATCCGGTACCCATTGCGGGTACTTATCCATAACACCTAAGAACAGCTCATTCTTCAGCCACCCGGCCAGCCATTTCCTTAAATCAGGGTATGGCGCACTTTCAAACCAATCTCTATCAGTATTAGCAAACTGCCGGATAAAAGGCATAACGGCTATGTCGGCCGCGCCGGGCTTGGTGCCGGCAAGATAAGCGGCATCACGTAACCGGATATCCAAATCACTCAAATACCTGTTCGCCGATTCACGGTATTCGTCGCGAGCTTTTTCAGGATGCCGTTCAGGGTATTTGTAGCCGTCAAGGTTCAATTTAAAATCAAAATCATTACGCCGGACTAATGCATCCAGTTCCTGCCGGTCGGCAGCCAACCAATTACCGGGATCATTCTGCTCAAGAGCCCAAAGCAGGATTTCATAACTTTCATCGATCACTGTTCCGTCGGCCAGCTGCAGTACCGGCACCGTACCTTTCGGGGAGATATCCAGCATAGCGGCCGGCTTATCTCTGAGGACTACTTCACGAAGCACCACAGATTGACCGCTGACCATCAATGCAAGACGGGCCCGCATGGCATACGGGCATCGCCGGAATGAATAGAGAATCGGTAAATCCATGTTTTTATTAACCTTTTAATTATCTGTAGCATCGGCTGGCGGTGCCTGCAACCCATTTTCATGATAGCAAAAACCCTTATAGAGAAGACCGCCTAAGCCGCTATAATCTGCAGCCCCCATGCTTCGGCATGGTCTCCATCTCAGCTTAGTTATCAGGAATCAGCATCGTGCCCTCTGTAGTCGTCGCCGCCATGTATCAGTTTGTTGCCGTGAAGAATCACGAAGAACTGCGTGAACCGCTGCTTGAGGTTATGCATAACAACAATATCTGCGGCACTTTGCTACTTGCTTCGGAAGGCATCAACGGTACCGTTGCCGGCAGCAGGAAGAACATCGATACGTTGCTCGAATGGCTGCACGATAGCAGCAGGTTCCCTGGGCTTTCGCACAAAGAGTCTTATTGCGATGAAATGCCGTTTCTCCGCAGCAAGGTAAAACTCAAAAAGGAAATCGTCACACTCGGCGTTGAGGGTATTGATCCGAATGATGTTGTGGGCACCTATGTAAAGCCAAAAGACTGGAATGCGCTTATCGAAGACCCTGAGGTTACGGTAGTCGATACCCGCAACGATTATGAATATCAGATCGGCACTTTCAAAAATGCGATCAACCCCGTTACAGATTCGTTCCGGGAGTTCCCCGAATACGTCAAAGAGAATCTGGATCCGGAGAAGAACAAAAAGGTAGCTATGTTCTGCACCGGCGGCATTCGCTGCGAAAAGTCGACCTCATATTTAAAATCGCTGGGTTTCGAGCAGGTCTTTCATTTGGAAGGTGGCATTCTCAAGTATCTGGAGGAAGTACCGGAGGCCGAATCTGACTGGGAAGGCGAATGCTTTGTGTTTGACGAACGGGTATCTGTAGACCATAACCTGCAGCAGGGTCACTACGACCAATGCAATGCCTGCCGGATGCCTATTACCAAAGAAGATCAGGCCAGCGAGCTATTTGTTCCCGGCGTAAGCTGCCCGCACTGCCACGACAAAATAACCGATGAACAACGAGAACGTTTCGCAGAGCGCCAGAAACAGGTCGAACTCGCGAAACAACGTGGCGAAAGCCACATTGGCGGTGAAGTCAGTGAAAGCATCTCACGAAGAAAGGCAGAAAAAGAAGCCTTGAAAGAAGCGCAGCGAAAGCAGAATAATTAAACCGTGTTGAAGGTCTTCACTACGGCCACTTAATCAACCGAGAACGCGCTCAACGGTCCAGTAGGCACCGGTCAAAGCAATCAATAACGAACATGGAATAACGATCCGCTGGCGATACCACTCACGGTTTCTAAACCACAAGCCTACCGCCAGAAATGCCATCACGATAACCGTAAGCTGACCCAACTCCACACCAACATTAAAAGCAATCAAAGCGGTAACAAACTCGCTGCGTGGCAAACCCAATTCAGTCAGGACGCCTGCAAACCCCAGTCCGTGCAACAAGCCGAACGCGAAAACCACATAGATACGCCAAGGCTGCAACTTGTCGGTAAGAATGTTCTCAACGGCCACATACACAATTGAGGCGGCAATCAACGGCTCAACAATATTGGCCGGCAGAGACACCAGGCCAAACAGCGACATGGCCAGAGTAATCGAATGCGCAACTGTGAATGCCGTGACCTGCCAGAGTAATGGCCTAAGCTTCAGGCTTAACAGAAAAATCCCGAGAACAAACAGAATATGATCGAGACCTTTTGGCAGGATGTGTGTAAACCCCAGCCAGGTGTAATCAACAAACACCTCACTGCGGCTTAAAGGCACCAGTTCCGCGCCTAAGGGGAAGGGCTTGCTGATCTGCCCCGCCTGAAGAAAGTCTGTCTGAATAGCCGCATTATCGGCGGAGCCAACCCGAACCGCGCTGTCACCAAAGGCTGCTCTGTATTGCCAGGTAAGCTCAGTGGCACCCGCAGGGATACTTCCCTCAAGAGCCACTCTGGAAATCCGTTGCCGGGAAACATTGCCGACCGGCGGTACGACTATTCCACGAAACTCGGGAGCCGAACGCTCGCCGTCGAAGGCAAGCTCAACGCCATCCAGCCAGACCGGCAGAAACTTCGCAAACTCGGCTTCCAGCTCACGAGGTGGCAGCAGGCGCAACGCATCATAGAACCCGGCATTAACCGAGTCATCGGTATCCTCTTCATCCGGACCAATACCGGCAATCAGAGCCTCTGCATTCAAATTGACGGACACTAAATAGGTACCGCTTTCCTGTAAGGTAACAGTAACTACTGACGGCAGGACCTGATGAGCTCTTGCCGGCCCCGAAACAACAACTAAAACTACAAACAGTATGAAAAAATACGATAGCGAAATCGGATACGGAATCTTATTCACAGTGAATGGTCTCAGAAGAATGTCGACAAGAATTCGAAAAATGATGGCAAGTGGATTTGCTACGCTGATGTTAGTAACTCTACCAGCTAGCGCACACGATTTCTGGATAGATGCTGAGCCCTTCACGGCTCAGATTGATACAGATATTGAGCTCCACTTAAGAATCGGAGAACAACTGGGCGGGGATAGCTTGCCCTGGGTGCCCAACTGGTATTCGAACACACATATCCTGAGCCCCGGCAAAAATATCGCGGCGGATGAAGGCTGGCCCGGTATCACCGGCGATGTACCGGCCGGCAAATTGTCTGCACGGGAAGACGGTGTGCACGTTATCGCCGTTCAAACCTATCGTGACTTCGTCGAACTCGATGCCGTTAAGTTTAATACCTACCTCAAAAAAGAGGGCCTGGAAAGAATACTCCGCGAGCGCGAACAAGCAGGCGCATCAGAAACTCCGGGAACAGAGTTCTACACACGCTGCGCCAAAGCACTGGTTAATGTCGGACAGGGCAACAACGCCAGCAGAATAAAACAAGAACTTGGCATGACACTGGAAATCGTTCCGCTTGGTAATCCATATGAAATGAAACCCGGCGACAGTCTGCCGATACAAGTTCTCTACCTATCGAAACCCATCGAAGGACTCACGGTAATTGCGTTCAATAACGACCAGCCTGAGGAACGCCGGAAAATCATCACGGATAAAAACGGCAAAGCCCTGATACCCCTCAATAGCAAAGGCATTTGGTTGCTTCAATCTATCCAGATGATTCCTGTAGAACAGCCGTCACGCGCCGACTGGGAAAGCTTTTGGGCCTCACTGACCTTTGAGCTATAAGCGGCATATTGATCGTGCGATAAACCGTTTTTGCATACTGTCCATCAGTGAGTTAAAGACCCGGTTCAACCGCCGACCGGCTAAATATTAGGGCAGACTCAAACGCATACCTCCGGGCCCGGTTTTACACACGCCGCTGAATTTCTTCCGGAGACTTATATTTTTAGCCGGCGGAAATTCCGGCTTGATCGCGAAGGATTAGCAGTCATGACGTCTATGTTTCTAAACGCCCTTATGGGGCAACAACAACCGGCTATAGATACTCTGGACCATATGCATCAAGGTCGTGCCAATCCGACCCGCACATCAAAAGTCGGTGCTACGCCCAGCCTCGATTTCGACGACCCTTATGACAACCTTTATGCTTTCGGCAAAATTTGGGGCGGCTACGATGGCCCCGAAATTGGTGCCTTCCACGGTCTCATGTATGCCCGCATCGGCGAACAAAGACTAATTCCTCTGTTCGGCTACACCGGCACAGGTTGCATGGAGTCCCGGATTGACGACGACGGCAATATGCAGATTCGCGGTAAAGAAACCGGCTATTTCACCGACCTTGCTACCGGCGACATCCTGAAAACCTGGGACAATCCTTTCACAGGAGAGACCGTCGAAGTATTCGATTTCTATAATGACAGTATGGGCGGCACGTTAACCAAGGAAATGCCACGTTTTGCAATGGGTGCGGCCAAAGATGACCCCACCTTGATGAATGACGGCACCGCAGTAGCCGGCACCGGCGTCATCCCCTTTGTGCTGCCTTTTGAGACCTTTGGCCCGGACCTGATGCTGGCATGGGATTACGCCCACGAGTACACCAACCCGGTCGACCCTAAGCACTGGCCAAAAGCCTCTACCGGGCCGCGCATCAGTCCTTCAGAACACTTCACCTTCTCCATGTCATTGGATGAGATGACCGACCGCAGCGAACCCAGCAGCCGTTACAACGCCGGCTTCAGTCGTGTTTCCCAATGGTGGCCCTGGATGCGCATGGGCGGCAGCGAATATCAGGACGAAGTTCTATTCGGCCGGATGTTCAGCCACAAAGGGCTAAAAGACTTTGGAGACGTACCACCCAAAGTACTGGCGTATATTGAAAAGAATGCTCCCGAATACCTTGAGCCACCCGACTTCTGGCCACAGGTCCAGCCAAAAGGCACGTGGGAAGCTTTCGCACAGGAAGTCCCAAAAGAAGTTGAATAGGACAGGAATTAAAGCGGGATAAATTTGTGGATGTCGAAAATGCATATCAATGGCTACTGACCTACGGCTACCACATAGGCCAGGCATTGTTACTACTCGCCGCGCTACTGCAACTAACAAGCAATAAGTCACCGTTAAGTATTATTTGTCTCGCTGGTTTTGCCTGCTTTATAGCAGGCACATTCATCATGCTTCAGTCAGACGGTAACTTTGTTGAAGTTGCACGAAGATCAGCTGGTATGACCGATTACAGCAGTGCGTTCATGATTGGCAAAGCCTTGAACGTAACCGGCTTTCTGGCAGGAGCGGGTTCTTGGTTCCTGCTGACACTGAATCGCCGGGGCTAACCGCACAACTAACCGTTTGAACTGGCCACTTCGGCAGGTCTTTTGCGCCGCCAGCGTGGCAACGGCCAGAATTTTGTCTCACCACGTTTACGTCGGGCTAAGTGGTGAGGAATAGGCTCACCTTTACTATTCAGTGACACAAAAACAATCTTATCCACTGCAAGTATCAAACCTTGCGTCGCTTTATTGCGAACCTCACAACGAACGGTAATCGATGTCCTTCCTACATCAACTGTCTCAACGCCAATTTCGACCACATCTTCCTGATTGGCCGCCGCCATAAAATTTATCTCGTCGATGTATTTTGTAGCCAGCGATGTATGGCCCAGCTGACAGCTGCAAAATATCATGCATTCCTCGTCTACCCACTCAAGCAAACGGCCACCGAATAAAGTATTGCGGGGATTAAGGTCGCCCGGCTTCACTACTTTACGAGTACGAAACTCCATAATTCCTTTCCCTGAACTATTAATAACAACAGCGCTCCGGCGAACATGGCAGCGACTTACATAGCTCTATAAGCAATAAGCGTGCCAGCTTCAAAGCCACTGATTTCGTGCGTCACCAAGAACAAACGCATTCTTTTAGTGCGGAGTGGCCGGGAAAAGTGCCGTTATGGTGCAGCAGGCGCTTAAACCTTCGGAATACCGCTATTTCAGTACCGCCGGTCTAAACGGATGATGGTGAATTATCAGCTACGCATTTCCGGAGACAGCGTTATGGATGTTGTATCTACAATGAAGCCGTTTGCAGCAGGAGATATTTTTCTGGGCTGCACCTATCTGAACAACGCCGAAGACGATCACGCCGGTGAGGGGCGCATCCTGCAGTTTGATAAAAATGGTGTTCCCAAAGGGACCCTCTATACAGAAGGCACCAGCCACCTGATCATCAACCTGCGATTCGGTCCGGACGGCATGCTTTGGGCCTTTGACCCATTTGAATATGCCGTCATCAGGGTGTCCCCCGATGGCCGGCAACTCCCGCATCATGATTTTGGTCAACGTGGCTGGGGAAATGTTTGCTTCGGCACGGATGGCGATCTGTTTCTTTGCGAATACCTGAAGGGTGACAAACCGTATCAGGGCGGCGATATGCGCGTACTCCCGGGCACCAACATTGTCGGTTACGGACGCATCGCGAGATTCGATCAAGACCTCAACAAAGTGTGTGAATTTGATAATGAAACCGCTGATTCACTCACCGGTTTTCATGGTGTCACTCATTCGGCCATGCATCCTGATGGCAGAACGCTCACCTATATGACGGATCTGGGTATGCGTGTGCTTCGTTACGATATTGAAGACGACAAACAGCTACCGGATCTGGTGACGTACCCCGGCGGCGAAGAATACATGCGCAAATGGACAACCGGCGTGGACTACCTGAGCGATGGCACCCTGCTATTACTCCGGGGAAGCTTTATCGATTTTATCGACGCCTACGGACAGTCGGAAAGAACTATAGAGCTCGATGAATACGGCTACGCGATGATCACTGTATCAGGTGATGAACAATCAGTATTCGTGACCAACATCTTCACCGGCGTCATGTCGAAGGTAAATATCGCCAGTGGTGATATCGTCTTGCAAATTGATACCGGCATGGCAAAACCAAGGCGCAGCCTTGCAGGTGTTGCGGAATACGGCGGATAACGCCCTGTAAAGCTAGTTAGCTGCGGCTGTGCTGCGTGACATACCCGTTAGCCAGGCCACCACAGCACCGGATTTCATAAGAATCCAGACGACAATAGCCATGAGGAATGTCCCCGCGAACATAATTGCGGGAGTCCGGGCCAGATTCCCGACACCTTCGGGGAAAAAGCTGTAGAAAGCGATCATTGACGCAATCATTGGAACCGCAAGTGCCAGCTTACCGCGCCAGGTTAAACCTAAACCATGCACCTGACAGATCAGGAAAGTGGCCATACCGCCGAACAGGAACATGCCCGCCGCATTCAGGCCCTGATTCTGCTGCATGATGAAGTACGCGACGAATGCACCGTGGATCACGAACAACGTCTCCAGTAAGACACACCAATAGCGATTGATGTGAAAGCGGGTAAAAAACAAACTGCTCTGCAGTATCAACAAACTCATATACGCAAAGCCGGCGACATGACCTGAAGTAAGCTCTACCGGGTGATACCAGAAGGTATAAATAATAGCCCAGGAAAAGTAGTAGCCGTGATACCGCTTAACGACATCACCAACTTCAAACAATGGCTTAACTTTATAGCCAAAGAACAAGCCGCGACGGTTGTTCTCCATAAGCATAATCAGCAACAACATGAAAATAACCGACATCATTGATGTCGATTCATGCACATCCTGAGCCAGGCCGTCATAGAAGAGACTGGTCTGAACAATATGCAAAAACATAAATAGAAAATTAACGGCTAATGCGAGCACATTGAAGTGGTGCAAACCGAAAATATACTTTGGACGCACCGACTGTGCCTTGGCTATCAGATACCAGATAGAAAACTGGTGAATCGCATAAAGACTCCAGGCAGAAAGCCGGGTCCAAACATCGGCATCAACCAACTGCCACAAATACCACATGTCGCCTTTATCTATAGGGAAACGCGATAACTCACTGACTTGGCCAAACAACAAGACAGCACCCATAAAAACGGCGCAAGCCGCCAGGCCCCACCACATACGAAACGGATACTGCTCTTGAACGTCAGTGCTCATATAAATCCCGAATAACTCATTTCCACAATACCTGCAGACCAAAGTATCTGCATATACGTAGATTCGACAGTGCGGTGGAATCGGATGTGCATCGCGTGGACAAAGTATTGCAGCCCGATATAAAAACCAAGGGCCTTTTCGGTCAAGGCGCCGCCTAAGCTGGCATGCAATATTGTTCTAAGCCAGAATCAGCCCAATATTATGCAGCCTTCCGGAGACCCCGCAATGCAAAAACTCTCAGCCATCCTGCTCGCTTTCAGCAGCCTGTGTTCCATGTCTGTATATGCCGAAATTGACCCGGACCAGCCCACCGTATTTATTACCGGCGCCAATCGCGGCATCGGACTGGAATTTGTTAAACAGTACACAGCGCGCGACTGGAACGTAATCGCCACCGCTCGCAAGCCGGATGCGGCAACTGACTTACAGGCATTGGCCGCAGCGGATGACAACATCGTTATCGAACAGCTTGATGTTACCGATGTAGACCGCATGACCGAGCTTGGCGAAAAATACAAAGACACGCCGTTCGACGTATTGCTTAGTAATGCGGGCATCACCCCCAAATATAAAACTGCGTTCTACCGTGTAAACAAAGTTGATTACGACATGGCGATTAAGAGCTATGAAGTCAATGCGCTCGCACCATTGCGCCTCTCCAGCACATTCATGGCCAATGTAGGCGCTGCGGAAGACGGCAAGATCGTTATTATTTCGAGCAAAGCGGGTTCTTTCGCCCTGAGTCCCGAAATGCCGATGATGTACAGCTATCGCGCCAGCAAGGCCGCCCTCAATATGTTTATGTACACGCTGGCTTTTGAAACACCGAAGAAGAACGCCACGCTAGTGCTGCTATCGCCCGGTCAGGTACACACCATCGATGGCAAACAACGCAAAGGAACCATTCTTCCCGAAGAAAGCGTCAGCAAAATGCTCGCTGTACTGGACGGTGTAACACCGGAAAACAACGGTCAGTTTCTTGACTACGAAGACGGTGCTGTTCTCGAGTGGTAAAACCTTCTCAGAACTAACTTATAAAAAAGGCCGCCGAATACTATGTATACGGCGGCCTTTTTTAATTTGTACGCTGAGTACTACTTAACAAGTTCAGCCTCAGAATCCTCTACCTGATCCATACCCGGCATCTCAACTGATGCATCATCCTGAATCTCATCTTGAGGGCCGCGAATAGCAACCAGCAAGCCAGCCACTAGTTCGTCCGATAGCTCACCCTTAAACACCTGCAATGGCTGACCGGAAGCATCGGCGATAACGATAGTAGGCTGCTCATCCAGCGCCAGACCTGACTCACCGGCAAACTCATCCAGATCATCAAGATACATAACACCCGCCTGATCCAGCGGCACTTTACCTTCATATGAATCGGCCATCGCGCCGGCAATAATGCCTTTCACAAAAAACGGAGGGCTGGGCATTGCCGGAAAGTGGTAGCTCATCACCTGCTGGCTGAATACGTCCTGCTCGTCCAATGCGGCCTGGATTTCCAGCAGTTTCTTCTGCTGCCATTCGCCATTTTCCTGAGTAGCACTCATTCCCAGAAACACAACGTTTAGCTCACTACCCTGCATACCGTCCGGGAAAACAAACTTATCACCATCAAACGTTTTCATTTTTATCGTCGGAAACTGACCATCGACGACTTCCTGGGCTATTGCCACAGAAAACAAGCCCGTGATGAGAAATGCCAAACAAGGTGCCAGTAGTTTTTGCATCAAATTAACCCTCTCGTTTAAACCAGTAATAGGCCTGCGCCATAGTGCCACCCACCGATGCCGGCAAATCTTCGTACTCTTCAAAAACAAAGCCACGCTCTTTCAGTTCGGGTGCAAAAAACTCATTAATTTCTTCACGACTGGAACGCCGGGGACCGACTTCTCCCTGAGCTTCATCAGGTGTGCGCTTCAACCAGTGCAAAATAACCAGGCTTCCGCCGGGCGCTATGCACTCCATCACGCGCTTGCGGTACTCGGGATAACGAACCGGATCCATGTTGTGCAACAAGCCATGATCGAGCACCAGATCGAAACTCTGTTCCGGGCTCCATTCAGTGATATCGGCCTCAACGGTGGTTACCGACAGACCTTGCTCGGCGGCACGTGCCTGCGTCATCTCAAGTGCCTTAGGAATAAAGTCGAGGGCCACAACGTTCCACCCTTGTGCAGCCATGTACACCGAGTCGGTGCCGCCGCCGCAACCAATATCAAGCACCGAACCGGGCTGACTTCGTTCTGCAACGATATCGCTCAAAAATGTTGAAGGGTGATCATGCGCCCAAGGCAACTTGGTGTAGTGATCGGCGTATTCGTAAACCTGCGTAAACGTTTGTTTTTCGTGTGTGCTCATGTAAACCCCGGTATCAATATCAATCGCTGCTGCATACCCGAAAAAACTCAACTACTGACTACGGGTTGTACAACGCATCCGATACCAGCAA
>Ga0070728_10004504_pt1 | contig 14410 bp, 14 predicted proteins | sample tdDd471_FD_66723 | JGI IMG/M metagenome (GOLD analysis project Ga0070728, IMG submission 66723) | Marine sediment microbial communities from the Atlantic coast under amendment with organic carbon and nitrate - tdDd47.1 | ecosystem: Environmental > Aquatic > Marine > Coastal > Sediment | place...
TGGTGGCCCTGTATGGCGATATGAGCCTTGCGGACCAGAGGCGAGCGATCAAACCTGCCGGTGATGGCCGTCGCAAAGTGGTCCTTGCCACGAATATTGCCGAAAGTAGTTTGACCATAGACGGCGTAAGTATTGTCATCGACACAGGATTGAGTCGCGAACCGGCGTTTGATTCCCGAACCGGCATGACACGTTTGCAGACCTTGCGTATTTCGCGAGCTTCAAGCGTTCAGCGCGCGGGACGTGCAGGGCGCCTGGGTCCGGGTCAGTGTATTCGTCTCTGGTCAAAGCTTCAGCAGGATCAACTTAAACCCCATTCCACGCCGGAGATTCTGCAGGCAGATCTGGCGCCATTAGTGCTTCAGCTGGCGTGCTGGGGCGTGTATGACCCGGATGAATTGCGTTGGCTGGATTCTCCGCCCCAGGCCCCTTTTGAGCATGCGCGCACCTTATTGGCGTCACTGGGGGCTCTGGAAAAAAACGGGGCAGGCGGTTACACCGTGACGCCGCACGGACAGGAAATTGCGAGCATTCCCGCCCATCCACGTATTGCACACATGCTGGTGACAGGCGCTAAATACGGTTTGGCAAGGCTGGCCAGCCGCATGGCGGCCCTCTTGGTGGAGCGGGATCCGTTGCATGGTGCAGGGCCGGATCTGGGTTTACGCTTGGCTTTGCTGGACTCGGATCAAACGACCGTTCGCCGTCCCAAGGGAACGGTTCAGCATTTGCGGGCGCTGGAGAAACAGTTTGCAGGGCTGGTACAACGGGCCGCAGCGGATGATTCCCGTTTGAAGGACAGGATCGAGGAGCCTGCACACCCCCGCTGGCAGGGGTTTCTGTTGGCGCTGGCCTATCCGGACAGAGTCGGACAGCGGCGGGGAGAAAACAGCCAGGATTATTTGTTGAGTTCGGGGCGTATGGCACGCCTGCCGGCGTCAGATACGCTGCAACAATCGCCGTGGCTTGTGGCGGCCCAGTTGGGGGGCGAAAGAGGCAGTCGCTATGATCAGATCTATTTGGCAACGTCGTTGGATGAACAGCTATTCAGTGGTCTTCTTTCAGACCTGGTGGTGAGCCGTGATCATGCAGAGTGGGATGACAAACTCGGACGCTTTGTGGCCGAATCCCGCCAATCGATTGGGCAATTGGTGATCTCACGAAAGCAATTGGAATCAGTACCGCCCGAGCAAAAACGAGCGGCTTTGCTGGATCTGCTACGTCGCAAAGGACTTGAGCTCTTGCCATGGACTGAAGCGCTCCGGCAGTGGCAGGCGCGGGTAAACCTGCTTCGCGCTCTGGATATTGAGACGGGTTCCGAGTCTGAATCGCGCTGGCCGGATGTGTCAGACGAACGGCTCCTGGCAACTCTGGAGCACTGGCTAGCCCCTTATCTGGACAATGTGCGCCAGCTTCAGCACTTCAAGGCACTGGACTTGCCGTCGATACTGCACGCACTGTTACCCTGGCCCCTGCCCAGGGAATTGGATGAATGGGCACCCGAGCGAATCGACGTACCTTCGGGCTCACGCATCAGGATTGATTACACCCGGGATCCTCCAGTGCTGGCCGTGCGACTTCAGGAAATGTTCGGAGCTGCGGCGACGCCTCGCGTTGCCCGGGGCAGGAAGAAATTGATGTTACACCTGTTATCGCCTGCACAACGGCCGTTGGCGGTAACCCAGGATCTGGAAAGCTTCTGGGAACAGGCGTATCCGGACGTGAAGAAGGACATGAAGGGGCGGTATCCGAAGCATCACTGGCCGGACAGCCCCCTGGATGCTGAGGCGACGTCCCGTGCTAAGCCACGGAAGTCGACGCCATCTCGGTGAGGCGAGCCTGAGAGACACAACTCAGTATGGCCTCGAAGTTAGCGCTCAGCACATCGTGGTGTTTGGCGATGCCACAATAGCGCGTGCCGTTGATTTTCAATTGTATGTAGGCCGCAGCGTTGGCATCGCTGCCTTCTCCCAGCGCGTGCTGGTCGTAGTGCACAATTTCCAGTGTCCATTGCAGTGCCTCCGAGACCGCATGGCAAAATGCCGATAGTGCGCCGTCGCCCTGACCCTGAATGTCGAGGCTTTGGTCGCGCTGACTGAGTGATGCACGCACTACTTCCTGTTCCGCATTCCGGTCCAAATGATAGGAGACCAGATGATAGCCTTCGGCCGGGTTGATGAAGGCATCCTGAATGATTCGCCAGATATCCTGTCCGCTTACTTCCGAGTGGGTATTCTCCGCATGTTCCTGCACTTTTCGACTGGCTTCGATCTGGAGCCAGCGGGGCATGTGCAGCCCGAAATCCTGTTCCAGAATGTAGGCGACGCCGCCTTTTCCTGATTGGCTATTTACGCGAATGACTGACTGATAATCCCGACCCAGGTCCCTCGGATCAATCGGTAAGTAGGCGACATCCCACGGTTCGTCCGGTGCCTGTTGAGCAAGGCATTTTCGGATCGCATCCTGATGGCTTCCGGAGAAGGCGGTGTAGACCAGTTCGCCCAGCCAGGGGTGACGTGGATGAGCTGAAATTTGTGTACATTCGCTGACGACGCGCACTACTTCGTCTGCATTGGACAGGTCCAGTTTCGGGTCAATACCCTGACTGTAAAGGTTCATTGCCAGCGTATAGTTATCCATGTTGCCGGTGCGCTCACCGTTGCCCATCAATGTGCCCTCTATTCGGTCTGCACCGGCCATTAAGCCCAGCTCGGCGGCGGCAATGGCACAGCCACGATCATTGTGGGTGTGCAGGCTGATGATCAGGCTATCGCGGTCGTTGACCGTGTCGCAGAACGTTTCGACCTGATCCGCGAACACATTGGGCGTGCTGCATTCCACCGTGGCTGGCAGGTTAATAATCACCTTGTTGTCCGGCGTTGGTTGCCAGACATCGATCACTGCATTGCAGACTTCAACTGCGAAGTCCACTTCCGTGCTGGAGAAGCTTTCCGGAGAATACTGGAAACGCCAGTTGCCTTCCGGACGCTTGGCGGCTTCCATCATGACTTTCTCGGCACCGTGCCGGGCGATTCTGATGATGCCGGACTTGTCCAGATTAAATACTTTTTGTCGTTGCACCGGTGAGGTTGAGTTGTAGACGTGGATGATCGCCCGGGGTGCGCCGTCCAGCGCTTCGTAGGTCCGCTCGATCAACTCATCCCGCGCCTGCACGAGTGTCTGGATCGTGACATCCTCCGGGATCTGGTTTTCCTCAATCAGCCAGCGGCAAAAATCAAAGTCGTCCTGGGATGCTGAAGGGAAACCGATTTCGATCTCCTTGAAACCCATTTTTACCAGCAGATTCCACATGCGTTGTTTCTGTTTCACGCTCATGGGTTCAATCAAGGCCTGATTACCATCGCGCAGATCCACTGCACACCAGATGGGTGCCCGTTCGATCTGTTTTGAGGGCCAGCGCCGATCGGCCTTGTCCAGTTTGGCAAAACGTGTGTACTTCGTATGGGTGTAGCGCTTGGAAGTCATATCGTGTGTGGCCTTGTCCGTTAACGGTTTCATAGTGTGTCCTGGTCATTCCGTCATTAAAGTATTCCGGGGATGTCAAATAGGGTGTTCACGGCCTGAGGGGAATGCCCTGACAATCCGGATCTTGTGAATCCATTTTGTTCAGTGCCAGTAGAACCTTGACCTTGTGAGCCTTTGGTTCGATTCCTTCCTACTGCCAGTCCGTGATCATGAAACCAAGTGTACGTGAGCGTGTGGAGTGAATGATGGCAAAGTTGGATAAAAAAATGATAAAGATAGCAATGAATATCTAATTATTGTATAAATAATGGTTATATATGCTAATAAAAGATAATATAAAATAAATAGTGGCTTTTATTGGTGGTTATTTTGGTGAAACTCGATCGTATCGACAGATTGATCCTGTCGGAATTACAGCGCGACGGTTCTATCAGTAATCTGGATCTGGCGGACCGGGTTGGCTTGTCGCCTTCGCCCTGTTCCAGACGGGTCAAGGCGCTGACAGATGCGGGCATTATCGGGCAGACAGTCACTCTGCTCGATGCGAAACAGCTGGGTCTGAGTCTGATGGCCCTGATCCACATAAGTATGGATCGCCATACGCCGGAACGTTTTGAGGTCTTTGAGTCGGCGGTGCGCTCCTATCCGGAAGTGCTGGAGTGTCTGTTGATTACTGGCTCGGAGGCGGACTATCTCCTCAAGGTGATTGTCAAGGATATGGAAAGCTATCAACACTTTCTGCTGGGGCGCTTGACGCGTGTGGCAGGGGTCACGGGTGTTCAGTCGAGCTTTGTGATGCGTAAGGTGGTGTACTCCACCGAACTTCCCCTGAACGGTTAGTGTCAGCGTGTCATAATCGCGTATCCTGAGGGATCTATTGACAGGCATTATTGTTCACCCCTTAAATAGATCACACCGATTCAGACGGATTTGTCGGACAGATGACGACCGTCGCACGAATCACCTGTCTTGGGAATCAAGGCGGGTTAAACCGGCAACTCAAACACAAAAGGTTTTTGCACATGGGCTTCTACGATGATCGGGTATTGCCGTACGTGATTGATAAGGTTTGTTCGACGGGGCAGATCATGAAGTTGCGCAGTCAGATCGTGCCTCAGGCCCAAGGTGAGGTGCTGGAGGTGGGGATGGGTTCCGGGATCAATCTGCAATTTTATGATCCGCTCAGGGTGACGCGCGTTTACGGTCTGGAGCCTTCCCATGGTATGCGTCGCAAAGCGCGCCATAATGTTAGCAAGTCTCCGGTTCCTCTGACCTGGCTGGACCTGCCGGGAGAGGAGGTTCCTCTGGATGATGACAGTGTTGATACCGTGCTGCTGACCTTTACGCTCTGTACGATTCCGGACTGGGAAAAAGCCTTGAAACAGATTCGACGGGTTTTGAGACCGGCCGGTACCTTACTGTTTTTGGAGCATGGTACCGCTCCGGATGAGTCGGTGCTGCGGTGGCAGAACCGACTGACACCCTGCTGGAAGCATCTTGCGGGCGGGTGTCATCTTAACCGCAGTATTCCAGACCTGCTGGAACATGCGGGCTTTCAGATCAAGAGCATGGAGCAGGACTATGTGCCGAAAACACCGAGTTTTGCCGGCTATGTCTATCGCGGTACCGCCATCGGCATGACCTGATCCTTCTCTGATTCGGGTGTTGCAAGTCTTATCGGGCTTCAGTTTTGACCTCAATGACACGGCCATCCTGAATATAGACCATGCTGAAGTGTCGGCTGCCTTTTCGATAGGCCCAGCGTTCGATTCGACAGCCGTTTTCCAAACCCGCACAGGGTTTGAAGATTTCTGTCTTCTGAAGAGGTTTGCCACAGCGCTCGAGCACTGAAATATCCGAGTCTCCTTCCAGTACCAGATCAGTTCCACAACGCATGGCCAGCGCTGTGCTGCTGAAAATCAGGATCATGATGACACCAATCAGATTGATCAGCGTGTGGCCGAATTTCGCTTCGCAACCGGAATAAATCCGGGTTAAAGCGGGATAATTAATGAACATATCAAATCACTCAGCGTTGCTTTGGGTTACCCCCCTACTATAACCAATCCGCTGCGATTTGTATGGGCGTTGGCTGGGCGTTGTTTTGAACCCAGATGACTATCGCTTCGCGTTTCGCATTGCCAGATCGCGCTTGAGGTAGCTGCGTATGAACTGTCCACCGTCCCTCTTCCTGATTCATTCGATGATGGCTGTATCCGGTCACAACAAAGTCATGCTGTAAGACTTTGCCGGCATTTTCGCCCCGTTTTACGGTGGTCTGAATCCCAAAACCCAGCCGTGCCAGATGCAGGCTGGGGGCTTTGGCAGATTCGCCCTGACTATCCACGTTTTTAAACTGCACGGAAACGGAATCACCATTAATCAGGGCGCTCAGCTCACCTTGCATTCGGGCCCCCGAATCGGTCAGGTTTCGGCCATAGAACCAACCATTCCAGCCCTCGCCATTTACGACAAAACCGGGAGTGGCGACGTTGCGAGCGAGACCGCTGCGTCGATAGCTGCGCTGTCGCAGGGAGAAGTCGGGCAGGGCAAACGGATCCTTCCAGCCCAGATAGTCCCAGTAATCTACATGGAAATTGATGGGAATTAGGCTGCTCCAGAGTTCGGGGTGGTTCGTGAAGCGGTTAATCCAGTTTTCTGCAGGTGGACAACTGCTGCAACCCTGAGAGGTATATAGTTCAATGACAGTGGGAGCCGGATCAGAGCTTTGAATCATGCGTTCGTCTCCCTTGGCAATCGCGCTGAAAGCGATGAGCAGGATGAGTAGAAACTGCCGGAACCCCGGCAGTTGCAGATTGGAAAAAACGTAGGGTGAGTTACTCGACATCTTTTGTAGGTCCCCTGACTGCTGACAACAATAAACGTACGCATTGAAGATACGGACAGGCAGGTCTCCAATTGGTTCCGTATGATCACGAATCTGTTTGGTTGAGCATTCCAGGCGTTCTGACATTGGCACTTTTTTGGTCAGTTGTTGCGTTGGCGTCTATGCTGGGGAGCTAAAACTGACACACATAGAAAAAGTCGGCGTGTGGGCGCGAAGCCTGATATGTGATTCTGATTCATTCGTGGGGGTGGATATGAAGTTTCCTTCGAGCACCGCTTTTGCATTGTTTGGCGCAGGGCTGATAGCCATCAGTTTTGGTCTTGCGCGTTTCGCGTTTGGCTTGTTTGTACCGCCCATCCGAAATGATCTGGCGCTTACGCCTGACATTATTGGTGTGATCGGTGCACTACCATTGCTCAGTTTCCTGCTGGCGACGATTATCGCTCCTTTTGCGGCGGACCGCTTGGGGGCGCGCAACACCGCAGCCTTGTCCGGTTGTTTCGCTACCGGCGGTTTGGCGCTGGTGAGTCAGGCCTCCGGGGCGCTTTCACTGGGGGTTGGTGTGTTTGCCTGTGGTATTTGCACGGGACTGATGATGCCGGCTCTTACGGCTGCCATGCAGGCTTTGGTTAAACGCACGTTGCATGGTCGCGTCAGCGCAGTGATGAATGCCGGTACGAGTATCGGTGTGGCCCTTGCCGTGCCGGCTGTGCTCTTGCTGGCCGGTGCCTGGCGGTATGCCTATGCGAGTTTTGCTTTGCTGGCACTCGCCGGGATACTGGCCACCTGGTATTTTATACCCTCGGTTTCGCGAGTCACGCCGGGTAACGCCGCGCCGGCGCCTGCAATCAGTGCCCTCCAGTGGTTAAGGCTGTTCCGGCTTTCGTTGTTTGCCTTCGTGATGGGTTTTGTGTCGGCGGCGTACTGGATTTTTGCGCCGGACCTGGTAGTCACTCTCGGGGCTATCTCGCCGGACATGACCGGGTGGCTGTGGCTTGCGGTGGGTGTCGCCGGCCTTGGCGGGGCTATCGTCGCGGATCTTGCGGATCGTAATAATCCGCCCATCACACATGCCTTGATGCTGGTGATGCTGGCGGCAAGTCTGGCGCTGCTTGCTGCGAGTCCTGGCCAGATTGTCCTTGCGGTGTTCTCGGCTTTGATTTTTGGTTTGGCCTATATGAGCTTGACCGGATTGTATCTGGTGACAGGTATTCGCCTGTTGCCGGGTCGACTATCCATGGGGCCTGTTTTGCCGTTTATGGCGGTTTCCCTCGGGCAGGCTGCGGGCTCGCCCATAGCCGGCATGCTGGTGAGTGATGTTGGGTACGCCGAAGCCTTTGCCATGTTTGCTGCGATCGGGATTCTGGTGGCATTGCTGTCACCATTGTATCCGCCCTATGTGGAACAGGATTCAGACGAGGCGCGTGAAGATGAAAGCACAGCCGAAACAGAGACTGGGCTGCAGGCGGCGTATACCTATCAGCTGTTGGATGAGAAGGGTGAGCCGGTTCGTCCGGTCTCGACTCAAAAGCAAAAATCCACAGTCGTCGAATCATAAGACCATGTGTCACAAGCGCCCGAACGGAACGGCGAAGCTGCGGTTGTTTCCAGTTCTCTCTGGAAGTATTGACTCTGGGGCTGTTTGTCCCAATACCTTTATGCCCCTGGCGTGACTGGACTTGATTGCTCGCTTCGCTAGAATGACACGCACTTTTTTGTTGCCCCAGATTAAATTGACTGTTGATTGCGAGAAATCCATGCCTATTCCCTCCCTGTTTGAGAACCGTCTAAGATTGCCTGTTATTTGTGCGCCGATGTTTCTGGTTTCGAGCCCGCGGCTGGTTATCAGCGCTTGCCAGAATGGTATCGTCGGGACCTTTCCGGCATTGAATACACGTCCGCAGGCCCTATTGGATCAATGGCTGACGGAGATTCGCAACGCCCTTGAGCAGTTTCAGGCCGAACACCCTGATCAGCCGGTGGCACCATTTGGTGTCAACCAGGTCGTTCATCCGTCCAATTCCCGATTGCAGGCGGATCGGGCGCTCGTTAAAAAGCATCGGGTGCCCTTTGTGATTACCAGTCAGGGAAATCCGGCTGAAGTCGTTCAGGAGGTGCATGAGTGGGGCGGTGTTGTGTTCCATGATGTGATTTATGCGGAACATGCCAAAAAGGCAATCGCAGCCGGTGTAGACGGAATCATTATTGTTACGGCGGGCGCTGGCGGTCATGGTGGCACCAGCAATCCTTTTGCGCTGGTGCGCCAGATTCGCGAATTCTGGGACGGACCTCTGGCACTGGCCGGGGCGATAAACGATGGCTTCGGTATTCGTGCGGCCGAAACACTTGGAGCCGATTTTGCCTATATGGGTACCCGTTTCATTGCGACGGAAGAAGCGGAAGTGGACCCCGCTTACAAGGAAATGCTGGTTCAAGCCAGCATCCGGGATCTGATTTATACGGATCTGTTTACCGGCGTGCATTGCAATTATCTGACGCCTTCTCTTGCCCGCGCCGGCATCGATATTGATGCGTTTAAAGGCAAAACCTCGGTTGATCTGGATTTGGGTGACAGCAATGCCTGGAAAGATATCTGGAGTGCCGGTCACGGGGTTGCCGGAATTCGGGAGATTGAGCGCATGGATGATCTGGTAGAAGCGCTTGTTCGGGAATATCGCGAAGCAGCGTCGGTGCCGGTTTTTCCTTAAATGCATCACCCGGGGGCGTTTTTTCAGGAAATGTGGTGAGAGCTACGGGTCTCTCAAAACGTGAATAAAATTTTTGTTTTATGCCTGGCTTGTGTCAGAATCCAGACATTGGTGCCCTGACCGGCCTTTTCGACGATGCGTTTTCTGTTTCTGGAAAAGGATAGCAACATCCGGATCAGGGCAAATCGAATCAGGCTGCGCAAGGGATCGGCTGAGTGGAAAAGGCTGAACAGCTCTACTTTCAAAAAATCGATGCGGCATTGAAGTCGGCGGGAATCGGTCATCCCGTTCTGCTGGTGGATCAATCGCGACTCGATCACAATATTGCGCAGCTGAAAACCGTTCTGGATCGTGGCTTCGATTTCAGAGTGGTTGCCAAATCTCTGCCCAGCTTGCCGTTGCTGGAATATGTAATGGGTAAAACCCATACCCGTCGCCTGATGTGTTTTCACATTCCTTTTCTGATGCAGCTTGTCGCAGCCATTCCCGATGCGGATATTCTGATGGGGAAACCCATGACAATAGCGGGCATGACGCAGTTTTATCGTTGGCTGGGAGCACAGCCGAAAACCTCTTTTGATCCTGTTCGACAATTGCAGTGGCTGGTCGACTCCGAAGAACGTTTGATGCACTGCACACGCCTTGCGGAAACCCTTGAACAGACACTGGTGATTAATCTGGAAATTGACGTGGGATTGCGCCGGGGTGGAATCTCTGATCTTTGTGTCTTCAATCGATGTGTCCGTCATATTATGGATTCCCCCAGACTTAGACTGGGTGGTTTGATGGGGTACGAGGCGCACATTATGCGTGTTCCCGCCATGCTCGGAGGCCCGAAGCGAGCAGAGAAGCTCGCCAAGGCCCGTTATCAGACGTTTGTTGCGGCTTTGCCGGATAGCCTGGATGCGAGCAAGCTGTGTTTGAATGCCGGCGGGAGTACAACTGTGCCCTTATATGAGGGGGGGGATAGTTGTAATGAGCTGGCAATGGCGTCTGCTCTGGTAAAGCCGTCCGACTTTTGCGTTGCGACGCTGGAAGAATATCAGCCTGCTGCGTTCATAGCAGCGCCGGTTCTAAAGCGCTTGCGTCAGCCAAAAATGCCCATGATCGAATTCCTTTCGTCGATGATGGGTCGAATTGGAGTGCTGCCGAAAGAGGCCTGTTTTATTTATGGCGGAAACTGGCTGGCATCGCCTTGTTATCCGCCGGATGCCCGTAGGGTTCGGCTGTTTGGTCAATCCAGTAACCAGGAAATGTACGGTCATTTTCAGTATGCCGCGTTGCAGCCGGAGGATTTTATGTTTTTTCGGCCTCGGCAAAGCGAAGCGGTGATGCTTCAGTTTGGTGATATAGCCGTATATCGCGACGGTAAAATCCGGGAATGGTGGCCTGTGTTGGATGGCGCGTTTGCGACCCGCGGACAAACCGCTCGCCGGGAGACATTGCGGTGATGGGAATTGCGCTGATAGCCATGAGTTTTCTGGTGCCGGTCACGCTGATAATCCTCTGCCAGCGTTTTGCCATTCTGGACCGCGTGGGTGTCGTCGTTCTGGCGTTTGCATCGGGCATTGTTTTGGCTTCCAGTATCGACCTGCCTGCTGTATTTCAGGGGGTGGATGTGCAGGGTATACAAACGCAGGTGACGGAGTTGAGTATTGCGCTGGCTGTTCCGCTGCTGGTTTTTTCGATGAATGTGCGCCAGGCTGTCCAGCGGGCAGGCCCAACCTTGCGCTCAATGGTACTGGCCCTGATAGCCGTGCTGCTGATGACGACCGTTCTGGCATGGCTATTTCAGGATCGACTGCATCCAATCTGGCAAATCGCCGGCATGGCGGTGGGTGCTTATACTGGGGGTGGTCCAAATATGGCGGCCATTAAAACCGCGATTGAGGGCGACCAGGCTGTGTTTGTCACGATGACGACTTACGACATACTGCTGTCCGCGATATATCTCCTCTTTGTCATGACCCTGGCCAAGCCGGTCTTCGGTCGCTTCCTGCCTGCCTATCTGCCTGCCGGTAACAGGAGCCCGGACAAGGTGAATTATGACGCAGTATCTGTGGACACATCGAACGACTACGCGCATCTGTCTGATGAAAGCGCCCGGGCTTATGCGCGATTGTTGGCGGCCGGTCAATGGCGTGCGAGTCTGAAATCCCTGTTTTTTGCGCTACTCGCGGTCGCTCTGTCGGTGCTTGGGTCGCAGTTATTTCCTGACAGTGCCCGTTCAATGATGACGATTATCCTGATCACGAGTTTTGGTCTGTTGTTCTCACTTGTGCCAGTCATTCACCGTCTGAAAAGTAGTTTTCAACTGGGGATGTATCTGATTCTGGTTTTTTGTTTCACGATGGGAGCAATGACGGACGTGGCCGTGCTGGGAGAACTCAATGGCCAATTGTTTGCCTATATTGGCTTGTTGCTGGCGGGAGCAATGTGCCTTCACGCACTAGCCTGTCGGATGTTCGGGATTGATACGGATACTTTTTTGATCGCGTCGTCTGCGGCGATTATGTCGGTTCCGTTTATTCCCGTGATTGCGGGAGCCTTGAAAAACCGTGAGTTGATTGTTCCCGGCTTTGCGGCGGCGATTTTGGGGTATGCTCTTGGCAACTATCTGGGAATCATGATGGCCTATGCAGTGCGCTGGTGGGTAGGCTGATCAGTCAGCCGCCTGTGGCAGTCGGTTTTTGACCAGAAAATCCGCAATCTTGAATTTGATCAAATCGCGCTGATTGCGGCGGGATTTGAAGGTCACCGATGTCTCCCGGGTATCACAGAACCATTCTTCCAGTCGTTCAGGTTTTTGGCTGACGAGTACCCTTGGATAGAGCAGTGCTGCACATTCTCCCTGTTTGGGGCATCGAGCGGATTGATAAATAATGACTTCAACACCCGCGTCGCGAGCCGCTTTTCCAAGTGTCTGGCTTGCCTGATAATCAGACGGGTCCGACAGATGGTTCAGGTGTTCGAGAAATGGTGGCGAGTTTAACCGGATTCCTTTAGTGCTTGCGAACTCTGCGTAAAAGCTCGTGTGTTCGGTTCTGAGTGGTTTGTCGAGGCGGGTTTCCATGGAAAAGAGAAATAGCCAGCGATAATAGCTGGTCTCTGCCAGCGCAGTCTCAAGTGAACGGGCACCATAGAAAAGGCTTGGCTCGGAGCGTGTGCCAAAGCGGGAACCCCATTTTAACGGCGGATAACGAAACGGCGTTTTCAGCAGGTAGTGCAGGGCAAGGTCTGGTTCGGGATGGGCTGGCTTGCTCTGATCAAGTAGTGATTCCAGTAGCGCCTGCTCTTCAAACGAATCGACATAATTCAGTGTGGCGATTTGTTCCTGGCTTTCCACAACGCGACATAGCTCACCTTCAATAAGGCCTATGAAGCGCTCACCGTCACATTGTTGCCATATATCCGGCATGGATTAATTTTTCCCTCGAATGGCATCAACAAAGGTCAGCACATTCACCAGTCCCTGCACTGACTGCATCTGTTCCAGTGGGATGCCTGCAATGATGCTGTTTCGGGTGCGAAGAAAGTGGCGTATCCAGTCCCTGTCTCCACCTGAAAGGGCGTGCAGAGCTCGGCAAATACGAATAAACAGCAAGGCCAGCTCTCCTGATTTGGATTCCGGGTTGAGGTGCCGCTCTTTTTTGATTCGACTGATCTGTGTTGCACTGACGCCGATAATTTCGGCCAGTTCACCCTGTTTAACGCCTGCTTCCCGTGCGGCATTCAATAACGCTTTGGCAAGGACTGCGTCCGGCGTGATTTGGCTCTGATGGGCTGCGTTAATCATAGAAATATTTCAATAATGGTTATAATAGAGTAAATATAACATAAAAAGGATTAATATGGCCATATACCTGCATAATGGTACAAAAGTATATAAAAATACCAAATGCGATAAAAGCTTTGAATTTGGCTGGAAGAGCTGGCTGCCGCCAGACTTGAATTAGTGTGTTTACTCTAGCCCTTGAGGATAAGCTGGCACTCTGTATCCATTCGGATGCTTCAACAACCCGGTTCCGAAAGGAGGATGTATGCAAACTTTCAAACCGAAATTCCTGAATCCCGTGATTCAGCTTTCCAACTTCAGCACATACGGGCAACGAGCCCATGTTTTTTTGCTTGGCGGAGCGTCCGCGCTTGTGGACGCGCTAGCGGGATCTTTGCTACAGGGAAGCAAGCACAAGGACCCGGGTGCCTTTATTTTTTATCATCTATTGGAGTTCAGTCGTTTTGTGGACGGCTATGCCCGAATGATAGAAGAGCTGGACGATCCCCACTTTGAGCTCCGTCTTGATGATTTTCAGGGGGAGTTTTAAGGCCTCGCAGTCTGTACGTGTGTTGGCTTCCCGGTTTCTTTATTGTGATCTTACCGGGCGAGCCATGCACAGGGTGCGAGCGTACGGCGGTGGTAATACTGGGCTCAATTAATCTTTCACTTTGGGAGCATCTGCCGCAGATTTGATTTTGACAAGGCAATGCGCTGCTTTTCCTGCGCCGCTCTTCACTCCCCACCCACCGCTCCCACTCCCCACAAGGGCGGGTGAAAGCGCTTGCATACTGCTCAAAAATCGATAATCTAGTCTATTAAGTCAGGTGTTTCCCTGACGTTTGCGTGACTTCAACTGTTCAGCTTGGGTTTTGGGCTGTTCAGGCTATCGAATTGCATTTAGCCAGATACAAAAATGATCAAACCTTTCCTGTATATCCTGATTTTTGCCTGCTTTCTTGGCGGTTGCGCGGTCACGTATAAATCCGCTGAAGACGGGGTGGCGGGTTATCGAGATATTCAGGTCGATGCCACGACGTTTTATGTCGAATATACCGAAAGTGCGCGCGTTTCATGGGATCAGGTACATCGTTTCGCGCTCAAGAGATGCGCTGAAATTGCCAAGTCGCAGGGCTACGATTATTTTGATGTGCTCTCGAAAGATGAACAGGACGTATCTCTTGAAAGCGATGTCAGTCAATTGACGATCTCTTCCATGGGAAGTATCGCCAGCGATCCGCCTGTCACGCATACCTATCAGGGCGGTGCCAGAGTAGAAGGGCGGCGTGTCACCTACAAAATAAAATTGCTGAGGGATTAACGTAGATGAAAGGTGAAAATGGAATTGAGCGGGGTGCTGTATGAGTCGTGAACGAAGACGCGCTGATCGCTGTGCCTGGCTGCGTTTTGAATCCAAGGTCTTTGTTAAGCGATCTTTTTTCAAGAAAGAGTGGGTGTCAGTGGTCCCGTTTGATTTCAGTCGTTATGGCATGGGTGTGCAAACGGACGAGATTTACGACATTGGAGATGAAGTTGTGTTGTCATTGCAGCTATCCAAGGAAAATACGGAAATAGAAATTCCCCTTATCAAGG
>Ga0070728_10004506_pt1 | contig 14408 bp, 12 predicted proteins | sample tdDd471_FD_66723 | JGI IMG/M metagenome (GOLD analysis project Ga0070728, IMG submission 66723) | Marine sediment microbial communities from the Atlantic coast under amendment with organic carbon and nitrate - tdDd47.1 | ecosystem: Environmental > Aquatic > Marine > Coastal > Sediment | place...
TGCCTCGGCGCTGCCGTTCCAGGCTAAAAGGACTTTTTTGCTGATGGTCTCGAAGCTCCCTGCATAAGGAACCACGAGCGCCGGACCGCCCGAATGCATGAGGACTTCTTCAGGCAGTTCCTGGGGGAGATGTCCATCGCCATCGGGTTCGGGCTGGGCGAGAATGGAAAGATCGTAGAAGCGGGCGCAGTGAACGAACTCCTGTGTCACTTGGCTTCGCTTGGTTTCTAAAATTTCCATCCAACGTGTTTCCACGCCGGTTTTTTTGGCGGTTGTTTCAAATGCTTGTTGCGCCGATTGGCGGGCTTTTTCGAAATCGTCGCTCGGACCGCCGCCGACGAGACTGCGACGCTTGGGGTCCAACTGAGCGAAAAGCCCCGTGAGTCTTGCGTCGAAACGTTGGGCCAAATTAAGCGAGACCTTGAGCCGCTCCCGGCAGGGGGCGCTGTCGTCGATCTGCACCAGAAAATCTTTAAACATTTTCGTCTCCATGGTTGCCGGGAACAATTTAGATATAAATATTGCATAGCAGAATATTATTCCGCAAATTAAAGTTTGTGTCGAGAAGCGTTTTTTCGGGAGCCCTTAATGAAACAGGCTGAGACTTTTGCCGCCCTGGTGCAGGGCTTTTCACCGTTTCTCGGGGTTGAGCTGATCTCCTGGCAGACCAACCGTATCGAGTTGGCGCTCGAGGTCACTGAAAGGTTGGTCAACCGCTCGGGCATTCTCCATGGCGGCGTCTTTGCCGCTCTTATCGATTTGGCGGGCTGCGGTGTCGGCTGCCAGACTGAAGAGGGAGATGCAAAGCCGGTGGTTTCCTTGTCTCAGACCGTCCGTTTTATCGATCAGATTCGTGGCGGTCGGTTGAAAGTCGTCGGGCGAAAAAGTGGCGGGGGGCGACGAATCTATTCGGCCGAGGTCGAGATCGTTTCCGAGGACGGACGCGTGTTGGCCGTTGGAAACGGCACATTCAGGACGGCCTGATCTGCAGGCGGTTCGATAATATAGCGCAGATTGGCGGTTGCCTTGGCGACTACTTGCCCGTTTTCCGAACGCAATTCTCCCTCGGAAAGCAGGATTTTCCCATCGCGATGAACAATATGAGCCGTGGTTTCGACGGTTCCAGCCGGGCAGGGTTGCAGATATTGCGTGGTCAGTCCCAGCGTCACGATGAGGGGGCGGTTTTCCAGATCGTCGCCGAAACAGGCGGCGAGGCCGGTCGCCGCATCGAGGAGGGAAGATTGCACCCCCCTCGACAGGCCGCCGTTTTCATCCAATAGCTCGGGCTTGGGTGCAAGCGTCAGTCTGATTCTTCCCGGCTCCCAGGCGGTGACATCGAAGCCTAGGGTTTCCTGATAGGGGAAAAGCGTCGGGACGACTGGAGAGGGGCGGGTACTCATCAGGTGTTGACCAGTGAGCCGCCGTCGACAGGAATAACCGTTCCCGAAACATAGGCGCCGGCTCGCGAGGAGAGGTAGAGAGCGATGCCTGCCATGTCTTCGTCTTCGCCAGTGCGGCCGAGGGGAACGTTATCGAGGATTTCCTGACGCCGGGCGGCGAGAGTCCCCGCCATCATCTTGGTTTCGAACGGGCCTGGAGCGATGGCGTTGACCGTGATGTTCTCGGGTGTCAAATGGGCGGCCAGGATTTTGGTCAGGTGATGGATGGCCGCCTTGCTGGCCGGGTAGGAGAAGGTGTCGACGCGGGGGGTGTTGATCCCGTTGATCGAGCCGACGTTGATAACCCGCGCCGGATCGGCGTTGGATGCGGCAGCTTGAAGCAGCGGTAGTAGCTTTTGGGTCAGGAAGAACGGTGATTTAACGTTCAATTCCATCACCTTGTCCCATCCGTTTTCCGGGAATTCGGCAAAGGGCGCGCCCCAGTTTGCTCCCGCGTTATTGACCAGAATATCGAGTTTCTGTTCCTTGGCTGAAATTTCCTTAGCGACCCGCTCGATCTCGTCCATAGATGACATGTCTGCGGGAAGCGCGATGCATTCGCCATACTGGGAAAGTTCTTTCACAGCCTGATCGCAGGCCTCGGCCTTGCGTGATGAGATGTAGGTCTTTACCCCATTCTCAACGAATCCACGGGCGATCATGAGGCCGATTCCGCGCGACCCGCCGGTCACGAGGGCGACTTTTCCTTCGACGGAAAACAGGTTGTTGATTTTCAAAACGGGCTCTCCACAAACAGAAATGGGACAGTTCAATGTCAAAATTGAACTAACGGTATTTTTTTTTACAAATGGATAGGTATTTGTGTCAATGTGGAATTCGGGATATGAACCTTCGGGCTTCCGCTCGCCCTTGAGTGGCTAGAGTGCGATCAAATTGGATTTACGTATTTTGGCGTAAACCTAAAACGATCCGACCCTGAGAAATGGAAAAGAGTAAAGTGACCAATCCGGTTTTGGACGGTTCTGACGAAAACGTATTTGCTTCGGCGTTTGATCGGGGCAAGCAGGCGAGTCGTAAGCGTGAGGCGATTTTGGATGTCGCCTCCAACCTATTCAATCGTCAGGGGTTTGCCGCGACCACTCTGGAAGATGTGGCCTCGCGCCTCCAGCTGACCAAGGCGGCGCTTTATTATTACGTCAAGAATAAGGAAGACTTGGCCTCGCAGTGTTATCAGCGGACGCTGGTGCAGCAGGCGATGTACTTAAAGGCGGCTGATGCGGTGGGCGAAACCGGGTTCGAAAAGGTCGTGGCGTTTATCCGTAAGACGCTTCGTCAAGCCTCTCACCCGTCGGCCATCTTGACCGAGGTTGAAGCGCTGAAGCCTGATCTCCGCGCTCCTTTGCTGGAAACCGGCCATGCGAATTCACTGCGTCTGCGCCATTTTATCGGCACCGGAATCGAAGACGGTTCGATTACGCCATGCGATCCTGTTTTGGTCTCGCTTGCGATTATTGGGGGCATGTCTTGGGTGCCGCAGTGGTATCGCCGAGAAGAGCAGGTAGAGCCGCTTGAGGCCGTCGCTGAAAGTTTCGTTGACCTCTATACCAATGGTTTGCGCCCCTCAGGAAAAAAGCCGTTTAAAGATTTGACGACGCCATTTCCTAAGCTTAGCGGCCAGGCAGGCGAAATTTTTAACCGTGAAGAACAGGCCCGGCTGAAGCGTGCCGCTTTATTGAAAGCGGCTACCGCGTCATTCAATAAAAAAGGTGTGGCGGCCACATCTCTTGAAGAGGTGGTGCAAAGTCTCCGTGTCACTAAAGGGGCTTTTTATTACTACGTTAAAAGCAAGGAGGATCTGCTCTCTCTTTGTTATAGCAGCTCACTCGATACTTTGGAGCAGATTGTCGCCGAGGCTGACAGCCATGGTGAGGCGGGGCTTGAGAAGCTGGCTCTGGCGATCCGTTGGGCGGTCATCGGGCATTGTGGTCCTCAAGGGCCCTTCGCCGTTTTCTTCGGCAATCCCGGCATCGGTGGAGAACGGCTGGAAGAGATCGTTAAGCGAGCGCGTTTGCTGGATGGCACGGCCGTTCGATTCTTAAAGCAAGGCGTCGAAGACGGTAGCATTCGGCCCTGCAATCCCCAGCATACCCTCTTGGCTATGGTGGGGGCGTTGGCCTGGGTTCCTAAATGGTATCGCCCCGACGGCGGCATGGAGCCGGCCGAGATCGCCGAGAGTTTCATCAAGCTTTTTGCCGACGGACTAAAGCCCCAAAACTGACCAGAATCTAGGCCTTTGCCGCCAAGTGGATTCTTCATACTTGAAATTGAACATTCGGTATGTTTAATAAAAATCAAAAATGTTCTGGGTGGCTTGGCGCTGTTGTTTGCGCCGCGTGATGGGCCTGTTACCGACTGGGGACTTACAAAATGTTCGATTTGCACAATAATCAGTGGCCGCTTCATGCGCCGCATCATCTCACCGTTCCTGAAACGACGGTTGATTTTAATCTCTCGGTGAGTGCGTCGCGTTATCCCGATAAAAACGCCATTTGCTATTATGGCGGCGCGGTGACCTATGCGGAGCTGGACCGACAGGTTAGTCGGTTGGCGGCCTACCTTCAGAAATGTCTGGATGTGAAAAAGGCGGACCGGGTTCTGCTTTATATGCAAAACAGTCCCCAGTTCATCATTGGGTACTACGCCATTTTGCGGGCAGGGGGCGTCGTGATACCGGCCAACCCAATGAATGCGGCGGCCGAATTGGAGCATCTTGCCGCAGATACCGGCGCTACTCTGGCTTTGGCGGCTCAGGAGTTGCTGCCTCGAATTGAGCCTCTGCTCAACGAGAACCGACTGACCAATCTGATTGTTGCGTCCTACAGCGAATATGCCGATATGGATTTCGATCTTCCCTTGCCAGATGAAGTGCGACTTCCGGCCATGGGGGTATCGGAGAACAAACACATCATTCCTTGGGCCGAGGCCGTATCGTTCGATGGAGCGTTGGATCCGGTGAAAGTCAGCCCGGACGACTTGGCTTGTATTCCTTATAGTTCTGGAACCACTGGAGCGCCGAAAGGCTGTGTTCATACGCATCGTACTGTGATGACCACCGCAGTGGGCGGTGTAACCTGGATTCCCCAATCAGCCGACAATCCAACCCTTGTTTCGTTGCCCATGTTCCACGTAACCGGAATGCAGAATTCCATGAACGGTTCTATTTATGTGGGGACGACCATGGTGGTGGCGACCCGCTGGGACCGCGCGACGGCGGCTCATCTGATCGAGAAATATGCGGTTAGTCGCTGGGTGGCGATTTCGACGATGGTGATCGATTTACTCAACGATCCGGATATTCAGTCCTACGACCTGAGCAGCCTCGATATCGTCAGCGGCGGCGGAGCGCCCATGCCCGAGGCTGTGGCGTTGCGGCTCGAAAAAATTACGGGTCAATCGTATCTCGAGGGATACGGTTTATCCGAAACTATGGCGGCGACCCATATCAATCCGTTGGGGCATGGGAAAAAACAATGTTTGGGCATTCCGGTCTTCGATGTGGATTGCCGGATTCTTAGTATCGATGGCAAATCGCTTTTGGGACCGAACGAGGAGGGGGAAATTATCACCCACGCGCCTCAGGTCTTTAAAGGTTATTGGAATAATCCCGAGGCGACGGAACAAGCCTTTATCACCATTGAGGGTAAAGCGTTCTTCAAAACGGGCGATATCGGCTACTACGATAGTGAGGGTTTTTTCTTCCTCGTTGACCGGGTCAAGCGGATGATCAATGCGGCTGGGTTTAAAGTCTGGCCAGCGGAAGTCGAGAGTCTCATGCACAAGCATCCGGCGATCAATGAGGTCGTGATCGTCGGAAAGCCGGATGCTCGGCGGGGGGAAACCGTCAAAGCCCTCGTTTCACTGCGTAAAGGGCACGACGCAGAACCTCTTACGCCAGAGGATATCATTGCTTGGTGTCACGATAATATGGCCGCCTATAAATGTCCGAAGTCGGTAGAATTCGTTGATGCCTTGCCTAAGTCGGCGACCGGTAAGGTGCTCTGGAAAGATATTCAGGCGCGGGAGCGACAGCGCCTGGAATTACGATAAATAGTATTTTAAAAATCTCTCGATAAGCAAAATATTATTCCGGCAATCTGATTCCGAGTTGTTCTTTTTGTTCAGAGCTGTTCCCCTGTCTTCCGACAGGGTCGAGGCGTAGAATCCGCATAATATGCTGTAGTTAAAAGACAAAATATGGCGTCAGTTAGTTTCTATGTTTTTCGTATCCTTTGCATGATTGAAAATTGAACATACCGAATGTTAAAAAAACTAAACAAACGTATTGACGCTGAAACTTAGATTGCTCATGGTGAGCGTCGTTGTCGGCCGCCTAAAAGGGTCGGCTGCGGGCGTTCAACGCGGATCTGCGTTGCCTGCCCCCGGAAGGGCCGGGGAAATGAACTGGGAGATAGAATTGATGAAAACCTCTTTTAAGGCCGTTGTTGCCGGCGCCATGTTGGCGGCTGCGACGTTTAGCACCGCTCAGGCGGAAGAAACTTATAAGATCGCGTATATCGATCCGCTGTCCGGGCCGTTTGCGGCCAACGGCGAAAATGCTTTCAAAGAATGGAAGTATGCTGTCGATCACTTCATCAACGAGCAAGGCGGCTTGATGGGCAAGACCAAGGTCGAAGTTCTCGGCTTTGACACCAAGATGAGTCCCCGTGAAGCCTTGATCCAGCTGAAGAGTGCGATTTTGCAGGGGGCCCGTGTGGTTGCCCAGGGTACTGGTTCCGCCGTTGCGCATGCGCTGACCAACGCGATCAACAAACATAATGCACGTAACCCGGACAAGCAGGTCCTGTTCCTCAATTTTGCGGCCGTCGATCCTGCCCTGACCGAAAAGCTTTGCAACTTCTGGCACTTCCGCTTCGATGCCCATTCGGACATGAAGATGAACGCGCTGACCGAGCAGATCAAAGGGCGTCCTGAGATCAAGAAGGTTTACATCATTGGCCAGAACTATTCGTTCGGTAAGGCCGTGGCGGCTTCCGCCGTCAAGATGCTGAAAGAAAAACGTCCCGACATTGAGATCGTCGGCAATGAATTGCATCCGATCGGCAAGGTCAAAGACTTCACGCCTTATGTAACCAAGATTAAAGCTTCCGGGGCTCAGGCGATCATCACCGGTAACTGGGGCGCCGACATGGTCGGTCTTGCCAAAGCTGCCGCCGCTGCCGGTATCGATGCCGATATGTATACCTACTACGCTGCCGGTACGGGCATCACCGCCGCTATTGGTGAAGGCGGAAAAGACAAAATTTTCCAAATCACCGAAGGGTTCTTCAACCCGGTGCCGGAGGGTCCTTGGAACGACTATCTCACCAATTACCGTAAGCGCCACCCGGAGACCGACCTGCTGCAGCCGCGCATCGCTCAGGCGACGCAGACCTTGCAGGCCGCCGTTGAGAAGGCTCAATCTCTTGATTCGGTTAAAGTCGCCAAGGCGATGGAGGGGATGGAAATCACCACCCTCTACGGTGTGAAGATGAAAATGCGCGCCGACGACCACCAGATGCTTCTGCCGCTGAACATCACCGTTCACACCAACGAAGATATCAAGTGGGACTTCGACAAGTCGGGCTGGGGTACGCACGTTACCGCCACTATTCCGGCGGAAAAAGTCACTCTCCCGACGTCTTGTAAAATGGATCGTCCGTCCTAAGGGCGACAGGATGTAAGCCTCTCACTCCGGTCTTTAAACGCTGGGGTGAGGGGCACTCTTGGGGTTGAACAAAGAAAAAAATCTACAGGGCGGCAACGATGGAAATTACCTTATTCTCATTGCTGAACGGGCTGGTCTACGGGCTGCTTTTGTTCATGCTGTCGAGCGGTTTGACGCTCATTTTCAGCATGATGGGAGTGCTCAACTTCGCCCATGCGAGCTTCTATATGCTGGGCGCTTACTTCGCCTACAGCATTTCGGCGAAAATCGGTTTCTGGCCGGGATTGGTGATTGCGCCATTGCTGGTCGCCGTGCTGGGCGTTCTGGTCGAGCGTTACGGATTGCGCTACGTCCATAAAGCAGGGCATGTCGCCGAATTGGTTTTCACCTTCGGGCTGGCCTTCCTGCTTGAAGAGATTGTCGCCTTTATTTGGGGTAAAGAAAACGTTGGTTATGCCGGTCCTGCCGTCATGGATGCGCCGCTTTTCACCCTCTTCAATATTAACTTCCCAATCTATAAGGCCTTCATGCTTTTGGTGTCGCTGGCGATTTTCGCCTTCCTGCTAATCATGCTGACCAAGAGCCGCGTCGGGTTGATCATTCAGGCCGCCATCACGCATCCCCACACCACGGCGACCCTGGGACACAATGTTCCGCTGGTCTTCATGCTGGTTTTTGGCGTGGGAACTGGCCTAGCCGGTTTGGCTGGCGTTATTGCAGGGCCCGTCATGGGGACTTATCCCGGAATGGCTGTCGACCTTGGCAGTATCGTCTTTGTCGTTGTCGTGATCGGCGGTTTGGGCTCGTTGGTTGGCGCTTTCCTCGCCTCCTTGCTGATCGGGTTCATTCAGACGTTCGCCATCGCCTTGGATGTCGGCATGCAGGACCTGCTGGATTGGATGGGCCTGTCGTTCGGTTGGGACCACTGGCTGAGCGATCTTTGGGCGATCAAGCTTCCCCAGGTCGGACCGCTTCTTCCTTATTTGTTGTTGGTGCTGGTGTTGATTTTCCGGCCCACTGGTTTGCTCGGGAAACGTGAAACATGATCGCTTTCCAGAAACTTCAATCGGGTCGTCATTGGCGTCGGTGGTTCACTGGCCTCGCTGTGGTTGCCGTTCTCGTGGCCCTGTTGCCTGCGCTGTTCGGCTCTTCGTTCGCTGTCGCCGTGATGACGCAAATGGGGATCGCGATCATTTTCGCCCTATCCTACAACATGCTTTTGGGCCAAGGGGGTATGTTGTCCTTCGGCCATGCCGTCTATTTCGGCTTTGGCGGTTACTGCGCCATGCATGTGATGAACTACCTGGGTGAGTCGGGGCTTCCCATTCCCTTGCCGCTCCTCCCGATCTTTGGCGGTTTGTCCGGTTTGCTCCTGGGGCTCTGCCTGGGGTCTTTTTCGACCCGCCGTGCGGGCACGGTCTTTGCCATGATCTCTCTGGGTTTAGGCGAGCTAATCTTTTCCGCAGGAAACATCTTTGGTCGTTTCTTCGGCGGTGAGGAAGGGATCAGCGGCGACCGGACCGAGCCTGCGCCGTTTTTCGGGCTCGACTTCGCTATGGATATCCAAGTCTACTATCTGGTCGCCTTCTGGATGCTGGTTTCGGGTTTCCTGATCTATCTCTATACCAGAACGCCGGTCGGTCGCCTGTCAAATGCCGTCAGGGACAACGAAGAACGCCTGGAATTCATCGGTTACAGCCAGCGCAATATCCGTCTGATCACTCTGGCCGGTTCGGGGTTGTTCGCCGGGATTGCCGGAAGCCTCACCGCCATCACCTATGAAATTCTGACGGTCGAGGCCTTAAGCGGCCATACCTCGGGCAATGTTCTGGTGATGACGTTCCTCGGCGGTGTCGGGGTTTTCTATGGGCCGATTATTGGGGCGGTGGTTCTCAACCTACTTTCGACCGTTTTGAGTACGGCGACGACGCTATGGCTCCTTTACCTGGGCATTATGTTTCTTTTCGTCGTGCTCTTCCTGCCGGGTGGTTTGGCGAGCCTGATTATAATGCATCGTCCCGTACTGGCGACGGGGCGTTTGAAAAGTCTCGTCGGTCCTTATCTATTGGCGGCGCTTTACGGGATAATTCTGCTCTCCGGCCTTATCGGTCTGCTTGAGTTGTTGCACTTCGCCAAGTTTTCTGCAGTGGGCAACACAACCATGGAATTTATGGGATGGGTGATTGATGTGAGCACGGTAACGCCTTGGGCTGTCTTTGGCGTTCTGAGCATTGTCGGGATTTTCCTGGTCAAACGTCATATCCCGGTTGTTGCGGCGGTTTATCACGATGCGGTCACCGGACCCATGGCGACTCCGCAATCCGAAGAGGTGAAGTCCGAGGAGGCTGGAGCATGACTGCCGCTGCAATTAAGCTGGTCGAGTTGAACAAAGGCTTCGGCCAAACCCCGATCATCAGAGGGGTCAACCTGGAAATCGCCAAAGGCGAACGCCATGCGATTATCGGGCCCAACGGGGCGGGCAAGTCTACGTTGTTCCATTTGATCAGTGGGCGTTACACGCCGACATCGGGCGAAATTCTTTTGAATGGCGAAAGAATTGAGGGCCGTGCTCCTTACGATATCTTTCGCCGCGGTTTGTCGCGGAGCTTTCAGATCACCAATATTTTCTCGCGCATGAGCGTGTTTGAAAATGTTCGCTGCGGCCTCATGTGGACCATGGGGTACGGCTATGCATTCTGGAAGGTGGTGGAAGCGGAAAAAGCGCTGAACGATAAGGCCGATGAAATTCTCGAACGCATCGGCCTAACCGCGCGCCGGGACACGCCTGCCGGGGTTTTGACCTACGCCGAACAGCGTGCGCTTGAAATCGGGATCACCATTGCAGGCGACGCCGAGGTGATTATTCTCGATGAGCCGACGGCCGGTATGAGCACCACCGAAACCTCAGAGATGATCGAACTGATCCGCACCGTGACGGAAGGGAAGACTCTGGTCATGGTTGAGCACGATATGGGCGTGGTCTTCGGTCTTGCCGACAAGATTTCAGTGCTGGTTTATGGCCGGGTGATTGCTTCGGATACGCCGGATCGCATTCGGGAAAATGCCGATGTGCAGGAAGCCTACCTTGGGACGGAGTACCTTGCTGATGCTTGATGTCCAAAATCTCAATGCCTATTACGGCAAAAGCCATGTACTGCACGGCGTCAATATGACCATCGGCGAAGGCGAAATCGTCAGCCTCTTGGGCCGTAATGGCGTTGGCCGTTCGACCACCGTCATGGCCATTATGGGGGTGGTTGACGCCACCGGCTCGGTCCGCTTCAAGGGCGAAGAAATACTCGGTCAGCCGCCGCACAAAATTGCCCGCTCGGGCCTCGCGGTGATCCCTGAAAACCGGGATATTTTTCCGACCCTGACCGTGCGGCAAAACCTTTTGCTCGGTCAAAAGTCGATGAAGCATCAGGGCCGCTGGCAGATGGAGGAATTCTTCGAGATGTTCTCCAATCTGAAAGAGCGCGCCGACGTGCCGGGTGGCGCTCTTTCCGGGGGCGAGCAGCAGATGCTGACCATGTGCCGCGCGTTGATGGGCGACCCCGAACTGATTATGGTCGATGAGCCGACGGAAGGTCTGGCGCCCAAGATCGTCGAGCAGATCGGCGAGTTGCTGACCGAGGTTTCCCGCCGGGGCGTCTCCATCCTTTTGGTCGAGCAGAAGCTGACCATCGCTTTGAAAGTTTCCAACCGGGTTTACGTTATGGGACATGGAGAAATCGTCCATGAATGTACGCCCGATGAACTCATGGCCAACGAGGCGGTCCGTAAAGACTGGCTCGAAGTTTAGCCCAACCGACATATCGCCGAATTTGTATTCAGGAGTAAAACCATGACCAATGCAGTCATCGTCTCGACCGCGCGTACGCCCATCGGTAAAGCTTACCGGGGCGCTTTCAACAACACCGAAGCGCCGACCCTTGCCGGGCATGTTATCGCCGAAGCGGTCCGCCGCGCCGGTATCGAGCCGGGCGAGGTCGACGATGTGGTGCTGGGCGCAGCCCTCCAGCAGGGGTCCAGCGGTTTCAATATTGGACGTTTGGCGGCCGTTCGCGCCGGTCTGCCGGTAACGGTTGCCGGGATGAGCATGGACCGTCAGTGCGCTTCCGGTCTCATGGCGGTCGCCACGGCGGCCAAGCAAGTTATGGTCGATGGGGCCGAAGTTGTCATCGGCGGCGGTCTCGACTCCATCTCGCTGGTCCAGAATGAACATCGCAACACTTACCGGGCTCAAGACCCTTGGCTGATGGAAAATAAGCCGGAAGTCTATATGCCTATGCTCGACACGGCTGAAGTGGTTGCCAAGCGCTATAACATCAGCCGGGAAGCTCAGGATGAGTATTCGCTGGAAAGTCAACGCCGGACCGCGGCAGCCCAGGAAGCCGGAAAGTTTGATGATGAATTGGCTCCGATGAAGACGACCAAGGCGGTCTTCGATAAAGAAACCAAGGAAGTCAGCTACGAAGATGTCGAGTTGACCAAGGACGAAGGCAACCGTCCGAGCACCACGCTTGAAGGCCTGTCGTCACTCAAGCCTGTGCGAGGCGACGATGCGGTGATTACCGCGGGCAACGCCAGCCAGCTTTCCGATGGCGCTTCGGCCAACGTGGTGATGGATGAAAAATTGGCCGAGAAAAAAGGCCTCCAGCCGCTGGGTATTTATCGCGGCATGGCGGTTGCCGGTTGTGAGCCCGATGAAATGGGTATCGGACCGGTTTTCGCTATTCCTAAATTGCTCAAGCGCAATGGCCTTAAGATGGACGATATCGGCCTTTGGGAACTCAATGAGGCCTTCGCCGTTCAGGTTCTTTACTGCCGTGATAAACTTGGCATTCCCAACGAAAACCTCAACGTCAATGGCGGCGCGATCTCCATCGGCCACCCCTACGGCATGAGTGGTTCGCGGATGGTCGGTCATGCGCTGATCGAGGGCAAGCGCCGGGGCGTCAAGTATGTGGTGATCACCATGTGCGTCGGCGGTGGTCAGGGTGCAGCCGGTCTCTTTGAGGTTGCCTAATTATGGATATTCGTTTTTCGCCCGAAGAACTGGCCTTCCAGCAGGAAGTCCGGGATTTCCTGGCCAATGATTATCCCCAGGAAATTTTCGATAAGCAGACTCAGGGAAAAGAGCTTGGTAAGGATGATTACGTGGCGGGCCAGAAGGCCCTCCACAAACGTGGCTGGGCGGCGGTCAATTGGCCCGTCGAATACGGCGGGACCGGCTGGACGCCTATCCAGAAGTACATCTTCAATAACGAAATGGCGGCTGCCGGTGCGGCCCAGATCATTCCTTTCGGCATGACCATGGTCGCCCCGGTGATCATCAATTTCGGCACCGAAGAACAAAAGAAACGCTTCCTGCCTGACATTCTGGAAAGCAATGTCTGGTGGTGTCAGGGCTATTCCGAGCCCAATGCTGGCTCCGACCTTGCCAATGTGCGGACCAAGGCCGTGCGGGACGGCGATCATTATGTGATCAACGGTCAGAAAACCTGGACGACCATGGCCCAGTGGGCCGACTGGATTTTCTGTCTGGTGCGCACGGATTCCTCCGGCAAGCCGCAGGAAGGCATTTCCTTCGTGTTGGTCGATATGAACACGCCGGGGGTCACCGTGCGGCCCATCCAAACCATTGATGGCGGTTACGAAATCAACGATGTCTTTTTCGAAGACGTTCGGGTGCCGGTGGAAAATTGCATTGGCGAGGAAGGCAAGGGCTGGAGCTGTGCCAAGTTTCTGCTGACCTATGAGCGGACCAATATCGCCGGTGTGGCGAAGTCCAAGCTGGCGTTGAAAAAGCTCAAAAAAGCTGCGGCCTCGGTGACGGGCGACGATGGGACACCGTTGATTGACGATCCGGCGTTCATCGCCAAGATCAGCCGCCTGGAGATCAAACTGACGGCGCTCGAATATACCGAGTTGCGTCTGATTTCCGATCTCGAAGTGGGTAAGGTTCCCGGAGCGGAATCGTCCCACCTGAAAATTCGCGGCAGTGAAATTCAGCAGGAAATCGCCGAATTGCTCATGGAGACGGCGGGATACTACAGCCTGCCTTATCTGCCTGAACACTTCGAAGCAGGCTGGAATGGCGAACCGGTCGGTCCGGACTTCGCGGCGGCCTCTTCTCCGCGTTATTTCAACCTGCGCAAAACGACCATCTACGGCGGCTCCAGCGAGATTCAAAAAGGAATCATCGCTAAAGCGGTTCTGGGGCTCTAAGGGATAAGGAGAAGATAAGATGGATTTCAGCCTGACCGAAGAGCAGACCCTGCTGAAAGAAAGCGTCAACCGTTATCTGGCCGACAATTACGGCGTTGAGAAGTTCCGTGAATACCGCCATCAAACGACCCAAGAGCGTAGCGCCATCTGGCAGGAATTCGCCGAGATGGGCTGGCTTGCCCTGCCGTTCGATGAAGAGTATGGCGGCTTTGGCGGTTCGGCGATTGATACGGCCCTGATCATGGAAGAGTTTGGCCGGGGGCTCGTCGCCGAGCCTTATCTGGCGAGTGTTCTGTTGGCCGGAAAGGCCATTGCGGAAGCTGGGTCGGATGAACAGAAAGAGCGTTATCTTCCGGGGATTGTCGAGGGATCGGTCCAGGCGGCCTTTGCCTTCGCCGAGCCCGAAGCGCGTTTCTGCCGCCATGATATCGACGTTCGCGCCGTGAAGAAGGGCGAGGCTTACGTTCTCAATGGAAGTAAGGCGCTTGTGTTGAATGGTGATGCGGCCAATCTTCTGGTCGTCGCCGTCCGTACAGAAGGCCAGCGTCTCGACACGACGGGGATCAGCCTGTTTGCCATTGATGCCGACCAACCCGGAATTGACCGGCGGGACTATCCTTGCGTTGACGGACATCGGGCCGCCGAGATCAGCTTCACCGACGTCGAAGTGTCAAGCGATGCCTTGTTGGGTGAGCCGAACAAGGCTTTGGCCGTGATCGATAAGGTATTGGACGAAGCGACCATTGCCGTTTCCGCCGAAGCGGTGGGCATCATGGACGCGTTGGTTGCCGCAACCGTGGAATACACCAAGACCCGCGTTCAGTTCGGTCGCCCCATCGGGAGCTTCCAAGTGCTTCAGCACCGTATGGTCGATATGTACATGGAGGCCGAGGAAACCCGTTCTCTGCTCTATATGGCGGCCATGAAATCGGCTGGCGGTGATGCCGATACGTCGCAAGCCGTTTCGGCTTTGAAGGTGAAAGTGGCTTCAGCCGGGCGTTTTGTCGGCCAGGAAGCCGTGCAGCTTCACGGCGGCATGGGCATGAGTGATG
>Ga0070728_10004509_pt1 | contig 14405 bp, 7 predicted proteins | sample tdDd471_FD_66723 | JGI IMG/M metagenome (GOLD analysis project Ga0070728, IMG submission 66723) | Marine sediment microbial communities from the Atlantic coast under amendment with organic carbon and nitrate - tdDd47.1 | ecosystem: Environmental > Aquatic > Marine > Coastal > Sediment | place...
TCGAGCAACTTTGATATATGATGCGTTGTACATAACTAATCGATCGGCGTACTGACGAGAAACTGTCCATAATCCTTCCCGGGCACTCCCGACCTACAATCCACTCCCATGATCTACCGCGTCTGTAAATCGTTTGAGATCGAGAACGGGCACATGCTGTCCAAGCACCCCGGGCGGTGCCGGCTTCCGCACGGGCATTCGCGCCGGGTGGATCTGGTGATCAGCTCGGATCGTTTGGATGAGAACGACATGGTCTGCGATTTCAAGGCGCTGAAGCTGGCCGTCGAGGACTATCTTGATCAATACGACCATGCCCTGATGGTGAACTCGGACGATCAGATCCTTGATTCCCTGAAGGAGCAATACAGGGACCGGTTGATCGTTCTGGAATCGACGGATCCGACGACGGAAGTGCTCGCGGAGCGCATCTTCAGGTTCGTCGAGCGTCAGATCAAGGACGGGGGGGCCCTTACGGACCCCAAAACGGGAAACTCGTACATCCTCCCGACCTATTTGACGCTTGAACGGGTCCGGGTGACGGAAACGAGTTCGAGTTGGGCGGAATACGGGACCGGTTAATCCCATTCATTCCTCTGTCACGGCTCGGGTCTCGCGCCCAAAGCACAATCTGCATCGAACCCCGTCAGTGGTCCGATCGTTCTGTGTGTGATCGTGTGTAGGAGGCAAATGATGCACAGCAACAAGACAATCCTCATCCCAGCCATTGCGTTGATCGCCGGGTCTGCGGCGATCTACTCGTCGCAGACACTCGCGCACGCGGGTGATCTCGAGACAACCACCGTGCTCGTTGAGCCGGATGCGGAACAGCGACACGCGATGTCGATGGCGTTCAATATCTCCGAGGCGTTCTCGTACGCCGCGGAGCAGATCGAGCCGTCCGTTGTCCACATCACGACGCGGACCAATACCCGGCGCGGCACAGTCAACGGCGGGCTCGGGTCCGGGGTGATTGTCGATGAGTCTGGGTACATCGTCACGAACAACCATGTTGTCGAGCATGGGAACTCGATCATGGTTCGTCTGTATGACGGTCGCGAACTCAATGCGGAGTTGATCGGGACCTTCGCGGAGACGGACATCGCGGTGCTCAAGGTTGAGGCGGACGATCTCAAGCCCGCCCGGTTTGCGGATTCCGAGGCGCTCAAGGTTGGGCAGTGGGTCCTGGCGGTCGGATCGCCGTTTGGCTATGACCAGACGGTGACCGCGGGTATTGTGAGCGCGAAGGGTCGGAGTGGTTTCGGGCCCGATGCGGAGAATATCGGGAACACGGGTCTGCAGGAGTTCATCCAGACGGACGCCGCGATCAACCCGGGGAACTCGGGCGGGCCGCTGGTCGATCTGAACGGGAATATTGTGGGCATCAACACCGCGATCATCTCTCGCAGTGGTGCGAGCAATGGCTTGGGTTTTGCGATTCCCTCGGATATCGCCCAGTCCGTTGCGGAGCAGATCATCGAAACGGGTGATGTCGAGCGTGGCTGGCTTGGGATCGAGATGGCGGTGCTGGACCCGGCGGTTGCCCATGAGATGGGGATCGATGGCGGCGTTGTGATCGGTCGGGTGCTTGAGGACGGGCCGGCGGAGAAGGCGGAGCTGCGTGCGCGTGACATCATCACTAAGATCGGTGGGCGAACGACAGAGAACCTCGTGCGTCTGAGCAACGCGATCATGCTGATCAAGCCGAACGAGCCGGCGGAGATCACCTATATTCGCAACGGCGATTTGCGGACGACTTCGGCGATCCTATCCGATCGTGATCGTGAGCAGATCCAGAACGCTGGCGGTGCTTTTATTGATGAGCTCGGGATCGGTGTGATTCCTCGTCCGCTTGCCGAGCGGATCAGCGCGACCCGGCGGCGCACCATTGATGCCTACCAGATCGTCAATATCGACGCGGGTTCCGTGGGTGATGAGATGGGGCTGGAACGCGGCGATTTCATTGTCGAGATCGACGGGCAGAGCATGCCAAGCGCTGAGCGGCTGGAGAACTACTTCCGCACCGCGTCGCGTGGGATGCCCATCCGGCTGAGCATCGTCCGCGATGGCGAAGCGTTGACCGCGACCGTGACGCCCGAGTGATTGAACCGCTCAGTTTGCGTGCGCTTCCTTGTCGAGGAACGCGATCTCCGGATCGGGGATGGTGGGGTTCTTGCGCTCCAGTTCGAGATTGCCAGTCCACGCGACACGGATCGTGTGGAGTATGTCGTCGAAGATCAGCAGCAGACTGGGCAGCACGAGCAGGATGATGAAGGTCGCGCTCATCAGACCGAAGGCGATGGTGATGGCCATCGGTATGAGGAACTTGGCCTGGAAGCTCGTCTCGAGCATGAGCGGCGTGATGCCGAGCACGGTGGTGATCGTTGTGAGCATGATCGCGCGGAAGCGTGCTTTGCCTGTGGCGACGCCCGCATCGAACACATCGAGCCCCTCGCGTCGTCGCTCGTTGAAGAACTGCATGAAGATGAGCGAATCGTTGACGACGATGCCCGCGAGCGCGATGAATCCGATCATGGAAAGGAAGGTCATGGATGAGCCCATGATGATGTGTCCCCAGACCATGCCGATCATGGCGAACGGGATCGCGAGCATGACGACGATGGGCTGGATGAAACTCCCGAACAGCCACGCGAGCACGACATAGATGAGCCCCGAGGCGACCAGCATCCCGACCGGGAGGGACTTCATTGAGTCGGCGAAGTCTTTCTGGCGTCCGCGTTGGACCATCGACACGCCGTGGAGATCCGCGATTTCGGCTTCGAGGATCGGGCGGAGCTCGCGGGCGAGCTGGTCGGGGTTCTGGAGTTCGCGATACACATCGGCCTGCACGGAAATGGCGCGTTTGCGGTCCAGACGCCGGATGGTGGCGTAGGCCTGTGATTCCTCGATGGTCGCGACTTCGGTGAGCGGCACAGGGGTGCCGTCGGGCGTGAAGACATACATGTTTTCGATCTGGGCGCTTGAGCGCCGTACCCGTGGCGGCACCGTGACGCGGACATCGATGTCTTCGCGGTTTCCTGCGAATGTGAACGCCTCGAGCCCGAAAACGGCGGCCTGGATCTGACGCCCGAGGTCGGCGCGCGTAAAGCCGAGTTCGCTGGCGCCGTCTCTGAGCGTGAAACGCAGCTCGCGCTGCCCACGATCGGAGTCGTCGCTGATGGCATAGACGGCCTCGTAGTCATCGAGGGTGTCTTTGATTCGAGCGACGGCGGTGTCGAGCGTTTCGATCGAGTCGCCGACGACGGTGAAGGTCAGGGCTGGGCCCGATGGGCCGCCGCTCATCCCCTCCATGCGGACATTCTTCACGCTTGGAATGTCGCCGACGCGTTCGCGGATCTCGTCCTGGATCGCGACGCTGGTGCGATCGCGGTCCTCGGCGCTCTTGAGCTCGAGGATCAGCTGTCCGACATGCGATGAAGAAGAATCGCCACCAGCGCCTTCCAGGTCGCTGACGGCTCCGGCCATGGCGAAGGTCGAGTTGATCTCGGGGATGTCGAGGCAGACCTGCTCGTAGCGTTTCACGACCTCGGCGGTCTTTTCGAGGGGTGTGCCGATGGGCATGGTGACGGTGATGTTGACAGTTTCGGCGTCGTCGGTCTCGAAGAGGATGAACTGCAGGCGTCCGGAGGCGACCATGCCCAGCGAAACAATCAGGATCGAGGTCACAACCGCGAGCGTGATATAGCGGAACTTCACGGATGCGCGGAGCAGTCGTTCGTATGCGGGCAGGATCTTGTGGGTGACGGTGTGATCGCGCCATTCGTCGTAGCGTTGCTCGAGTTTGGAGACCTTGCGGAAGAGTGCGAAGCGGTGCTCCTTGCGACCGTTCTCGCGGATCTGGTCGACCTTTCGGAGCGAGTGTCCCATGTGCACGGGGAGGATGAAGAGTGACTCAATCAGCGATACACCGAGCGCGCAGCCGACCACCCAGGGCATGACATTCATGAAGTCGCCGATCTGGCCGTCCATGAGCCCGAGAGGGAGAAAGGCGAAGACGGTGGTGAGGACGGTGGAGACAACGGGCCATGCGACCTGGTCGGCGCCGTGGACGGCCGCGACGAGCGCGGGTTCACCCTTCTCGTGTCGGGTGGTGATGTTCTCGGCGACGACGATGGCGTCGTCGACGAGGATGCCGATGACGATGATCAGGCCGAACATCGTCAGGAAGTTGAGTGAGATGCCCATCGCGGCCATGAGGGTCAGTGTGCCGAGCAGTGAGACCACGAGCCCGGCGGCAACCCAGAAGGAGATGCGCCAGTTGAGCAGCAGGACCAGCGTGATGAAGACGAGGGCGCCACCCTGGAGCGCGTTGCGGAGCAGCAGATCCAATCGCCCCTCGACGAAGCGTGCGAGGTCGGTGGTCGTCATGAGTGTGCCGGGGGGGGCCGCGACGCTATAGCGTTCGTTTCCCATTTCCCATGCTGTCTGCAGCCCGGGCTTGGTGGCACCGAACGGGTTGGGTTCGCCGTTCCGGCCCGCGACATAGGCCTTGACCTGGTTGGCGATTTTGATGACATCCTGATCACCAACGCGGAAGATGGTGAGGGTCATGGTTGGCTCGCCCTCGTAGCGTGTGACGAGGTCGGTATCGACGAATCCATCGAAGACCTCGGCGACATCGCGTACACGCACGACCCCGCCGTCGCCTGTGGCCTTGACGATGATGTCACGGACCGTGTCTGCGCCCTCTTCGACGCCGACGGAGCGTACGGAAATGGTGCTGGTGTCGGTTTTGACGGTGCCCCCGGGCAGCTCGATCATGGCGGCGCGGATCCGATCCGCGATGGTCGGCAGCGAGAGCCCGTGCTCGATTGCTCTCTCCGGTGATACTTCGACCCGCAGCTCGTCGCTTCGGTAGCCGCCGGGTTGCACATCGGTGATTTCTGGGAGCGTGAGCAGATCGTCGCGTGTCTCGATGATGAAGTTCTTCATCGTGCGCTCGTCGGCGTCGCCGTAGAGCGCGACGATGATCGCGGGCATGTTTGGCTCAAGGATGTCGACGACGATGTTGTCGACATCGTCGGGGAGGTCCTGGATGGCGTCCATCTCGCGTTTGACTTCGAGCAGGGCTTGCTGGATCGGGTAGCCCTCGTTGAACTCGACCGTCACGCTCGCGGCGCCTTCGGCGACGACCGAGTTGATCTCTTTGATCCCTGTGAGATCGGAGACCCGATCCTCGATCTTGGTGGCGAGCGCGTCTTCGACCTCTTCTGGTGCGGCGCCGGGGTATGGCGCGCTGATGGTGATGATGCGGGATTCAACGAAGGGGAAGAACTCGCGGCGCAGCCCGACGCCGAAGATGATCCCTGCGCCGATGATTGTCAGCATCACGAGGTTTGCGACGACGGGCTTGCGTACACCGAATCGTGCGAGACTCATGGCTCACCCCCGTCATCGTCTGGTGTTTCCGTGTCGAGGCGCGTCTGGGCTGGCGGGGCGGGATTCAGCGCTGGATCTCGATCGAGACGCACGCGCATGCCGGTGACGATCTGGTCGAGGAGGGAAACCACGATGTGTGAACCCTGGACGGGTTCCTGTCCGAGTTCGAGGGCCACCCACTCTCGCTCGCTTGGATCGATCTCTGGGCGTCGTCCCTCGAAGCTGTATGCGATTCGTACGGGCACCTTTTCGACCAGTCGGTAGCCGTCCTGCATGGGGCCGGCGACATAGACGGTGTTGGACTGGACCGCGCGGCGGGGGAGAATCACGCGATCGTGCTCGTCGTGGGTGAGCACCCGCCCGTGGACGAACTGCCCGGGGAGCAGTCGATGCGCGTCGGTCGGGTCCTGCTTGACTTCTGCGTAGACGGTGATGGTTCTGCTCGATGCATCGGCTTCGGGTGCTACGCGGACGATTTCTCCCTTCCAGTCGGGCATGCCGACGGGATCGCGCACCCAGAACTGCACCTCGTCGCCCAGACGCACCCACGACGATGCGGACGCGGGGAGCTTCAGGGGGATCTCGAGACGAGAAAGATCAACAACGCGTGCGACGCTGGTGCCCGGTGCGACCCAGTCGCCCTCGCGGGGGGTCACGCTCTGAAGCTCGGCATCGAAGGGTGCTCGGATCGATGAACGCTCGACATTCTGCTGGGCTACGCGTGCGTTGGCCCGCTGTGACGAGAGCTGGGCCTGCAGATTGAGGCGGCGCGATGGGATCAGGTCGAGTTGCTGGCGCAGCGTGGCGAGCTGTCGCTGTGTGCGGAGGAGCGCCGCGTAGACCGCGTCGCGTTCACCGGCGTTGGCTGCGCCGGCATCGATCGCCTCGTCGATGCGTTGGAGATCGCGTTTGGCGGCTTCGATCTCTTCGCTGGCGTATTGCACCTGCAGCTGCGTTTGTTCCTGTTCAACATCGAGCCCTTCGATCTGGGCCTCGATCGACTTGACCGCTTGCTGGGCGGAATCGAGTGCGTTGATGTAGTCGGTGTCTTCGAGTCGGACGATCAGATCGCCTCGTTGTACGCGGGAGCCGGCCTCGACGCCGTCGGGGCGTTCGATGACCCGCCCGCCGACCTCGGCGACCAGCTCGGCGCTGCGCATGGTGCGGGCAGTGCCGTAGCCGGACCAGATCCGATCGGTGGGGTGGTGCTGCGAGTCGATCGCGTGGACAACGACCGACGCGACCTCTGGTGGGCGCTTTTCGGATTTGCCCTTTGTGATGATCAGCAGCGCGACGATGCCGGTTGCGATCGCGAGCAGCAGGATGACCGCCAGCGTTCGTGGCAGGATGATCAATAACAGCTTTGCTGACGAATCGCCTTTATTCTGACTTTGCACGCTCGCGCCCCTGTGCTCGTGGTTTCGGCTCAACGCGTCCTCCTGGCGTCAATGACACCCGCGTTTCGCGACCGTCATACTAGGCATTCGCTGATTGTAACTGGCCGGATTCGCCCCGCATCGCCGATGCAAAGCCCGTGATCAAGTATCTGGGCTCAAAGCGGCTGTTGGTGGAGCGAATCGTTACGCTCTGCGAGTCCCTGCGCCCACACTCGGGAACGGTCCTGGACCTTTTCTCCGGGACCTCTCGCGTGGGGCATGCCCTGAAGCAGGCGGGTTTCGGGGTGTATGCGAACGATCACAACAGCTACGCCCACACCCTTGCGATGTGCTATGTGCAAGCGCACGCCCCGCGTGTGGAGCGGGATGCGACGCGGATCATCGATGAGCTCAACGCACTCCCCGCTCGTGAAGGGTTGTTTACCGAGAACTATTGCCGGGCATCGCGGTACTTCACGCCGGAGAACGGCGGGCGGATCGAGGCGATGCGGAACCATCTTGAGACGCTGGATCTTGACCCGGAGCTGCACGCGGTGGTTCTGACGAGTCTGATCGAGGGTGCCGATCGTGTGGACTCGACGACCGGCGTGCAGATGGCGTATCTCAAATCCTGGGCTCCGCGGGCGCTCAAGCCGATCGAACTCCGGCTGCCGCGGATTCTCCCCCACCCCGACGAGCATCCATGCCGGGCGTTCAATCTGGATGCGTTGGATGCTGCGCACGGGATCAGTGCTGATATCGCGTACCTTGACCCGCCGTATAACCAGCATTCGTACCTCGGCAACTACCATGTGTGGGAAACGCTGGTGCGCTGGGACCACCCGGAGACCTATGGGGTGGCGTGCAAGCGGATCGACTGCAAGGAACGCAAAAGTGCGTTTAACTCGAAGGTTAAAATTGAAGATGCGCTACGCTCGGTTATTGATGCGATCGATGCCAAGACCCTGATTGTGTCGTTCAATGATGAAGGTTACTTGGATCGTTCGCAGATCGAGGCGATGCTCTCGCCGATCGGGCCGGTTGCCATTATTGATCATGACCACCCCCGCTATGTGGGATGCAAGATCGGGATCCACAACCAGCGGGGCGAGAAGGTCGGGCGTGTTGGAAAAGTCCGCAACACGGAGCATTTCTTCATCGCGGGAGAGGGTGCTGAGATGTTCATCGAAGACGCCGCATCGCGCTCGGTCGTGACCGCCGGGTGATCCTTACTCGGTTTCTGCGCCGAGCTCGCGCCAGCGAACGACGCGGACGCCCTGCGACTGTGGAGTGAACGCGCTGGCGGGGATGACCTCTTCGAACAGGTCGCTGGGTCCTTCCCATGTGAGGAACAGGCCCGCGTCGGAATAGCCCTCCATGAACTCGAGGACGAGCTCGTGCTCACCTGCTTCGAGCGCGATATCGCCGCCCTTCCAGCGGAAGGAGTGGCCGCTTGAGTCATCTACGACGGTGGAGCCGTTGATCATCAGACGGGCATACTGATCTGAGCCGACCCTGAATGTCCATGTGCCGGTTTCGGGGACATTGAGTGTGGCGGTGATCCTCAAACCGAAGTAGTCGGCGGGGACGCCGGATGTGAAGGCCGAGCGGGTTTTATTCCAGCTGACGCGTGCTTCGGTGGTGGTTTTGGCCGGCGATTCCCATGGGAACGAGTCCATGCCGTACCCACGCGTATCGCTGAACCATTCCGTGGCCAGCGCCGCTTCGCCGTCGTCGAAGACCGGGTCGGTCTCGTAGGCATCGAAGGCGCTGGCGGGGATGATCTCCTCGAAAGTGTCATTCGGGCCCTGCCAAGTGACATGCAGCCCCGCGTCCGAGTAGCCCTCCCAGTATCGCACCTCGAACTTGTGCTCGCCCGGCGAGAGATTGATGGTTCCTGATTTCCAGCGGTAGGAATGCCCGCTGGCATCAACGACCACCGGCTCATCATCGATCAGCAGGATCGCGCTCTGGTCGCTCCCGAGGCGGAAGGTCCATTGCCCGCCTTCGTCCTCCGGGATGGTGAGGCGTGAGATCAGGCGCAGCCCGAAGTAATCTGTGGGGCCGTCGGTGAAGAACGCCCCTTTGGTTTTCTGCCATGAGACATTGTCGACGATGGTGGTGCTGGAATGCTCTGCGTAGTCGATCTGACCCGCATTGCCCGCGTGGCGTGCGTTGCTCGTCCAGTATGCTCGCAGCCCGCCGCCGGTTGCGGTGGGTGTTTCCGTCTCGCGGAGGAACAGCGCGGTGCGGGGGACGATGATTTCCGCGGGAACGGTGGGTCCGGACCAGCTCAGGTGAAGCCCCGCGTCGGAATAGCCCTCCCAGAAGCGGACCTCGATGTCGTGCTTGCCGGCGCCCAGTTGGACACTGCCGTGCTTCCAGCGGTACGAGTGCCCGCTGGTATCAACGACGACGGGCTCGCCGTCGATCAGGAGCATCGCGGACTGATCGCTGCCGAGCCCGAAGGTCCATGATCCGCTGGCGGGGATATCGATCTGCCCGAGGACGCGCAGCCCGAAGTAGTCGCTGGGCGTCTGGTCGTCGAACGCGTCCCGGGTCTTCCGGTACGCGATGTTCTGGATGGTCGTGGCGTGATCGTGTCGATCCCAATCGATCTGGCCCGCGTTGCTCGCGTGGCGTGCGTTTGTGGTCCAGTATGCGCGGACGCCTCCCCCGCCGGCGTCGTAGGGTGTTTCGATTTCGCTGTGTGAGAACGCACTGGGTGGGATGACCTCTTCCACGCCGCCGGGTGGGGTCCAGCTCACCAGCAGCCCCGCGTCGGAGTAGCCCTCCCAGTATCGCACCTCGAACTCGTGCAGGCCCGCTTCCAGTTCGAGCGAGCCGGATCGCCATCGGAAGGAATGCCCGCTCAGGTCGTTGACGACGAGCTGCCCATCGATATACAGCTGCGCAGACTGATCGCTGCCGAGCCCGAATGTCCACACGCCGTCGGACGGGATCTGGATGAGCCCCTCGGCCCGCAGCCCGAAGTAATCGGTCTGTGTCCCGCCCTGCGATGTCGAAACACCCTCATCGTTTGTGATCGTGGTGCCTTGGAAGGCGCTGCGTGTGAGTTCCCAGGCGATGTTGGATTCGAAGGTCATGCGGTCGTAGTTCTGCCAGTCGATGTGTCCGGCGTGCTGTGCGTGGCGGGCGTTGTCAACCCAGTACACGCGGAGCCCCTCACCGCCGACATTGATCAGCGGATCGGTCTCGTTCTGCGAGAGTGCGCTGGAGGGGATGACTTCCTGGAAGTCGTCGCCCGGGCCCTGCCATGTCACGGCGAGGCCCGCGTCGGAGTAGCCCTCCCAGTACTGGACCTCGATGTCGTGCAACCCGGCCGCCAGGGATTTGCTCCCGTACTTCCATCGGTATGAGTGCCCGCTGGCATCGTTGACGACCGAGACGCCGTCGATGTACAGGCGTGCGGACTGGTCGCTTCCGAGCCCGAAGGTCCATGTTCCGGATGTTGGGATGTCGATCTTGCCGACATAGCGTTTGGCGAAGTAATCGCTGGGGCCACCGGTCTCGAAGCTTCCTCTGGTCTTTGGGTAGTAGATGTTCTGGACGGTGTCGACCGAGTCGTAATCGCCCCAGTCGACCTGGCCGACATTGCTCGCGTGGCGAGCGTTGTCGTGGTTGTAGACTCGCAGCCCGCCCGCGGAGCTTGGGTTTGTGGCCCCGATGCCGGGACGGAACGCGCTGGGGGGGATGAGGGTTGCGTATGTCTCGCTGGGCGCTTTCCATGCCACCCCGAGACCCGCGTCGGAATAGCCCTCCCAGTATCGCACCTCGATGGTGTGCTCGCCGATTCCGAGTGTCTTGGTGCCTGACCGCCAGCGATAGGAGTGCCCATCGTCATCGACCACGACCGGGTCGCCATCGATGAAGAGGATCGCGGATTGATCGCTGCCGAGTTCGAAATGCCATTCTCCCTCCTCTTGGATCTCGATAACGCCCATGAAGCGGGCGCCGAAGTAGTCTGATGGGCCGCCCACACGGAATGCGCCGCGCGTTTTGGGAAAGCTGATTTTCTGGACCGTTTCGACCAGGTCCGCCTGGGTCCAGTCGATGTGGCCCACATTGCTCGCGTGGCTGGCGTTGTCAAACCAGTATGCCCAGAGCCCGTCGCCCGGGCTCTCGAAGATGGGTTCGTCGGCGGGTGAGGAGAAGGCGCTGGCAGGGATGACCTCGCGCCCGTCGCTGCCCGGACCATCCCATTCCAGCACGAGCCCGTTGCTTGAGTAGCCCTGGAAGTAGCGGACCTCGATCTCGTGCTCGCCGGCATCGAGGGTCATGAAGTTTGTGCGGGTGCGGAAGGATTGCTGGTATGGCTGCTCGATGAGCACCTCGCCGTCGATGATCAGGACGCTGCCGTCGTCGCTGCCGAGGTAGAAGCTCCAGACACCCGATGACGGGATATCGATTGTGCCCACGAAGCGAGCGCCGAAGTAGGTTGTTGGGCCGTCCTCATAGAACGCCCTGCCCGACGCCACGGGCCAGTTCAGCTGTTCGACCTGCACGAGCTGGTCGTACGCCGCCCAATCGACATGGCCGATGTGGCTCACCCCTGATGTGTTGCTGACGAAATAGGCGCGCAGTCCGGGTGTGGAACCGTCATCCACCGGGTCCGAGCCAGCTGTGGACACGGAGTGCGCCGTGGTGAGGACGCAGACAAACGCGAGCGTGAAGAGTGATGCGAAGCGTTGTGGGAAGTTCATGCATCGGACATCGCCCGAAATGGACTGGGCGTTGAGGGTGCAAGCCATCCCGGGGCTCTGTGGGGTGGGGGCGTTCCATCTGGGCGCGTTGGGCTATACCCATTTGCGATCAGGGTTCCGATAACGCTGTTCCCGTCTCGCCCGGCGTGCCCGTGGATGCATCGAGACCGAGCAGCGGTGTGGCCCCCAGCCAGACGATCAGCGTGATGACCACAATCGCGATGATGTTGAGCCCGAAGCCGACTTTGGCCATCTGCTTGATCGAGACCTTTCCGGACGCGAAGACGATCGCGTTGGGTGGTGTGGCGACTGGCAGCATGAACGCGCAGGAGGCGCCGAGTGTGGCGACGAGGACGAGCTTGATGGGCGCGACGCCCAGCCCGTCGGCGAGCGCGGTAAAGACGGGGAGCATGGTGCTGGTTGTGGCGGTGTTCGATGTCAGCTCGGTCAGGAAGACGATCAGTGCGCACACGCCGGCGAGCATGGGCAGCTCGCCCGGGTTGCCCAACCCGGCGACCTGCTGACCGATCCACGCGTCGAGCCCGGTGTGGGATACGCCCGAGGCGAGTGCCAGACCGCCGCCGAAGAGGATCAGGATTCCCCAAGGGATCTGTTGTGCCTGGTGCCAGACCATGATGCGTCGCTGATCCTCGCGTCCGCTGGGGCATACGAACATGAGCAGCGCGCCGAAGACCGAGATGCCCGCGTCGCTGACTTTGGGCAGTCCCAGCGCGTTCTCGATCCACCCGTGGGTGATCCAGAGGATCGCGGTGAGGGTGAAGATCGCGACCATGCGCGCTTCCGGGCGGGTCATTCTGCCCTGCTCGCGGCGCATCGCTCGGATCTGCTGCTTGCCACCCGCGACGCGCTCGATGCGTACGGGCATGGCGATGTAGACCATGTAGACCCAGCAAATGGGGAGGAGGGTCAGCGTGATGGGCACGCCGATCCAGAGCCACTGGGCGTAGCTGATCTCGATGCCGAGTTGCTTGTCGACGAAGCCGGCCATGAACGCGTTTGGCGGTGTGCCCATGAGTGTGGAGATGCCGCCGATCGAGCAGCCGTAGGCGAGTGAGAGCAGCAGGCAGACATGGAATCCGTCGCCCTGTGCATCTTCTTTGTTGCATGTCAGCGCGGCGACGGACGCGACGATGGGGAGCATCATCATGGCGGTTGCGGTGTTGCTGACGAACGCGCTGAGGACCGCGCCGCTGAGCATGACGCTGGCGACGACGCGCTTTGGGCTGGTGCCGACGATTGAGATGATCATCAGCGCCAGGCGTTTGTGTGCGCCCCAGAGCTCGAGCCCCTTGCCGAGCATCAGGCCGCCCATAAAGAGGAAGATGAGCGGGTGCCCGTAGCTTGAGGTGGTGTCGTTGATGTCCAGCACGCCGAGCACGGGGAAGATGACGATGGGGATGAGCGCGGTCGCGGAGATCGGGATGGCCTCGGTGACCCACCAGCATGCCATGAGCACCGCGATGCCCGCGAGTCGTCTTCCGGGTTCGCCCAGATCGCTTGCGCCGCCCAGCAGCCAGTAGACCACCAACCCCAGCGCGATGCCGGCGATGAACCCGGCCATACGCAAGCGTTCATCCCGACGCGAGATGTGATGGGTGCCCTCGTTCATGGCGTGCTGTTCTGGTCTTCTTTGAGTGATTGGGCAATGCCGATCTCCTGAAGACGCACGCTTGATTCATCGAGCGTTGTTTTGGCGGCGTACATGGCGTTGGGATCAACCGATTGCCAGTCCTGCTCGGCTTTGGCGACGAACTCGCGCATGGCTTTGAGCGCTGTCTCGATCGCCTCGTGATCGTCGGCTTCGAGCAGCTGCCCGTAGCGTTCGAAGCGTTCGCTGATCCACTTGATGTCGAGCTTGGAGTTGGTGACCAGGTCCACGACGCGGTGGCGGTTCATGTCTTCCTTGGCGTGGGTGAAGCTTTCCTGTTCGATGCGGTCGACCTCGTCGCGAGAGAGCCCGTGGTTTGGGACGATCTGGATCTGGGCGCGTTTGCCCGAACGCTCCTCAACCGCGGAGACGCTGAGCACGCCGTTGGCGTCGATCAGGAACTCGACAACGAGCTTGGGCACCCCCGCGGGCATCGGGGGGATCCCGCGCAGGTCGAACACGCCGAGCGAACGGCAGTCCTCGACCATCTCGCGCTCGCCCTGGACGACATGGATTTTGACATTGACCTGCCCGTCGACGCTGGTGCTGAATCGTTCGGTGGCGCGTGCGGGGACGCTGGAGTTGCGCATGATGAGCTTGGCCATGGCGCCGCCGGCGGTCTCGATGCCCAGCGAGAGCGGGATGACATCGACCAGCAGCGACGACGAGCCCTTGCCCGAACCCGCCCCGGCGATGATCGCGCCCTGCATCGCCGCACCCATCGCCACCACACGGTCCGGGTCCAGCGCCGTGTACGGCTCAACCCCGAAGAACGCCCCCACGCGCTCACGCACCATCGGGATGCGGGTGCTCCCGCCCACCATCACGACGGCGTCGATCTGGACGGGCTCGTTGCCGTTGGCTTTCTTTGCGTCGCGTTTAGCGCGATTGCACGCGTCGAGCGATCGCTGGACCCAGTCGGCGATCATCGATTCGAACTCGTCGCGGGTGATGGTGCGTGCGTAGGACTTGCCGTTGCCCAGATCGATCACGACCTGGGCGGACTCGTCCTCGCTGAGCTTGTGTTTGATTGCCCGCGCGAAGCCGACGAGTGCGCGCCGGGTGGAGGCGTCGAAGCTGTCCATCGGCTGGGCCTCGTCCAGTCCCAACTGCTCCGCGATCTCGCCCGTGAATAGTTTGACAAGCATGTGATCGACATCATCGCCGCCCAGATGGGTATCGCCCGCGGTGGAGAGGACCTGGAAGAAGTCGGTCTCGCCTTCCGATTCACCCGGCACG
>Ga0070728_10004512_pt1 | contig 14398 bp, 12 predicted proteins | sample tdDd471_FD_66723 | JGI IMG/M metagenome (GOLD analysis project Ga0070728, IMG submission 66723) | Marine sediment microbial communities from the Atlantic coast under amendment with organic carbon and nitrate - tdDd47.1 | ecosystem: Environmental > Aquatic > Marine > Coastal > Sediment | place...
ATGGCGAGGAAGCGATCCTCTTCTACGACAAGGAAATGGAAGAGCTGATCAGCGCCGAACGTGGACAGGGTGGCATGAAGTCCGCCCAGAACGACACGGTGTGGAACGTTCAATACATCCAGGCCAACCGGGTCTGGAATGAGCTGGGCTTCACCGGTGAGGGAGTGCTCATCGGTCAGGTCGATACAGGCATTGATTACGACCATCCCGACCTTCGATACCGTCTCTGGACCAATGGCCAGGAAGTCAAGGGCAACGGCCTCGATGATGACGGCAATGGTCTCATCGATGACACGTACGGCTGGGATTTCGGTGATCAGGACAATGACGCCCGGGATGATTCTTATGTCGCCGGTCACGGCACTCACACGGCCGGCACGGCCGTGGGCGATGGTCATGGCGGAGTTCAGACCGGTGTGGCGCCTGGGGCCAAGATCCTGCCCGTGAAGGTGTTCACCAGCGGCGGTACCAGTTCTCTGGGCCGCATCTGGGCCGCCCAGCAATACTGTGCGGAAATGGGTGCCCGCATCATCACGATGTCCATGGGCATCAAGGGTGAGATTCCGGAGGAGTATCTCCGCAACGACCGCTTCAATGCAGAGGCTCTGCGGGCCGCGGGAATCGTCTTCTTCAATAGCGCAGGCAACTACCATTCAGAATTCAGTCCTCCCATCGAACTCGGCATGACCGCCCGGATTCCGGCGCCCTGGAATGCCCTGAACGTTCCCTACTCCAGCACCGGTGGTGTGATCAGTGTTGGGGGTACGGCCCATCGGTCCAGCGAACCATACTCGGAGAGCAGTCAAGGGCCGGTGGAGTGGTCCGGGGTTGATCCCTGGAACGACTGGCCTTATGTCCCGGGTCCTGGGTTGATGAAGCCGGACATCGTGGCGCCTGCCATGGGTATCCGGTCATGTCTGCCGAGTGGCCGTTATAGTGGCGAGAATTGGAACGGCACGTCCATGGCCTGCCCTCAGCTGGCTGGTGTGGCCGCCCTCATGCTCGAGAAGAACCCGACCCTGTCGCCGGCCGGCATCGACAGCCTCCTTGAGTTGACGGCCATCGATCTGGGCATGCCGGGGAAGGATCAGGTCTTCGGCTCTGGTCTGGTGAATGCCTACGCGGCGGTTCAGGCCGTCCCCATGGATTATCTGCCCAACCTCGAGCATCCTGTCTACAAGGCGGACAGTTCGGGTAACGGGGTGCTGGATCCCGGTGAGATCCTGCCGATATCCGTCGACCTCTCCAACGTCGGAATGGTGCCGGCCACGGGCGTGGTCGGACGCTTGAGCATCGACAACAACCCCTTCGTGTCCGTGCACCACGGCACCTCGATCTATCCGGATATTCCGGCGGGCGAGGTCGCCTCCAATGACGAGACTCCCTTCCTCCTGGAAGTGTCGCCTTCGGCACCACAGGGGGCCGTGTTCGTCATGAATCTGATCATGAGCACCTCGGAGGGCTTCGAACGGATCTTCGATCTGGAGGGCTTTGTGGGGATGCCTGAGCATCGCACCCACGATGCCGGCGAGGTTTATCTCACCGTCACGGCTCGCGGCAGCCTCGGATACCTTACCGATGCACGTCAGAACGGCGATGGCCTGGGAATGGACGGCGGCATGAGTTCGCTCTTCATCAGTTCCCTCTGGGGAGCGGCCGATATCGACCATGTCTGTAACAATGATTTGACCGCCGATGGCGCCGATCCTGCCGACTGGAAGCCGCGCCAGCAACCCAACGGCAATGTCGCGGTTCTCGATGGCACCGGACAGGCTCAAGCCTTCTCCATGGCTTTCACCGACAGCGCCCACAATTCGCCGCTGGGCCTGGAAGTCGAACTGATGAGTCTGGCCTTCACCGACCCCATGCGTGAAGATGTCGTGGTGCTGAACTACCAGGTCATCAACAACGGCAACCGGTACATCAGCAGCTACTGTGCTGGTGTTTTCGCCGACTTCGACGTGGTCGACGCCATGGGCAATATCGGAGGCACTGATCCGTCCACACGCTCGGTGTGGGTGGGTGCCCTCGATGGCCCGGTCTATGGCATGGCACTCCTGGGTACGGCTCCGGCGGCCAATATCACGCTGGTGGACAATCCTACCTACGTGTTCCCGTTTGATCATGTCCCCGATGTCTATAAATACCAGTTCCTGCGGGGGAACTTGAACCAGAGCGAAGCCGTTGAGCCCACGGATCTGGCCGCCCTGGTGTCCGCCGGCCCCTTCACCCTGGATCCCGGACAGACGGCCAGCTTCTCCATCGTGATGGCCTATGGCGATGATCTGGAGGATTTCCAGAACAATATCACCGCCGCCGGCGCTACCGGCGTGGTGGGCGTGGATCAGGAGCCGCACGTGCCGGTGACGGTGCCCGAGGCTCAGCTGGCCCTGGGCCAGAACCATCCCAACCCGTTCAATCCCACCACCGACATCAAGTTCTCCCTGGCCGAGAGTGGCCCGGTGGAGCTTGCGGTGTACGACATCACCGGTCGTCTGGTGAAGACCCTGGTGAGCGAGACGCTCGCCGGTGGTGTTCATACCGTGCGCTGGGATGGTCGGGATCAAGATGGGATGCAGGCGGCCAGTGGCCTGTACTTCTACCGGATGACGGCGGAGGACAAGGTGCTGACCAGGAAGATGTTGCTGGTCAAGTAATGGCCTCGTGCTGATGGAATAGCCCGGTTGTCATGTCCGTAGGGATGAGACAACCGGGCTTCTTCTTGGTCGGTATCTGGAAGATCAGAACGTGATGTTCGCTCCAAGCTTGAAAGACCCCACGGTCACCGGCACTTCCTGTCCGAACGGCCAGTTCATATCCTCACGCAGGAGGTAGTAGTAGCCGGCCGAGACACCCGTCTTCAGCAGGAAGGCGATGACAGGGCCTGCCGTGGGTGAAGCCTCGATGATGTTGCTCGAGAAGTTTTCCAGGGCCCCTTGAATCGTTGAGTAGATGGCGATACTACCCAGCCAGGGCCAGAACACGGTCCTCGGCATGATCATGGCGGCCTCGGCGCCGGCAGTCAGGGAGAAGGACTGCGAGACATGCACCCTCAACCCGGCCTCGGTCAGCTGGCCGAAGCGATAGGTGCTTCCGTAGCGGTCGAAGACGGCCTGGGCATCCTCGGACATCTCGTCGTAATCCACTGGCGAGATCTGGGTCCAATCGACCGCATCCTGGTTGTACATCTCAATATTCAAGCCGGAGCCGCCATAGCCGTATCCGCGGCGGTTGCCGAAGCCGAAACGAGTCATCTCACTGCCGATCTCATCGGCACCGGCATCGCCGGAGGTGCTGAGATTGCTGTTGAGGAAACTGACGAATCCGAACTGCTGGTCGAAGGAGGTCAGGTCGTGTTTGAGGATGTCGTCGGATGAGTAGCCCACCTTGATGTCGAGCATTCCCAGCGAGGCGAAGGACTGGCTGAGGCCTTCGTAGCGGGGAGTCGAGGTCCCGTAGGCGAGCTCCAGGAAGGGCTTGAATTTGCCGGATTTGAGGGTCAGGCCGGTATGGATCTCATCTGTCGACTCCTCATACTCGGCATCGCCTAGAGCGGGCTGTGTGGCGAAGAGGAGGGTGATGGCCAGAAGGGGTAGGATGGTGCGCATGGTCTTGGCCTTTCGTGGCTTGATCAGTTGGGCGTGGCTGAATGCTGAGCCTGGGATCGGTTTCCCGCGGCCACTCTCCGGTTCAGATGGAGAGGAGAGTGGACGCAACGGTCGCAGTACTGGGCGAAGAAATCCTGGGTGGCCATAGGTGCAATCCTCCGAGGCCATGGTAGCTCATTTCAGAGGCCACGGGAAGCTTGACGAGAGGCGTATTTACTTCGACCAGGCAGGTCCCCGAGGTTGAAGATCGGCTCCATGGTTATGTTGAAGTCGCTTGATTCGCGGACTAGGATGAGCGCGCGCGAGCTCAGCCACATCCTGGCCTTCACCTCGGGAGATCTATCTTCATGGCGACCATCCTGTTTATCGCCGCCCTCCTGTCCGCGACCGCGGAGCAACCACGGGACTCGGTGATCGAGCGCAACCTGGCCGTACCGACATTGGCTGCCGTGGACAGCCTCCTGGCTCTGGAACAACCGCTTCCCACTGCCCAGCGAATCGGCCTCTGGGCCCGCCGCTTCCATGCCGACGGTTCCTTCGACTACTGCTTCGGCCTCGCCGATGGCGGTTACGTGGACGATGGATTGCTGGTCCCCGGCAAGCGCCAGGATTGCGTGAGTTTCTTGTATCGCACCACCGAACTGGCGCGGGCGACCGATGCACGTGACGCGGTTCTGGTCGCCCTGGACACCCGCTTCGCCGGCGCCGACCTCGACAGCATCATTCAGTCCGACGGTCGTGTCGATTATGAGCGTCCGGAGCACCTCGACTTCTCCCTCGACATGATTCGCAGCGGCCACTGGGGTCGGGATGTCACCGCCTCACTCACTGGTATGATGATGGACGAGACTGGGAGTGTGCGATATCCAGCCGGCAGTTTCTCCCAGGTGCCGGCCGGCGCCCTGGTCGCCGACGAACTCCGCGAAGGTGACCTCGCCTGGCTCGTCTTGTCGCCCGATGAAGAACGCGCCGCCCGGCTACGCACGGAGTACGGCCTGGTCATTGGCCACGTCGGCATCATCGTGGTGGACCATGGCATTCCCATGCTGATCCACGCAGCCAGCAAGCCGTTGCCTGGCTGGTACGACCAGGGGGGAATCGTCAAGGTGCCGTTGGCGGAGTATTTGCACCGGGTCGAACGCTATGATGGGGTGTTGATCACTCGATTCGACCCTTGATCGCCGATATAAAAAGGCCCGGACAGCATGCCCGGGCCCGAGAACAGGTCTTAGGGGACCAACTCTATTCCTCGACCTCCGGCACCACCGTCACGAACACCGAATCGGAAAAGGCCTCACCACCGGCCCAGACCTTGGCGATGATATTCACCGGCTCGGGCGATGAACCCGGGGCCGACGGGTCGTCCCAGTAAGCTTGCCAGCTCGACAGGTCGTCGGTGAACACCACATGGTTGCCGGCGTAATCCACCACCACACTGTCGAGGGGCGCGCCCTCGAGATAAGGCGCCGCGGTGCCGGTGATGACCACCAGTTCGCCCGCGGGCAACTCGGCATTGGCTTCCGGATAGGTGATCGAGGTGGTGAGCTGGCTGACGGTCACCGAGATCCACTGCGTCCCGACCTCGACATTGCCGTCGCCGTCCTCGGCCTGGGCCCGGGCGCCCACGACCGTCTCGGTATCCGCGGTCATGCGGGGCACAGACCAGTTTGCCTGCCATTCATCCGTGCCTTCGGCATCCACCCAGGCGCCGTCACCATTGTCATCCACCGTCCACACCTGGACCTGGGTCAGGACATAGTTGTCGTCGAAGGAATTGGCGGTGCCGAACATCTCGATGGGATAGCCACCCTCGACCACGGTGTTGTTGAGTGGGTAGAGGATATGCACCGACACATCGGCGCCGGACAGGTAGACCAGATCGGTCTCGATGCCGGAACGGGTCCAGTGGTTGCGGGCCTGAGCGTGCAGGATGCGGGCACCCGAATCACCTTCGAGGATGACCACCGATGCCGTGTCATAGGGCACCCAGGTGACATCGTGGAAATCGGCATACTGGCTGATGCGCATCTCCGTGGCCACGGCCAGGAATTCCACGGGGATCACGCCGTCGTCGGAGATGTTGCCTCCGGGGATGGTGTTCTGGAAGGTGAGGGCGGTCAGGGGGTCGGCTTGCATGAACAACGATGTGGTGTCGACGAAGCCGAACTCGCTCACAAACTCGCCATAGACGTATTGCAGCTCGATGGTGTCTTCGCCGACCCATCCTTCGACCACGGCTGCTCCATCCATCCAGATCGCGTCCTCCAGGCCATCCTTGGAGGGGGCGAAGCGCATCTGGACCACCCCTTCGCCTTCATCGCCGATGTAGAGATCGTTGATGGGGCTGGCAATGGCGTTGCCACCGTCATGCAGCGAGATGGTGGGGCTGAAGGCGAACGACAGAGGCAGGCTGTCGACGGCGGAGTAGATGACCGTGGTCTCATCGATGACCCAGACGCTGCGGGCGTACAGGGCGAGGGACAACGTGTCGGAATCATACATGCCGAGATCGTAGTCCTCGAAGAGGGCGACTCCATCGGTCGGTCGCGCCAAGATCTCGAGATTTCGTACGAATTCATCATCGAGTGCCAGCTCCACCGAGTCGCCGGTGCTGGAGCTGATGGTCACGTCCTGGTGGCGGCTGATCACATCGGTGACGCCGCTGGTCAGGGCAACCACAGGAGGAACCATCACCACGGCCGGTACCAGGGAGGACGTCTGGGCGCCTTGATCTTCATCGATCATGGCGCGGATGTAATAACTGTTGGTGGCGTTGGGCACCGGCGAGCTGTCGGTGTAATTCATGATCGGGTCTTCGCCCGGCGCCACGGTGGCCAGGATGGTGTCGTTGGTCGCCCGGTAAATGCGGTGGATCTCATAGCCGGAAAGGTCGTATCCACTGAGCTGGTTCCATTCCAGGAAGACCGAGCCTTCACCTTCATACACGGCCGTCAGCGCGAAGGGGTTGTCGCCGGTGGGGCTGTCAGGGTCGAAGGGATTGTCGAACTTGGGTTCGTCGGGTTTGGACGTGCAGCCCGAGAGGATGGCCAGCAGGACCAGGGCCAGGGCGACCACCGGAGGCAGGAGACGGAGAATTCGTGCGACGGACATCATGGTGTTGCTCCCGATCACGGTCTAGAAGCCCAGGGTAACGGCGGCGTGGATCCCACTGGTGGACGGTGTGCTCATTCCCATGGTCCCGGGGGGCACGGTTCCCGGTCCGACGTCCACGTTGGGGAAAAGGATCATCGCGTCCAGGATACTCAGGGCCCAGGAGCCCACGGCCACATAGAAGCCGGTATTGCGCAGTTCCTCCATCTCCTCAATGTCGCTGTAGGCCTTGGCGGATTTCTCCTTGTAGTATTCGATATCGCTATTGAGAACGGCAGCATCATAGGCCGCCTTGTAGTTGGTGTAGTCGTCCTTGGCGTTCTGCATCTGGAGTTCCCCGGCCAGGGCGGTCAACAGGCCACCGGTCTCCCCGAGGAAGTAGATCCAGCCTCGCACGCGAGCGCCCATGTACCACTGGCCCAGGCCGGCGTAGAGCACGCTGCCGGTGACCACGTGTCCGCGCTCCAGGAGGACGGGACGTAGTTGCACGTGCAGCCAGACGTCGGGCTCGGAGATCACGACCACCTGGTCGAGCTTCTTGTAGCCCTTGGCCCGGCACTGGATCGTGTAGACGCCCGGTTCCAGGTTGATGGGTTCGGCCAGGGGCAGCATGCCCAGGTCACGGTCGGCCAGGCGAACCTGGGCGCCGACGGGACCGGCAATCTGCAAGGTGGCGGCCGGGGCGGAGGCGGCCACGACCAGAATGAGGGCGACGAAGATGAGCCAGGGGGTGCGAGGCGGCAATGATGTCATCACGTGAAGCACCTGGGATCGAGGGCACGGCAACGCGGCCGCCTGGATTGGATGGACCTGCAAATTATAGGGGAATCACGCCGTACGTGAAAGCGCGGAAAGGCAGGTCATCGGCGATGATAGGGCATCCCCCGCAGGATGCTCAGCCCTCGGTAGACCTGTTCCAGCAGGAGGACGCGGGCCATTTCGTGGGTAAATGTCATGCGGGAGAGGCGCAGGACCGTGTCGGCCCGCTGCCGCACGGGGTCGGTCAATCCGTCGGCCCCGCCAATGATGAAGGTCAGGCTGCCGTGCTTGCCGAGCAGGGTCGCCAGTTCGGTGGACGCCATGGACTTCCCCCGTTCGTCCAGGGCCACCACATGCTGGCTGCCATCGCGGGAGCCCAGCTTGTCGAGCATCTGGCGGGCTTCCTTCTCGGGATTCTGGTCCTTGAGCTCCACGACTTCGGCCGAGGCCAGAGGCCTGATCCGGCGCTGATAATCGTCGGCCAGGTCGGCCAGGCGGCGGTCCTTGAGCTTGCCCACGGCGAGAATGCGGATCATGGAATGGTCTCCTCGGGTCTCAGGTTGGACTCCACATTGATGACCGCGCGTTCGCTTGGCAACCAAATGCTGCTTGCACCATGGCGCTGAAATCGTTGTAATGATCTTCCAATCCGTTCCTCGACTCAACAACGGACAGCAGGTGACATGACCCAGGGTCCTCCCCTTCCCATCGCTCCCGGTGCCATCGGTCAACTGACCGCCCTGGTGACCACCGCGTTGGTGGCCCTGGTCCTGGTTGGATTGCCGGCCCTGGTGCTGGCCTGGCGCGCCCGTGGACAGCGCCGGTCCATGCCGATGCCGTTGCCGTCACCGACCCGTGCCCACACCGTCCACCTTCTGGGCGCCGCCTTGATGCTGCTGCTCCTGCTGCCGGCGGGTGTGGCTCTGCGCCAGCTCTGGCCCTGGCCCGGCCTGGAACGTCAGCTACTCGTCACCTGGCTCTTCGTGCTGTTGGTGCCCGGCGCCGCCTGGATCGTGCTGGCCACGGTCGCCCGACGAAGGGGGTCGCGGTGAGCGAAGGCATCCTCATGTCCACCATCATCTGGACAGTGATCGTCGGTTGCCTGCTCCTGGCCTGGCCCTGGTTGCTGGCCTGGCTGCATGGTCGCCGGCCGGCCCTGGTCGCCGGTTTTTCTCCGGTGTCTCTGCCGACCCTGGTCGCCGTGGCGCGTCGTGGGGGCTTCCCCCGGCCCTGGACGCTGCTGGCCTGGGTGGCCGTCTGTGGCGGGGCGGCGCTGATGCCGGTGAGTGCAGGTCTGCTGGCGGCCGACCTCGACGCCGGCCTGCTCTGGCTGATGGTCCTGACGTTTCTGGCCCTGGCGGTGGCCCCCGGTACCAACCTCGACGAGATGGCGGGGGGATTCATCACCCTGGCGGCCTGCCTGACGCCCGTGGTCCTGCGAGCGTCTTCCCTGAATCTGGCTGATCTGGCCATCTCCCAGCAGGGCGGGGTCAGCAACTGGTATCTTCTGCACAGTCCGACTCTGCTGTTGCTGGGCGTAGTATTCCTCGTGACCATCGCGGCCCTCTGGGCACCGCGCCTTTCCCGACCCCGGGGAAGTGATGGATTGCTACGAATGACGCTCTGGTCCGGTATCCCTCTGGTCCTTGCCCTCCTGTTCACGGTGACTTACCTCGGCGGCTGGTACGCCTTCGTGCCGATTGTCGACCAGGTTCTGGGGCTCAATACCCTGGTCAAGCTCGTGGTGGTGGTGCTGCTGGTCGTGTGGCTGCGTGGCTGGCTGGCCCGGCGTGGGCCGACCCCACGATTGCTCCGGTGGCTGCTGCCGTCGGTGGCGCTCTTGCTGGCGGCCATCGATTCCGTGCTGATGGTCACCTCGGGGGCGGTCCAATGACCTTGCTCACCTGGACATTGCTGGTGACAGCGGGAATGACGGGGGCCGGTCTGGCCTCCCTCTCCGCGGTTTCCAGCCGCCGCCATGCGGGGTTGTTGACCGCGGCCCTGGCCGTGGGGGTCTTGCTCGTGCTCCTGGGATCCGACCTGGTGGCCGTGGCCTGGCTGACCCTGGCCGGCGCCGTGGTGATCCTCGGCCGCGAAAATGGGGAGTCGGGCAGCGAACTGTCCTCGCCGGCATCGCGTGCCATCACCGGTGTCCTGGCCATGGGCCTCTTTGCCCTCTTCTATCAGATCATCCTGCGGGTGGACTGGGCCGACTTGCCCCCGGCTCCATGGCAAGCCCAGACGGCGGTCACCGGGGGCAATCTGCTCACCGTCGACCTCGCCTTGCTGGTTGGTGCGGCCCTCCTGCTGGCCGTGGTCCTGGTGGGGGCTTCTCTGGACCTCGCCGACGAGGAGGATGCCTCATGATCCACCTCGGATTGGCCACCTGGCTCGTGTTCGCTGCCGCCCTCTTTGTCTGGGGATTGGTGGCCGCGGCCGTGGGCATGCGGCGCGGCGGTGCGGCACTGGGGATCCTGTTCATCCTGGGTGGGGCGACCGTGGCCCTGGCGGCCCTGGTTCGCTATGCGGTGCTTCCCGAGGTTGCCGTGTCCACGCTCCTGATCATGCTGGTTCTGGGGGGCGTTCTCTTGCTGGCCACCGAGGTGGTCGGGCGAAAGGACGGGCCGTGATTCAGATCGTGGGCCTCCTGCTGGCCGGCTGTACGGCGGCGGGGCTGCTCCTCACCGACGACTTTCGCACGCTGCTGGGTTGCTGGACCCTGGCTGCGGTGATCAATGCCGCCCTGGCCGCCGCCGGTCGGGGCCGCGCCACCGAGGCGGCCCGCGAAGCATTCCTGGTGGAAATGGTGGGCGCCTGGGTGCTGGCTCTGGGCGGCCTCTTCCTGGTCCTCGTCGCCGGCACCGGCGACCTGGAGCTCTTCGCACCCCTGCTGGCCATCGATGACCTCGCGCGCCCCGCCTTGCCCTGGGCCGGGCTCGGTCTCCTGATCGCGGTGCTGGCCAGGCTGGGCCTGGCGCCGCTACCCTGGTGGACGGTCCGGGTGGCCGCCGCCCCGCCGGCTGTCCGCTTTTTTCAGCAGGCCGGACTGCATCCGGTCACGGCCCTGATCCTCTGGCATCGCCTGGACCCCTGGCTCCTGCCCTGGCACCGTTCCATCGCCATGGGATGCGGACTGGTGGGCGCCATCTTGATGATCCTGGCCGCCGCCGGCGAACGCCACGGGGCCCGGCGCGCCGCCTTCATCGGCGGGAGCCGCTGGGGCGCGGTCCTCACCCTGGCCGCCGCCGGCTTGCTGCCTCTCTGGGGACCCTGGGCCCTGGCCGCCGCCATGGCGCTGGTGAATCTGGCCGCCGCCACGCCCCGCTGGCCCCTGGCTGTTCGCCGAGGCCTCCTGGCCGTGGGTGGTCTGTTCGCTGTGGCCATGGGATTGCCCTTCCAGGGAGGTGGTGACCTGATCATCACCATTCCTCTGGGATTGGCGGCCCTGATGTCCCTGTATGTTCTGGCCCGCTGGTGGCGAGAGCTGGGCCAATCGCGCGACGCCGAAACAGGTGAGCTGCGCTCCCTCAGTAACCAGCCCGGCCTGGTCTGGCTGGCCTCGGTGGGACTGTCGCCTGTCTCGGGTTTCCTGCTGGCCCGGCGCGCTGCCGCCTGGCTGGCCAACCTGGTGGCCGACATCGACCGTGTCGTCATCGACGGCATCGTCGAGGGCCTGGGCTGGTGCGCCCTGGGCGCCGGCTGGCTGGCCGCCTGGATCGACCGCCGCGGACTCGACGCCCTGGGTCACGGGGCTACCAATATCGCTGTCGGCCTGGGACGCGGTTGCCTGCGGGCGGCCGGTCAACACCCGGGCTGGATCATGACCGGTTCGGCAGCAGCCATCCTGCTGCTGGCCTTGCTGGCCAGTTAAGAAACGAGGAGCTTCACGGTGATCCCTGCCCACAGTCTATCCTGGATCATCTTTCTGCCCCTGGCCGGAGCCCTGGCCATCTTCTGGCTGCCCCCCGAACGCCGGGAAGCCATCAAGACCGTGGCCCTGTGCACCGCCGCCCTGCCCCTGGCCCAGACCCTGCTCCTCTTCTTCCGCTTCGACCCGGCCGACACGGCTTTCCAGTTCGTCGAGCACTACACCTGGGTGCCCGCCTTCGGCCTCGAGTACTTCGTCGGGGTGGACGGCCTCTCGTTGCCGCTCTTGACCCTGGCCACGCTGGTCGGCTTCCTGGCCCTGCTCACCGCCTGGAGCGTGGAAGAAGGAGTGAAGGGATTCTTCGCCCTCATCCTGGTGATGCTCACGGGCATCCTCGGCGTTCTCTGCGCCCTGGACACCGCCTTGATGTGGGTCTTCTGGGAGCTGGTGCTGGCCTCGATGTTCTTCATGGTCTCGCTCTGGGGCGGTCGGGAAGGCCGCCGCGCTGGTCGACAGTTCCTCCTGCTCACCCAGGCCGGCTCTCTGGCCATGCTGCTGGCGATCCTGGCCCTGCGCCAGCACACGGTCAGCCCGGTGGACGGCGGTCCCACTTTCAATCTGCTCCTGCAGATGGACCGCGCCAACCACGACCTCTGGCTCAACAACCCCGGCATCCGCCACTGGATCTTCGGCGGCCTGGCCCTGGGCTGCGGGGTCCTCATTCCCATTTTTCCGCTCCACGTCTGGCAACCGCGATTGCACCGTTCGGCGCCGCTGGCGGTATCCTTGCTGGCGTCGGCCCTGGTGGCCAAGCTGGGGTTTTATGCCCTGCTGCGCATCGCCTGGCCGGTGCTACCCGACGCGGCGGCCTGGGCCCGTCCCGCCCTCATGACCCTGGGCGCCATTGCCGCTGTCCACGGTGGCCTGGGTGCCCTGGGCCGACGCGATCTGGCAGTGATCCTGGGCTATGGCAGCTTCAGCTTGCTCGGTCTGGCTCTCATCGGGCTGGGTTCATTCACGCTCTCGGGAATGCAGGGCGCCACCCAGCTCATGGTGACCCACGGCCTGGTCTTCGCCATGCTCTTCTCGGCGGCCGGTGGTCTGCGAGACCGCCAGGGTCATCTCGACCTCGACCGCTGGGGAGGCCTCTACCGACAGGCTCCCTTTCTTGCGTCCCTGATGTCCCTGGCCCTGCTCGCGGCCTGGGGCATGCCTGGCCTGGCCATCTATCCCGGTGCCGCCCTGGTGCTGGCCGGGGCCCTGGAGAGTCATCCGGCCGCTGCCGTGGCCGGGGCTTTCGGTCTGCTACTGGCCGCCGCCTGGACCAGTCGCGTGATCCTCCGTATCTGTCTCGGTGATCCTCCGGCCGGTGCTGAGGCCGACGCGGTCCCCGCCATCCGCAGCCGGGAGCTGGGCGTGCTCTTGCCTCTGGCCGTCCTGCTGGTGGCGCTGGGCCTCTACCCTCGTCTGCTGGCCGATCGCACCTCGGCGGTCCTGGATATTCTGGTCAAGGTGGTGGGCGGATGATCGCCACCGCCACACCCTTGCTGACCGTTCCCGAACTGGACCTCGCCCTCTGGTATCCCGAGCTGGTGCTGGTTGCCACTGTGATGCTCGGCCTGATCGGGACCCTGACCTCGCGCGTGAACGCACGATGGCTTGTCCTGGCCGGATTGGCGGTGGCCAGCGGTTTGGCGGTCATCTCTCTTTCAGGTGATGGCGGCCTGCCCATAGGCCCACACTTCGCCGTGGCCGCCACGACACCTCTGATCCGGCTGGTGATGATCCTGGGCACCTTTCTCGTGCTTCTGGCCTGGCCGACAAGGATTCAGCGGGCAGCCCCGTTCCTGACTCTGGGGACCCTGGGTGTGGTCCTGCTGGCCCAGGCCATGACCGTGGGTGGGATGCTGCTGGCCGTGGCCACCACCGTACTGGGCGGTGGCCTGATGGCCATGGCCGCCTCCGGTTCCCATCAACTGACCCGCCAATGGTTGCGGGTGGCCGTGATCGGCTACGCCATCCTGGCCTTCGGGTTGGTGTTCTGGAGTGGCCTCACGGGGACCATGAGCTTCGCCGGCGGCCTGGCCCTGTTGACGGTCAATCCCTCGCTGCCGGCCCTGGCCGTACCGGCGACCCTGGCCGTGATGCTGGTGGGCTTGAGCCTGGCGCTCCTCGGCGAGCCCGGTCGCCTGATCGTCGATCATGGAGAGGTGTTGCCGGTTCCCGCGACGGCCTGGTTGACCACGATGCCGCCCCTGGGCCTGGTGATGGCCGTGCAGAATCTTTTGATCCGCACGGACACCGGCCAGCCGATTCTGGAGCCGGTTCTGAAGACCGTGATCCTGGTGGGCGGGGTCCTGGTGCTGGGTGGCTTCATGGCCGCCCTGGCCCAGACCCGAACGGTGCGTCGTCTTGCCTGGGCCGCCTCGGGACAGGTGGGCCTGGCGTTGCTTGCCGTGAGCACGGAGATCGTGACCTGGCCCATGGCGACCCTGGTCATGCTGGCCTTCGTGCCGGCGCAACTGGGTGCCGTCTTGCTCGCCGGACCGACCAGCCGACGCGGGGAAAGCGGTCCTCGCTGGATGCCGGCCCTGATGCTCACGGGTCTGTTGTTGTCCCTGGCCGGGGTGCCGCCCCTGGCCGGCTGGCGTCCCCGATTCGGCCTCCTCGATTCGTTGCTGGCCGCCGATCTGACCCTGGTCAGCGGGCTTGTGGCCCTGGGTGTCCTGCTGGGGATGGTGGTATATCTGACCCCGGCCGTGACGATCTGGCGAACCGCTGAAGATGCACCTGAAGAGGATGGTGGCGGACACGGCCCGGCTCTGAGTGTGGCCGGCCTCCTGCTGTTGCTGTCGCTGGCCTGGGGGGCGGGACTGGTCAACCTGGGGTGAGTCGGTTTTTTCTGAGGCCACTCCGTTGATTTACCTTATCGTATCGGGCGCGTGATACCCCAAGACCTGTCCGAGGAGTTTCCATGGCCTTCCCGCACACGTTCTATCGCTGGCGTCCCCATCCCTGGCATGGCCTCGAGGTGGGCGACGAGACGCCCCGC
>Ga0070728_10004513_pt1 | contig 14394 bp, 7 predicted proteins | sample tdDd471_FD_66723 | JGI IMG/M metagenome (GOLD analysis project Ga0070728, IMG submission 66723) | Marine sediment microbial communities from the Atlantic coast under amendment with organic carbon and nitrate - tdDd47.1 | ecosystem: Environmental > Aquatic > Marine > Coastal > Sediment | place...
TTCGTTATAGGGAGTAAGACACATACTCCCTATAACCAGACATTGCTGGCAATGGCATCTGTATTCAGCGGCAGCTATCTAACGCCCAATCAATATCCGTTGGTGGATGCAAAGCCCGACCGGATGAGAATGACATTGGGACGGACGCTGTACGAAGGGCCACTCAACTCGCGGCTGGCAGAGCTCGGCTATAGCTTCATATCAGCGGGTTCCGGCTACCATTTTTTTCGCCCGGCTGAAGATGGGATACTGCTTACGCCCCAACTTGGCCTGTTAAGCCTGAATGCATTTGAAGATTTTTTACTTGAAAGAATGCTGTCGGTGCTGCCCATATCTTTCACGCAGCAACTCGGGCTGGCTTATTCGAGAGCCGAAAAGAATAATGCCTATCTCCGGCATGCCATTAGCACGACTGAATATCGGGGGCAGGAAAGTCCATTCCACTACTTCATTCATTTGCTTGCCCCGCACCCTCCGTTCGTGATCGATCGCGACGGCAACACAACAGGTAAGTGGCTGAATCAGTTTGGTTCCCTGCGTGATGCCAGTGACGTGACGCTAATGGATCCAGAGCGGCAGGCAGAATACCGTAGTGGATATCTGGAGAAATTGCTCTACGTTAATAATTCCCTGCTGCCGCAGCTTGATCGGCTTATCGAGGAAGTGCCTTCACCGAAGATCATCATCATGCATGGCGACCATGGGAGTGGAGCAACGTTCCACCAGACGGAAAAAACACTGGGCTGTCTGGCCGATCGCTTTACACCCTTCCTTGCAGTTTATTCAGATAGCCCTGTTGTCACGCATGCTTTCCAGCGTGTCGCAGATGATCACTTCAATCTCGTCAACATATATCGATTGCTGGCAGACAGTGCGTTTGGGACGTCCATCGGTCTGCTGGAAGATAAGAGCTGGTTCGCCAGTTGGGATAATCCACAGAACCCCGTCCTGCTTGACGATGGGGAGATAGAAGCCAATTGTTCACGCGTGAGTACAGAACTTGCCGTAAGTCAGAATTGGCCCGGGGTCGACTATGAATAGATCAATAGTCCTTAACCTGACAGGCATTTTCTTGTTATCCCTTGGCGTGAGAACAATCACGGCCTGGCTGCAGGCCGACCCGATCAATATTGATGAGGCTTATCACTATGTAAATGCGTTCACCATGGCCAACAGCGGTGGGTTCAATGAGCAATTCCTATGGAACTATTTATATCTTCCAGATACGGTTTCTCACCCTGGCTTTCAATACTGGATGCCCCTAACGAGCATGATTGCCGCAGCGGGTCTGGTGTTGGTTGACTCGTCATATGATGGCGCACAAATTGGTTTTGTGCTGTTGTCCAGCATGTTACCTCTTATTGCATTTGGCATTGCTCTGGATGCTAGCAGGAATTTTCGCCATGCAAATGTGGTAGCCCTTTTAATGATCTTCAGCGGATTTTATTTTCGCATGTGGACCGTTACGGATAGCTTCACACCATTTACGGTTGCCGGCATCCTTTCCATCTATGGGTTCAGTAAGCATCTCACTTCAGGGAAAATTGGCTGGGCATTATTTGCAGGACTGATGACCGGGCTGGCAAATCTGGCCCGGCCTGATGCACCATTGTTCCTGGTAGCATTTCTGCTTATTCTGGCAATGGAATATTTTCGTGGGGTAAAAGAAGCAGGGTCAGAGGGAGACCTTCATCCCCTTGCTACAGTCGGTGCACTTGCGGGTGGTTTTGTAATCATCATGGCACCCTGGTATTTCCGCAGCCTGACATTGTCTGATGGATTCGCTGCTCCTGGAGGGCTTCAGGCAGCCTGGCTCTGCAGCTATGATGACTTATTCAGCTATGGCAAAGAGCTTACGTTCAGTACCTACGCAGACTGTGGCTGGAATGTCATTCTGCAGTCCAAGTGGCAGGCCCTTACAGCCATAGCCGAACGGTTATACGCTGAGCAAGGGATGATTTTCGGGCTCCCTCTGGCCATTGTTGGCTGGTGGAAATATCGCTCCATGGCCATATTCAGAATAGTGCTGCTATATGGATTCTTGTTGCTGGTATCGATGAGTCTGATTTTTACTTTTCCAGGGCCGCGCGGGTCATGGTTCCATTCAGCGGGCGTACTGCTTCCATTCATATTTATGGCAGCGATAAATGGTGCTGACACGATTATTGATTGGCTGGCTAAGCGCTGGCCTGGCTGGCGTGACGCCAGTACCAAACCCTTTTTTAGCGTATTGATGGTTATTCTGGCGGTGGCGCTCAGTGTGCTCATGTATAACCGGTCCGCGGCGATCCATGGTGATACTGCAGCTCAGGCAGACGCTTATACTGACATTGTCGCTGTGATCGACAGCAACTCTACCGTAATGGTTGGTGGCACCACGCTCTTTCTTTATTATGGCGGCTGGCAAAGTATTGCTATTCCTACAAATGGTATCTCTGCGTTGATGGACGCTGCTGACAGATACTCAGCTGAATACCTGATTCTCGATCGAAATACACCACCAGCATTCAGAAGTATTTATGATGGATCTGAAGGCCACCCGAGACTCATACTTCTACAGAGTTTTGGTAATCACAGTGATCCCGTAAGCCTTTACCGGATTATTATGCCGGCTCGCCAGATCTAGATGCACCTGCCGGTGCAGTCTGCGCGGAGTATCCGCAATTCCAGGTTAGCATGGTGACAGAAGGTCTTTGATTTGGCGCGATACCTTTATAGACCAATGGTACCTGATGAAAAAAACTTAGATCCGCTAACGCAATACTCAGGCGATATTAGTATTCCACCGCATCATTGAACTCACAAGTGTCATCGGTGAAGCAGAAAAGATGCATTTACCGGGTATAGCGAGCATCATTATAAGTACTTATGTCTAAGTGCCTTCGAATCTAAATATAATCAGACTATGAGCAAACTGGTGTATTCGTTCGCTGAAGGCGACGGTAAAAATAAGGCACTTCTAGGCGGGAAGGGCGCGAATCTCTGCGAGATGACACAGATTGGTGTCAATGTACCCCCGGGATTCGTTATCACGACCGAGGCCTGTCTGGAATACCTCGATAGCAATGCGCTGCCCGGCAGCCTCCTGAGCGAGGTACAGGAACACATCGTACAACTTGAAGCGGAGACGGGTAAGACCTTTGGCAAGGGCCCTGACCCGCTGTTGGTGTCAGTACGATCGGGTTCTGCGCTGTCTATGCCGGGCATGATGGATACCGTCCTGAATCTCGGCTTAAACGCCGAGACGCTGCAGGGTTTGATAAACCAAACTGGTGACGAGCGCTTTGCATACGACGCCTATCGCCGTTTCATCCAGTTGTTCGGCAAGGTCGCGCTGGGTATCGACGACCGCTATTTTGATGAACATTTCGAAGCCGTCAAAAAGCGTGTAGGCGTAAAGGCTGACGTTGCACTGGAGGCTGCGCACCTTAAGGAAATCAGCGATAAATTCCTTGATGTCATCAGCCGCCGGACAGGCACGGATTTTCCGCAGGACGTTATGCAGCAATTGCAGCTTGCTATCGAGGCGGTATTTCGCTCATGGATGGGCAAACGTGCCGTCGACTATCGGCGTGAGTTTAATATCACCCCTGACATGGCCAACGGCACGGCCGTGAATATTTGCACGATGGTGTTTGGCAACAAGGGTGACGATTGTGCGACGGGTGTGGGCTTTACCCGCAACCCCGGCACCGGCGACAACGAAATGTTCGGTGAGTACCTGACGAACGCGCAGGGTGAGGATGTTGTGGCCGGCATCCGGACACCCAAGCCTTTGCAGGAAATGGAAACCGAGATGCCGGAGCAGTTCAGGCAACTCGTTGAGTTGCGGAATACGCTCGAAGAGCACTACCAGGAAGTGCAGGATTACGAGTTCACGATCGAAAAGAGCACCTTGTATTGCCTGCAGACCCGCAACGGCAAAATGAATGCGGCCGCAACCGTGAAGACCTCAGTGGACATGTATAGAGAAGGACTTATTTCGCGTGATCAGGCTTTGCTGCGTGTGCCTCCCGAACTCCTCGAACAGTTGCTGCACCCGCGCCTGCACCCGGCGAGCACTAATAAACCTGTAGCGCTCGGGCTCCCTGCATCACCGGGCGCCGCATCCGGTAAATGCGTGTTTGATGCGGACCTGGCTGAAAAACTTGGCAATGATGGCGAGCCGATTATCCTCGTGCGGGAGGAAACACGTCCTGAAGATATCCATGGGTTCTTTGCAGCCCAGGGGATTCTGACCAGCCGTGGTGGCAAGACGTCGCATGCCGCAGTTGTTGCGCGTGGCATGGGCAAGCCCTGTGTCGCCGGCGCCGAGGGAATTGTCGTTGATGTGGCACTCCGCCATGCGCGTGTTGGCGAGCACATCATTCACGAAGGCGATGTAATAACGTTGGATGGTGCGACCGGCGATGTTTACCTGGGCGCGATTCCCACAATTCCCGCACACTTTTCGGGCGAACTGGCGGAACTGCTGGGTTGGGCCGATGAAACGGCGGATCTCAAGGTCTTGGCGAATGCAGATACGCCGGACGCCGCACGCAAGGCGCACGAGTACGGTGCAATGGGCATCGGTTTATGCCGTACGGAGCGCATGTTCAATGCGAGCGACCGTCTGCCAATAGTTGTAGACATGATTCTCGCTGATAGCGTGGAAGACAGGAAAGATGCGCTGGCCCGACTGTTGCCCATTCAGCGTGATGATTTCGTGCAGTTGTTTAGCGTGATGGCGCCCAATCCGGTCACGGTGCGACTGCTTGATCCGCCGATGCATGAATTTCTGCCGACAGAACATGACCTGCTGGAACAGATAGAGACGCTGCAAATGTATCGTGATGTTGTGCGCGGCCGGCAAACCGCACTTGCGACGCTGGACCATTCCGTCCGGTTGCCGGAAGCGCTGGCCGAGCTTAGCGAAGAGCATGTCGACGATGCGCTAAGACGTAAGGAGCGTATGTTGCGTAAGGTCCGTGAACTGCAGGAGGTAAACCCGATGCTGGGGCATCGTGGTGTGCGTCTGGGCATCACCTATCCTGAAATCTACACGATGCAGATTCAGGCCATACTTGAAGCTGCAGTTCTATGCAGCGAGGATGGCATTATTGCGCGGCCAGAGATCATGGTGCCCCAGGTAATTACAGCGAGGGAGATCACTGAAGTCAGACGGATGACTGATGAGGTAATCGCCAGGCTTGAACAGAAATCAACCGGTAAGCTGGCTTTCAAGTTCGGCACAATGATTGAGACAGTCCGTGCTTGCACGCGGGCGCGCTATCTGGCCGATAATGTCGAGTTCTTTTCCTTTGGTACAAACGACCTGACTCAGGCTGCGTTTTCATTTTCTCGCGAAGATGCTGAGAATAAATTTCTGCCGCAGTATATAGAGATGGGAGTCCTGCAGCACAACCCGTTTGAAGTGCTGGATCGCAAGGGGGTAGGCGAGCTGATCAAGATGGCAGTTAAAGGCGGACGCGAGCAGCGTGAGGATCTCAGGATCGGTATTTGCGGCGAGCATGGCGGCAACCCTGATTCAATCCAGTTCTGCCACGATGTAGGCTTGAACTATGTCTCCTGCTCTGGGCCACGTGTACCTGTTGCACGACTGGCGGCGGCACAGGCAAAACTCAGAGCGGATTAAACGAGTCAGTGTAATAACCAGGCTACTGCTGGCAGAGCAGGGCTGGTTTTGGGCTCTGGTCGATTCAGACTGGAAGCAGGAAGAATCGCTGGCCCAAATCCCTACCACGTTAACCACGGACCAAAGCTGGCGCGCATAGACCCAGCGCCCATAAACCCGGCACCCATAAACCCAGCACCCATAAACAAGTTGTCGGTTTAGTTTTTACTCCGACCTCATTTATTCGAAGTTGAAGTTTACACGCATGCCGATAACCCTTGGATTCGGCAGGTTGGCGTAGACGTCCTGCGGCAGGTTGGGGCCGGCGAGAATTGCGTTGGGGTTATCGACTGGCAGGCCGGGGGCTGTGGCCAGACCAAACGCAAAGTTGGCGTTCGGGATGCCGACGGTGGGCCCCGCCTGCCGAACGGTGTCGTCATCTAATACATTATCAACGTACAGCAGTGCTTCCCATTTTTCCGAAGTCAGGCCAGCACGCAGATTGGTTAAACTGAATGATGGCAGCTCGGTGATATTGTACTGCTCTATCCAGCGCGAATCCTGATAACGGTAATTGACTTCGCCGAACCATTCGAGACCGGTGTCGAAGAAGGTGTTGGTATAGGTTGCGTTGAACAACCAGGCGTGCCGTGGTGAGCGCTCCAGCTCGTTACCGTTGAACGACACGACACAGCCGTATTTCTCAGCGCCTTCGACACTGCCGGGAATCACCTCGACTTGCGCGCAGGCATCCGGATTCGGTCCAAGCGCCTCTTTGGCGATGGTGGAGTTGCTGTTAGTCACCTGAGTGTAATCAGTGTACTCGCTGTCGAGGAAGGTGTATCCGAGTTGCAGCAGCCAGTTTTCAGAGGCCTGCCACGTAGCGTCGACTTCCAGCCCGCGTATTTCTGATCCGTCGATGTTCTCCGTTACAATACCCGTTGTATTACCAATTATCTTCTGCAAGGAAATCTGTTTGTCCTTGAAGTCCTGGAAGAACACGGTGCCGTTCAGCCTCACCCGGCCATCGAACAGCGTACTTTTCAGGCCGATCTCCCAGACGTCCAGCCGTTCGGGCTCAAATTCGGCCTCGTCGAAGTTGCCATCCAGGTTAGGGTCCAGTCCGAATGCGCCGATGGTCAGCAGGCTGTAGCCACCCGGTTTAATGCCGCGGGCCCAAGACATGTAGGTCATGACGTCCCTGTTCCAGTAGTATTCTGTGGTCAACTTCGGCGTCCAGTATTTATCGGTGCGCGTGTCGGGTGAGGCCTGATGGCTGTCCATCGGGCTGTAGCCGTATGACCACCAGCTATAGCCGTCGAACCCGGCGGCTGAATCTGCACCGAACTCGCCATTCGCATAGTAAAGGGAATCGGATATCGGCGAGATGCCCAGGTTGTCGCAGCGGCCAGTTTGGCCACAGATGACTACAGTGCTCGGTCCGGTGGGCTGGCCACCGGCCGCGACTACCTCGCGATCCGGCCTCCCGCCGGTAGTGCAACCTCCTGGTTGGTTTGCTGCGGTGCCGTCGAGGCAGGGTGTCATGACCGGTGCGATCACATTGTTGTCTTCTACGCTGTAACGTCCCTCCAGTCGCACGGTGAGGTTGTCCGTCATGTCCCAGTCGATGGAGCCGTACCAGGACAGGTGCTCGGTGCTGCGCTCCTGGACGGTGGGATTGCTGACGCGTGCCTGCCAGGCATCGCCGGCCCAGAAGGCCCCCGAGACAGCCGTACTGGCGCATTTATCGGAATACTCGTCTACCTGTAAAAAAAACCTGCTGAAATCGCTGATCTGAGAAGGATCCCGCCCAAAGGTGGAGTAGCAATTTACGCCGCCCGTAAGCAGCGTCAGGTTGCGGTCTGTGAGTTTCAGGTCTTCCTCCCAGTACTGCAGGCCGGTGGTCAGGTTCAGATTTTCCGTCGCCTGCCATGCCACGCGGATTTCCTGGCTAAATTGCTGTGTTTCCGTCAGATCGTCTTGCATAAACTGTCCATAGGCGTCGTTAATGCCATCGCCGTTGCCGCCGTTCAGCGCCGGGTTGCAGGTTGCGAAACGACGCAGGTCTGTCACGCCCTGGCTGCGAATTGCGTCGGCGTAGCTTCTCGTCGGGTCCGTGGGATCCGGTACGGTGTCCAAAGCGGCGACATCGGCCACGCAGTCATCGGCATAAAACCGGCCGATATCCTGTTGCACGGTGACGTCCGAGTCGGTGTAACCGGTCCAGGAACTGAATTCGACGTCCTCCGCTATGCTCCAGTTAAGTACCAGCGAGGTGCGGAAGATTTCCCGGTCGGTTCCTTCGTAGTCGACGGCGTTGCTTGGGTCTTGCGCGCCGGCTCCCCACGTGTAATTCGGGTTGAGGATCGCTTTACCGCCGAGCGCGCCGGCATCAGGAACTTTGCCGTAGAAAGTGTTGACGACCTGCCGGTTGTACTGGTTGACGAATGCGACGTCGTTAGAGTTCCAGCGGCCAAGATCAGGATTGTCCAGCGGGTTGGGATTACGGAAGTACGTGTCGAGTTCAGCGCTGGCAAAACAACCCGGGTTTGCTGTCGGCCCGGGTGCAGGCTGACCCGATCCGGGGGGGGGGCAATTGCTGGAATTAGGGGCCAGATTGTCGGGCCCCAGCCGTGCGTCGGGATAGTTGGAATTTCCGGTGGTGGGATCATAAAAACCGCCGTTGTTGCCAAGATCGACCCAGCGGTTGTAAGGGTTTAACCCTACCTGCGCAATCGGCTGCGTCTCGTCATCGGTGTATTCGACCCGCAGTTTCATGTCCAGCACGTCGGTCGGTACCCATTTAAATGTCAGCGCCACACCTGCACCGTCGCCACCACCGATGTAGGCGCCGGTCACCGCATTGCGGTAGTAGCCCCGGTTATCCCAGACATAACCGTTGGCCATCATCCCAAGTTCGTCAGTTATTGGAATACTGACCGAGCCTTTTATTTCCTTGTCTTCCTGGTCGTTGACATCCACGCCTAAGGTGCCGGACAGATAGTCGCCCGGATCCTTGGTGATGTACTGGATCGCGCCAGCGAAAGCGCTGCGGCCGTACAACGCGCTCTGCGGGCCCTTGACGATTTCTATTTGGGCAATATCCATTAACCGTGGGTTGATTAATGTCGAACCACCCGGGTTACTGACGCCCTCGCTACCCACGTCGATGCCATCGATCAGTGTTGCGACGTTCTGCCGGCCGCGAGTGGGCGACAGGCCACGGATGGTGACACGTGTGTCAGACGGCGAAAATCCTTCATCGAACTGCACGCTGGTGTCCTGCTGTGAGATATCGCTTAGGTCGCGGATGCCCAGCCGGTCAATTTCCTCCGAGCTTATAGCAGTTATTGCCAGCGGCACTTCTTGCAGGTTTTCAGACGTTTTTCGGGCAACAACGGTAATCTCTTCGATTACCTGGCTGCTGGCGGGCTGAAAGAAAATTGTGCCCGCTAATGCGGTGAGCGTGAGTTTGTGCCCTGTAATTCGGGCGATTGGATAATTCTTTTCCACCTGTACGTCTCCCCCAGTATATCTGTGTGGCTCGGCCTCTTTCAATTGAGAGTAGACCATCACAAGGTTTTTGCCAAACTCCGATTGGTTTGGCTGCACTAGACTTTCTAACGGGTAACGGTTTTAAAAATTATGATCGAACCACATTAACCCAAATATGGCCTGACTGTCTGCTGATTTTTTGGCTGACTCCTTTACGAACTGCAGACGGTGCTGCCTGCGTCATACCCCCTTTATTATTAGCCTTACTGTGCCAGTGCCCAGTAAACAGTAATGCCACCCACGATCCAGGCGTACCAGGCAAAAACGTAGAAACGTTGCGTGCGCAGTAGCCAGACGAAGGCGGCCAGCGCCAGCAATCCGCTGATCAGCGCGGCGATAGAACCATACGTAATAGCAGATATCAGCCCTGGATCCACGTTGGACAGTTCCGGTAGTAACAACACACCGGCACCGGCCATCGCGATCATGCCGAGCATGAAAGAAAATTCAGCGGCGGCAAGCGGATTCAATCCCAGTGCCAGGCCTGCGGCAACAGTGGAGCCGCTCCGGGAAATGCCAGGCAATATCGCAAACGCCTGCACACAGCCGATCAGAAATGCAGATTTCCAGGTCGGCTCATCCACGCCGTCGTGCGTATTCGTGTACCGGGTGCTCCAGACTATAAAGCCGGTGGCTATCAGGCAGATCCCGACGACTAGCAGGGAATTAAATTGCTCTTCAATCCAGCCTCGGAACAGCAATGCGACAACAATGGCCGGTAGCGTACCCACGATGAGTTTGCCAGCGTATTCGAGCGCGTTTCGGTCGCGTGTGATCGTGCCGTATATAAGCCCCGTAACACGGCGGCGGTAAAAAATCAGGATAGCAAACAGCGTTGCGATATGAACAGCGACTTCGAACAGGATGCCCTGTCCAAGGTTGGAATTCAGTAATTCCTGGGCCAGCACCAGATGCCCGGAGCTAGATACCGGGAGAAACTCGGTTAGTCCTTGTACTATCCCCAGCAATATTGAGTCGAGAGTTTCGTCCATGATATATCCAGCATTTAACCGTTCAATGTTCGCTTGACCGTCATTTCACTATTTGCGGTTAGATCTGTCGTTGGGTGTTCGAAGTGCGAATCTTAACCTATTGTCGTCTGTATCCGCGCTAACTTATGGTTCTTATTGACCAAAATGTTGCTGCCACGACGACCCTGATATAGCCAACGTTATCGCGTGAATGCGTACAGCTCGATGGTCATGCATACCCAGAGGTTGCTCGTACTCATTCGGGGTTGGTGCTCTCAGCAAATCGCCAATGGGGTAACCGTAGTTTAGTGCCATGAGTTACCGCTGGCGACCGTCTCGGTTATGTTAAACCTAAGCGCAAACGTGCCAGCCGCTGAAACACTTATTGCCCGGTGTGGACAAATGCAGGCTCCGATGCCGTTGCAAGGAATCTGGAATATAAATAGTTTGCAGGAAACTAAACTGGCGGTGTTTGTGACAGCATCTTTACACACACGCACTGGCCAACGCGCATAAGCCGGGCGCAGCAAAAATTATGCAGTGATTTGGCAGATGTATAAGGCCTAAGGCAGGGTAAACTGTCAAAAAAAATCTACCAGATTAGTTTTTACTCGGAGCTCATATATTGTGAGATTTTTGATGTGTTTCTGGAATGCCTCGGCACTGTCGTTCCTGGTAGCCTGTTCACCGGGCAGTAACGGGGAGGCGGTAGTTCAGGGGGGTGAAACTCCTGAACTATGCAGTGATGAATGGGATCGTTATATCGAAAGTGTAATTTCGAGTAGCGATGGCATGGGTCACGGGCCCGATATCGGTTCAGACGAATGGCAATCGGTGGTTGAATTCCGGCTTGGCGTGCGCGGTGACCCGGAAGTTCCTGAGCGGAATGCAGCGGAATGGTGCGAGTTTATAACGCAGCAGATCGATGTAGCTAAGCAAGATTAAGCTGATCTAGTTGATTCTTAGCCTCGCGTTTTGAGTCCGCGTTTCTCGCCAGATGCTGCGCCGCAGATGACCAAATACGGTGCAATTGCCGGAAATAGTTTCTAACCGCAATGCGATCACCCAGAGCTCACTTCGGTCCCACTATTCCAAGGCGCTTAGCATATTCTGCAGGCGCAGAATCTCATCGGGATTGTATAGCCGATAGAGTTTCGAATTACGCTGGTCCGCTTCGATTTGCAGATCGATGTTGTCAGGGGTAAGCATGACGCCAAATGTCTCTCGAGTTACTGATTCTCCTGGTTGCGTCCCCAGCATCCGGTCGAGGATTAATCCGCCCACACTGCGATTGAAATGTGACGAGTCGTCATACCAGCGCATGAATTTCTGTTGCTCCGGGCCCGGAACTTTTTCCGTGCTAATTTCGCTGTACCCTGAAAAATCCCACAAAGCCATCTGCTGCTGTTCCGGTAAATCCCGGTTGACCTCTGCAAACAACGCCACCAGTTTTCGCTTCCAATTCTCATAATCCTTGCTCAGATTCATTTCGGCCATGAGTTCGAGGTGAGTAACATGGACTGGCGAGATATACGCGTAAACCTTTACATCGGCATGCGCCAATTCATTCAACAGCGTTGCCAGATTCTGAATGCCCTGCTCGCCGAGAATATAATCGCTGTAATTCCCTATCGCATACCGCCGCAATATGAAATCAAAGGTTTTCCGCGCGGCCTCCAGCTCATAGGTTCGCTTGTGCTCGCCGCTGTCGCTGCACAAGATCGCTTTGCCCTTGATATTCCATGCCACTGTTACCAGAGACAGGCGCAGCGTTCGCACGGAGACGAGGTACCGTGCCAGGGAAGCAACCGAGACCGTTTCGGCCAGGGGCGATTCGGCAAAGTCTTCGGCGAAGGGTATCTGCGCATTAAAAGATTCAAAATCAAGGCCTAGCACCAACTGCTTCAGATTTCCGTGGCGCGTCGCGTACTCGGCGAGTCGGCGCATCTCGTATATGGTTCCGCCCCGCAGGGCGGCGTTATAGGTTCTGCCATCCTTTAGCGCCGGATGGTCAACAGCGATGGCGGTCTCTGCACGCGACGTTCCGAGGGCAATGGTGTTGTAGCCACACTGACGCAGGGCGGTGGCTTTGCCTTTCCGCGAGTTCGTTTGCAGCGCAATCTTGGCCTGGTTAAAGCCGGGCTTGTCCACGATCAGAAGACGTGCCTCCGGATCAATGATCGCGTTGAAGCCGGCAACCAGTGCGCACGCGATCAGCAGTGTCGACAGATACCACGCAAGATAACGACGCCAGTCAGTGCTTGTGCCAGGCGGTTTGTTGGCTTTCGATTTAATAGTGGATGAACTCAATGTTTAAACTTGCGCGCGGTTTCAGGATTATTGCGCAGCATCTCCTGCATGCGAGCAATCTCATCCGGGTTGTCACGACGATAGCGTGCAGAGTCGAGGCGGGTCTGTTCGATAACTGTTTCTATATTATCAGCCGTGAGCCGCACGCCAAACGGAGCTGCGGTCGCTACATCGTCTGCGCGCCGGCCAAATATCCCGTTGATCATTATCTGGCCGACGTTTGGATTGGCGTGTGAAGAGTCAGAATACCAACGCATAAATTCCTGATCATCCGGCGCCGGTACTTTCTCTGTTGTAATCTCGCTATATCCGGAAAAATCCCACAAGATCGCACGCCGCTGTTCCGGCAGGTCCTGATTGGCCTCGGCGAAAATTTGTACCAGACTACGTTTCCAGTCTTCGTACTCATTGATCAAGCCCATTTCGGCCAGGAGCTCTAGATGAGTGACGTGGGCGGGTGAAATAAACGCATATACCCTCACGTCGGCAGCAATTAACTTCTGCAGCAGGGCCGCTAAATGCTGCAGATGAAGGTCGCCTGAGACATATCTATTGTATTGCCCAGTTGAATACCTGCGTAAAATGGTATCAAAGGCTGTGCGGGCCGCCTTTCGCTTGAGTTTGCGCTTGTGTACACCCGCGTCCACACATATCAGGGCATTGCCCCGAACATTCGACTTCAGGGTTGCCAGTGATTCCCGCAACGTTTGCAGTGAGATCAGATAACGTACCACGGAAGGAAGCGAGACCGTTTCCGCAAGGGGTGAGTCGGAGAAATCATCAAAAAAAATTGACTGCGTATTGAAGGCAACAAAATCGAGGCTCAGCAGCACAACCTCAAGATCCTGATGCAGCATCGCATACTCCGCGAGGCGCCGAATTTCGTACATGCTGGCCGCTTTTAAAGCGGCATTGTATGACCTGCCGTCATTAAGTGGCGGAGAATCCAAAGCAATGGCCATCTCTGCACGCGATGTTCCAAGCACAATGGTGTCGTAGCTGCACTGACGCAGAGCGGTGGTCTTGCCTTTGCGATTATTGGTTTCCAGTGTCGTTTTAACCTGGTTGAAACCAGGTTTATCAACCAGCAGAAAGCGTGCCTGTGGATCAATGATCGCGTTGAAGCCCGCAACCAGTGCGCACGCGATCAGCAGTGTCGACAGATACCACGCAAGATAACGGCGCCAGTCAGTATTCCTGTCGGCCGGCTTGTCCGCTTCAGAATTGATAGTAGATAAACTCACTGGGTTGCCATAGCGACATGATCGTGATCGCCGTAAGCAGGGCCAGCCCGATCGCGTAAGCGGGGCCAAGACGCCACCGCAACCAGCGCGCTAATGGCTTTTCGCTCTCGGCCCGGTACTTCGGTGCGCCATCGACATTCATGAATTCACCCATGAATTGTTGCGTATTGGGTGCGAACAACGCGATCGACAGCAGCGCTGCTACAAGAACGGCCGCCGGTTTGTCAATTTGCCCGAGAAAGCCAGACAGGCTTGCCGGTGCATTGCCGGCAAGACCGGTCAGGGAGGCCAGGACTGACAATGCGGCATCGAGATTCTCCGCACGGAAGAAGACCCAGGCGAACATGACCGCGAGAAATGTCAGCGCCCGGCAGCATGCGCGCGCCAGTAACGCATGCGACGCAGGGGTACCGCGCCAGGTCCGCCAGCCGTGGTTTATGCCCAGATACAAACCATGCAGCCCGCCCCAGATCACGAAGTTCCAGCCCGCCCCATGCCATAGGCCCCCAAGCAGCATGACGACCATCATGTTCGCGTAACGTCGGCCGGGGCCCAGCCGGTTGCCGCCCAGCGGTATGTAGAGATAATCGCGCAGGAAGCGCGACAGCGTCATGTGCCAGCGGCGCCAGAAATCGATAATGCCCGTTGCCTTGTAGGGTGAATTGAAATTCAGGGGCAAGGCAATACCAAACATGTGGGC
>Ga0070728_10004514_pt1 | contig 14392 bp, 10 predicted proteins | sample tdDd471_FD_66723 | JGI IMG/M metagenome (GOLD analysis project Ga0070728, IMG submission 66723) | Marine sediment microbial communities from the Atlantic coast under amendment with organic carbon and nitrate - tdDd47.1 | ecosystem: Environmental > Aquatic > Marine > Coastal > Sediment | place...
CCTTTTTTTAAGCATTTTTCTAAAAGCATATTATTAATAGAAAGGTAACGATCAGCAAAGTTTGTGATGCTTGGAGGGTCAATCTTTGAATCTTCCATAATGTTGCCAAAAGATGAGAATTTAGTTTGATGTAGTTGGTTAAAGTCAGAGCCTAAGCTTTTCATCACCTTCAAAAATGTGCCAAGTGAATGTGAGTGTTCTTCCATATAATCCATCATGTTGCATCCTTTGCAACGCTCCACTACGATACAATCTCCTGCGTCGGTAGGGAATATGCCATAAACTTTAGGTGAGGGTAGACCTGCATCTCTAACTAAGCCAAAAAGATATGCTTCCCGTTCTAAAGAAAGCTCTCCACCAAAGAGGGTATCTTTGTTACCTTCTCCAAATGCAAGTTCAGTTTCACGTATTCTGGGAAATTTTATTATTAGTTGTGTATTATCATAAGTTTCGGCAGCAAAAACAAAATGATTTGCACCACCAGAAAGTGTTTTTACTTTTAAAATATTAAAGCCGTTCTCTATGAGAGCGGCTAATACAGTTTCTTCTTTGATTATATGCACTATTTCTCCTCCAGTTTCTGTAGATAGCGATATATAGTAGCTTCTGAATAATTAAGCTTTGTAGCTACTTCTTGAACGGAGCCTTTGATAAGGAATGCTCCGCGAGAGTGCATCTCACGTATTAGGCTTTGTTTTTCCATTTTTGTCATGCGCTGAACAACTGTCTCGTATCGTTTCTGTCCTTCTACAATGACATTGTCAATAATATCATGAACGGACAGATTGAGCTTAGGAATACTGTCTACTACAGTTGAGTTTGGTGCTGCAGGATTACCATTTGTAAATACGTCGAGGATTTCTCTGACATAGAGTAGTTCATCTACATTTGTAGTTATGCTTAACATATATTCTATATTACCTTGCTCATCTTTAAAATAAAGGGTGGATGAACGTAGCTTGCGTAGATTTGCAGATAGAGATTTGTAGTTAACTACAAATGGCAGCTGGCTTAAGTCAGAATCGCTAAGGAAGTACTTTTCGTTATCACTTATTGAATCTCCTACAGCGGCTTCATTTTCTATAATGTTTTCAGCAAACAAATATTTTTTTGTATCACTAACAGTTATTTGTGCAAATTTACCAAGTGTCTTTGAAAGCATGTTCGCAATGATTAGAATATTGTCTATATTATTATGCATTTTCTACTCCATAAAGAAATTATTCTTAAATTATATCATGAAACTATGCAATTATAAAGACATCGATAATTAGCTTTGAATGTACTAGAAGATGTCTATAGCTATATAATAGCTAATTAGACATCTTTTTATTATATACTAATCTATTAGCTCAAATCCAGCTGTAAAGTGACGAAGCGAAACAATTGGACCTTCGTATACTAAACGCATGCCCTTATAGGTTTCTCTCTTTTTGTAAATATCACCTAAAGCTTCAGCTATTACATCAAGATGGTTATTGGTATATACTCTTCTTGATACACATATACGCATGGTTTCTAGCTCTGGGAATATATCTGCACCAGTGTCAGGATCTTTTCTGCCGAATGCACATGCACCTATCTCAACTGCACGAACACCTGCCTCCTCGTATAGAGCTACAACAAGACGTTGACTTGGGAATTCATGTTGAGGAATTTGTGGGAAGAATTTCATACCATCAACATAAACACCATGACCACCAACTGGTTCAATAATTGGAACACCCTTCTCTTTAAGTTTATTACCAAGGTATTCAACTTGCTTTATACGATAATCAAGATACTCAAAATCAGTAACTTCTTGCAGACCTACTGCTAGTGCTTCCATATCACGACCACTCATGCCGCCATAAGTGATAAATCCTTCGTGGACTATTGCGATTTGATTAGCCTGATGATAAATATCTTCATTACGTGTTACAAAAAGTCCGCCTATATTTACAAGTCCGTCTTTTTTGCTAGACATAGTTGCAGTCTCTGCATAAGAGAACATCTCACGAGTTATTTCCTTTATATCAATGTCTTCGTATCCTGGTTCACGTGTTTTTATGAAATATGCATTTTCTGCAAGTCTTGCACTGTCAATTACAAAAGGAATATCATATTCTTTACATAATTGGCTGACTTCACGTATATTCTGCATTGATACAGGCTGGCCACCGTTATTATTACAGGTAATAGTCATGATACATACGCTTACTTTATCAGCTTCTTTTTCAAGTAGTGATTTCATTCTATTTATATCAATATTACCTTTAAATGGGTGATAATCCTGGTTAGCTTTTTGGCCTTCTTCAATACAATAATCCAAAGGAATGCACCCCATAACCTCTGCATTGCCTCTGAATGTATCAAAATGCATGTTACCTATAGCATATGTACCTTTTTTGGCATAGATTTGAGCCATTATATAGTCAGCAGCACGACCTTGGTGTGTTGGTTGCACATAAGGCATACCGAATACGTCTTGTACTGATTTTTCCAGACGATAAAAACTTTTGCACCCTGCATAAGATTCATCACCTTGGAACATTGCACTCCATTGGTCTTGGCTCATTGCACTTGTACCACTGTCAGTTATACAGTCTACGTACACATCTTCAGCACGAAGACGAAATGCATTGTATTGAGCTTTGTCTAAGCACTGTTGACGATAATCTTTTGTCGTCTTTTTAATAGGTTCAACTACTTTAATCCTAAAAGGTTCTGCTGTCATGTATTTCATATATTCCCTCCTCATATTATATGCATTACTTAAAATGTTTTACTGAGTATTTACATTGTTATCATAGCATATAATAAAAAATTGTCAATATGCAAAAATATCTACATAATGCAAAAAATTTAGTATAATGTATTGACTTTCGCAATATATTTTGATATATTTAGTTCATCAAGACATATTAAACAAAAAAAAGCGAGAAAACTAGGCACTATGTCTATAGCCGTATTGGAAAGTGAAAACTTATCAATATTTATAATAGGTACGATGTACGGATTTAGCAGAATTATATAGGGGGATATACAATGCTCAAGTATACGCTAAAACGATTTATTTCACTAATACTTACACTATTTTTAATTGCAACATTGACATTCTTTTTAATGAATGCTGTACCGGGTGACCCTTTTGCGCTTGATCGTGATACACCTCAAGTAATACGAGATGCTCTAAATCAAAAGTATGGATTAGATAAACCAGTATTTGAACGCTATTTAATTTACATGGGTAATCTTTTAAAGGGCGACTTTGGTATGAGTATGAAATTCAAGGGTCAGTCAGTTGTTGATAAAGTTGCTACGACTATGCCTATTTCTGCAATGGTCGGTCTTGGGGGTGTATTAGTAGGTGTGTTAATTGGTGTTATCTTTGGAATTGTTGCAGCACTTAATAATGGTAAGACATTTGACTTTATTGTTATTATTGCGGCAATAGTAGGAGTAAGTATTCCAAACTTTGTGTTTGCTACACTATTTCAACGATTTTTTGGAGTTACACTTAATGTTTTGCCTGTATTTGGGTACAAAGGACTCCTTTATTTAGTGCTCCCTATATTTGCAGCAGCTATGCAGAACATTGCATTCTATGCAAGAATGCTACGCTCGAGTATGCTGGATGTTATGAATCAAGATTATATTATGACAGCAAAGAGCAAAGGGTTAACTAGAAAGAGCGTAATATTCCGTCATACTTTAAGAAACAGTTTACTCCCATTGGTAACTTCATTTGGACCTATGATTGCAGGTGTATTAACAGGTAACTTTGTTATAGAAAAAATATTTGGCATACCTGGTATAGGAAATGCCATGATTATGGCAATTCAAGGATCGGATTATATGATGATTATGGGACTTACAATCATGTTCAGTTTCATAACAGTTGTGATGTATTTTATTGTTGATGTACTATACGGTGTAGTTGATCCACGTATTCGTATCAGTTAAGGAGAGGAATCTATGAAGAAGGATAAAAATAAAATTTCTCAGTCTGCTCAATCAGTATCAAGTGAAAAAATAAATGTTACAAAAGAAATGTTTGTATCTATTAAAGAAGGATCATTAGATGCTGAGGCAATCAAAAGACCATCTTTAAGTTATTGGAAAGATGCTGCACGTAGATTTACCAAAAACCCTATTGCAATAATTGCAACTGTATTACTTGCCATTATTATTATCTTTGCAATATTTGCTCCTATACTTAGTCCATTTACATATGACGAGAATAACTGGGCAATTTCAAATCAATCACCATCAGTTGAACACCCTTTTGGCACTGATAATTTAGGAAGGGACTTGTGGGTACGATGCTGGGAAGGTGCAAGAGTAAGTTTGACAATAGGTGTATTAGTAGCTTTTGTAAACGCAACTATTGGAATACTTTATGGCGGTATTTCTGGATTTGTTGGCAAAGCATTGGACAATGTAATGATGCGTATATGCGAGGTTGTAGGAGCTGTTCCACAAATGCTGTGGGTTACTATTTTGGTAATAATACTCAGACCTGGATTTATGCCTATTGTTATAGCACTTTCTGCAACAGGATGGATAGGAATGGCTCGTTTGTTTAGAGGGCAGGTATTCCAGATAAAAGAACTTGAGTTTGTTATGGCAAGTAAATCTTTAGGTACAGGGAGTATATGGATTATATTCAAGCATCTTGTTCCTAATGCAATGAGTCCGATTATAACAAGTATGGCATTTGCTATACCAGGAGCAATATTTGCTGAAGCATTCTTAAGCTATATTGGTTTAGGTTTACCGCTACCACTTGCAAGTTGGGGTAATTTAGCAAGCAATGGAGCTAATGTTTTCTTAACTTATCCGTATCAGTTAATATATCCATCTTTATTAATCTGTGTAACTATGCTTTGTTTTACGCTTATAGGTGATGCATTGCGTGACGCACTAGATCCACGTATGAGAACTTAATTATTTGGAGGTGCGAATTAATGGAAGAAATGATTTTAAAAATAGAAGATTTATGCTTCTCTTTCCGAACATATGCAGGTGAAGTGCAAGCAGTTCGTGGTGTGGAGCTGGGTTTAAAAAAAGGTGAATCTTTAGGAATAGTTGGTGAATCAGGATGTGGTAAGAGCGTTACTGCAAAGTCAATAGTGCGTCTTAATCCTGACGATGTAGGTTTTTATAAAAGAGGTTCTATCAATTTTGATGGCAAGGATATATTAAACCTTGATACAAAGGAATTGCTAAAATTACGCGCTAAAGATATACGAATGATATTCCAAGACCCAATGACTAGCTTAAACCCTACTATGAGAGTAGGTAAGCAGATAACTGAAGGTATATTAAATGCTTTTCCTAAAATGAAAAAAGCAGAGGCGAAACAAATTGCATTAAAAGCATTAAAAGATACAGGCATACCAAATGCTGAAACCCGTTATGAACAATATCCTCATCAATTTTCAGGTGGTATGCGCCAACGTGCAATGATAGCACTAGCTCTTGCAGTAAATCCAAAACTTCTGATATGCGATGAGCCTACAACAGCATTAGATGTTACTTTGCAAGCACAAATACTTAAGCTTATAAAAGACTTGCAAGAGATATATGATACAGCGATTATCTTTATAACTCATGACTTAGGTGTTGTTGCAAATATAGCAAAAGACATTGCTGTAATGTATGCAGGTAAAGTTATGGAATATGGATCATCTAATGAGATTTTCTATAATTGCAAACATCCATATACTTGGGGAGTATTGCAGTCAATTCCAAAAGTTGATGCTGACAAATCTGTTCCTTTGATACCAATCCCTGGTACACCTCCAGATTTGTTTAGTCCCCCAAAAGGCTGTCCATTTGCTGCAAGATGTTCTTATGCAATGGATGTTTGTAAAAAGGTTGAGCCACCAAAGTTTATTATGGAAAATAAACATTATGTTAATTGTTGGCTATATCATGAGATGGCACCAAAAACAATTAATCCTATTACAGGGCAGGAGGTTTCACTATGAGCGAAGTTTTGATGAAGGTCAGCCACCTGAGTAAGGAATTTAAGGTTGGGAGAAAAAAATACTTAAAGGCAGTAGATGATATTAGTTTTAAAGTTGGTCGCGGTGAGACATTGGGTATAGTTGGCGAATCTGGCTGTGGAAAAACTACCTTAGGCAGAACACTTATAAATATATATACACCTACATCAGGGGAAATAGAATTATCAGGTCAAGTACTTGACATAAAGAATAAAAAGATAAGAAAAATGCTTGCAGATAAAATGCAAATGATATTCCAAGATCCATTTGCATCACTGAATCCTAGAATGACTGTTGGCGAGATTATTGCAGAAGGTTGGGCATACAGAAGATTATACAGCAAAAAAGAGCGACATGATAAGGCTGTGGAACTTTTGGAAATAGTTGGACTAAATGAAGAACATGCAAATCGTTTTCCTCACGAATTCTCAGGAGGACAAAGACAACGTATTGGAATAGCACGCGCTTTGTCTATGAACCCTGAAGTTATGATATGCGATGAACCAATAAGTGCCTTAGATGTTTCTATACAAGCGCAGGTCATGAATCTTTTGATAGATCTACAGAAAAGTAAAAATCTTACTTATATTTTTATTGCCCATGATATTTCAATGGTGCGCTATATATCAACAAACATTATGGTAATGTATTTAGGCTCTCAGATGGAATTTGGAACAAGTGAGGAAGTGTACTATCATCCAGTTCACCCCTATACACAAGCATTGTTTTCTGCAATACCTGTTCCTGATCCAGATACTGAGAAAAGTCGTGAAAGCATTATGCTTGAAGGTGAAATACCTTCACCAATTAATACTCCTAAGGGATGTAAGTTCAGTACAAGGTGTCAATATGTACATGAGATATGTAAAACGGAAAGACCTGAAACCAAGGAAGTTGCACCAGGACATTTTTGTGCCTGCCACTTCCCTTTGGTAGACAATTTATAAGTATTTAAAAGTTATGGCGTATTCGCCATAAATGTTAATAAACACAATAGGAGGAGAACTATGAAACATAAGAATTCTAAGATTAGGCTAGTACTAGCAGTACTTATAGCATTAGTGATGGTATTTGCTGCATGCACAAAAACTCCTGATCAAACCACTGCTCCAGGTAATGATAATAAACCTGGAAATGAAAACAATGGTGAAGAAGTTGCTGTTGAAAAAGTATTTAACACAATTTTAGGAGGCAACCCAACAATACTTGACCCAATGATGTTTAGAGATGCTAATGCTAACTCAATTATTATTGCAACTCATGAACCTTTAGTTCGCTTTGATGAAAGTGGTTATGGCTATGAAAATGGTTTGGCTGAAGAAATTGATCACAATGATGACTACACAGTATGGACATTCACATTACGTGATGACCTAAAATGGTCTGATGGAACTCCAATTACAGCTGAAGATGTTGTGTATACATTCCAACGTCCTTTAGATCCTGAGATGGGTTCACCAAACGTAAATGATTTCTTGATATTTGAAAATGCAAGAGAGATTTATGAAAGCCGTACTGAAGCTGATGACGCAGATCCAATTGATGATCTTCCATATGAAGACTTGGGTGTTAAAGCAGATGGTAACAAAGTTATATTTACATTAGTAAACCCAACTGATTACTTCCTTGACTATGTAAGAACCGCTTCATTTGCTGTTGTTCAAAAGAAAGCAGCAATGGAATATGGTGAATTATACGGAACAGATTATGACAAGATTGTTTGCTCAGGTCCATTTGTATTAACAAACTGGGATCAAGAAGTATCATTAACACTTGAGAAAAATCCTAATTATTGGGATGCTGATTCTGTAAATCTATCAACAGTAGAAATTACACTTGCTAAAGATGCAAATACTATTCAAAGTTTGTATGACACTGGTGCAATTGACTTTATGACAATTAGTCAGGAAGTTGCAAATGCAGGTAAATATGACAATGTACAAGAAATACGTAAACTTTCTACACAAATTATCCAGTTCAACAGTCATGCTGAAATCGAAGGTGTAGAGTTTAACTACTTCCAAAATGCAAAAATTCGTGAAGCATTAGGCCTAACATTTGATCGTCAAGCATTCTGTAATGATGTTGTTAAACAACCAAAAGGTGCTGCATATGGCCTAGTACCATTTGGCATGCGTGGTGAAAATGATGGAGATTTCCGTGAACAACAAGGTGATTTAGTATTTGACATGAGTAACTTCCCAGGTGGAGAAATTGATGGTAAAACATACTCAGCAGGTAAAGAAGGCGCAATTGATCGTGCTAACGACTTGTTGGTGGAGGGACTAGCAGAATGCGGAAAAACAAAAGAAGAGTTTGAAGCAGAAGCAGAGTTTGTTCTTCCAAACTTCCCAGGTGTTGTAACTAACTGCCAAGCAATGCAAGCAATGTGGAAAGAATATTTGGGCATAAATGTACTTATGAAGCCTCTTGAAATGGCTAACTTGATGCCTTACATTATAGGCGGAACATATCAAGCTCTAATAGGTGGTGGCCCTACAGGCTCTACATATGATGCAGGTGAATTCTTAGGATTCATTTACAACGAAAAACAATGGGAAAACCCTGAGTATGAAGCACTTTGGGAAAAATCACTTGTTGCATCAGGAGATGACAGAATCAAACTTATTAAACAAGCTGAAAAGATGGCATGTGATGCGTATCTATATATTCCTGTAACATTTAAATATGTAAACTATGTACAACGTGAAAACGTAACAGGTCTACGTATGTTCAGTGTTGGTCTAGAATATGACTACAAATATGTAGATATAACAGAATAAAAACAATAACTAATGCGAGGGGGGCAATATATAATGCCCTCCTTGAATACAGGAGAACTTGCCATGAATAATCTAACTGCTGGAAGGCCAGTAAAAAACTTGGTTATGTTTACACTTCCAATTTTTGCAGGCAATATACTACAACAGTTATACAATGTGGCAGATTCGATAATTGTAGGAAGATTTGCTGGGAAAGATGCTCTTGCTGCTGTAGGAACGTCACAACCAATAATTATGATTTTGGTGGCCATTATCATGGGGTTGAATGTTGGTACAGAAGTAATGCTTTCCCAATCAATAGGAGAAGCTGACTATACAAAAGCGAAACGTATAGCAAATACTATGTATTTGTCTGTTATGGCAATATCAGTTGTAGTCGGTGTTAGTGGAGCTTTGCTATGTAGAGAGCTTCTCGTGTTGATTCGTACACCAGCTGTAATAATAGATGATGCAGTAAAATATTTAACTATTATATTCTTAGGTCTCCCTGGGCTAGCAGGATATAACACGCTAAATGGAATGATTAGGAGCTCTGGTAACACAGTTACACCACTAGTATTCCTTGCAATAGCATCCATGCTTAATATTGGTTTGGATATTGTATTTGTAAAAGTGTTTTCACTAGGTGTTACGGGTGTTGCACTAGCTACAATAATTGCTCAGACAGTATCATTTTTGCTGTGTCTTATGTGGCTAAAGAAAATTGACATGTACTTTGGATTAAAGTTGAATCTTTCCAAGTTTTCAAAAGTAGTATTGAGTAGAGGAGTAAAACTTGGTATACCAGCAGCAATTCAATTAAGTGCAATGAGCTCTGCAGCGTTCGCTGTGCAGATATTTATTAATAAGCTAGCTACTACAGATATAATATCTGCCTATATGATAGGTATGAAAGTGGATACATTTGCAGCATTGCCAGTTATGTCCTTATCTCTAGCGATGGTAACGATAATAGGACAAAATGTTGGTGCAGGCAATAGAGTGCTATTAAGGAAGTATCAACGATATGCAAAGATAAGTGGAGTTGCATTTGGACTAGTAATGACTTTAGTAATGCAGTTTTGCGGAGTTTTTATAGTAAGGATTTTTATAGATGCTGCTGAGACTGAAGTTGTGAGATATGCAACTATGTATATTCGCTCTCTGAGCGTGGTATATGTTCTAGTTACTTATTTCGAAGTAGTGTTTGGTATTTTAAGAGGGCAAGGGAATCCCCGTATACCTATGATATTTTCAATAGTAGGTACATGGTTCGTACGTGTACCTTTGGCATGGATACTAATAAATCGATATGGCTTCTTTGGTGTATGTTTGGCTGTACCGATTGCATGGACTCTAATATTCGTATTAACTGTTAGCTATGAGGGATATAGCAAGCATAAGTTAAATAAACTGAAAGGGATAGTGGAAATTGACTAATAAAAAACTTCAAAAACTATTTGATGAATTTCTTTTATCTTGCAGTGAGAAATTAGTCATCGCTCAACGAGTTCGTCAAGATTATTCTAGATATACAACCTTGATGCAAAACAAGATTTTATTTGGTAGAATAGCTGCAGACTATGAATACAGCTTTTCCAATCCAAAATATCTGAACAGCCAAGGATTTCCTGATGCAGATTTATTGAGTGTTATTCATCATATTTTTGACAAATCACTACGCAATGTTGTGCTTCACAGACCATTATTTGTTTGGAACAAAAGCGATCTTTTGGTAGCTCTTAAAAACTATTTTGTGGATCTAGACAGAGCAAAACTACAAGCAGAACTAGATAAGCAAACACGTTCTGCGCAATATAAACAGGATGATTCACGCATGAGTGAAAGCTCTATAATTGATAACTGCTTTAATCGTATACTTGAAATCGCTAACGCAAGCAACTTGGACTGGATGGCAGGGTATGGAGTGTATATAAGTTCTGTTGAACAGGATATGTGCAGATTCTGGTATGAACTACCTAAGAAAGTTTTGGATAAAATCGCAGTACATATTGTTGATGCCTTTTTCCATGGATTTATAAGCCAGTCAAGGTATGTTGACAGTCGCACGAATGTGAGAATGATGTATGCAATAGGGCAAGAAGCACTTGCACAAAGGATAGTGGAAGTGTTCCGTGAGCGAGGTATGGAGCCTATTATATTGCAACCCTCATCTGTTGCCTACCCAGCACAGTGTCTTGCAGATCATGTATATGATACTGCAATATGTCAAGAAGCTGAAAGTTATCAGCGTCAAGTAGATGCATATAGTGCCGCATCAGAGAGATATCACGATTACATAAAAAACACCTGTGGATTTATACGTGTTGGAACCTTTGGAAACAAGGTAAGTCCAGTAACTCCAAGTGAATATTCCTATCATCCAGATGAAAATGTCATGAAAATGTATAGAAGGATGTTAGTAGATAAAAGACGTATTGAAGCAAATATACTTAAGCCTGATAATCTATCATTCTGCAGTGTGGTTTTCCCAGATAAGCGTATTGGAGATAATTTTGATGAAGTATTTGATGCCTTTTACAAATTGAATACAGAAAAATCAGAACCATATGAATTGATTCAAAAAGAACTAATAGATATATTGGACAAATGCGATAGTGTACACCTAGTAGGCATGAATGGCAACAAAACAGACTTAGTTGTATCTATAGGAGAATTGGAAGATGAAGAAAAGGAGACTAACTTCTTAAATTGCGGAGGTGACATCAATGTTCCCCATGGTGAGATGTTTACTACACCTATGCTGAATGGGACAAATGGTGTATTGAATGTTAAAGAAATATATTTAAGAGATAAATACTATAAAAATCTAACCTTAGTATTCCACAACGGTAGAGTAATAGACTATGGCTGTGAAAACTTTGATGATAGAGAAAAAAACAAAAAGTATGTGTTTGAAAACCTTTTAAATGGGGTTAAAAATGCTCCAATGGGCGAACTCTCAATTGGCACAAACACCCTTGCATACAAAATAGCTGAGGATTTAAATCTTTTCCCAAGATTACCAATATTGCTTGCTGAGAAAATGGGACCTCATATAGCAGTAGGAGACCCATGCTTTGCTAGAGGTGAAGATAGTCCTGTATTTAATATATATGGCGGCAAAGAAATGGTTGCCAGAGATAATGAGATTACTAAAGAGCGTGCTACTGACCCTGATTGTTATGCTAATTTCCATACAGATATAACTATTCCTTTTAATGAAATGGGATTGTTTGTTGGCACAGATAGATTAACAAAAGATAAGCATGTAGTTATAAAAGAAGGAAGATTCGTCCCTTCTGTTGCACATAAGCTTAATGATAATTTGAGGTGAGCAGATGAAGAAGTACCTTTTTAAAGAGATATTTGACGGTAATGAAAGATTATTTAACCAGACAGTAATAGTAGATAAAGAGAAAATTATATGGGTTGGTCACAGTGATTGTGAAGAAGCTAAGTCGTTTGCAGAGTGCAAAACTATAGACAGGCTAGATAAATTTGCTATGCCAGGCTTAATTGATTGTCATGTTCATATTGCTTCTATAGACAAAGAACCAAAATGTGCTATTGAATGGGCAGAAACAACTATAAAGGCACTTGATAATCTTAAGAAACTGATGTCAGCAGGAGTAGTAGCCTGTCGTGATTTGGGCTCGTGCGAAGGAGTAACTGTAGGAATATCAAAAGCACAAAAAACAGGCTCACTTAAAGATGCTCCTAAACTCATTAGTGCTGGAAGAGCAGTAGTAGCAACTGGAGGTCATGGATATAGTATTGGTGTTGAGTGTGACGGAGTTGATGAATTTATTAAAGGTGTGCGCCTTGTTATAAAAGATGGTGCAGATATTGTAAAAGTTATGATGTCTGGAGGTGTTAATTCCCCAGGTGAAGAGCTAGGACCGCCAGAGGTTAATCAGAATGAAATAGAAGCTGCAGTAAAGGAGGCTCATGCTAGGGGGCGAAAGGTTGCAGTACATGCACATGGCAACACAGCAATAAAAAGAAGTGTTTTATCAGGAGTAGACTCAATAGAGCATGGGGTATTCAACAGTGAAGATGTTATTGAATTGATGCTAGAGAGAGGAACATGGCTTGTTCCTACATTGTCAGCACCATACTATGCTACAGAAGAAGGTATACGACAACAGCCAGATAATCCTGACCATAAGAAATCAAAGGCAGTTGTTGAAAAGCACAACAAGGCTACATTTAAAGCATTTTCTATGGGAGTTCCGCTAGCATCAGGAACAGATGCAGGATGTCCATTTAACCCATACGATAAAGCTTTTTATGAATTAGTGCTTTTACATAATATCGGGATAGATACTGCAAGTGTATTGCAAATTGCAACTAAAAATGGTGCTGAGCTTTTAGAGTTAGATGAACTTGGGATGATAGCAAAGGGCAAAGATGCTACATTCATAACTCTTGATAAATCACCCTTTGAAGATTTTGAAGCAGTAGAAGGGCCAAAAGAGGTTTGGATAAAAGGAAATAGAACAGTATAAGGAGAAAAATATGCAAAGGTTTAAGTTTTACAATCCTACAAGGATTCATTTTGGAGCAGGTGAACTAAATAATCTGGGCAGTGTAGTAAAAAGATACGGCACTAAATGCCTACTTGTAACTACAACAAACAAAGAAGATGTATTACGTCCTTTGTATGACAGAGTTAAAACTATATTATCTGATAGTGGTGTTGAAGTTATCCATTTTGATGAAGTTGTTCCCAACCCAACTGTACAAGGAATAGAGAAGGCTATATCAATAGTTAAAAATGAGGGAATACAATCTGTGCTTGCAGTAGGTGGAGGAAGTTCTATGGATACTGCAAAGTCAATTGCGCTTTTCTATCAACCAGAAAAAATTGATTGGGACAGTGCTTATCAAAACTTTACAAGCCCATTTAAAGCATATGAACCAGTGTCTGATCCAGTGCTTCCTATAATTACTGTACCTACTACAGCAGGAACAGGCAGTGAGCTGACACAAGCTATGATAATAAGTGATGAAACTACAGAAGAAAAAGTATGCATTTTCCACGACAAAGTGTTTCCAAAAGAGGCAATAATAGATGTGGAACTTACACTTACTATGCCACGTAGACTGACAGCTATGACCGGCTTTGATGCATTTAGCCATGCATTTGAAAGCTATATGCGTGATGAAGCTAGTGTATATACAAAATTAATAGGAAAAGAAGCGATGTCAAATATATTAAAGGCATTACCTATGCTGATGGATGACTCAACAAATGTTGAACTTAGAGAAACGATGAGTGTGGCTGAAATGTTTGCAGGGATATCTCTTTCTAATGCAGCAGCTACTATACCTCATCCTTTGAGTGAAGTTATCGGTGGTATCGCTCCTTATATTCCTCATGGGCAGGCACTTGCATGTCTATATCCAGAGTTTGTACGTTTTCAAATAACAAGAACATCTTCAAAATGTGCAGATATTGCAAGGCTGATTGATTCATCTTTGGATAATGAAGATGATGTAAAAGCTGCTGAGCAATTACCTACATTAATAGAAGGATTCTTAGAAAACATTGGCTTGAGAAAAACACTTACTGAACTAGGAGTTACAGATGTAGAAAAAGAGAAGATGGAGAATCACTTTTTACTAGGAGTG
>Ga0070728_10004515_pt1 | contig 14392 bp, 13 predicted proteins | sample tdDd471_FD_66723 | JGI IMG/M metagenome (GOLD analysis project Ga0070728, IMG submission 66723) | Marine sediment microbial communities from the Atlantic coast under amendment with organic carbon and nitrate - tdDd47.1 | ecosystem: Environmental > Aquatic > Marine > Coastal > Sediment | place...
AAAGGCCATTGAAATAGGAAAGCCAATTTTTGGTATTTGCCTCGGAAATCAACTGCTCGGAATAGCCTCCGGTGCTTCAACTTATAAGCTTAAATATGGTCATAGAGCCCATAACCACCCGGTCATTAAAGTTGGCACAGATACGTGTTATATCACCAGCCAAAACCATGGCTATGCCATAGATAATAATACCTTGGGTGATGATTGGGAACCTTTCTTTGTAAATATCAACGATAAAACAAATGAAGGGGTTAAGCATAAAACAAAACCATTTTTTTCAACGCAATTTCACCCTGAAGCATCAAGCGGACCTACTGATACAGAATTTTTGTTTGATGAATTAATTAAGCGCATTGAAGAGAGTAAAAAATAAAAGTCAAAAATAGAGTAGAAAAGGCAGCCATTGGGTTGCCTTTTTTTTTGCATTTTGGTTTAATTTGTATGCCAGTTGTATAACCTGATAATCACCCTCAAACTATGACTATTACTTCTAAAACATCCAATAAAGAGTATATCTCACGAATTAATAAGACATTGGATTACATTGAGTCTCATCTTGATAATCAATTTACCCTTGATGAATTGGCTCAAGTGGCTAACTTTTCAAAATATCACTTTCATCGCATATTTATTGGTGTGATCAATGAAACGCCATTTCAGTTTATTACCCGTTTGCGTTTGCAGCGTGCAGCTACTTTTATGGTAATGAATGCTAGCTTATCTGTTAGTGATGTAGCAAATCAATGTGGATTTTCTGATATTTCCATTTTCTCACGAAATTTCAAGTCTCATTTTGGCAGCTCGCCAACTAAATGGCGACAGGAAATAATGGAAAATAGCAATTTGAGTCAAGTGGATAGCAACCTTGAGAAAGTAAAAGATGAGTTGAGCGCCTACTTTTGTTCCCATACTAAATCACTTAAATGGATAACAAATATGGAACTGAACAAAAGTATTGAAATCAAGAATTTACCAAGTATGAATGTTGTCTATGTCAGGCACATTGGTCCATACAAAGGAAATGAAGAACTGTTTCGTGGCTTGTGGCAAAAGCTTATGACATGGGCTGCTCCACGTGGTTTAATGGAGCAAGTTAATATGGCCTCATTGGCAATTTATCACGATGATCCCAACATTACTGACGATATGAAGTTGCGCACATCCATTTGTATAACTGCTCCTGAAGATACAAAAGTTGATGGTGAAGTTGGTAAAATGATGGTAGAAGGTGGCCAGTATGTTGTTGCTCGCTTTGTTGTTAAAGCTTCGGAGTTTGCACAAGCCTGGAACTGGATTTATGCCAAATGGTTTCCTGAAAGTGGCTATCAACCCGGCGATAAACCGTGCTTTGAAATGTACACGGAAGAACCAAAAGATGGTAAATTTACTGTTGATATTTGCGTGCCAGTAAAACCGCTTTAAGTCTGTATAGGCCTTGTTTTAAGCAAGGCCTATAATAACACTATTACCAATAGTTGGAAGGCAATGGTAGCGAGACCAAATACTAGTGTCTTAAAATATGCTTTTCTTTCATCGTTTGACATATCATTAAGTTTTATTGGTTAATAGGCTATTGTAATTCAAATTATATGCCAGCAAATAATTAAGGAATGTATTATTGGTGTAAATAGTGTTAAAAATGAGTGTGTTAAAAATGCTACAATCGAATTCTGTATCGCCATGTTCATCATTAACATTTGTAAAAACTGCATTTTATGATATCTTTATTGGGAGTGTATATTCACTTGTTTAATCTAACTAAAGAAGTTATGGAAGATATTGTACGAATTTATACAGATACTGAATTAACGGTTTCACACCTTAAGAATGTTTTAGCTGATAACGGCATTGAATCGATGATAAAAAATGATTTTGAATCGGGTGTGTCAGCTGGTTTTGTTGCCGGAACAACCACTTCGGTTGATTTATATGTTTTTAATAAAGATGAGCAAAAAGCTCAAGCTATTGTTGCTAAATTTAAGTCCGAACTTCAGGAATAAGTATGCTTAAACTACCCAACGCAGCAGATGTTGAAACTGCTTATGAACGAATTCGTTCATTGGTTCACCAAACGCCTGTTTTAAGCTGCGAGAGTATTAATGATATAACTGGTGCCACAATATTTTTTAAATGTGAAAACTTTCAAAAAGTTGGAGCTTTTAAATACAGGGGCGCCAGCAATGCTGTATTGTCATTGAGTAAAGGGCAAAAGCAATCTGGCGTTGCAACGCATTCGTCGGGTAATCATGCTGCCGCATTGGCTTTGGCTGCTCAAAAAGCAGGGGTGCAAGCTCATATTGTAATGCCTGAAAATGCACCTGAAATTAAGAAGAAAGCGGTTGAAGGTTATGGTGCTGCTATTACCTTTTGTGAACCAACACTCCATGCTCGCGAAAAAACACTGGAAGACATCATTCGCAAAACAGGTGCTGTGCTGGTTCATCCTTATAATCAATGGGAGGTTATATGCGGTCAAGGTACGGCATCGCTTGAGTTAATGCAGCAGCAAAGCAATATTGAAACCATTCTAACCCCCGTTGGTGGTGGTGGGCTATTAAGTGGAACAGCAAGCTATATTAAAGAACGGTTTACAGGTGTTAATGTCATTGCGGCCGAGCCTGTAAATGCTGATGATGCTTATCGCTCTTTTAAATCTGGCATCTTGCAGCCAGTTGGTAAGCCTGATACTATTGCCGATGGTTTAAGAACATCGCTTGGTACCTTAAACTTTGAAATTATTAAAAACAAGGTTGACCAAATAATTACCGTAAAGGAAGAAAGCATTATTAATGCCATGCGAATGGTTTGGGAACGCATGAAGATAATTATCGAACCATCGTCGGCTGTGCCATTAGCTGCCGTTGTAGAAAATAAAGCCCTTTTTACAAACCGGACTATAGGAATTATTTTGACAGGAGGTAATGTTGATTTGGAAAAATTGCCCTTTTAATTGAAAATGCCTCGCATAAAAACGAGGCATTCATTGGGGAACGTAACAAGCAATTAAATTGCTACTACAGTATGTTGAATTACTGATAGGAATCGATTTTAAGCAATTAACGTGCCAACTATGCCTAATCACGGTTTTTAATTCCATATTCTTAATGTACTGCCCGTAACAGCGGTCTGGTATCGTTTCAAAGGCCATTTAGCCGGACCTTTAACAATACTACCGTATTCAGCTGCGACATTAAACTCAGAGTGGCATTCAGGACAAATAAGAACGATATCTCCGGCTTTAACAATTTCCACGAAGTATTGACCAGTATCATGTTCATGTGTGCACATTAAATCAAAAGCATAAAATTGAGTAGGGCTAACTTCAAAAACCACAACGCCGTTGATTCCTACTATTTGGTTAGAAAAATCAGGTTTAATAATAAACGGGTTTTTTCCGGTGTATTGCGGATTGTCGAGGTTAATCTCAGCCGTAAAACGGACATTGGGAATTATATCAGTCGAGTCTTTTTTGCAAGAAGTGCTCAAGACTACAATTATAATTAAAAACCAAAGTTTATTCATTTTAATCTCTTTTTCAAAGAAACGCATTTGCACCATCTTTATTGTTATATGCCAACATTACCATTGGCTCCAAGCTTAAATAATGGCGTATGTTATTTTGGCAATTTATTATTATATCTTTTAAATATTGTTGTCTTTAGCTTTAAAATTGGTAATTTGGCTTAATATTCAAAATTAGTGGTTTATGGATGATATTGGTAATATACTATATATATTGGTGATGATTGGAGCTTTGTTGTTTAGTGCTTTTAAAAAGCAAAAGCAAGCTAAGCAAAGGCAAAACATGCCCGATGAGGTGGTCTCAGATCAACAGCCGTTAGATGAGGATGATGTGATTAGTGATTTAAGAGAATTATTTAATCAACGACAAGCGCCTAAAGTTGAGCCTGCTAAACAGCCAATAACTAAGGTTGAGAAGCAATCACCTAAGGTTATAAAAGAGAGCGTGAAGAGAACCCATTCAAAGCCTCAAAACGAAATAAAGATTCAAGATGAAGAATATGAGGGTTTTGAATTTGATAAGGAACAGATAGATTTAAGACAGGCTGTAATTTATTCAGAGATTTTAAAACGACCTTATGAATAGTCAGTCAATACTGATGTTACAAAGTGCTAGTGGCATGGTTTTTTGAAATTATTCATAACTTTAATATATTTGTAACAAAGAGTTCTGGGAAATCGGGATTCTTTTATTTTTTTATATAATAGTAAGTTTTTTAGGAGGAAAGAAAATGAAATATATAACCGAAGAAGGCTTAAAGAAGCTTAAAGAAGAATTGCATCAGTTAGAAACTTATGAGCGTCCATCAATTTCTAAGCAAATTGCCGAAGCACGTGATAAAGGTGATTTATCAGAAAATGCAGAGTACGATGCGGCAAAAGAAGCTCAGGGCCTGTTGGAAATGCGGATAGCAAAGCTTAAGGATACGGTTGCCAATAGTCGAATAATTGATGAATCGCGTATTGATACCTCAAAGGTGCAGTTGCTTAATAAGGTTAAAATCAAAAACCTTAAAAACAAAGCCACTATGACCTATACTTTAGTGCCAGAAAGTGAAGCAAACTTAAAAGAGGGTAAAATTTCAATATCTACACCAATTGCGAAAGGTTTATTGGGCAAAGTAGTTGGTGATCAGGTTGATATTCAGGTGCCATCGGGCATGATGACTTTTGAAATTGTAGAAATCTCTATTTAAGCAACTAATTATGGCCACTATCTTTACAAAAATTGTCAATGGAGACATTCCTTGCTATAAAATTGCAGAGGATGATCGCTTTTTTGCCTTTTTAGATATTAATCCCCTGGCTAAGGGTCATACCTTAGTGATTCCAAAGCAAGAAACTGATTACTTGTTTGATTTGGAGGATAATTTGTTGGCCGACATGAATGTCTTTGCTAAAAAAATTGCAGTGGCTCAAAAAAAGGTGATTTCTTGCAAAAGAGTTGGTGTTGCTGTTTTGGGTCTAGAAGTTCCGCATGCCCACATCCATCTTATACCCATGAACAGTGAGGCGGATGTCAATTTTTCAAACCCCAAGCTTAAGCTGGAAGAGAGTGAATTTAAAAGTATTGCTAAGCTTATTCGCGAAGCGTTATAAGCTTTGTGCTTTATAGTATTGACAAAAGGCCGCTATGCGGCCTTTTTTTTATCAAAAATTGCAAATACATAGTCCAAAAGCGTTATTTATATCGTTGATATTTAAGTCGCTACTTAATTGTCGTTATATAGATTCATTTATCTTATAAATAATTGCACCTTTTCGCTAGTGTTGGATGCCTACCTGATTTTTTTTGATGAATGCACAGTATGAGTCCGTCAATGTAAAGTTGGAGAGGGTTAAAATAACTAGTGTTACCTGAATTTTAAGTATGTTTGTGTTAGACGGAACATTATTAATTATCAGGCGTATGATGTGTGTTGTTGAGCAGAGTTGGGGACATAACGTTTGCTAACAATTTAATGGGGATGAGAAAATATCTACTAATTGTAATTTTACTTCTGTGCTATGCAGGAGTGGATTCTATTTATGGGCAAGAAAAACCCACGGCGACAGTGTCATTTGATGAGCTGAACTTTTGTGAGGATGAAAAGACAGGAGGTACTGTAAGGCCTACAATCACAATCTCGTTGACAGGATCTGGGACATATGATTTTGATTATTTTATTAACTATAGGACTGATGATGATTATGATCAAAAGTTCATCGTTCGTGCTTTTAATGGTAATTTATTTGTCAGCGACATTCCAGTAACTACTACAAGTACGATAACAGTTAAATACCTTCACGATGATAATTACCCCAAAGGAGGTGAATCAGGAGATATTATCAATGGAGATAATGATATTACCATTTACGATCGTCCAACACCTGTAATTAATCCCGTTTACAAATCATGTCGTAAAGAGGTTACTTTAACTGCAGATCCAGGTGGTTCATATACCGCAATTGATTGGAAACATAGCGGAGTCGGTACTTTTATTTCTGAGACCGATACCGAAGCAACTTTTGACGCCTCTGTTGTTGGTGATTACACATTCACTTATGAAGTGTCTAATGGAGCATGTTTTGAAACTGATGATATAGCTTTGACAATTAATGAGCAAGTAACTCCAAGTGCAAGCTTTAACTTGCAGAAAGATAAGATTTGTAATGATGAAACGGGCATATTGATTGTGACCAGCGATGCCGGTAATCGTTTCAATTTGACCTTAAACTACACCGATGGAACAAATGCTTATTCTGAAACGATAAGCTCATTGACCTATAATATTGCTTTGCCGTCAGATGAATCAAAAACATTTACAATGCTTTCGCTAGCCGATAGAGAAGGGTGTACTGAGACTTTGTCTGAAAATCTGGAACTCACGGTTAATATTGTGCCATCGGCAAATGCAGGGGTCTCTGATAATCCCATATGTGGATCAGAAAGTCAACTGGGAGCGGAATTGACTCCAGGTATTACCAGCACCGGTTATTGGACTTTAATAGATGACAATGGAGGTACTGGTTTAAGTTTTGATGATAACACTGCTCCCGATACACCTGTAAGACTCAATGAAACTGGGCAGTTGGCTGTAGAAACTTATGATTTAAGGTGGACGGAAATTAATCAAGATAATACAGAATGTTCTGACACAGATGATGTGAGAGTTGAATTTAATAGAGAGCCTCAAAGTGCAATAATGATGGATGAAACGGACTTTTACCTTGCCACCGCCATCACTTTAGAAGCTCAGGAACCTATCGATGGTATGGTGGGTTTATGGGAGTTAGTTGACTCTCCTTCGCAACAACCGACAATAGAATTACCTAATAGCCATAATACAGAGGTTACCGATCTTGTAATAGGAAATTATACCTTTAAATGGACGGTAACCAATGGGGCAGTTTGCTCTCCGGCTTCTGAAGAGATTGACATATTTAACGATCAATTATTTCAAACACAAGGATTCTCCCCAAATGGCGATCTTTTTAACGATACTTTTATAATTGGGGGCGCTGAAAATGTTAATAATAACAAGCTGGTTGTTTTTGATGTGACCGGTAAGGTCGTATATGAAGAAAAGAATTTTTGCCGTTCAAAAAATGAGGATGGTTCAATTAAGGGTTGGGATGGTGTGCAAAATAATGGTGAACGTAGAGATGGAACCTATTACTACATTTTCACCGGTGATGAGCTCAAAACCCCAATTAAGAACTTTGTAATTATTAAAGGAAGTAACTAATGAAAACAGTCAGCCAAAACCTAATGATGGCAGTTTTTCTGCTTGTTACTGTGCTTCCTTTAAAGGCACAGAAAGATATTGTAATGAGTCAGTACATGCATAATCGATATGCAATCAATACTGCTTTTGCCGGCAACCGCGAAGTACTTTCGTTGTATGGTGGCTTTCGTAAAAAATGGGCAGGGTTTGAAGGTGCCCCCAGTTCAATGTTGTTTAGCATGCATTCGGCATTAAAAAACGAGAATGTTGCACTCGGTTTTGATGTATATAATCAGCAATACGGTGTTAATAAAGAAACGGGTTTTTCTGCTTCATATACCTACCGTTTAAAACTATCGGGAGGTCAAAAACTGGCTTTTAGTGTCAATGCCGGAGGTGGTTTTTATAGTGCCAATTGGAGTGAGGTGGCTACTTTAGGAAATAGCGGGAGTTTAGATCCTGAGTTTGCTGCCAATGAATCAAATTTTGCTCCTATAGTTGGTTTTGGTTCGGCCTGGTATGCCAATAATTTTTTTATGGGCTTCTCGGTTCCAAATTTCTTTTATTACGATCCTTATGTTCTTGGTGGGGAAAATAGTATTGCATTGGATAAAGCCAATTACCTGTTAACAGCCGGTTATCTGTTTGAATTATCAAGAAAGGTGCATTTGCAACCCAGTGCTTTGGCTCGTATCAATCCTGAATTTGGCTCGTTTGTTGATGTAAATGCATCGCTCATATACAATAATCAGTTATGGATTGGGGCAGGCTACCGAACAAGCAATGACATGACAGCAATGGTTGGCTATCAAGTATCTCCGCAGTTCAGATTCTCCTATAGTTTTGATTACTCAACCGGCGAGATTAGTTCCTACAGTAACGGAACCCATGAGGTTGCTATCCAATTTGATTTTGGATACAGAGTAAAAACATCAAGTCCTAAATTTTTCTAAGAGCAAGCCTATGAATAAGTTTATATTACTATTTGGTTCATTACTCATATTGGGAGTACAGGTAACTAAATCTCAGGACTTAATCATTAAAAAGTTGCCATTCAGTAAAAGCAACCAGAGTGAGATTGCCCCTTATTTAAACGATTCCTTGTTGTATTTCAGTTCCAATAAAAACATTTCGTGGCTCAACAAATTAACAGATCAAAATAGGGACAACTTCTATAATCTTTATACAATTACACAATCTACAGACTCCATGTGGTATGGTGAACAACAGTACCAGAAGGGTTATTTTTCCGATTTTCATACAGGTACAATAAGCTTCTCATCAGGCGGCGATGAAGTGTATTTTACCGAGTCGCAATACAAAACGAAAAAACGCTTGCCCAAAGGCGCCACCAACTTAAACGGTGTGTTTGTGGCGAAAGAGTCGGGAGGTGAACTAAGTCGGGCTAAAGGATTGCCATTTAATTCTCGCCGTAGTTACAATACTGGGCATCCAACAATATCACCAGATGGTAACTACTTGTATTTTGTTTCTGACCAGCAAGGCGGATATGGAGGGGCTGATTTATACGTTTCTGAAAGACAGGGTCAGGAGTGGGGCGAAGCACTTAACCTGGGTGCAGTGGTTAATACTGGTGGAAATGAGATCTTCCCGTATTTTCATCCCAGTGGAAAATTGTTTTTTGCATCTGACAGTTTAGGCGGCAAGGGAGGGTATGACATATTCTACACTTTAAGAACTGAAAATGGCTGGGAAAAACCTGTAGCTCTTGATATTGTTAATAGTGAGGCTGACGAGTTTAGTTGTTTTATAACAGCTGGTGAGCAAAGTGGGTATTTTGCGTCTAATCGCGATGGAGATGATGACTTATTTGAATTTTTCTATAAGTATCCGGTATTCGGTCCTGGCAAAAAACAAAAAGAAAACACCTTTAAGTATCGGTTTTTTGATGAAATGAATGGTAAAGGTGACGGTCCTTTAAAGTATGTTTGGCACTTCGGAGATGGTGAAAAAGCTGAAGGGGATACCGTTATTCATCAGTATAAGATGCCAGGTAATTATCATGTTCAGTCTATCTTGGTTGATACACTCGAAAACCTGGAATTATTTGTTTTGAACGATTTTCATCAAGAGGTAAAAAAGAAAATACAGGTGTATATTAACTGTCCAGATGAAGTTAAAGTTGGTGAACAACAGGTGCTTGACGCCAAGCAGTCTATTTTAGGCGACTTTGATGCAGATGGGTTTTATTGGGAATTGCCTGATGGAACGAAGCAGAAAGGTGAAACAATTCAATATATTTTTCGAACAAAGGGTATACACAAGGTTAAATGTGGTACAATTAGTAAGTCAGATCCAAATCTAAAAATGTGTACCTTCAAAGAAATTAATGTAATCGATTAATTATGTCCAAACTACTCAAGCTAAGTTTTATTTTAATGTTGATTGGAACATTGGCAAATGCGCAGCCGGTTCCTGGTGCTGATGAAAACATACCAAATCTAATTACGTTTGGTGCCAATGCTGAAACTTCGTGGGGTGATGCCAATTTTTGCCAGATAATCTTTTTTACGGTTCCTAAAGATCATACGGCTCCAATATACATTAAGGTTTATGATCCTGATTGTGGGGGTGAAAATGATGAATTACAGGGTGAATGGGACACCGAAACTTCGTTTAGTATATACGGAGGGCAAGGAAGTTGCTCAAACGAAGATGCCAAAAAACTAAATTTAGATGGCGATTATGATGAAGGAACTTTATTAGCTTCTAAAACCTTTGGCAATGATTCTGAATATGACCAGAATTGGTACACTTTCGGACCATTAAATCCATCAGAAGGAGAATACTTACCCGAAGAAGGTGGGCATGTATTTAAAGTTATTATTGAAGGGGTTGCCGGCGACGACGGAAATATGTATCAACTTTTTATGAGTACAAAAGAAGATGCCGAGGATGAGGTAGAGGGTGGATACGCGTTTTATTACAAGTATACCATTCGATTGCATGATAATCCGAGGGAGATGTCGCATATCTATCCATATATCAATGACTCCAGCATCGTTTCCATCAAACAAACCAATTTTGATTGGGACAATGATGGCTGGATAATTGTTCGTTCAGTCGCAACGGCAGGTCAAATGATGAAAACATCAAAAGACGATGAATGGGCAACAAGTATGTACAATATAAAAGCGGATGAGTACAATACCTCGTTAGATATACAAATGAAGAAACACCCATCTGGAAATATTCGAAACAATAACGTGGTCATTTATTTCGAAAATCAGTATGGAGAGCTTTTGAAGTCATATAGTGTGCCCATTGGCGGTGTGCCTAAATATAAAGGCAAACCTGCTGCAGAGGAATTGTAGCAGAAAGGTTTTATCTGTTTCGTGGTAAATAACAAATGGTTATTTTCTTGTCAATTGAATGAAATACTATCACAATGAATAAGAACATTGTATTTTGCTTACTGATTTTGGTGGTTGCGATTCCTGAAATTGTTTCTGCACAATCGTTTGACTTTAAGGTTTATAATACTTCAGAAGGACTGGCTGATAATGACATTATCGCTTTGGTTCAGGATAAGAACGATTACGTTTGGATGGCAACCGACGAAGGATTAATTCGCTATGATGGTATCCAGTATGACGAATACACAACCAATGATTCATTGGCTCATAATTACATTAATTGCTTGTTTTTTGATAAACGAGATCGTTTATGGATTGGTCATAAAAACGGACTAATCAGTTATTTGGAAAATGGGAGATTTTTTAAGATAAATGTCCCAGGTGCATCACAGCTTATATCTGATATTACCGAGGATGAGAATGGAAATATTTGGGCCATTGATCAAAAGAGAGGCTTAATCAGGATCGATTCAGATGGCATTGTGAGTACCTATTTCGATCGCAAAATGTTTGGTCGTAAAAATTACACAGCGCTGCAAGTTATTTCGGCCAATAAGTTTTTAATTGGTACAGCCCGTCAGGGTTTATTTACCTTCGATTTTACACCCGATTATCAATCAGTAGAAATAGAAAAAGTAAGAGATGTACCAAGTGTATGGATCAATACCATAAAGGCAAGTAAGAAACCTAATGGTTATTGGATTGGCACTCGTGGCAAGGGCTTTTATTATTATCAGCTGGGGCAGGCAAGCGACGGTGTAAAGCATATCACCGACAATAATTTGTGCCGTAAGTTCAACATCGAAGGAGAAGAAATAACCGATGTTTATGAAGAAGCTGAAGGGCACTTACTTATATCAACAATAGGGAGTGGTGTTATACGCCTTATTTTTGATCCGGTACAAGGCGTTTTCAATGATTCGTTTAAATACTCCAATAACAATGGATTAAGTAATAACGATGTTCAGGATATTCTTTGCGACAGGGAGGGGAACTATTGGTTTGGCACTAAAGGAGGCGGTGTTTCCCTACTGGTTAATCAGTATTTTGTGTTCTATAGCCTCGATGAAATAGGTTTTCATTATAAAGCACGATCGGTTTTTAAATCCAATGAAGAACTATGGATTGGACTCGATCGGGGGCTTATTCTAACCGACCCTTTGTGTTTTGATGTTAGGTACTACGATGCTCAATATGGCGGAATTCCCAATGACGAAATTGTGGATTTCTATAAAACTGAAGACGAGGTTATATGGGTAGCAACAGCCAAAAGCGGCTTGTTTTATAAAACAAAGCAAAGCGAGCGATTTAAAAGAAAAACATACGCGAATAACCAGACAGCCTTAAGCATCAACCAAATTCTCATTAATAATGATGAACTCTTTTTAGCTACACAAGATGGCCTGTTTATAATTAATCTTGTGAATAACGATGTTAAAAAATACCAGATCAAAGATGGTTTGTCTCATAACAATATCAACTTTGTTTTTGTCGATTCAAAAAACAATGTTTGGGTTGGACCCAAAGATGGTGGGCTATGCAAAATTAACGCTTCTTTAAATAGAATTGAGCGCCATCCAATAATGGATAACGTAGCGGTTGATGTAACAGGCATGACTGAGGATAACACTGGCCGCCTATGGATTTGTACCAAAGGAGAAGGGGTAATTTGTTATGCCGACGAAACTGTTAAAAAACAAATTACAACAGATGAAGGCCTCAAAAAGGATTTTTGTTATGGCATTCAAAAGGATATTAAAAACAGATTATGGATATGTCATGATGGAGGGTTATCCAGAGTGTCAATTGTTGATGACGAAGTAAAGGTTTATGGTCATAATGATGATTTGGGAAGTGAATTTTTCCAGGTAAGGCAAGATGCTGATGGTTCATTATGGTTTGCATCAAATGAAGGTGTTGTGAATTACCTTCCCGAGAATGACAGGCTTAATAATGTTGCGCCCATTCTTAACCTGACCAAAATTGAAATTGACGATCAGGAAATTCCGATTTCCAACAGGATAAAACTAAAATACCCTAAGAATAGCACTTATAAACTAAAGCTTGAGTTTAGAGCCATTAGTTTTAAAAACCCAACAGAGGTTAGTTATCAAATTAAAATCGAAGAAGTAGGCTCCGATGAGGAAGGCGTTTGGACCAAGTTGGGTTCAATTAATCAAAAAGAGATTGATTACCTCGGTTACGGCGATTATAAGATCCGTATACGCGCCTTTAATGCCGATGGTAAAGAAACAAGCCTGCAGGAAACAATTTCAGTATCCATTGCTTCACCCTATTGGTTAAGTGCCTGGTTTATTGGTTTAATGGTTTGTGCTGGTGTTATACTCATTTATGGTTTGATTAAATACCGCGAAAATACCCTGATTAAACAGAAGCAACAATTACAACGGGAGGTTGCTTCGCAAACCGTAGAGTTAAGAGAACAGAAAGCTGAAATTGAACGTAAAAATAGAGATATAACCGACAGTATTAATTATGCCAAGAAAATACAATCATCTATTCTGCCTGCAATGGATGATTTAATGGAAGTATTTCCCGATTCGTTTGTGTATTTTCTACCGCGCGACATTGTTAGTGGGGACTTTTATTGGTTCAACAGAACAAAGGATTATTTCATTGCTTGCTGTGCCGACTGCACCGGTCATGGTGTTCCGGGTGCATTTATGTCAATGATCGGTACCACAATTCTAAATGATATTTTCAGGTTAAAAGAGATAGACTCCCCTGCGGCTATGCTCGAACGTTTAGATAGTGAAGTAAAGAAGTTGCTTCAGAAAAATGAGGGAAATGAAAGTATGGATGGTATGGATATCTCTATTTTGGAGGTACATATACCAACACGAAAAATCAGATTAGCCTCAGCCAAACGACCTGTTTATTTAATAATTGATGAAGAGCTTACGGTGTATAAAGGAAGCCGCCGAAGTATTGGTGATAGCTATGAAGAGCAATTAAGTCCCTATGTTAATGTTGAGTACAGTTGCAAAGCAGGCGATAAGGTTTATATGTTCTCCGATGGGTATCCTGATCAGTTTGGCGGACCTTTAGGTAAGAAGTTTATGAAGGTGGGAGTTCAAAACTTAATTGGTGAAATTCACGATAAGCCTGGAAATGAGCAGTATATGATAGTTAAACAGAATTTTGAAAACTGGCAAGGCGAACTGGATCAGATAGATGATGTTTTATTCATGGGCATAAAATTATAATAATATTACGATAAATAGCGTAACGAAAAGCTGCTCAGCTAGATGCAGCTTTTTTTGTGCTTAATATGGTGGTTAAAGTGTTACGTTTTCGCGATTCTGCTATTAACTAGTAAGAAACCACTAACCAAGCGTATAATGAAAAGTTTAGTCTTAAATAAACTCGTTCAAAGAGCAACTAATATCTGGAGTGATATAGAGTCTGAAAAAGAAATCAAAATTAATACCCTCAATACTGTAAAGAAAAGGTTGGCTGCAATTGCTTCGCCAAATGAAGAGAATGATGTTAAGATTGAAATTGTCAGGCAAACCTGTCGACGCCTCAAAGAACTGCATCCCGCCTATGCACAATCTGTTGATGAGATACTAAAGCCCTTTGAACACCATTTAAAATTTGATAACATGGCTGTTCTTCCTTTTAAACAGATAGATGCGCTAACCTTTAAGATCTTTATGAATCAGAATATGATGGGATTTGTTAGTTAGTGTGATTAAAAAGAGGAACCAATTAGTATTGACTCCTCTGTCAGGTAGTTATTTAAGGGTTAAAACGGAGATCCAT
>Ga0070728_10004519_pt1 | contig 14368 bp, 12 predicted proteins | sample tdDd471_FD_66723 | JGI IMG/M metagenome (GOLD analysis project Ga0070728, IMG submission 66723) | Marine sediment microbial communities from the Atlantic coast under amendment with organic carbon and nitrate - tdDd47.1 | ecosystem: Environmental > Aquatic > Marine > Coastal > Sediment | place...
GTCGCACAGGGTATCACATGGGATAGTGTCGCCACCGCAATGGAGTCGATTCCACTGCAAGCCCCTGATTCATTTTTTGTGTAGAGAGTATCGCGCAGAATCAAAAAATCCCCTGATGATAGGGGATTCTCTGATTAAAATTCGGTAGGATTAACAGTTCGCTTTCTTAAGGATATAATCTGTGCCAGCGTCGCTAACGTTATCACTCTCATTATTTTCAGCAACTTGATTATCAACATCAATCGAGGCACGAATCCGTTGTAACTCATCAAAGTTCGTGCCAACGGTGAGTTTCGCACTGGTTGTTTCTTGTTTTCCGGGCTCAATCGGTCCAAAGATAGTCACCGTCGATTCCAACACTGCACCACTACTGACCAAAATAGCTTCGATCAAAATTTTACCGCCACTCTCGGACTTGACTGTACCATTGTTACCGACTGTCACTTGAATCTCAGATGTTTTTTGACATCTCAAAGGATGTGGATCTATCGCAATATTGACGATATATAGATTCACAGGATTCGGAATCGGAGTCGCGGTTGGCAATGGTGTTGCTGTCGGAGGGATCGGAGTTGGTGGGCCAGCATCCACGGGTAAGGATGATAAATCACCTGTTGTCCGCACTAATTGTCCAAAAATCCATGCTTCACTATTAAAGTATTTGATTTTGTACCAATCACGAGCAGGGTTCACAGCCACAATTTCAGATTCTTGATTAGCGGCGATGCTCCCAACAGGGGGTTCAAATACCGTGCTCGGCCCTTTACGCAAGTTCGCACCACTAATAATAACCGCCATCGGTTTACTTGGTGTAGCAGTCGCTTCTGGTTTTGGCGTATTGGTTGGTGGTTGTGGTGTATTTGTAATTGCCGCAGTCGGAGGAGGTGGCACAGGTGTTGATTGCTGTGATGGCTGATTGCTTGTGCCAGATGTCGGGCTAGCATCAACTACTGTTTGGCTATCGGTGTTATTTGATGTGGTCGTATCCTGTGTTGGCGATGGTGGATTACTATTGTTGTTACCGACTGTCGCCTGTTTGATCACGGACACTTTTACAGTCTCACGGTTACTAGCTGTCCCGTCTTCCCGCTCTGCAATCACAGCAATTTCGTATTGACCTTGATTACTGGTGACCCAATCAATGGTAACAGAAAAAGCGGAAGCCCCAACACTATTGGGATTGACCTGCTCACCAACGAGGGCATCATCAAGGAAGATACTCACTTTGGCAATATCGGGTCCTGCATTTTCGACACGCGCCTGAACATTAACAGTTGTTCCTTCTAGGAAGGTTTGATTCGGCAAGGGTGAAAAAATACGGACAATCGGTGCGCCGTCAAAAGTCGTTTGTTCGGCATTCCCATCTCCACCGGCGGGTCCAGATAAGCTACATCCTGCAAAAATGAACGTAACACCCATCATTAGCAAAACAAATAAACGGTGTCGTTGCTGTTGGTTCCCCAATTGCATACCATTCTCCTGCTTAAAATTCCATCAAACGTGAATATAACTCTAGCAGAAAGTCAGGCATATTGCGAGTAACATTACCCTGCGATATGCCTACTCTGAAAATGGCTATAGCGTGAGGAGAGTTAGGTCGCGGCTTGCATTTTGTATTGTTGTTCTTGTTGGAGTAGTGCGTCTTTACGCTCAATTCCCCAGCGATACCCACCCAGACTTTTATCTTTGCGGATAATACGGTGACAGGGGATAACCAATGCAACAGGGTTATTGGCACAAGCATTGGCAACGGCACGGCTTGCTGTGGGCTGACCAATCGCGTCAGCAATATCGCTATAAGTACGGGTTTCGCCAACAGGGATTTTCTGGAGTTGTTGCCACACTTTCATCTGGAAAGCAGTGGCGCGTATATCCAATGGTAAATCGAGGTGGGGTTGCCAGCCTTTTAGATAGGCGACAATCTTCTCAACCCAGTACCCGACACCCTCATCATCAAGGATACGCTCTGCATTTGCAAACTCTGTCTCTAATAAGGAAATGAGTTCATCAGCATTATCACCAAGGCTAATTTTACAAATACCTCGATCTGTGACAGCCACCAACAACTGTCCCAACGGACTATCTACAACACTATAAAATAGGGTTATCCCTTCGCCACCTTTTTGATAGGTAGAAGGGGTCATGCCAAGGTGTTCATCACTACGTTCATATAAGCGACTCGATGACCCAAACCCAACATCATAGATAGCATCTGTGATGCGTTGCCCCGCGCGTACCTGTGATTTGAAATCTTCAACCCGTAAGTTATCGGCATATTGGCGAGGAGAGATACCCGTAACTTGTTTGAAAGTTCGTTGTAAGTGATATGGACTGATGTTGAATATCTCGCCTAATTCTTGAAGAGTAATTTGCTCAGGGTGTATTTGCTGTATATGATTGCAAATTTGTGTCATCAAATCAGCCATTGCAGGAGTTGCTGGATTCATTTGTCACCTCATCTATCTTTTCATTGACACTCTTATCATACGACAGATGATTGTGTGTTACACTCTGATTCTTGCGCTATGCTGGTTGATAAGAGATTGTGATTTCATCAGCGGATTCGATCACGATTACAGCTTTACTCTTATCAGCTACACCATCAAACAAGTGTTTCGATAATTTTTGAAAGGTTTCGTTCATACCCATGATATAGATATGTCCTTGGCGTGGATGTGGGGTGCGATGAATGGCTATAAATTGGCGCATGATGCCTTCTGGTGCATCAGCAGTATTATGTAAATCGAGTAGGATGGGGACAACATAATCAACCCCTTTTATCATCCGATGCCATTTTTTACGGGCTTCAATAAAGTCATCAAGTGTCCAAGAGCCATCAAATTTTGTTTCAATATACCCTTTATCTTTGTTATTCCACTGTACTTTTATTGACATTTGTTTTCTCACTTCTATGTCGTTAAATAATAAGTCCGTTATAGACATTTTATGATGTCAGTAAGACTTTTATTATAAATATATTATCTAATATAACGCAGAATTAAAATTTGTACACCTTGGAAATATTTATGACATTGTACTAATTATAAGGGGAGTATTTGAATGAGTTGTTAATAGATAGTTATAGTTAGATGAGAGATCTTAATATTATCGTGAATCACAACTTACGCGCCATTTATTTAAAAACTCTCATAATAAATCCGAAAAACGAAACCAAACTTTAACATAGACATTAAACCCATAAGTCAGTAGGTATACCAAATTCTTCGGTCAACTGTTGATTATATGGTTTAAATATATTATTCAGTCGTTGATAAACTTCAGCATCGTCAAATGAATATTCACCAACACGGAATGACTCTAAATTATGAAATTCAAAGGTTGGGACTTCAAGAAATTCCAATAGCTCATCCAAGAAATCTTGCTCGCGATTGACCATATTCTCAAAACAACGGACAAAAATCTGGTTGGGAGGGAAATGTTTATACATTCTCCTAAGTTGTTCCACATAATATCCACGCGTTACGTATGAAAATGTTGTTGGATCTTGTTGTATGCGTTCGGCTTCTTGCTCTATTGCTTCTGCTAGGCTTAACGTTTCATTACCTCTTTTAAGTTCCATCGCATAATGAGAGATGGCTCTATGGGTTGGATTCCGTAAAATCATGATTAACTTCATGTCTGGGTCATATTGTGCGATGCGTGGTATTGCTTCTTCAATATAACAATATGCTGGGGTTTTCTCCCCGAATACAACACGCTCAGAACCAGCATAGTGAAATTGTTTTCGATACGAATTCTGATCGGGATAAGATCTCACTCCATCAAAATAGTGTGGTTCTTCTATTTTACTCATCACAATATTGGGATGTTGGTTTAGCCAATGATACAAACTGGTCGTACCGGCTTTTTGGGCACCGACAATAATAAAACTGGGACGTTTAGCAAATAGATTGATGAGTCGTTGCCAAATTCTCAAGATTTAGCCTTTCTATTTCAAACTACGTGATATTTTGCGTGAACATAGCATAATGTACCAACAAAATACAAAAAGCCAAGTCTAGTTTAAATCACACCTAAGCGCTTGCCCCTTTCCAAAAGCGATAGTGCAATTGAATTGGATATATCTCATTTTCCGGAATGCGCATTACTCAGACCAATATAGTCAAATATTCCCATCAAAAATTTGCATTTAGAAACACTTTTCGCATAAACTATGGTTACCGCACGACAAATAAGGAAATCTTGCCATGTATAAATACACTGGGCTTTTTCTTTTGTTCGTTTTAACTTTCTTTGTGACTTCCAGCGCATTAGCAGATTCTGATTGCAAATCTAATTCTGAAGATCGGAAAAACAATCCGCAATATTTCCGTGCAGAAGATTTACTTGTTATGGGAGTGGATAATTCCGCACTCGAACACGTTAAATCAGATGCTGACTATCGCGCCGAAAATCCGCAATATTTCCGTGCTGAGGATTTACTTGTTATGGGAGTGGATAATTCCGAACTCAAACACGTTGATCAATCAGTGGGTATCAACAAAAATTCATTTACGCAGTTAGATGATGAATTGGCAGGTGATTCCTTCTTGTTGCCAATGTCCGAAGTTGAACCGACATCCCCTACTGCCGATACCTTGCGTCAATCCGCACATGATTTTTTTGGGTCAGCAGAATTTGAATTAGCGATCCAACAATATAAAGCCTTACTTGCCTTTGAACCAAATGATGTATCCACACACTTTAGCATTGGGTATGCGTATTATGCTTTAGAAAATCCTGCCCAAGCAGTCGTTTATCTCCAGCAAGCATTAGCCCTGCAACCGCATCATCTCTACGCCCAATATTTATTAGCGATGTCGTATAGTATGCTTGATATGCCTGATGAGGCACGTGCATTGATGAGTACGATTTATGGAAACGGGCAATATGACGGGGCATATCCTCTGGCATTAGGGCATGTTTTCCGTAATTTGGGATATATAGAAGCGGCAGGCGCAGAGTTTTATACATGGTTACTACAACACGAGACCATTCGCTTATCTGTTGACGCTCAGTTAGATGGCACACCAACCCCCTTAGTGATGGATAGGGGTGTGGTCTATGAAGTGCCGTTCCTAGCGATTGCAGGAGATGCTGTACAGATTTCGGTAGAATCTCATCTCTTGAATCCAACCCCGATTGATCCCTTGATTGTCGTCTTAAATGCCAGTGGCATAGCGGTTGCTGGTGATGATGATAGCGGTGATGTTTTTGATGCAACACTGACGTTTACGCCATCCAACACAAGTACGTATACACTCTTGATTTCTCATGCTGGCGGAAAAAACCAAGGTGACTTGACCTTAACGATGAGGGGGGCAAGTTGGACACCCGCTATGTACCGCAGTCTGGCATACGAAGCAATTCAACAAGGTTTTTATCAAGACGGAATCGACCTACTCTCTACTGCAATGGCATTAGATGGCGGACAGTACAACGATTACATGACCCGTGCTTATGCGTACCGTCAATTAGATGATCCCACAAGTGCGTTAGTAGAGTATGATCTAGCCCTCGCATTTTCTCCTTATCCCGAAGACGTTTACGCGAACATCGGGCAGACCTATCGGATAATGGGGAATTTGGAATCAGCATCAAGAGCCTATACACTGGCATTAGCCCTCAATCCACTGCTTCATGCTGTGCGTTGTGATTTGGGGATGATCTATGCGTCGCAAGGTAACTACATGGATGCTGTCCAGCAATTTGACTTCATACTCGGCTACAACGTTACCGATTCTTGTGCATGGTCAAATCGTGATGCCACCTTGCAGATCATGCGTGAATTAGAGACTCCGACTGTGTCGCCTGAGCTAGATTTGGTGACATTAGGTTATCAATATAAAGCAAGCGGTCATCTATTTTCGGCGGCAACGAATTTTACAAAAGCCCTTCAATCCACCCCAACCTTAGATGATGTCCGTTGCGAGTTGGGTATCATTTATATGGAGTGGGGTAATTATCTATCAGCGATTGAAGAATTTGATACAGTCTTAGCGCATGACAGTGCAAATACCTGTGCGCGAACCCAACGCGCCATCGCCATACAAAAATCATATGCCCCGATCATCCTCACTACCGCCCAAGATTATGTCTATATGGGGAATTTTTATATCTCACAAGAGCTTTGGGATTCGGCAATAACAGCGTATTCCACCGCATTAAAATTCGACCCGACCCTGACTGATGTTCGGTGTCAATTGGGCATGATGTATATCACGCTCGAAGATTATCCGAGTGCAATTCAACAATTTGATATTGCATTGGCACAGAACCCGACGGATATTTGTGCGATGGAAAGTCGGAGAGCAACCCTACGGATGATGACCGAAACACCTGCACAGGATGGTTATATTGAGGCACTGCAAGCCTATAGCGATACCTTTTTAGCACGAGATGTCTATGATTATCCGCTGCCAAATCAATCCGCAAGCCGCTCTATCAGCTATGATGTGGATGCGATCAAGACGATGGAAGCTTATAGCGATACCTTTTTAGCGCGAGATGTCTATGATTATCCGCTGCCGAATCAACCTGCTATCTCGTTCCATGATGAGATTGATGCACTCTATAACATGTCTTTGATGCTCGGCTCTGATACATTGATGGAAGAAGCACAAGTCCGCCATGAATCAGGGTATGTCTGGTTTGCCAGCGCATTATTAGATCGTTATATCGATGAGCATTATGTGACCACTTGTTCAGTCAGTTTATTGAGTATAGCCGATGATTATCGAGAGATGGGTTATACTGCGATGGCAGATATGCTGATCCTTAAAGCCATTGGGGACAGTAATTGCTAATCTGAGATAAGGTATCAGTTTCAGTTGATTACATTATCTCAATCACCCGATGATAGAATCATCGGGCTAGGGTATTCTGGAAGCCCCATAAAACGAGGCTCATTTAGCCTGCTTCAGCAGGGTTACCCAAGATATTAGCCATATGACTTTTAGCATATGGCGGGTGGGAATTTTGTCGCATTTAAGATAAAACCCCTTGTTTGTGGTTGAAAATGGTCTATTTGTTGACTATTGGGCGTGAACCCAACCGTCCCAACTCCGTGCGCCCCATGCAGAATAGAGTGCAATCGCACCAGCTGTCGCCACATTCAAGCTACCGACTTTGCCACGCATCGGTAAGGTCACGAGCATATCGCAGGTATCGCGCACAAGTCGGCGTAACCCCTCGCCTTCACTCCCCATGACAACACCAATTGCCATATTGAGGTCAGTTTTATCGAGTGGTGGAATATTCGGTCCGACATCTAAGCCAACCATCCACACATCTTGTTCTTTGAGTTCTTTCATCGCGTTGACCAAATTTGTCACCTGTGCCACGTTGATATGTTCAACTGCACCAGACGAGGCATTGACCACCGAAGGCGTAACTGCCACACTACGACGCTCTTGGATAATGATGCCGTGAATCCCGACTGCATCACTGACGCGAATCAATGAGCCGACGTTTTGAGGGTCTTTCAAGAGGTCAAGCAAGAGGATGAAAGGCTTTTCGTTGCGTTTAGCCGCGACTTGTAAAATGTCTTCAAGATCACAGTAGGGATACGGTCCAACACGTAAAACCAAGCCTTGATGATTACCATTGTCAGCGAGGTCATCGAGGATGCGACGTTGCACCTTTTGCACGGGAATCCCAATTTCTTCTGCCATATTCACCGCATCGGCAATCGAGCCTTTTTTCTCATTGCGATCCAGTATCATCAGGGATTCAACTTTACGTCGTCCCGCGCGCATGGCTTCAATGACTGCCCAATGTCCGTATAAAAATTCTGGCATGGTTATTTTTGCCTTTGATAGATTGACTTTAAGTTAGTTGCCCCTCCCTAAGTCCCACTTTCAATTATCAGGAATTAGGGAGGAGGTTGAAATTTATTGTACTTTCCAGATTGTCCCGTCGGCGCGGTCTTCTAATATAATCCCCATCGCCGCCAATTGGTCACGGATTTGGTCGCTACGAGCATAATCTTTATCAATACGGGCTTGGGCGCGCATCTCAATCAACATCTCAATCAGTGCGGCTTCTCGTTTGCTATCACCACTGTCAGCAACATCAACGGCAGGAATCAATCCGAGTACATCACCACCCATAGTAGTATAGGCTTCATTGATCGCTTGCAAGGTTGATAAGCCAACTTCAGCATCGGCATTGAGCAAGGTATTAACATCACGGGTCAAATCTTGCAAAACCGCAATAGCGCGTGGTGAGTTAAAATCATCATCCATTACCGTTGTAAATTCAGCTTTGGCTTTTGCGATGCGCTCTAAGAAACCATTTCCTGCATCCGTATCGGGAGCGTTGTTCATCTGCTGACGGGTGAGGCGAACGGCATTCATCAACCGTTCCCAACCTGATTTGGCAGACACGAGTGATTCTTCACTATAGACAACTGGGTTACTGTAATGTGATGTTAGGATGAAGTAGCGCAATTCCTGCGGACGGTAATCTTTGAGAGCATCTTTGATTGTTACAAAGTTACCCAATGACTTACTCATCTTGACAGGAATACCCTCATAAGGGTCAGTGACCATCAAGCTACCAGTGAGCATCCAATAATTGGCAAATGCCTGACCATTGGCGCATTCACTTTGGGCGATTTCGTTTTCGTTGTGGGGATAGATATTGTCGATGCCGCCGCCATGAATATCAAAATTCGCGCCAAGATATTTGCGCGCCATTGCTGAACATTCAATATGCCAACCGGGGAAACCTTCACCCCATGGGCTATTCCAGCGTAAGATATGATCGGGATCAGCTTTTTTCCAGAGAGCAAAGTCGGCAGGATGATTCTTACCACTACCAATCAATTCGCGGGATTCATCTTGTTGATCTTCTACACGCCGATTCGAGAGTTGTCCATAATTCGGATCACTGGTGACATCAAAGTACACATTCCCGTCGGATTCATAAGCATGTTCTTGACGGATGAGTTCTTGAATCATCTCGATTTGTTCGGGGACATGTCCACTCGCACGTGGTGAAATATCAGGGCGTGTGACACCCAATGCATCCATATCTTCAAAGTAACTGCGGGTAAAAGTCTCGACAAGTTGCATCGGTTTGGCATTTACTTTAGCGGCACGTTCAATCACCCGATCGGTATCATCCTCACGCAAATGTCCGACATCGGTGATATTTTGCACATAAAGGACTTTATAGCCACTGTAGCGTAAATACCGTACGACAACATCAAATGACACATAGGTGGTTGCGTGTCCTAGATGAGAGTGGTCATAGACTGTTGGACCACAGACATAGATGCCTACATGCCCTTCTTCAATCGGGGTAAACTTTTGTTTTTCGCGCCCTAGCACGTTAAATATCTGCAAAGCCATAAGCTATCGCCATCTCCTCTTTACATGGTCGTTGAATCATTCGCCATTGTAACAAATTATCGAATTTGAATTAAGTTTTGGGTTACTTATACTTTTCTTATTCTATAGTTTATCGTACAACCGACGACTTGTATCTAGTCGCATCTACACAAACAAATCTTACACATTTGCAGGATATTATACGAAGGCACTCAACACTATATATAAAATAATTTTTGATAGCATTCAATTTAAAAACTTGTTGAACCACAGAGTCACCGAGAGCGCAGAGAAATGTAAAGTTAATGAGTCATTAAATTCTTGATGCGGACGACTTGTAATAATGATTTGTACTCAGCACTCAGCACTTTTCTTGGCTTCTTGGCGGTGCATATTTTGATTTCATATAAGACGTAGTAAGAAACGAGTTATTCATATCGTCACTTTAGAGAAGCATTTGACAAGAAATGTAAATACAGATATGCTTCTTTCAAACACTAAATAATCTGGAGCACCAGATGTTTTATCAAAATTGTTGTTGCTGTTGTCATAGTAGGGGACGTTAACCGCTTAAGATAACAGCCACAAAACATAACGACTAGAAAATTATAAAGTCAGTTGGCAATTTTAGCGACAATAACGCCCCATATTTGGGAAGCGGCTATTGCGCTTTTTTATTGCTAATTGGCTTTTTCTGTTTTGAGCAAAAGATATAACAGGGGACAACATGAACGCACTGCGTGAATTTGATACACCGATGCAAACCGCAACACAATCAATCGATATTGAAGGGCAAATCGGCAATACGCCCTTGCTGAGTTTCCGACGGGTGACGAGGCATTTACCAGACAATGTGGCTATTTTTGCCAAAGCCGAATGGATGAATCCCGGTGGGAGCGTTAAAGATCGCGCCGCCTATAACATCATCCGCACCGCAGAACGCGATGGTCGTCTGACACCAGATAAGACGATCTTAGATAGTACCAGTGGCAACACGGGTATTGCCTATGCCATGATTGGCGCGGCTAAAGGCTATAAGGTCAAATTATTTTTGCCAGAAAACGCCAGTCCAGAACGGATTGCGATCCTCACCGCTTATGGCGTGGACATTGTATTTACCGATCCGCTTGAAGGCTCTGATGGGGCAATTGAAGGTGTGCGCGAATTAGCGGCAAATGAACCCGATGCTTATTTTTATGCCAATCAATACAATAACCCTGCCAACTGGCAAGCGCACTATTATAGCACCGGCATCGAAATCTGGAATCAGACACGCGGTGCAGTCACACATTTTGTTGCGGGCTTGGGTACAAGTGGCACATTGATGGGGACAGGTCGCCGTCTTAAAGAATATAATTCTGATATTCAGATTGTCTCCGTCCAACCTGATTCGCCGTTTCATGGTCTGGAAGGCTTGAAGCACATGGAAACAGCGATCACTCCCGGTATCTATCAACCTGATTTTGCGAGCGAGAATCTGCATATTCGTACTGAAGACTCACATGAGATGGCGCGTCGATTGGCTCGTGAAGAAGGTTATCTTGTCGGGATTAGTGCCGCCGCCGCAATGGTCGCATCGATCAAAGTCGGGGAAGCACTCGCAGAACAAGGTCAAGCAGGGACAATCGTCACACTCTTCCCTGATAATGCCTATAAATATCTGAGTGAACCCTTCTGGACAAAATAGCGTTAATCGGAAAAGGTAACATTTTTCTCATCGACATACTGATGATCCCCACGCGCATTGGTTGCGTGTCTGCCAGATTACGATACAGTTATAGATAACGTTTGAGTCTATAAATGGGGATACATATGGCGAACTGGGTTGAAGTTATCAAAACAGATCAACTAGAAGAGAGCAAAGGCACAACGGTCTATGTGAATGAACGGGATATTGCGCTCTATAAATACGAGGGTAATTTTTATGCCTTAGACAATCAATGTGTGCATCGTGGTGGACAACTTGGCGATGGTCATATGAGTGGCGCAAATGTGATTTGCCCCCTGCATCAATGGGATTATGATGTGCGGACAGGTGTGAGTCGTTATAACGCTACTGAGAAAGTTGCCGTGTATCCCGTGCAGGTGGTGGATGATCGTGTGGAAGTTGATGCCGATGCTGTTCCACCCAAACCCCGATTTAAAAGTGAATATCTTGGTTTATGGACACGTCGCAACGACCCGATTGAACATGAAATGCACGATATTCATGGTTATGCTAAAGGCACACGCGAATTTGTTGAGCCGATGGGTAGCGAAAAACGTGATTATGCCAGCTTTGGCGATCTCTATTTTTTACCGGGGCAATTAGCCGTCTTACCCCTACTTGATCATGAAGAAGTCAATACCGAGACGATTATCGGATCACGCCAGAAAAAACCGCTTAAGTTACGTGCGCCGATTTATGTCAGCCATATGAGTTTTGGTGCGCTGAGTAAAGAGGCCAAATTAGCATTAGCCAAAGGCAGTGCTGAATTTGGGACAGTGATGTGTTCTGGTGAAGGCGGGATGTTACCGGAATCGAGAGAAGCCGCCAGCCAGTATATCTTCGAGATGGCATCAGGCTATTTTGGGTGGACAGAAGAAAATATCGCCAAAGCCGATGGTATCGAAATTAAGATGGGGCAAAGTGCCAAAGCAGGGCTCGGTGGATTGCTCCCCGGTCATAAAGTGAAGGGCGATATTGCAAAAGTTCGCGGTCTGGAAGAAGGACAAGAAGCGCGGAGTCCAGCCCGTTTCCCCGATATCAACAGCCTACAAGATATGAAAGAGCGTATTAAATGGATTCGCTCGATTAACCCTGATATTCCGATTGGGATTAAATTCGCGGCAAGCCGTATCGAAGCCGATTTAGCGGCGGCTGTCGAATTAGATGTCGATTGGATTACGCTCGATGGTCGCGCAGGTGGGACAGGTGCGGCAGGTAAACATGTAAAAGATAATATTTGTGTGCCGACGGTGTTTGCGATTCCACGGGCGCGCAAATGGTTAGATGCACACGGACATACCGACATCAGTTTGTTGGTGACGGGCGGATTCCGTACCAGTGCCGATGCGGCAAAAGCCATTGCACTAGGGGCTGATGCTGTCGCGGTAGCAACTGCCGCGATGATGGCGATTGGCTGTCAGCAATATCGCGCCTGTAGCAGTAATAACTGCCCTGTTGGGATTGCAACCCAGCGCATGGACTTGCGGGCACGCTTTGAAGTTGAACAATCCACTAAACGACTGGTAAATTTCTTTGAAGCAATGACCGAGCAGATGATCGAGTTTGCGCGGATGTGTGGCAAGCGCAATATTCATGATTTGAATTATGATGATTTAGCGACCACCCATCACGAAATTAGTTCGCATACGCCGATTGTTCATGTTTAATCGCTGAGCCTGAAATAACTTTTTATCGTCGTAGATGCTTTTGAAAGAGCAACATGAATGAAATTCAGTCCATTTATTGTTCTGTTGATACCTCTCTTGATATACATACGACGATACGGTACGAAAGTTATTCAAAACCAAGAAGTATCAATTGACTATTATCCAAGATTGATGGGAGAGAATCGAACAAAGTTAATCAAAGGTAAACTTGCTCGACTATTTGGTTATTCTACTGTGATAGGTGGCATGTTGATTTCGATTGGCATATTAGCAACTCTCTTTTCAGACTCTGCGCCCTATCATGCTGGATTACTATATGTCACAGTATGTCCAATTGGTATCGGGATCAATATAGTAGGTGTGATTTTGAGTGCTATTTTAGAGGGAAAGAATTCATAGACTTCATAATTCTGAACATTTGATGAATTCCTAGCCAGCCCACACGCTGGCTTTTCTTGTTTTCCCAGCAGGCAAGGTGTCTTGGGTGGTGTGGTTAGGGGTAGCTAAAATATCGCATTCAATGCAATCACCAATAACACTGCCATTGCCAAGCGATTTCCGATACTCATGCCAATGGTTGATCCGAGGAAAATCAGGGGCGCAATTACCAGCGTCATCGTCTCGGTTAAGACCAGTAGCAGTGACATTTACACCAAATCTTATTGGCGATTTCCTCATAATACGCGGCTTGTATGAATTTTTTCTTTGAGATTCTATTTTGATAATGTGAGATATTGATGTTCACATTAAAAACTTAGGTCTCATTGGATGTTATTGCGTATTGCCTCGATTGCATTCTCTTTATTACCACTACGAATCGCGTCATAGATGGTTTGGTGCTCTAGATAACTGTCCATGAGCTTACTCAAGCGACTATAGTGCATGAGCATCCGTATCATGATCGGTTCCCATATGGAAAACAAATCTTTATCATCATGACATTCAATGATTGCTTTATGAAATCGCAGATCATGCTCTACCAATGCGGTTGTATCTTCTTTTTCACAAGCTTCTTTAATGTCACCCAATATGGATTCAAGATTTGCCAGATCATCTTCAGTGATCTTTTCAAAACTGCTTTCCAATACAAATATCTCGATTGTGCGGCGTAGTTCAACAACTAAGGGGCGTACACTGCTACTTGGATTGGGTGCTACACGGACGCCTTTGTTGGGTTCTAGAACCAGCAAACCCTGTTGTGTTAATTGTCGAAATGCCTCGCGGATTGGTCCTCTACTGACTCCAAACCGCTCGGATACTTCTATTTCCCGCAATGGATCTCCCGGTTTTAGTTTTCCCGAAAAGACTTCATGACGTAGATGTGCCGCGACTTGCTCGGGTAATGTCCGGTAGATTTCCATAATAGCCATACTTTCTCCACTTTTACTGTTTATAAGGGTCGGCGGCATCTCGTAGACCATCGCCGATAAACTGAAAACACAAAACGGTAATAATCACAAAGATACTCGGTATGAATCACCTATCCACAGTACCCCTAAAGTTACCAGAGATACCACCAATTATACATCCAAGCACAAAAACTAATCATAACGCCTATTAAGCCAATTGAAAGGGAATTTCTGGAGGCATAAATAGTGCGTGAATAGAATCACGTCCAAACCCATGTTAAATGGGAAATATCTCATAGATAAAAGGTA
>Ga0070728_10004520_pt1 | contig 14367 bp, 16 predicted proteins | sample tdDd471_FD_66723 | JGI IMG/M metagenome (GOLD analysis project Ga0070728, IMG submission 66723) | Marine sediment microbial communities from the Atlantic coast under amendment with organic carbon and nitrate - tdDd47.1 | ecosystem: Environmental > Aquatic > Marine > Coastal > Sediment | place...
CGTACACGCGCGCAGATCCCGACCCGCAATGGCGGCCTGGGATTCGTTGGGTATTGCTGAATTCCGGGTGCAGCGGGCTTTCTTCGGCCAAACGCACCGGGCATCCCCGCGACGCAAGGAACGGACGACCTGATCTCTGGCGGGCGCCCCGATTTTCGGGACAGCGGACCCGGTGAAGACCAAGAGCTCTGAGGGCGCGCAAATCTTCGTGGATCAACCACGAGCAGTTCAGGAGTAGATGCGATGGACCTGATCGCACAGCTGGAGGCGGAACAGATTTCCGCCCTGGGGAAAGACATCCCAGATTTCAAGGCCGGTGACACGATCCGTGTCGGCTTTAAAGTGACCGAAGGGTCGCGCACCCGGGTGCAGAACTATGAAGGTGTCTGCATCAGCCGCAAGAACGGCGCCGGCATCGCCGGCGCGTTCACGGTGCGCAAGATTTCCTTTGGCGAAGGCGTGGAACGGATGTTCCCGCTCTATTCGACCAATATCGACAGCATCACCGTTGTCCGCCGCGGCCGTGTCCGCCGCGCCAAACTGTACTATCTGCGCTCGCGCCGCGGCAAATCGGCCCGGATCGCGGAAGTGTCGAACTACAAACCCAAATCGGCAGGCGCCGAGGCGTAAGGAGCGGAGCGATGAAAAACGGCATTCACCCCGAATATCACCTGATCAACGTCAAGCTGACCGACGGCACCGTGGTGCAGATGAAATCCACCTGGGGCGCCGAAGGCGACCAGCTGGCGCTGGACATCGACCCCTCGGTGCACCCGGCCTGGACCGGCGGATCCTCGCGCCTGATGGACACCGGCGGCCGCGTGTCGAAGTTCAAGAAAAAATACGAAGGCCTCGGCTTCTGAGCCGATCCCTTCGAGAGCGTCAGAGCGCCGCCCCTCGGGGCGGCGTTTTTCGTTTCGGGCCATGCAAACGGCATCGTGAGGGGTTACGGACACAGCGGCGGGCGAAACCTGTTGCAAATCGCGCTAGGGGTTTTTCTTGCAACTGCCCCAAGATATAGTATGCCGGACCGGAAAACAGAGCCTAACAAGGGCCGGAGGCGAAGACATGGCGCATATCATCGTGGTCGGAAACGAAAAGGGCGGTGCCGGTAAATCCACCGTCTCGATGCATGTCGCCAGCGCCCTGGCCCGGCTTGGTCACAAGGTGGCGGTCCTGGATCTGGATCTGCGCCAGCGGTCGCTGGGGCGCTACGTTGAAAATCGCGCTGCCTTCATGAAGGAGCATGGGGCCGATCTGCCGCAGTTGCGGCTGCATCCGCTGCCCGAGATCGACCCGGCGACGCTGAACCCCGGTGAAAACGTCTACGATCACCGGCTGTCGGCGGCGATCGCCGGGCTGGAGGGGGACAATGATTTCATCCTGATCGACTGCCCCGGATCGCACACGAGGTTGAGCCAGGTGGCGCATTCGCTGGCCGATACGCTGATCACGCCGCTGAACGACAGTTTCATCGATTTCGACCTTCTCGCACGCACCGATCCCACCGGCGAAAAGATCCTCGGCCCCTCGGTCTATTCGGAAATGGTGTGGAATGCCCGCCAGTTGCGGGCGCAGGCCGGGCTGAAGCCGATCGACTGGGTGGTCATTCGCAACCGGATCGGCACCCAGCGCATGGTCAACAAGGAAAAGATGGAGCGCGCGGTAAATCTGCTGTCGAAACGCATCGGGTTTCGCGTCGCGCCCGGGTTTTCCGAACGGGTGATCTTTCGCGAACTGTTTCCGCGCGGGCTGACCCTGCTGGATCTCAAGGATGTCGGCGTGCGACAGCTCAACATCTCGAACATCGCGGCGCGGCAGGAATTGCGCGACATGATGAAGGCGCTGAACCTGCCCGGTGTCGAGGTCAAATTCTGAGCCGGATCACTCCTCCCGGGTATAGAGCGTGAACAGTTCCTGCGGCTGGGACACCCCGCGCAGCATGTAACGGCCCAGCGACACCAGGTCATGCGGGCCATCCCGAACGGCACTGCGAATCGGTTCCGACAGGATCACCTTCTGATCCAGCGCACGATGCATGCCCGAAAGCCGCGCCGTCAGGTTCACCGCTGGTCCGATCACGGTGAAATCCAGACGGGTTTCGGCACCGATATTGCCATAGAAAATCTCGCCCGCATGCAGGGCGATGGTATGATCGGTCACCGGCAGCCCCTGGGCCGTGCGGCTGAGGTTCAACGCGGTGATCTCGCCGTTCAGGGTCACCACCGTGTCGAGGGCCGCGCCGGCCGCGACCGCAGCCTGCGGCTGGTCGAACATCGCCAAGAGACCGTCGCCCATGAATTTCAGAACATGGCCGCCACCGGCATGGATCGCCTCGACCACGACGGCGAAATAGGTGTTGAGCATGGCGATCAGGTCGGGCCCCGGCGTACGCTCGGCCAGGCTGGTGAACCCGGTGAGATCGAAATAGAGGATCACCGCGTCGATGCGCTGGAGCGAGCCGCGCTGAATTTCACCCGACAGCACCCGCGCGCCGGCGTCGCGGCCCAGGTAGGTGCCCAGAAGGTCATGCGCGATGCGGCGATTCGAGGCGGATTTCATTGCCAGCCCGAGTTGCGGCAGGGTGGCGCGAATCAGGGCGAGATCCGTCTCGGAAAACCCGCCCGGTGCATCGCTGGTCCAGGAGATCAGCATCCCCTCGGGCGTGTTGTTGGGGTCGATGGCGACATTCTCGGGGGGTGTCTCGAAGAGCAGCCCAGAGGCGAAATAATCCGTCGCGCCCTGCTCGCGCAGGTCGTTCAGCAGGGGAAAGCGGCTCTGGTGGCCGGGCGTGTCCAGCCGCTCGCGCAGTTCCAGCTCACCGGTTTCCAGAATGACGTAGAGCGGGCTTTGCAGCCAGCCCTGCACAGGCGAGTCGGTGTGGGCGTATTGTTGCAGCGATACTTTGCCACCGGTGCGCAGCCAGTCGAAACCGATCCCACCGAACCGGGGATGCAGCGCCCGCTGCGCCAGATGCAGCCGGTACAGCGGCAGTCCGGCACCCACCAGGCGGGTACAATAGCCGGTCAGCAGATCTTCGCGCGGAGTGCCGTCCAGCCCGCGCGCCAGAAGCCACTCGGACAGGTCGGCGGCGGCGGGATGCGGGTGGGACATGGGCAGGGGCACACTGTTCAGAGAGAAGACGCATTTTCAGTATCACAAAGGCGCGCCCCGGGATATCCGCCCCGGTTCAGCGGATGCCGGCCAACTGCCGCAGCATGGACCGCAGCAAGGCCACCTCGCCGGAGGTGAAATGGCGCGCCAGCTTGGCGTCATAGTCCCGCGCGACACCGCGAAGGTCGCGATACGCCGCCTCGCCTGCCGGCGTCAATTCCAAATGCTCCGAGCGGCGGTCGCGCGCATCCCTTGTCCGGGTCAGGAACCGGCGTTCGGCCAACCGCTGGACCGCGCGGCTGACCTTGGTCTTGTGCATCATGGCGCGCGCGCCGATCTCCTTCGCCGTCAATCGCCCGTACATGCCGAGGTGAAACAGCACCCGCCATTCGGTGCGCAGCATGCCATAGCGATCCTTGTACACGTTCTGGAACGCCAGCGAGCTTTCCTCGGCCGCCTGGTTGAGCAGGAAGGGCAGGAAATCGGCCAGGTCGAAGGTATCCTTCCCGGCTTCGGGATTTGGCGATTTTTCCGTCATCATGTATTGTTAGTTACAAAATCAACTATTACGCAGCAAGCAGGATTTAGGAGGAACGCGCGATGAACCGTCCGATTGACCCCCACAAACTGGTGCAGGCTGCCTCGCCCACCGGCACCACCGAGGGCTACATGCCCGGCTTTGGCAACGATTTTGAGACCGAGGCGCTGCCGGGCGCCCTGCCGCAAGGCATGAACAGCCCGCAGAAATGCAACTATGGCCTCTACGGCGAGCAGCTGAGCGGCACCGCCTTTACCGCCCATCCGCCGGAGCGCACCTGGACCTATCGCATCCGCCCCAGCGTCAAGCATTCCGCGCGCTACGAAAAAATCGACCTGCCGCACTGGAAATCCGCGCCGAACGTGGACCCCGACGTGATCAGCCTTGGCCAGTACCGCTGGGATCCGGTGCCCTATTCGGAGGAAAAGCTGACCTGGCTGACCGGCATGCGCACGATGACCACGGCCGGCGACGTGAACACGCAGGTGGGCATGGCGACCCATGTCTACCTGGTCACCGAGTCGATGCAGGACGAGTATTTCTACTCGGCCGATTCGGAGCTTCTGGTGGTCCCGCAAGAGGGCCGGTTGCGGTTCGCCACGGAACTGGGCATCATCGACCTGGAGCCGAAGGAAATCGCCATCCTGCCGCGCGGGCTGGTTTATCGCGTCGAGGTGCTGGAGGGGCCGGCGCGCGGTTTCGTCTGCGAGAATTACGGCCAGAAGTTCGAGCTTCCGGCGCGCGGCCCGATCGGCGCCAATGCCATGGCCAACCCGCGCGACTTCAAGGCACCGGTGGCGGCGTTTGAGGACCGCGAGACGCCCTCGACCCTGACCATCAAGTGGTGCGGCCAGTTCCACCAGACGAAGATCGGCCAGTCGCCGCTGGACGTGGTGGCCTGGCACGGCAATTACGCGCCCTACAAGTACGACCTGCGCGCCTATTGCCCGGTCGGCGCGATCCTGTTCGACCATCCCGACCCGTCGATCTTTACCGTGCTGACCGCCCCCTCGGGCGTGCCGGGCACCGCCAATATCGACTTCGTGCTGTTCCGCGAGCGCTGGATGGTGGCCGAGAACACCTTCCGCCCGCCGTGGTATCACAAGAACATCATGTCCGAGCTGATGGGCAACATCTATGGCCAGTACGATGCCAAGCCGCAGGGCTTCGTGCCCGGCGGGATGAGCCTGCACAACATGATGCTGCCGCACGGGCCAGACAAGAATGCGTTTGAGGGGGCCTCGAACTCCAACCTCGGGCCGGAGAAACTGGAGAACACCATGTCCTTCATGTTCGAGACCCGCTTTCCGCAGCACCTGACGGCCTTCGCGGCCAAGGAGGCACCGCTGCAGGACGATTACATCGACTGCTGGAGCGATATCGAGAAGAAATTCGACGGCACGCCCGGAACCAAATAGACAGACGGTGATGGCGGGCAAATGCCCGCCCTGCCCCAACCTCGTAGGGCGGGCTTCAGCCCGCCACACCGGACAAGGAAGATCAAATGCCCCTGATGAAAAGCTGGGTGGAGAGCGCCAACGCGCCCGACTGCCCGTTTCCCCTCAACAACCTGCCCTACGGCGTGTTCTCCATCGGTGACGGCGAACCGCATTGCGGCGTGGCCATCGGCGACAGGATCCTCGATGTCACCGCCGCCGAGGCCGAGGGGGTGATCGCGCTGACCGACATGCCGCTGTTCGACGTGCCGTTCTGGAACGAGCTGATGGAAGAGGGGCCCGCCGTCTGGGCCGCCCTGCGCGACCGGCTGATCGCGCTGCTGTCCGAAGGTGCCGAGGAGCGCACCAAGGTCGAGCCGCTGCTGGTGCCAATGGCCGGGGCCGAGATGCACATGCCCTTTGCGGTCAGCGAATACACCGATTTCTACGCTGGCAAGAACCACGCGGTGAACGTCGGCACCATGTTCCGCGGCGCCGAAAATGCGCTGCCGCCGAACTGGCTGCATATCCCGATCGGCTACAATGGCCGGGCGTCGTCGGTGGTGGTGTCGGGCACCGAGGTGCGCCGCCCCTGGGGGCAGCTCAAATCGCCCGACCACGACAAGCCCGCCTTCCTGCCCTCGCGCCGCTTCGATATCGAGCTTGAAATGGGCGCCATCGTCGGCACCCCCAGCGACGGGCCGATCACCGTGCAGGAGGCCGACGATCACATCTTCGGTTACGTGCTGCTGAACGACTGGTCGGCGCGCGACATCCAGGCTTGGGAATACCAGCCGCTCGGCCCGTTCCAGGCCAAGGCGGCGGCAACCACGATCAGCCCGTGGATCGTGAGCAAGGCGGCGCTTGAACCGTTCCGCACCGACACGCCGGCGCGCGAGGTCGAGCTGCTGGACCACCTCAAGGATTGCGGCCCGATGCTGTACGACATCGAGCTTGAAGTGACGCTCGCCCCCGAAGGCAAACCCGCCACCACGCTCGCGCGCACCAACTACAAGGAAATGTATTATTCCGCGGCCCAGCAACTGGCGCATCACAGCACCAGCGGCTGCCCGATGAACGCGGGCGACCTGCTGGGGTCAGGCACCATCTCGGGCGCCAATAAATCCGAACGCGGATCGCTGCTGGAGCTGAGCTGGGGCGGCAAGGAGCCGATCACCTTGGACAGCGGCGAGACCCGCACCTTTATCGAGGATAACGACACGCTGACCCTCAAGGGCGCGGCCAAAGGCGACGGCTACACCATTGGTTTCGGGGATAGTGTCGGCACGGTGCTGCCAGCGCTGGCCGATCCTTTCGCGCGGGGCTGACGATGACGGCTGCGCTGACTATCCCCGGCTCAACCGCCCGCCTGCCAGTCCAGCACGGATTGCAGCGGCCAGAGCAGCATGAGGATGTTCAGCGCCAGCCCGTCACGGATCAGAACGGTGGTCAGCGCCTCGAACCCAACGACAAGGACCACGCTGGCCCAGACCGGCAGACGCCGGGCCAAGGCAAAGCCCAGCAGCATGGCCAGAATATCGACGGTGGAGTTGATCACCGCATCGCCGTTGTAATCGACCGAGACGGTCGCACTGCGGTATCGTTCGATCACCCAAGGGGTGTTTTCGGCAATCTCCCAGAGGCACTCGACCGCCATGGCGATCACCAACCGCCAGCGCAGCGGCATGGCGCGGGCGCCCCACCAGAGCACAGCGAAAAACAGGAGGCCGTGCATCAGGTGGCTCGGAGTATACCAGTCCAGCAGCGACTGGCTGCTCGGGCCGGGATCGCCGGGACCGTGCCACAGGGCGACCGCGCCGCAGGGGCAGATCAGCGACCGGCCCATCGCCCAGAGGGTCAGGACCGTGGCCACCAAAAGGGCCACGACGAGAACGGAAGGAAACGCGCGCCGCGATCGGATCATGGCGCGAGACAAGCACGGCGCCCCGGCGTCGTCCATTGAAAAGAAAAGGAAAGACCATGGCCAAGGCATTCGCGTCCCAAGGCGACATGAGCGAGAAGAAAATCAGCTTCACCGAGGTGGGAGACGGGCTCTATGCCTTTACGGCTGAGGGCGATCCGAACTCCGGCGTCATCATCGGCGACGACAGCGTGATGATCGTCGAGGCGCAGGCGACCCCGCGGCTGGCCAACAAGGTGATCGAATGCGTCCGCTCGGTCACCGACAAGCCGATCACTCATGTGGCGCTGACCCATTACCACGCCGTGCGGGTGCTGGGCGCCAGTGCCTTCGGCGCGCAGCAGATCATCATGTCGGACGCCGCGCGCGGCATGGTGGTGGAACGGGGGCAAGAGGACTGGGACAGTGAATTCCAACGCTTCCCGCGCCTGTTCGAGGGACATGAGAGCATCCCCGGCCTGACCTACCCGACCATGACGTTCAGCGATTCGATGACCGTCTACCTGGGCAAGCGACGGGTCGACATCATGCATCTGGGCCGCGCCCATACCGCCGGCGACGCGGTGATCCACGTGCCGGATCAGAACGTGATGTTCACCGGCGATATCGTCGAATACCACTCGGCCTGCTATTGCGGCGACGGCCACTTCGCCGACTGGGGCGATACTCTGGACGCGATCAAGTGGTTCGAGGTCGACGCCATCGCACCGGGCCGGGGCGATGCGCTGATGGGCCAGGAGATGGTCAACGAGGCGATCGAGAACACCCGCGATTTCGTCGAAAGCACCTATCGCCCGGCGGCCCGGGTGGCGGCGCGCGGCGGCACCCTGAAAGAGGCATGGGACGCGGTGCGCGCCGAATGCGACCCGAAGTTCGCCGAATACGCGATCTACGAGCATTGCCTGCCCTTCAACGTCGCCCGCGCCTTTGACGAGGCCCGCGGCATCGAGACCCCGCGGATCTGGACCGCCCAGCGCGACCTGGAGATGTGGGAACAGCTTCAAGGCTGACCGCCCGGGGGCGAGTTTGATCCAGATCGTGTCGCCCCGGATTGGACGATGAGAGGATGACACAGATTCCCGGCGCCGCCGCGCCGGGGCACGGAGGAGGTGCGCCCGGCGCGCAAACTGGGAGAAAGCCCATGAACAAGATCTTCGAAACGCCACTTTACCCCTATGCCCGCCACACGGACGAGGATGCCTCTGTCCCGGTGCGGCACCGGGTCATCGTGGTCGGTGCCGGCCCCGTCGGCCTGGCCGCGGCCATCGACCTCGCCCAGCAGGGGATCGAGGTGGTGATCCTGGACGAGAACGACAAGGTGAGCTTCGGCAGCCGCGCGATCTGTTTCGCCAAGCGGCCGCTGGAAATCCTCGACCGTCTTGGCGCCGGTCAGCCGATGGTCGACAAGGGCGTCGTCTGGAACCTGGGCAAGGTGTTCTTCGACGACCGCAAGGTCTTTGAGTTCGATCTGCTGCCCGAGGCGGGCCACCAGCGCCCGGCCTTCATCAACCTGCAACAGTACTATTTCGAGGACTTCCTGGTGAACCGGGTCCGCGAATTGCAGGCCGAGGGTGCGCCGATCGAGATTCGCGGCCGCAACAAGGTCTCGGCGGTGGGCACCCATCCGGAGCATGTCACGCTGGAGATCGACACCCCCGAGGGCAGCTACAACATCGAGGCCGACTGGGTGATCGCCTGTGACGGCGCCGGATCGCCGATGCGCGCGATGCTGGGCAAGGATTTCGTCGGCCGCGTGTTCGAGGACAACTTCCTGATCGCCGACGTGATCATGGAGGCCGATTTCCCGACCGAACGCTGGTTCTGGTTCGATCCGCCGTTCAACCGGGGCCAGTCGGCGCTGCTGCACAAGCAGCCCGACGGCGTCTGGCGCATCGACCTGCAACTGGGCTGGGACATCGACAAGGAACGCGAAAAGCGGCCCGAGAACGTGATCCCGCGGCTCAAGGCGATGCTGGGCGAGGAGGTGGAGTTCGAACTGGAATGGGTCAGCATCTATACCTTCCAGTGCCGCCGGATGGAGCAGTTCCGCCACGACCGGGTGATCTTTGCCGGCGACGCCGCGCATCAGGTCAGCCCGTTCGGCGCGCGCGGTGCCAACTCCGGCCTGCAGGATACCGACAACCTGATCTGGAAGCTCAAGCTGGTAATGGAGGGCAAGGCGCCCGAAAGCCTTCTGGACAGCTACGATCACGAACGGGTCCACGGGGCCGACGAGAACATCCTTAATTCCACCCGCTCGACCGATTTCATCACGCCAAAATCGGAGATGTCGCGGATGCTGCGGGATGCAGTGCTGGACTTGAGCGAGCATTACGAATTCGCCCGCCCGCTGGTGAATTCCGGCCGTCTCTCGGTGCCCTGCACCTATGACGGCTCGCCGCTCAATTCGGCCGACGCGCTGGACGGGCCGGAGCGCACCCGCCCCGGATCGCCCTGCCCCGACGTCCCTTTGGGCGACAGCTTCCTGCTTCGGAAACTCGGCGACAGGTTCACCCTGCTGACCATCGACGCCGAGGCCCCCGACCTGATCGAGGAGGACGGCATCGAGGTCACGCGGCTGGCGCTCTCGGTCAAGGATGATCCGACGCTGGCGCTGAAGGAGCGGTATCTGGGAGATGCGACATCGGCGGTCTATCTGATCCGCCCCGATCAGCACGTGGCGGCCCGCCGATCCAGCTTTGACGAACCCCTGTTCCGCGCTGCCATCCGCCGCGCCACCGGCAAGGAGTGAGACCCATGTCCGACCTGATCCTGACCCCGAACATCGACAGTGCCGACGATTTCTACGCCGAACTTCTGGCCACCCACGAGGGGCTGGAAACCGCCGACAGCAACGCGCTGAACGCGCGCCTGGTGCTGATCCTGGCCAATCATATCGGAGACCGTGCCGTGCTGAGCCAGGCCCTGCGCGCCGCCAAGCTCAAAGAGGAGGAATAACCGATGAAAATCGAGAAAATTCACCATGTCGCCTACCGCTGCAAGGACGCCAAGGAAACCGTCGAGTGGTACGGCAAGATGCTGAACATGGATTTCGTGCTGGCGATCGCCGAGGATCACGTGCCCTCGACGCATGACCCCGACCCCTACATGCACATCTTCCTCGATGCGGGCGCCGGCAACGTGCTGGCCTTCTTCGAACTGCCGACCAAGCCCGAGATGGGCCGCGATCCCAACACCCCTGAATGGGTGCAGCATATCGCCTTCAAGGTGAAGGACCGCGACGAGCTGATCGCGTTCAAGGAGCATCTGGAGGCCAGCGGCGTCGAGGTGCTGGGGGTGACGGATCACTCGATCTTCCACTCGATCTATTTCTTCGATCCCTCGGGCCACCGCGTCGAACTGGCCTGCCCGGATCCGGAGGAAGACGCGATGCTGAAGAAACTCGACGCGGTGAAATGGGACATGCTGGAGGAATGGTCGAAGACCAGGAAGGCCCCCAAGCACGCCGAATGGATGCACGCGAAAGAGCTGAGCGACGTCTGAGGCGCAATCCCAGGGCAAACCGGGTTCAGGCCCCGGGGGCGATCATCGCCCTCGCGGCCGATGCCTGTTGCGACCGCCGATGGCATATGGCCCATCCCCGGGCGAGCAGTTAACCTTCTGCTGAACACGGAACCAACACGGGAGAACGGGCATGACTGAAGCTGTGCTCTATGACTACTGGCGCTCTTCGGCCAGCTACCGGATGCGGGTCGCGCTGAACCTGGCCGGGATTGCCTTTACCTCGGTCCCGGTCGATCTGGTGGCAAAGGAGCACAAGACGCCCGAGCACATCGCACGCCACCCGCAGGGGCTGGTGCCGGTGCTCGAGATCGACGGCCTGCGCCTGACCCAGTCGCTGTCGATGCTCGATTACCTCGACCGGACCCGCACCATGGGGCTGCTGCCCGAAGACCCCGCCCGGCGCGCGGCGCAGACGGCCCTGGCCCATGCGATCGCGGTGGACATCCACCCGGTCTGCAACCTTCAGGTGGTCGCCTATGCCGCGGAAATTACCGGAAACCGCGAGGGTGTCCGCGAGGACTGGATGAAACGCTTTATCCGGCCCGGCCTGCAGGCGGTCGAAACCATGCTGGGAGGTTTCGAGCAGTCCCCCTTTTGTTGCGGCGACACGCCGGGCCTCGCCGACATCTGCCTGATGCCGCAGATGTACAACGCCCGCCGCTGGGGCGTGGAGGTGTCCGACCTGCCGCGCATTCTCGCCATCGAGGCCGCCTGCGCCGATCACCCGGCGTTTGCCGCCGCCCACCCGGACCGGTGCAGGCCGGCCTGATCCCGCGTCCGGCGTCTCAGCCTTGATCGGCGGCGCCGGTTTCGTGCACCTCGTTCAGCAGATCCAGCAACAACTCATAGCGCGTCTCGCCCAACCGCGCCCGCAGGCTGTCCTTCAGAGCGGTGCTGGCATCCAGGTTGGCCGCGATCACTTTCGACCCTTCGGCGCTGATCCGGACCACCTGCTTGCGCTTGTCGTTCTCGTCGCGGCGGCGCATGATCATCCCTTTCTCCTCCAGCTTCTGCAGGATTCGTGTCAGGCTGGGCAGCAACAGACAGGCCTCCTCGGCGATCCGGGTCGGCTCCATCGCGCCGGCCTCGTCGAGCACGCGCAACACGCGCCATTGCTGCTCGGTGATGCCCACGTCGGTCAGCATCATGCGAATCGGGCCCATGACCTGTTCGCGCGCCCGCAAGAGCGCAATCGGCAATGAGCGGGAGGTAGATGGCAATCCTCTGGTCATGGGCCATCTTTGCCGACCTATGGTGCTCGGTGCAATCGGTCATCGTGTCACCGGAGTTGACAAACTCCTTGATTTAGTAAACATGTTAAGCAATAAGGCGGAGGTGGGGCGCATGGCGCATTTGATGGTCGATTACTCGGCAAACGTGGAGGACTGGGTCGACATGGCCGGGTTCTGCGACGCGCTGCGCCGCGCCGCGATCGAGACCGGCGCGCTGCCGATGCCGGGGATCCGGGTGCGGGCGATGCGGACCGATCATGTCTCCATCGCCGACGGCGATCCCGGTCACGGCTATGTCGATATCTCGGTCCGCCTGCGCGGTGGCCGCGATCTGGACACCCGCAAGGCCGCCACCGCGCATATCTTCGCCGCCGCCGAAACCTTCCTCGCGCCGGTCATGGCGGTCCGCTCGCTCGCCCTGTCGCTGGAGATGCGCGACATCGACCCCGAGCTTGCCCCCAAGAAAGGCACCATCCGCGACCATCTGAAAAGGGGCGACCTGACATGACCGCACTGACCGAGAACATCGAGAAACTAAACGGCTACCTCGCCCGCTTTCGCGAGGGCGGCATCCAGAACCTGATTGCGGGCAAAAGCCGCCCGGCGGCCTCGGGCGCGGTGTTCGACACCACCTCGCCCGTCGATGAAAGCGTGATCTGCCCGGTCGCGCGCGGTGGAGCTGAGGATATCGACGCCGCCGCCCGGGCCGCGGCGCAGGCCTTTCCCGCATGGGCCGCGATGCCGGCGGCGGAGCGCAAGACAATCCTGATCCGCATCGCCGAGGGGATCGAGGCCCGCGCCGAGGAAATCGCCCTTTGCGAATGCTGGGATACCGGCCAGGCGCTGCGCTTCATGTCCAAGGCGGCGCTGCGCGGGGCGGCCAACTTCCGCTTTTTCGCCGACAAGGTGAGCAGCGCCCGCGACGGCCAGAACCTGCGCTCGCCCACGTTGATGAACGTCACCACCCGCGTACCACTGGGCCCGGTGGGGGTGATCACGCCGTGGAACACGCCCTTCATGCTGTCGACGTGGAAGATTGCGCCGGCGCTCGCCGCTGGCTGCACCGTGGTCCACAAACCGGCCGAGTTCAGCCCGCTCACCGCCCGCATCCTGGCAGAAATCGCCCATGAGGCCGGGTTGCCCGACGGGGTGTGGAACCTGGTGAACGGATTTGGCGAGGATGCCGGCCGCGCGCTGACCGAGCATCCCGCCATCAAGGCCATTGCCTTTGTCGGCGAATCGAAAACCGGCAGCATGATCATGAAACAGGGCGCCGATACGCTGAAACGGGTGCATTTCGAACTGGGCGGCAAGAACCCTGTCGTGGTGTTCGACGATGCCGATCTGGACCGCGCGCTGGATGCGGCGATCTTCATGATCTATTCGCTCAACGGCGAACGCTGCACCTCCTCCTCGCGCCTGCTGGTGCAGGACACCGTCGCGGACGAATTCGAGGCGAAACTGACCGAGCGGGTCAACACCATCCGCGTCGGCCATCCGCTGGACCCGGAAACCGAGGTCGGCCCGTTGATCCACAAGGTGCATTTCGACAAGGTGACCTCCTTTTTCGACATCGCGAAAACCGATGGCGCCACCGTGGCCGCCGGCGGCCTCCGGGTGGGCGATCAGGGCTGGTTCGTGCGTCCCACGCTGTTCACCGGGGCCACCAACGACATGAGGATCGCGCAAGAGGAGATCTTTGGCCCCGTCCTCACCTCAATCCGCTTCGCGACCGAAGAGGAGGCGCTGAAGATCGCCAATGACACCCAATACGGTCTGACCGCCTATGTCTGGACCAACGACCTGACCCGCGCACTGCGCTTTACCGACCGGCTGGAGGCAGGCATGATCTGGGTGAACTCGGAAAACGTGCGGCACCTGCCCACCCCCTTCGGCGGCGTCAAGGCCAGCGGCATCGGGCGGGACGGCGGCGACTGGTCGTTCGAGTTCTACATGGAGCAGAAACACGTGGGCTTTGCCCTGGGCCAACACAGGATTCCCCGTCTGGGCGTCTAGCCCCGAGGAGAGGCGCGAAGTTTCAAGGAGAAGACTATGGGAGAGATCGTTCTCGCCGCCAAATGCACCCATGTGCCGACCATGCTGATGTCGGAACGGCCCGGCCCGGTAGAGGGCAAGCGGCAGCCGGCCATCGACGGCCATGCCGAGATTGCCCGCCGCGCCAAGGCGCTGGGGGCGGATACGGTGGTGATCTGCGACACCCACTGGGTGATCAACGCGGGCTTTCACATCAACGCCAACGCGCGGTTCAAAGGGGTGTTCACCTCGAATGAATTCCCGCAGTTCATCCAGGATCTGCCCTATGACTATCAGGGCAACCCGGAACTGGGCGACGCGATTGCCAAGGCGGCCTCGGACATGGGCGCCTATACCCTGTCGCACCACCTCGACAGTCTGGAACTGGAATACGGCACGCTGGTGCCGATGCGCTTCATGGCCCGCGAACATGAGATGAAGGTCGTTTCCGTCGCCGCCTGGTGCACGGTGCACGATCACCAGGAAAGCCGCCTTGTGGGCGAGGCAATCCGCAAGGCGGTCGAGGCGAGCGACAGCAAGGTGCTGCTGGTGGCCTCTGGCAGCCTG